>Ga0209701_10000593_pt1 | contig 21681 bp, 28 predicted proteins | sample CZO8metaG_4_FD_188356 | JGI IMG/M metagenome (GOLD analysis project Ga0209701, IMG submission 188356) | Vadose zone soil microbial communities from the Eel River Critical Zone Observatory, Northern California, USA - CZOApr15con2H3.8 metaG... | ecosystem: Environmental > Terrestrial > Soil >... | reverse complement strand
CACTTCACCTCAGTAACTCAGTTACCAAAGTGAAGTATTTAACCGGCCAAGTTTCCATAGGGTAACTGGGTTACGGAATGGTTAGACAAAAGGAAGGAGAACCCTGCTGCATCTGTCCATGCCCATGCGAGGGGCTCGTCGATGTCATCGGGAAGAAATGGGTCCTATGCGCCCTAGCTCAGCTGGGAAATGAGGGAACGCTTCGCTTTAATCAGTTGGCTCAGAAGCTCCCAGGAATAAGTGCGAAGACTCTGAGCGATGTCTTGAAAGATCTTCAACGAAACGGACTTGTGAGGCGCGTGGCTTATCAGGAAATTCCTCCTCGGGTCGAGTACTTTCTGACTCGAGAAGGCAGAGAATTGACGATGCTTGTGGCACCGTTGATGATTTGGGCTGATAGGAAGACGGGACTGATGCAATTGGAAGCCTAGGCTATTTCTCGCGAGAACGGGATGCTACAAGTTCCTGAACTCGTTGCTCCAATTGTTCTCCATCTTTTCTCAGTTCCGAGACGCGCATGCGTTTTTTGTCTGCATAGAGTTTGTCTTCTAGCATGTCTAGGTTGATCAGCACGTTGCTGGCGGCTCCTTCCGTAGCAGCTCGCGCTGCGGCGACAGATGTCGTAACATCAGAGAGCGCGTTGGTCGCGCCGTATTTCGCGACCTCTTCTGCCAAGCGTAGAACCTGGACAGAGGAATCAAGCGTACGTAAAGGCACCTCGGCTGCTTTGACAGTAGCGTCTTGAATCGCCTTTCTTCGAACGTCCGGTTTGTCTTTGGGCAACTTGAATGCCTGCATAACAGCATCGAAGGATTCAGCGTCCTCGACAACCAGCTCCATTAACCTCTGGCGAAGATCCTCTCCATTCTGAACAACCTCTTGGAGCCGTTCACTCTCACGTGCGACATCCTTCTTGGCTAGTGTTATTCTCGCAACCATACAGACCAGTCCCGCGCCCAAGGCACCCATATACGCGGAAACACTGCCTCCTCCCGGAGTCGCCTTCTTTGAAGCTACTTCCTCCGAGAAGTTTGAGAGGCTCATGTCGGTGAGGCTTGAGGGGTTGGGTGCGAACAGTCGTTTCTCCAGAATTTGTTCGCGGCTGAAATTCTCAAGTTTCAAGTAGAATTCAGCTGAATCAACCAGCGCGTCCATTGGGGCGAGTCCTACGATCTCGCTGCCCACGACTGGGACCCCGTATCTCTCGGCGCATAGCTCTACGAGTTCCTTGGCTTTGAAGAGCTGGCTCTTGTTATAGTCGGTCATGTTCATTGAGACTTGGACAATTCCACGTTCCTTCAGCTCGAAGCCCAGAGCCTTGACGTAGGCGAGGCCGCCGTCCTTCGCGCGAAGCTGGTGAGCGATGTTCTTCGCGATCGAGAGGTCGTTTGTTCCAAGGTTAACGTTGTAAGCGATCAGTATTTCCCGTGCGCCCACAGCGGTCGCTCCAGCTGTTGGGTGAATCTTGTCGGGGCCGAGATCTGGCTTCTTAGTTGGGTCTCTACCTATTTTGTCACGGAGTCCTTCGAATTCGCCTGCTCTTACGTCTGCAAGGTTTCGTCTTTCGGGCATCGATGCAGCTTCCTCATAGAGGAAGACTGGGACGTGAAATCGTTCTGCGAATTCTTTGCCGAAATCTTTCGCAAGAGCTATGCAATTGTCCATCGTTGCTCCGGACAGCGGTACAAACGGGACGACATCCACGGCTCCCATACGAGGATGTTCGCCTTTGTGTTTGTTGAGATCTATGAGCTCAATGGCCTTCGCTGATGCAGCAAGGGCGGCTTGTTTTACGGGACCGGGTTCACCGACGAAGCTGATCACTGAGCGATTGTGGTCCGGGTTTGATTCCACGTCCAAAAGCGTGACGCCTGGCGTTGTTCTTATCGCATCTGCGATTGAGTTGATTACTTCTTGCCGTCGTCCTTCGCTGAAGTTTGGCACGCACTCTATGAGCTTCAATCTTCTCTTGCCAGACCTGGCGTCTGCTTTGAGTCTTAAAGCCTGAGAGACCCCGGACTAGTTAGCTCAAGCATCGATTTGGTTTAGCGGCGGTTTGACTTCTATCCTATGGTCGATTAGTCTCTCAAAATCGCCTGAGAAATAGAACCATCCTTCAATTCTGGTCCCTTCAAGAGCTAGTCTGCACCAGTATTGATCGTCTTCCCACATCTCGTCGAACGGTAACGCATCGATGTTGAACCATTTGAGTTGGCCTTCTCGTCCATCCTTGGGTACTCCGATGAATTGATGAGCGAGGAATGCGTGGACTGTCCAATCGGGATTCTCGCGTTGGCGGTTCTTGTGAAAGTATAGGAGGCCTACTTCTTCTGTGTTCCCGATGATGAGTCCTGTCTCTTCAAAGACTTCTCTGATGGCGCAAGTCTTAGGCTCTTCATTGGGCAGTATCTTGCCGCCGGGAGCGTTCCATTTTCCCTGGCCGAAGAGTCCTTTGGATTTCTTGAGGAGCAAGACCTCGTTGCCTTTGAGTATGAAGCACACGGTCGCTTGTATAGTCAAAGACCGAATTTCTCAGGAGGTTTTCTTCTGTTTCAGAATGATAATGGCTTGGGCGAGATCGCCTCCAGATTGCTGGAGAGCTTTAGCCGCTTCTTCCACCGATACTCCGGCCTGTGAAGCGACGAGCTTCGCATCATCCTGTGAAGATGCTCCTGCTGGGCCTTCCTCTCTCGCTGTTCCCCCACCGACTTGATAGACTGTCTGTCCTTGAACCTTAACGACGGCAACTTCAGGGTCATCGATCACTATTCTCTTTGAGGCAGACTCTATGATTACTCGGGTAACACCGTCGATCTGTTCGACTTGCATACCCATGCGTTGCATCATTCGGTTCGCTTCTCTCGGATTGATTCTTCGTTGCATCGATGAAACGCTCTACCGTCCTCAGCTGATTCCGATTGTTAAGCCTATCAGCTTTCTAACCCATGCCGGACTTTTACCGCTACACCAATTTTGAAGCTCAGCATTTCTTCTGCATTGAAGAAACTTCTGCCAACGGCCAGCAGACGATCTTCCTCGTCAACTACGAGAACCTCCTCTGCAGGACGCAATTCCGGATCCACATTTTGAACGTGTTTGCAGAACACGTTGCCTCCCTTCTTGATGAACTCCTCAACGCCCGAGACGACCTCAACCCTTAGTCTCGGCCTTTTGAAGATCCCGTGGAGAGCCCGCCCTCCAGGGATCGACAGCGCTAGTAGTCCGTCTCTAGGACGGTAAGTTGCTAGAAGTTCGTCGTTGTTGTAGATGTGTCGGATTCTGTGGGTATTAGGGGACCTTGTTATCCGGATAGTAGTCGGGAAGGCTTTGCTTGCACGTCTACCAAACTGGTAATTGGCTACGACCCTTATTCTTCTCAGCTCGTGAAGTCTAGGCTTTACAAGCTGGAGGGGCATTCGCGATCCGATACCTACATAAGCATCCTGAGAGGCTATTTCTAACATTCTCGCATAGAGGTATCCTGAACCCTTGTTCTGTGAGATTTGTGGACACGAGATCGTCGGCAAACCCGGAAGGTCGCGGGTCGAAGGAGCCACTCTTATCGTATGCCAACAATGTTCGAGTATCGGCACTCGACTGCCAAGCTTCTCAGATAGACCCCGACGCCCGATGATAACACCATCGCATACACATGCCCCGATAGAGAAGCTCCCCAAAGTTGTTGAAGAGTCAGACCTAATCGAGGAATACTCTCGCGTCATCAAAGAGGGTCGCGAGAAACTCGGCATCTCTCAACAAGATCTAGCATTCAAGGCCAAGGAGAAGCTAACGCTCATTCAGAAAATTGAGATTGGCAAGATGTCGCCGACGATGAGACTCTCGAAGGAGTTGGAACACATCCTCCGAGTAAGATTGCTTGTTCCTCGAGAAGAGCTTGATCTTCCCTCTCCACCTCGAAGAGGTGCACCGTCTCCTGTTGCCACTTTGGGAGACGTGGCCTTGGTGAAGCACAAAGAGGACATTGACGAGTGAATGGTCTTCAGTAACAGTATCCATTAATTTCGAATTCGTCCCAAATCGGGATTATGCCAAAAGTAGCAGTCAAGGCAACGTCCCCGTCCTCGGGTCTAACCCTTGAAGAGTTTCGCGAACTTGTAAAGAAACTTAGAGACATATCCGATACCTTAGCACGAGAATTGGCTAATCATGCAGGGAGCAAGAGGGTGGAAACGCTATCACGAGAGTGCCATGATCTATCTGTCGCGATTGTAGGGTTCTGGGGTCAAGGGGCATAAGTCTTAGCCTAAGCTACGGCTCAAGCGGGACAATAGCATCGTATTCAGTTGTGGAGTTGCTGAATCTCCTTTCCACTTTTTGATGGGACAATCTGGACTTGAGCTTTCGAAAACTCGTGTTCAAACTCTCGGTGTTGCTTGAACCAGTCTAAGAATATGGCTAATGCGGCCACTTCGCTCATGGGCTGGTTGGTGACTGATATGTTCCAGTCGGCGAGTTTGAAGATCTCCCCCGGCACTTTCTCAGATCCAACAACGACGAGAATATCCCCGATGGCATCTTGGACTTCCGGGAGCGTTTTCGGCAGGGGTAGTCCATACGCTGTTAGGTGGACTATTCGTCCTCCCGCCGCTCTCCAGTCTTTGATAGCGTGTTTCCATGGTTTTCCACTCTGGACCTCGAAGGGCCCCCCGAATCTGTCTGTCACATCCCGGACTGTGGATTCCACAACCTTGTCCTCTTGGTCCGCTATGATGACTCCGTCAGCGCCTAGAGCACGTGCGGTGAGGCAGACGTGGGTGGTTACTCGCGAGTCTCTGAAGACCCGGTGGCCTATCCGGAGAATGAATATTCTCGCCAATGCTGGCGTGTTCGTTTGCTAGGGGTAATACATTAAATTGGAGAAGCGCACCATATAGGGTATCGAGGGTTATCATAGATTATGGGGAATCATCACGATGATCTTGCTCGTTTGGCCAGCTTCTTTGGTGGAGAGGAAGCCATCAACGTCGTCAAAGCGCTGGCCCAAGCCGGGACCACCACCGACGATGTTATCGCGACCCAAGCTAACGTCCGGCTCAACACAGCACGGAAGGTTCTCTACAAACTCTACGACCATGCCCTAGTGACATGCCAGCGGTCGAGGGATGAGAAGACTGGATGGTTCATCTATCACTGGAAGCTTCAGCCCGACCAGCTAGACGCGTTCGTCCGAAGCAGGAAGAAGAAGGCTCTGGAGACCTTGCGGACACGTCTGGAGTTTGAGAAGGGTCATAGCTTCTTCATGTGCAAGGAATGCCTGAACGTCCGTGTGACGTTTGAGGACGCGATGGAGTCAGCTTTCCGATGTAGCGGCTGTAACGGACAGATGGTAAGCGATGATAATCGCAAGACGATACAGTTGCTCGAGGATCTTTCGCGTAAGCTTGAGTCGGAGCTCTCCGACCGCCCCGCGGCCTTCGTCACCGAAAAAATCTGATTCCTAGAGAAGACTGGTCTTGGCTGAGGGTTGGCAGACGGCCACCCTTGCCGAGAAGATTCCTGAGACAGTTCTGAACCGAGGACCTAAGCCAGTCTGGAATGTTCTCTCGAGAGAAGCTACGGGTCTTCACGTCGACTGGGAAATCGCGGCCCTACAACAATGGCTTCAGGTTCGAGCTCGTGGAGATGATGCCGAGACATTCCTTAATCTTCTAAAGGAAAAATTTGGCGAAGCACCAGTACTGCGTTCAAAAGTAGAGCGCTGGGACGTTCGCAAGGGATTCCTCACTGGATCGGGAAGAGTAGGCTTCGGCGTCTACATCGACATCGGAATCATAGAGCCTACGCGAAAAGATGCCCTCTATCCTCTGCACAGAATGAGAGCTCAGCTATCTGATGGTGCGTTGAAATCTTCCCGGGAGATTCTGCAGGAGAATGCCCTAGCAGATTATTTCCCGGTCGACGTGATTGTTACAGAGCTTCAAGGCGAGAATGTCACGGTCGAACTAGCTGACAGGACCCGCGACCAGCTTCTGGGGTGGAATAAGCTACTCTTCGACCGAGTAATCGCTGTCGGCATCGACAGAGACTATGCGGAGAAAATCGTGCAGTCTGCAAGTCTTGGACTGGATGTTATCAAGATCGAGACACTATCGCTTTTGGTGCAATGCTTGGTCTGCAAGCTTGACACGGACGCTCCAGGAGTCATTGCAAAGATCGGGAATCGGCTCAGAGGAGTTGGGTTGACCGCTTTTAGAGCTCCAGCGAAAAGACTTCTTGCATAGAGAGCAACGATCAATTAGATGGTCCCGCCTTCCGCTAGTCTCCGTATGGATCCTTTCGAATATCCAAGTTCTTGAAGCACTTTTCGCGTATCCTGACCCAGTTTTGGGGCTGGATTTGACGGACCATTGTTCTCATTGATGAATCGGATTGGGGAATTTAGCTGTGGAATGTCAGACCTTAAGGATCTGAAGAGACCGCGATGCTTGATCTGTGGGTCTCTGACCATGTCTGCGATCTTGTAGACCGGCGCTGATGGAACTCCATGTTGATTCAATGCTCTACTCCAATAAGATGCAGTTCTGTTTCGAAGACGTTTTGACAGTATCGGGATGAGCTGTGTCCTATTTCGAACTCGGTCGGGGTTGGTGCTGAACCGTTTCTGCTCCAACAACATTTCTAACCCAAGAACACGACAGAGTGCTTGCCACTGTGAGTCATTACCTACGGCTATGATAAGTTCCCGGTCCTTGCAGTTGAAGGCTTGATAGGGAACGATGCTGGGGTGAGCTGAGCCCATTCTCTTAGGTTCTTTTCCGGTAGCGAAATAGTAGGTCGCCAGATAACTTAGCCAGGAAACGATGGAGTCATAGAGTGAGATGTCAATGTACTCTCCTCTTCCCGTAACCAGTCGGCGGGAGAGACATGCGAGGATCGCGGTTGAGGCAAAATGCCCTGCTGCGATATCCGCAATAGGAATACTAACTCTGATGGATGGACGGCCCTCCTCGCCAGTAGTGCTCATGATCCCGCTCATCGCGAACGCCACGATATCATACCCGGGTCGATCGCGGTAGGGACCCGTCTGTCCGAATCCAGAGATGGAACAAAATACGAGGGCCTTGTTTACTCGCCGAAGCCTTGGATAGTCGAGGTTGTACTGAGCTAGTGTGCCAGGGCGGAAGCTCTCTACCAGGATGTCCGAATCCTGTACTAGCTCCCGGATTATTTTCTGCGCCTCAGGAGTCTTGAGGTCGAGTGTCATGCTCTTTTTTCCGCGGTTGAGGCTGAGAAAATAGTAGCTGAGACCCTTGACGAAAGGCGGTCCCCAGGCGCGTGTCTCGTCGCCGGACCCGGGCCTCTCGACCTTGATTACTTCCGCGCCTAGATCTGAGAGTATCATGGTGCAGAAGGGTCCCGCGAAATCCTTGGTCAGGTCGATGACTCGTAGACCTTTGAGTGGCAGAGCCATGCGCTTATCTCAGACTCTAACCACTTAATGCCTAGCTTGACTGCTCGTGAGGCTGTTACCGTCCCAGAGAAGCCTCTTGCCGAGGTCTTGGTCGAGGGCGAACTGTCACCCTTTGAACACGAGGCTCTCTATAGGATCCTGCGGAAGGGATTCCAGCTTGAACACCCATCCTACACAGAACTGACCGACGAAGATTTGGTCACTCGAATCAACGTAACGTTCCAACATCCCTACGTAACGACGATTTTTACAGGTGTTCTACAAGAAAATTGGCGTGACCTCAAGGAGCTTCTCAGACAGGTCAGATATCGGAGAGGAAAGGCAGGTGCAGCAGTTACGTTCACTTTCATCGGCGACAATCGTAGGCTGGTCTTCAAGTCTGGAGTTCTTGAGGAGAAAGAGTTGAGTTCTGCCCTGGATCAGATCGGGCACCTTACAGGGATTCTTGGTCAGATGCTACGTCCCGAGACGATGGAGAAACCTCTGGAACTTGTCGAGGCTCAGTACGATAGGAAATCTGATAGATGGCATGAGTTCAAAGGCTTCGGATCATCTGATCGGAGTGAGAGTTATGTTTTTGACGAGTCGGTCTTCCGCTGGGTACGGTCCTAAAGTAGAGAGAAATGAGTGACGAGTTTCTTCCTCGCGCCCACTCTAAGAGGCTGGGGGAGCTTGAACGTTCAAACTGGAAGAGCCTCCGGGATGGACGGAACTTTGATCGCATAGACCCGGCCATCAGAGAGATCGTCTCACTGTTGAACAAGAAGGGATACCTGACCTTTTCATCGTGTAGCGGGGGCCATCCAACGAATCCTCGCTGGAAAGTAAATCGTCATGAGAGTGGATACCTAGCATTCTCTCCCCCCTCCAATGTGGCCTTCTCGCTCTATCTCGGTCTTCGAAAGAAGAATAGAGACTTCACGGTTGAAGCGCAGGCGGTTATCGATGACGGAGATGGAGGAGATAGGGAGACCGTCTGTACTCGATTCTATTGGCAACTGTCGGACAGGAAAAAACACAAGCTGGAGTTCTACAGCACGCTTTTCGCGCAGATGAAGGGCATTATCGAGGGTCTTCCAAGAGCTCCGGGCAACGGAAACCGGGTCCTTGCTGGCCTATTCGGTAATGAAAATCTTCAGACAGGTGTGAGAATTGTGAAGGGTCAGATGAGACGATTCACGAAAAGCTAGTTTCGGGTTTAAAGCTCAGCATCATCAGTGCAGGACATACGCAATGACCATGGGCGGGACGACGCTGCTTTCAGCGGATTACAAAGCTCCGGGAGGAAAACTGCTGAGAGTTCGATTGAAAGAGGCAGACGGACGGATCGAATCTGCGAAGATCTCTGGAGACTTCTTCCTGATTCCTGAGGACAGTCTGCCGAAGCTTGAGATGATGTTGGAGGATGTTCCGTTGAAGGAGAAGGAGCTGAAGCTTCTGGTGGATCGTTTCTTCCGTGGGACAAGCGCACAGGGCCTAGGCGTATCACCAGAGGATTTTGTGAAAGCGATACTCGCAGCCAAGCCTGGGGAGACAGGGTCATGATGGAGACGTGGCGACTAGTCGATGTGGAGTACCGGGACGATCCGTTCATGAACATGAGCGTGGAGGAGGCCATTCCACGCGCGGTGGGTGAGGGTAAGGCTCCAAACACCGTTCGTTTCTGGCATAACTCGAACACGATAGTTCTGGGATGCTTCCAGTCGGCAACTCTCGAAGTCAATTTTGACGCGTGCAAGGAGACCGGAACTACGGTCGTTAGGCGCTTTACTGGAGGCGGCGCCGTCTATCATGATGCTGGCAACCTGAACTATGCAATCTCATTGAAGAGGGGTCATCCCCTGGTCCCCGATGCAGATCTTCAATTGGTGTTCAAGAAGCTCTCAGAAGGTGCTGTTGAGGGATTGCGAGGTCTCGGGGTGAAGGCCGAGTTTCAACCGATCAACGATATTCAGGTCGAAGGGAAGAAGGTCTCTGGTGCCGCAGGAAGCATCAGGTGGGGAACCGTCTTCCATCATGGCTGCATACTGGTGGCTTCCGACTTGGCGATCCTCGGACGGGTCCTGAACGTGCCCCAGGTCAAGCTAGCTGATAGGCATGTAGTGAGCGTTCAGAAGAGAGTAACGACGGTTCGCGACGAGTTGGGAAAGAATGTGACGACGAGGGATGTAAGGGAGGGGATAGTTCGCGGAATAGAAAGCTCGTACAGAGTACGATTGGAGGAAGGAACGTTGACAAAGAGTGAGTTGTCGACTGCGAAGGATCTGTATGACACAAAGTACAGCAAGTCTACGTGGAACTTGGAGAAATGATCTTGAACAGTTTTGACAGGCCTATGTCTCGACTGAGACGCAGTAAGAAAAAATTAAACCAAAAAGTAGTAGAAATAGTTGGGTCGCTTTTTCTATCCCAAGCCTCCACGATAGTGTATGAGCGGCCTGTCGCTACGGCTGACGGAAATACGATCATTCCTTCTCCCAGTCAGCCAGTTCGCGGCCTGGCCAATATTCTTCCTTCTGACCTCAGCAATCTCCCAGCAACCAGCATACTTCCTTGCTCTGCTCCTCGTTCTTGCCTCTGACGTCATCGACAAGTCTCCGCGAAATAGAGGACTCTTTCGGGATTTGGTTGCGGGAGGGGTGACAACCCTTCTGGCACTATTCCTCAACGATGTCAACGGCGTCGCGATTGGCGCGATTGTTGCCGTGGCCGCAACGTCCCGGCTCCTCCAGAAGCTAAACTAGAACCAGTCCTCATCGGCGCAGTCAACACACACTCAGTCATTCAAACCGACCATCAATTGGTCCGTTCGTTTTGCTATGAGGGTAACTTCTTCAACCACATTTTCGGACCCGGTCTGATGTCAAACTATGCCAATAGTCAAAGTCTTGATGTATGGTGGTCGGACTCAGCAGCAGAAGGATGATCTAGCGCGTGCGATTACTGACGCAGTCGAGAGCATCGCCAAGGCACCAAGGGATCAGACGATTGTTGTCTTCCAGGAAGTCGCCAAGGAACATTACTACATCGGAGCCAAGAGAGCATCCTAATCCTCATCGTAGGCTTTCTTCAAGAAGGAAGTGTCTGTAAGCTATGGCGTTAGAACTAGCTTAGAACTTCCGAGGGGTCCGGTTTGCAGTACAAGTACACTGTTCTGACCAACACGACGATCGGGGCTTTCATGTCTCAGCTGGACGGCAACATCGTCCTCATCGCTCTCCCGACAATTACTCGGAGTCTAAACGCTTCAGCGTTCGAGGCCCTCTGGGTCTTGATGGGCTACATTCTCATGACTGCAGTCCTGCTCTTGGCCTTCGGACGGCTGGCCGACATGTACGGCAAGGTTCGCCTCTACAACCTCGGGTTCGCAATCTTCACCATCGGCTCTGGCCTCTGCAGTCTGTCACTGAACGGAGGAATGCTGGTCTTCTTCCGCCTGGTCCAGGGAGTAGGAGCAGCCCTAATCTGGGCCAACAACGCCGCGATTCTAACAGACGCATTTCCGCCCAATGAGCGGGGACGAGCTATAGGCGTCAACCTTGTCGCAGGTATCAGCGGCTCCGTCATCGGGCTCATACTCGGAGGAATTCTCACAGTCGCCCTAGGTTGGCAGTCTATCTTCTGGATCAACCTTCCAATAGGAGCCTTCGCAACTTACTGGGCTTACAAGAAGCTGCGAGAACTAGGCACGGTCCACCATGAAAGAATCGATCTGCCTGGCAATATCCTGTTTGCTGGCGGTTTAACCGCGTTCCTGGTCGGCCTAACTCTCGGCGCTTTGTCAGGATACACTCTGGTTGATGTGGTCTCAATGGTCGCGGGTTTGTTAATGGTGGGAGGCTTCGTTTACGTGGAATTGCACTCTCGTACTCCACTAATGGATTTCACACTTTTCAAGATCCGAGCCTTCACCGCAGGCATACTCAGCAACTTCCTAGCGTCAATAGCCCGGAGCGCTGTATCTCTAGTCCTCACGATCTACTTCCAAGGAGTATTGATCTATGATGCCTTCAAAGCTGGGCTTGCCCTGATCCCGTTCGCGGTAGCGTTTGTCAGCCTAGGACCCTTGAGCGGCTACCTCTCAGACAAATACGGGCCCCGATGGTTCACAACTGTCGGCCTTTCAATCTCGACCGCTGGCCTGGTAGGTCTCGCGCTCATCCCGGCTAATGTCTCCTACACAGTTCTTGCAACCCTCATGATCCTCGTAGGCGCTGGAGGGGGAATGTTCGTAGCGCCCAACATCAGTTCTATCATGAGTTCCGCACCCGTGACTAGGAGGGGCGTGGCCTCCGGAATGTCTGCTACTCTCGTGACGACTGGAGCTCTTCTCAGCCTCTCGATCTCATTCGCCGTGCTGGCCACCAGTATACCCATCAACGTTTTGCAGGCAGTCTTCGCCGGTTTACCTGTCCCGTCAGGACCCCCAAGCGTCGGCCTCTTCATCGGGCCGATGCATACGATCTTCTGGATAATGGCAGCGATGAGTCTGGTAGCAATTGTTCCCTCCGCGCTTAGAGGCCAAGGTGTCGGGGTAGTTGTAGACCAGAAACTAGAGGTCCGTGAACAAATAGCTTGAACGGCGTAATGGCGACATGGGTAGTTTTCAGGCGACAGTTCTCAACCATTATTTATCCGGCAGGTAGTTCTGAAACATGGTACTAGTCGCCAAAGATATTGTAGAGAAAGATTTCCTGTCTCTTTCGAGGAACTCGAGCGCGCTTGAAGCGGCTCGTCACATGAAGGCGAAGGGCCACGGTTTCGTAATAATCGCATCAAGCGGTGGAGTGCCAGAGGGCATCGTTACAGAATGGGACTTTCTCGCGAAAATTATGGCGGAGGGGAAGGATTCTGCCGGAGTGAAGTTGGGCGACATTATGACCAGCAACCTAGTTTCGGTCGATGGGAATGAGGGGATAGATCAGGTGGCGCAGATAATGACTCAGAAGGGAATACGACGAGTCCTCGTTATCTCAGATCACAAAGTTCTCGGGGTAATAACCGCGAAAACAATGCTGTCAAGATTGAAGGAGTACATTGACAAGGTATCCTCTCAGATAGCTCGATTACAATCGCCAATGTACTAGGGCCACGTTTCTCATTCGCGCCACTGGCGTTCGTGCTGCGCAACCCAGACGGCTTTGATGAAATCCTTGTATCCACTTGTAATGTCAACATATGCACGCTCCACGTCCCTCATGTCAGGAATTAGTTGTTTGAGGTCGTCCGGGAGTTCGGTTTCTTTCTGCGGTCGGTGAAGGAGCCCTTTGATCCTTCCAAGATGAGAGGCGAGCTTGTCAGTCCAATCCTCCTTCCCAAGAATGCGCTCGAATAATGCCTTGAGATCAACTTCTTCCGCTACGTCCGGTTCAAGCGCGAAAATGTCCTCAGCCAGTTTGTGAGCATGCTTCTCGACGTCTTCAGCCACGTCGCGCCAACTGATCTTCATGGATGGATCATCTCGGTCCCGGCCCTCTCCTTCGTGCGTGTGCACGCGTCTTTCGGGATCCAGTGGGGGGATTCAATCCATCATCAGCTGGTTTGGAATCTCAGGGAACCCATGTCTAGTATTGAAGATGTCGAGGAAAACAATGTTGTTACTGGCACCCAGACAAAGTCTCGTGCTGGGAGGTATCCTCGAAGCAACATTTTAACCGAGGATTTGACACCCTGTCGCTCAGACATCGACTATTGCCCCCCACACCCTTCTCCGGCAGTAGAGAGGATCTGGTAGCGGAGGTCACGAGGCTCAAGCGTGAGCGGAATGCGGTCATACTATCCCACAACTACCAGGTTCCGGAGGTTCAGGACATCGCTGATTATGTCGGTGATTCTCTTGGATTGTCCCAGGTTGCGGCTCGGACTGAGGCTGATGTTATCGTGTTTTGCGGGGTCCATTTCATGGCCGAGACCGCCTCTATCATCTCTCCCCAGAAGAAGGTCCTTCTCCCAGATCTTGGGGCAGGCTGTTCCTTGGCGGCGACAATTGACGCTGACAAGCTGCGGGCTTGGAAGAAGGAACATCCAAACGCGGTCGTCGTCTCGTATGTTAACACGACGGCCGAGGTGAAGGCTGAGAGCGATTACGCCTGCACCTCAGGCAACGCGGTAAAGGTGGTGAATAGTATTCCGCGAGACCGGGAGATTCTCTTCTTGCCGGACATGTTTCTCGGAGCCTATGTTATGGAGAAGACCCAGCGGAAGATGGAGGTCTGGCCCGGCGAGTGCCATGTTCACGCAGGCATCACACCGGACGTGATTAACCGGAAACTCGAAGAGCATCAGGACGCCGAATTCCTTGTTCACCCAGAGTGTGGGTGTGTCACACAGTTCCTCTACTTCTCCGAGAAGGGCGACTTCAACCTTCCAATGACCCAGGTCTTCTCTACAGAGGGAATGGTCCGCCACGCCCGACAATCGCCTGCTAACAAGTTCCTCATAGCTACCGAGACAGGGATTCTTCATCGGATGAAAAAAGAGAATCCCGACAAGACCTTCTTGCCAGTGAAGGAGGATGCTGTCTGCCAGTACATGAAGACCATAACCTTGGAGAAGGTCTACCGGTCCTTAAGGGACATGGTGTATGAGATCAAGGTTCCAAAAGAGACCGCTGACAAAGCTCGGCTCTCTATCGAGAGAATGCTCCAGCTAGCCTAGAACAGAGCCATTGAAGTTGTGTTATGATCGATCCAGATTGGGTCGTAGGTTCCGCTGAAGACTCAGCCTCACCCCGAGACAACTAGTGAGTATCTGAAGAGAATTGGCTATCGTGGGCCGCTCCGACCAAGCTTGGAGACCTTGCGTAGGCTTCACAAGAAGCACCTGCTCTCTGTACCGTTCGAGAATCTTGACATTCACCTGGGCCGCCCGATAATCCTCAAAGAAAACGCGTTCTACGAGAAAATCATCCGAGACCATCGTGGAGGATTCTGCTACGAACTCAACGGTTCGTTTGCGGCGCTACTGAGAAAGCTGGGCTTCAAGGTGACCATGCTTTCTGCCCGGGTCGCGAGCAAGAGTGGTGGTTTCAGTCCAGAGTTTGATCATATGACCCTGCTCGTTGCACTCAAGGGTCGTTGGCTGGTCGACGTTGGATTCGGAGACTCGTTTACGGAACCAAAGCGGCTAGATTATTCAGGTACACAGTCCGACAATGGACGCGTCTACCGTATCATTCGCAGATCTGGAGCGCGATTGCTGTCGCGATGGGACGCTGAGAAGAGGCTCTGGGAGTCTCAATACATGTTCAGTCTGCGACCGCGGAAGCTAGAGGATTTTGTTCGTAGGTCTCGCTACCAAGAGACTTCTCCGAACTCGCATTTCAAGAAAGGCCGATTGTGCACTCTGCTAACACGGAATGGAAGAGTGACTTTAACAGATACGAAGCTCATCGTGACTAGAGGGCGCAGACGAATCGAACGGCCTGTTAAGAGCCGAGGAGAATTCCATAGGCTGTTGCGAAAATGGTTCGGCATGAACCTCTAGAGGTGCTAAGCGGAAACGATGATGTTAGTTCGCCGCTAGATACTTGTTTTCGAGATAGCTTACAAGTCCCGACGGGTCGTATCCGTGGCCGAAGACTCGATGGAGTAGTTCCTTGGGTGGATATGTTGCTCCCTGTTTGTGGAGATTCTCGGCCAGCCATGCCTTGAGTGCCGGGATGCTCTTGTCGCCCTTGATCGGCAGTAGCTGATTCTTGGTCAGGGTGCTCCACAGCATTCCGGCGATCACGTTTCCGAGAGAGTAGCCTGGAAAGTTGGCGTACTGTCCCCAGCTCCAGTGCACGTCCTGCAGGACACCTTGAGCGTCATCGGGCGGTCTCTTGCCGAGATACTCCTCGATCATATCGTTCCAGACAGAGGGAAGTTCCGACACTTGGACAGTTCCCTGCAGCATTTTCTTCTCCAGCTCATATCTCATGGCGATGTGGAAGTTGTACGTCAACTCGTCAGCCTCTACACGTATCAGACTGGGCCTTACCGTGTTGAAGTACGAGTACACTTGGTTCTCGTCGTAGCGGGAGAGGAAGCCGAGTTCGGTTTTGAGGAGGGGGTAGATTATGGACGTGAATTGTCTACTTCTTCCGACAATGTTCTCCCAGAACCGGGACTGTGACTCGTGTACTCCAGAGGAGACGCCTGTCCCGGTGGGTGTGAAGTCTAGATCCTGGTCCACCTGCAACTCGTAGAGTGCGTGGCCGCATTCGTGGATTAGACCGAACATTGACGCCTTGAAGTCTTTGGGCTCGTATCTCGTCGTGATTCTGACGTCGTTACCGGCAATTCTTGTTGAGAAAGGATGCGTGGAGACGTCCTGCCGGAATCTTTTCTCAGGCATGCCTAGTAGAGCTATCAGTTTTTCGTTCACCTGTTTCAACGCCTGAACATCATAGTCGACATCTTCCAGAGGATGTTTCAAGGGGAATCTTCCCTGCGCGAGGGTCTTGGCGAGAATCTTCTTGAGTTGCGGAATGAGCGTTGAAAAGATTCTGTCAAGGTCGTTGATGGTTATTCCCTCCTCGAAGAGGTCCAGCAATGCGTTGTAGGGATGTGTGGACGGGTTGAGATGTTCTGCTTGCTTCCGTTTCAGCTCGGTTATTTTTTCGAGGTGAGGCTGGAAAATTCGAAAATCGGCTTTCTTTCTTGCTTCTCTCCAGGGGACGGATGCCTCAACAGTGGCCCTCTGTAGCTGCTCTAGTAGATCTGATGGGATCTTCTGGTAGAAATCGAGTTCTCTCTTGATGACGCGGACTATTCCCTTCTCTGCGTCATTGAGCGTCTTCTGTCTCTCGGCCCTCTCGATGAGACCGGTCAGATCAATAGTCATCTTCTGGCGTAGTAGTTCGATCTCTGCCTGGGCCTGGCCTCTTGCCCCTGCGCCCGCCTCGGGCATGTTGATCTCCAAGTCCCACCCTAACAGGGCAGAGGTATGGGTCATCGCGGCGATTGGTTTGTACTTGGCTAGAAGGTCGAGGACCACAGGATTGCTGAAGAGAGTCATTGAATCCAGCTTCGATCCTTCAACTGTTCACTATCTAAAAACATTCGAAAAGTTCTGGTCAGGCTCTCCGAATGGTGTTCGTTAACACAAAAGAAACGATTCACACATCATAAATATCGAGGCCCCAAAGTACTGGTCGGGTATGGACAAGAATGGCCGACGCCGTGTTCGTTATTCTACTCCTTCTTCATGTAGGCTCAATAGTAGCCTGGATGGGAGGCGCCACATTATTCGTTTCAGTCTTGACTCCCGCACTTAGAAGAATGTCTCCCGCAGCAAGAGGTGAATTTGTATTGTCTGTGATTCCATCTTACATGAGGTTCATAGGAGGAAGCTCCATCGCAGCAGCAGTAGCGGGCCTCGCTCTTTACGCATACATTACTCAAGTCGCAACCTCCCTTGCGCCCTCCAGCTCAGGTCTGATCTATGTCCAAATCGGCGCGGTCGTGACACTGATTGTTCTTCTAATTGCGTTCGGCGTCTTGATACCAACTAGTCGGAAGCTTGTAGGGCTGCTGAAGCAGTCTCAAAAACAAGCTACTCCGGGCGGTGACTCGGCAATGTCTGCTCGGGTCGCCGGCTTGCAGAAGAGACTGGGGATGGCTGCAAGGTTGGGAGTTTTCCTGCTCGCCTTGACCTTCATCTTGATGATTGTCGGCGCCAGCATCTAAGATTCAAATCGGTAGCTCATTCAGAGCTAGTCGGTCCGGAGAGCTCGCAGACCCTCTCGCTACCGCATCCGCTGATTACAAGTCGTTCCTTAGCATTATTCAGAAGCTTCTGAGTCCAATCGACGTCTCCGCCGTCAACGAGTTCCTGCTCCCTACCCGTCGAAGGTGTTGCGAAGATCTTGAAACAAACCTCACCATAGTATCCTCTGCCTTGCTTCCGATCCTGATCAAATCCAATTCTGACGCTGCTGTGTGAAGATTGAAGCTTGTCAACTACTCCAAATTGAACCACTGATCGTGGAGCCTCAGACCCGAAGTCGGAGATGGCGACCCGCAGAGGAACCCTGGAGCCTAGAAACCTCTTCAACGTGGTCAGGAAGAATCCGATGTGGAGACGCACCGTTTCGGTCTCGAACCGAAGATTTCCTGGGTCTCGACCCGCGCTGCACAAGGAAAAGAGTCTGAAGTGTTGCAAGACACCTGGTCGCGGGCTGATCTTCTGGCCTCTTAGAAGGCGATGACTCGTTGCGAGATGTACTGAAGGTGCATTATCCGTGGAGCGGTTATTCTGCTCGCGCCGTCGAACCGCGCATTCCAGAGCGAGCACATTTGTCGAGTCGGAGACAACCTCCGAATTCCGACTCGTTGAAACGATCCAATCCTGACTAATCGGAGACAATACCGAAGCAGTTCCCAGGGGGCAAACAGGAGAGAGTTCAAAATGCCGAAAGAGTTTGGGCAGTTTCGAGAACGCGATCTGGTCCCACTCGAGTGAGCGAGTAGGATTAGACGCAGAAGGCCGTGTGAACCGGTTTGAGACGTGATCGTCAAGTAACACTCTTGGGTTGCGCTTCTTTGCCCTTCGAGCATAGACCTCCAATAGTAAGGATTGGAGGTCGGTGGGCGCAATTCGGTCCGAGAGGATATCGGCTAGGTGCGGGACTCCTGAATCTCTCTCGATTCGCGCTATAATTCCGCCTCTAGTGGAGATTTCGGGAGTTGTGGACCCGGCTGGGGAGGCTGCCATAGGGTCAAGCCCGAGTGGGCTTGGTCATTAATTGTTGACATCGCTGACCTTAGATGAAATGAGGTAGCGGCCGGATTTCACGATAGTCCCATCCAGCAATGACTGGTCCTTGACTGCCTGCATGTCGGAACTCCACTTGAACCATCTTGGTATCTGGTCTTCGGAGACGAGAACGCATGCATCGATGGTCCTCCCGAGGAGTGTAGCTAACGCTTCCCTGTAAGAAGTGTTGTCCCGACCTCTCTCTTCGTTGGTTCTTGTTTTCCATGTCTGCCAGATGTTGGCGTGTAGATGTTTCTCCGGATAGGGGTCTTCAACGCCAACTATCATCGCATAGCTTTCTAGGTTGGATAGTGAGCGGTGAAATTTGGAATTGTTTTCCTTTGCTTCCAGTTTGAGCTTCTTTCTCAGTCGATCTGTTCGGATTGAACTCTCTGACTCGATGGATTCGAGAATTTTCAGTTCCAAATCTGAAAGAATCTCCCGTTTGACGGCGGGGTCCTGGTGATGTTTTATGATGGGGTCAAGGATGGGCCAGAGCGCGCTGGATACGAACGTCTTGGTTCGTTTGAATATTCTGGTGGCGAGAATGTCGTTTCTCCCCTCGATCTCTCGGGAGACGCGGGCTACTGATTGACCAGAGATCTTGATCGACCACCAGTCCAACCAACCGGTGAAGCCTTTCGCTGACGGTTTCCAAGGCTTGCCCAGTATTGCGCTGATGAAGCTCGGAAGCTCGTTGCCTCCAAGTGCTGAGACGAGACCCCTATCATGAATGAACTCAATAATCTCAGCCTGGGTCTTCAGCCGGAGAGTGGGCTTGAGTCGATGCTCGCGGACCCGGGTCGCTTGCGCTTTCTTGATCAGCGAGTTTGTCTTCGAGCTAGAACACTACCCGCGTTTTCTAGAAGAATGTATTTCCATACTCAAGTCAATGGCGGGAGCAGAGTGAGTGATGGCGCCAACAGAAATTACATCCACTCCGGTCTTCACGTAGCTTGCAAGATTCTCTTTTCTAATCCCGCCTGATGCTTCGAGTAAGACCTGGTCTCGGAGATTCTCTGTCTTCAACATGGCCACTGATCTTTCCACTTCCTTTGGCGTCATGTTGTCGAGCAAGATGATGTCCGCTCCTGCCTTGGCGGCCTCCACGGCCTGGTCCGCGTTCGTCACCTCGACTTCGACCTTTTTTGTGAAACTCACCTTCTCCTTCGCTTTTCGAACGCACTCACCTACTGATCCTGCGAGTTCTAGATGATTATCCTTGATCAGCACGGCATCATCCAACCTCAGGCGGTGCATGTCGCCGCCACCAAGGTTGACAGCCCTCTTCTCAAAATATCTCAGACCGGGGAGTGTCTTCCTAGTACAGGCAATCCTGACCTTCCCCTGACTCTCCCTGTTGGCGATGGATACGAGATCCACCGTTGCGGTTGCAACTCCCGACATATGCGCCAGCAGATTCAACAGTGTCCGCTCAACACCCAACAAGGCACGCGCTGGGCCAAGGGCTGAGAGAATCATAGTTCCCGCCTTGACTCTCTCGCCATCGCGAGCCTTTGCTGTGCCTTGGCAGCCGGTGAGTTCGAGAAGGAAAAGTGCTTCCTCAATGCCCGCGACAATAGCACTCTCCTGACAAACAACTCGTCCCTCGGCCTCTTGCTTGGAGTCTATCAGAGCATTGGTGGTGATATCTCCATAACCAATGTCCTCGGCCAAGAAAGATCTGACTGCATGCTCCACAACTGATCTGGTGAGATCCAAATCTCAACGACGCTGGACCCTTCGTGGGTCGGTATAAGGAGATACGAGGCTAACCGTAACCCGGTCAGGGCTACGGAAGTAGTCAGTTAGGCTGACGTTGCGGGTTGCTCTACCTCTATTTCTCCACGATGCGCTTCGTGACCGCAGGAGCCTAGGAAAATGTCCAAGCCGTCCGGCCGCGCGTCATCCCTGTGTGGGCTAACATGGACGAAGACGACTTGCTGATGATCTATTGGACAGATCGCCTTGATCAAATTCACAGCATTTGGCCGAATTCTAAGTGGATTGACGAAGGACTCGAACTTCTGTTGCAGTCGCTCGTACTTGATCCCGAGGAATCCAGCGTAGATTCCGCAGAAGAACATGAAGATACTTGCCCCTAGCGAAATTGCGACTCCTACGGTTGTCAGAGTCTCGCTGAAGACGAGGATTAGAGATACAGCCACGGGAAGTGTCAGCATAGCTAGAGCGATGAGGATTTTGCCCATGATGGAGAGGAAGCCCATCTTTTGCGATCTGCTCTGTCACTCTTGGAGTAGTCTAGTTGCGTCTAGGTTTCTTGGAGTCTCGCTCTCTAACAATCTTCTCGACATGCTCAATAATGGTTTTCAGAGTGGTGCCGGGACCATAATTTCCAGTAATCCCTAGCTTCTCCAGCCGAGGCTTGTCGTCATCAGGAATTATTCCGCCACCCACAAGCAGAATATCATTCCCGCCCTTTTCTCGGATAAGCTTGGCGACTTTGGGAAAGGCCGTCATGTGGGCGCCGTTGAGTAGGCTCATCGCGACCACGTCCACGTCTTCGTCGATAGCCATCTGAGATACTTGTTCAGGAGTTGCGAGGAAGCCAGTGTAGATTACCTCCATTCCTGCGTCCCGGAGGGCGCGGCAGAGAATGAGGGCGCCTCGGTCATGACCATCCAGCCCAGGCTTAGCGACTAGGACTCGAATTCTTTTATCAGAGCCTGCCGATGGTTTCTTCTGGGGCAAAGCGCGAATCTACGCTGCTTTCAGTCATATCTCAATAATTAAGGGCTATTGATTGATCGCGCCAGCTTTATTTCGAGGAAAGTCTCGGACCCTTAGAGAGGTTTCCTAAAGTGCAACAAGTTCAGATTCCAAGAGTCTCCGTTTCGAGTAGCGTGTTGAATTGGCTCCTAGAGGAGGATGAGCCGTCAGCTCGCTATCGTACTCTGGCTGATCTCCAGGAGAGAGGTCAGAACGATCAAAGCGTAGTCACCACTCGGAACCGTATCGGAAAGGTCGGTTGGGCGTCGAAAATTCTAGCCAAACAGAAAGAGAACACATACTGGGACAACCCCAAGTCATGTTATGTTCCAAAATTCTCTGCATGTTCCTGGCAACTCGTCGTCTTGGCGGACCTAGGAATCTCTTCCAAGGACCCGCGCGCGAGCAGGGCCGTTGATCATTTTCTAGAACTTCACAACGTAGAGACAGGTGGAATCTCACTTCGACCAAAAGGACATGAGAAATTTGAGCCGCATATCTGCGCGACCGGAAACATGGTTCGGACCCTAGCAAAGATGGGATACGCTGAAGATCATAGGGTCCTTCGTGCAATGGATTGGCTTTTGTCGAAGCAACTAGCGGATGGCGGCTGGAACTGTTCACCTGCTGGAAAGCATGGATCCTTCATGTCGGTAATCCAACCTCTATGGGCTCTGTCCGAAATGATGGCGCACGACGCGAGGCAGGGCTGGGAAGCCTCGGCGAAGAGAGGAGCAGAGTTTCTACTCAAACATCGAGTCTACCGGTCTGACAAGGAT
>Ga0209701_10000592_pt1 | contig 21700 bp, 22 predicted proteins | sample CZO8metaG_4_FD_188356 | JGI IMG/M metagenome (GOLD analysis project Ga0209701, IMG submission 188356) | Vadose zone soil microbial communities from the Eel River Critical Zone Observatory, Northern California, USA - CZOApr15con2H3.8 metaG... | ecosystem: Environmental > Terrestrial > Soil >... | reverse complement strand
GGCGAACGACGTGATCATGCGGGGCTTCTGATTGTGCTGCTCCGCGAACCCTCGCTGGGTGTCGGGGGTGCGGTATGGGTCGATCATCCCCTTGAAGTTGCCCGCCGCCACAGGGCGGTACCCGACCGTCTTCACGAAGCGATACAGGTTCATGGCGACGCCCGGCTCATCGCCGTCGGTGTCCGTGATCACAACGCCCGCGCGATCGGCCTGCACCTTCAGGATCGGACCGATCGTCGCATCCAGCTCGGCGTTGACGAGGATCAGGTGCTTGCCGTGCGCGATGGCCTCGATCGCCACGAGCGCGCCGAATTCCACTTCGCCGGTGCACTCGATGATCGCGTCGATGCCCGGGGCGCGGCACAGCAGCAACGCATCGTCGGTGATCGCGTGGCCGCCGCCGGTGCGGGCGAGCTCGTCCTCGAGCTGCTCGATCGAGCGCACCGTCGTCGGTGCGTCCACGCCGGCCTCGCGGTACGCCCTGGCGGCTTCCGCCAGCGCGCGGTTGGCAATGGCTACGAGGCGCATGCCCACTACGGGCGTGAGAATCTCGAGTGCGATCCCCCGCCCCATGTAACCCGCGCCCACTAAGCCCACCCGGATCGGCCGTCCTTCACGCTCCCGCCGTTCCAGGGCGGTATCCACGATGATCATAGGGAGTGTCGAGTGGTCGCGGCGGCCGCGTCGGGCACCGGCCCGTTTCGGAAATCGGGCCACGAGCGGTCGGTGTCAGAGATGCTGGTGACGGGAAGCGGCCACGCGATGCCGAATGCTGGGTCGTCGTAGCGCACCCCGCGGGCGAGCTCTGGGGTGTAGTCTTCCGAGGTCTGGTAGTACATCTCGGTATTGTCGGTGAGCGTCTGATAGCCGTGGGCGCACCCGGCCGGGACGTACAGCGTGCGGCGGCTTTGGGCCGTGAGCTCGACGCCGATCCACTGCCGATACGTGGGCGAGCCTAGCCGCAGGTCCACGATCACGTCATACAGCGCGCCCATGGTACACCGGACGATTTTCACTTCCTGCTTCGGGGGTAGCTGGAAGTGCACCCCCCGCAGGCCACCTTTTCGCAGCGTGAAGCCCACATTGACCTGGACGACGCAACCGTTGAGCCCGTGTTCCTCGAGCTCGCGCTGACACCACACGCGCGCGAAGAACCCGCGGTGATCTTCTCGCCGCTCGGGCTCCACGACGAACGCACCCAGCAACGGTGTGGCCGTGAAGATCATCGCTGCCCGCCGGTCACGACACGCAGTACCTCCCGGTACAGCAGGTCCGCTTCCCAGCACGCTGCCTCGACCACAGGATCCGCGTGGTCCATGGTGGCGATCACCGCGAAACGTTTTCGACGGTACGTGATTCCGAGGAGCGGCTTCTGGGCAGGGGACGCGATGAGGATCCCGTGATAGCGGCTTGCCACGACGATGTCTGCTGGTTCCCGTGGTCGAGTGGTGTCAGACGCCCCCAGCGGCCCTAACGCAAGAGCCGGGCTACCTGCGTCATCTACGATGTCCCTTCGTAAGTGCCTGTGCTGCAACGCGATCAGGCTCGGCGAGGCGCCGGTGCCGGTCGCGCCGGATCTCACTGATGCACAACAGCTACACCTGTGCGCTCCTTCTCTACACCTCTCCATCTCTCCACCTGTGACTCCTGGGCACGTGGGTTGCGGAGCGGAGGCGACGGGGACAGCGTACTCACGTCTCAAACCTGGTCGACGACGGGCGGGGGCCAACGTTGGGGCAGAAGCCGCCGCCGCGCGCGGCCGTTCGGCAGGTCTACGATCGCATCGCTCCCCACTACGCGGAGTTGTACGAGGGCGCGGGGCCGCTTCCGCACTTCTACCAAACGCGGCTGAAGCTCGTTTCTGCGCTCCTCAAACGGGAGCAGCCCGGGATCGTCCTCGATGTGGGGTGCGGGCCCGGGGTGATTGGAGACTCCCTGCGGCCGCTTGGGTTTCGCTACGTCGGTGCCGATGCCTCTGTCGGCATGGCGCACGAATGCCAGCGGCGACGCGGGACCGATACGGGCCGGTTCAGCGCCGCGGCGCGCGGGGAGGCCCTGCCATTCGCCGACGCTGTGTTCGACGCCGTGACTGTCCTTGGGGCGCTAGAGTACATGGAGGCGCCCGAGAGCGCGCTGACGGAGTGTCGGCGCGTGCTTCGGCCGGGCGGGACCCTGGTCGTCTCGCTGCTCAACAGGTCCAGCCTGTATCGTTTGCTTACGCGCGTCCGCCAGCGACGGAACCCCGAAGCGGACCCGATTCCGGCCGCCCAGTTCACGTGCAGAGAAGCGCAACGGGCGCTGAAACGTGCGCGCCTCGAGGTGCGGAGTGTGACGTACTTCGATATGGAGTTGCTGCCGCCGGCGTTCGCCGAGAACCACCCGAACGTCGCGCAACGCGTGGCGGCGCTGTTGGAAAGACTCCCGGGCGCTCCATTTTGGTGGCTCGGGTCGGCGATGCTGATCTCGGCTTTCCCACTGTGATCACGGGGCAGCGGCCGTGGAACACGTTTCTGCTGTGGGAGGCGATGCGGGACCGGATCCGGGAGATCGTACGCGGGCGGGTCGACAAGATGGGATTCCGCGCGCCCGTTACGGTCCATCGTAACGGCAACAACGCCGAGGTTGTCTTGCGAGGGTTCCGTGTCGCCCAGCTGGAACTGCGGGCGGGGCTGCACAACCTCTGATGACGACGTGGGACGTAGTGGTGGTTGGCGGCGGGATCGTCGGGCTGGCGACGCTCGATGCTCTCGCGGCGCCGGGTGCCTGGGTGATGGTGCTCGAGGCGGAGCAGGTCCTTGCAGCGCACCAGACCGGACACAACAGTGGCGCGATCCACTCCGGGGCCCATTACAAGCCCGGCTGGCTGAAGGCTAGGACCTGCGTCGCAGGACGCGAGGATCTGTACGCCTTTTGCGCCGAGGCCTCGGGGCGGTCGCGCACGCATTGGCGGCGCGGCTGAAAATGCGCGGCGGCGTCGACCCAGGGATCGCCATCATTCCGTTTCGCGGGGAATACTACACGCTGCGGCCGGAGCGCGCGTCGCTGGTGCGCCATCTCGTTTCCCCCGCGCCGGATCCCACCCTTCTTTCCTTCGGTGTGCATTTCACACTCCGGATCGACGGACAGGTGGAAGCGGGACCGAACGCCCTGCGGGGGTTCGACCGCGAGGACTGCCACCGCTGGGCCGTGTCGCCGCGCGACGTGGGCGCGGTGCTCGGGTTCCCGGGGTTCTGGCGGATGGCGCGACGTGGGACGCTCGTGGTCGAAGACGCTGTTCGTCCGCGCGTTGCAGCGACTCGTCCCAGCAGTGCAGGCGCCGTCGATCTGCAGTGGAGCGGCCGCGTGGTGCGCGTGCAGGCGGTAGACCGCTCCGGCCGACTGCTCGACGATTTTCACATCGCTGAAGGCGAAGCTGGCGTGCATCTCGTGAACGCGCCCTCGCCCGCAGCGACGGCTTCGCTGAGCGTCGGGAAACAGCTCGCGCGGCGCATGCCGGAGCGGCTCGATGCTTGAGCCGCGGCCCCGGCTCCCCGAGGGAGAATCACACGGGTGACGAGCGCGGGACTGATCCTCGTGTTGGGCGCCGCGGCCGTCGGGGTCTACGCCTACGTCGTGTACCCGCTCCTGCTATGGCTCGGCTCATTGGGGCGGTCTCGGCGCCGACCGGCAGAGCCCGACTCGTGGCCAACGCTCAGCATCACGGTGCCGGCGCACAACGAGGAGGCGACGCTCGCGGCCACGCTGGAGCGTATTCTCGAGGTCGACTATCCCGCCGATCGACGTCAGGTGCTCGTGGTTTCCGACGCCTCCACCGACCGCACGGACGACATCGCGCGAAGCTTCGCGGCGCGCGGCGTCGAATTGGTGCGCTTGCCGCGGCGTGCCGGCAAGACGGCGGCCGAGAATGCTGCTCGCGCACATCTCCGGGGGGACCTCGTGGTGCAAACCGACGCCTCGGTGCGGATCGACCGCGGCGCGCTCAAGGCCCTGGTCGCGGCTTTCAGCGATCCCGCCGTGGGCGTCGCTTCCGGCCGCGACCTGAGCGTGGCCGACGGGGTGGGGGACACCGCGGGGGAATCGGGCTACGTGAGCTACGAGATGTGGGTGCGGGGCATGGAGACTTGCAGCGGGGGAATCGTCGGCGCGTCCGGCTGCTTGTATGCGACCCGGCGGGCGCTGCACATGGAGACCGTTCCCGAGGCGCTGAGCCGCGACTTCGCCGCGACCCTGATCGCGCGAGAGCATGGCTTTCGCTCGGTCTCGGTGCCGGACGCCATGTGCTACGTGCCGCGCACAACGTCACTGCAGCAGGAGTACCGCCGGAAGGTCCGGACGATGACCCGGGGCCTCGTGACACTATTCTACAAGCGACAGCTCCTCAATCCGATCCGGTACGGTCGCTTCGGCTTCATGCTGCTGTCCCACAAACTGATTCGATGGCTCGTACCCTGGGCGGCGCTCGTGGGAGTCGCAGGTCTGGGTGTCGCGGCAGTGGGCGGTGCGTGGTGGGGAGCCCTGGGCCTCACCGCGGCCGGCGCGGCGGTCGCGGTGGCGATCATCGCGTGGCGCTGGCCAGAAGCTCGACCGCTCCCCAGGGTCCTCGGGGTGCCGGCGTACCTGGTGTGGGGAGTCCTGGCGGGCTTGCAGGCTTGGGGAAACGCGCTGCGCGGTGAGCTGTATGCGGTCTGGGATCCAACCCGGCGGGGCCCCGTGTCACGGTAGTGGCCGGTAAGGAGCGCGCTGTCGCACACACGCCACAGCGCCCCGCTCGTGGAATTGGCGAAACGCTTGGCGTCGGCCTTGCCTATCTGGCCTCGGACTTGCCCACTCCCAGCGCCAGCGACGGGACGGAACGGGGCACGCCAGCCATGGTGCGTGCGTTCCTGCAACGCTGCGGCGACTGTAGCGCCGAGCCGCCACACCAGACGTTCGGGAATGGAGCGAGGCAATTGGACATACGCACACGAAGGACCCTGCAGGCCCCGCGTCTGCCGCCCGGTCTACCTCGGCTGCTTTCGCAACGAGCGCCGGCTAGGGCGCTCGCGCCTGGGGCGCCATCGGCGCGTGGCGGTGGTCGGCGCTCCGAGGTGCCGACATGAACGGCGTGAACCCTTCCGTACCGGTGGTCGTGCTCGGGTTTTGGTGCGGGGGCCTCGGGATCGCCCGTAGTCTGGGGCGCCTCGGAGTCCGGGTGCACGGCGTGGATCGGGACCCGCACGCCCCGGGCTTCGCGTCCCGTTATTGCCGCTCCAAGCACGTGTGGGACTGCGAAGAGGCGCCCGTGGCCGACACGCTGGAGTTCTTGGACGCGCTCGGCCGGAAGGTCGGGCCCGCGGTGCTGGTCCCCACCACGGACGCCACCGCTGTGCTGATCGCCGAGCACGCCGATGAGCTCTTGCCGCGGTTCATCTTTCCTCGAGTGTCGCCGGAGCTCGCGCGTGCGCTGATCGACAAGCGGCAAGTCTTTCGGCTGGCGCAACAGGCCGGCGTGCCGACGCCCGCCGTGCTTTTCCCTCAGTCCGGGGACGACGTCGTGCACTTTCTCTCGCACGTCACCTTTCCGATCGTTCTCAAGGCGATCAACCCGGGGCGCCTCGAGCGCCGTACCGGTCACCGGCTGTTCGTGGCGCGCACGCCCGAAGAGCTGCTCCGCCGCTACGCCCAGTGGGAGGACGCTGAGGCGCCGAACCTCATGCTCCAGGAGTACGTCCCGGGTGGCGACGAGACCGTCTGGGTGTTCAATGGCGTCTTCAACGAGCGGTCCGAGTGCGTCGCCGCGTTCACCGGGCAGAAGCTGCGGCAGCACCCGTCGGAGAGCGGCGCGACGAGCCTAGGCAGGTGCGCTCCGAACGCGCAGGTCGTGCGGCTCACGACCGACTTCATGCAGGCGCTACGTTACCGTGGCGTGCTCGACGTCGACTACCGCTACGATGCCCGCGACGGCCTGTACAAGCTGCTCGATCCCAATCCGCGGATCGGCGCGACGTTCCGCTTGTTCGTGGATGAGCAGGGGATGGACGTGGCACGGTTCCTCTACCTCGATCTCACCAACCAACCAATGCAGCTCGCGCCGATGCGCGTGGGCCGCAAATGGATCGTCGAGGACCGGGACCTCGAAACGACCCTTCAGCGTGCGAGGGACGGCACGCTGACGCTCCGCGGCTGGTTGCGCTCGCTCCGCGGGATTGAGGAAGCCGCCTGGTACGCGCGCGACGACCGGCGCCCGTTCTGGCAGATGTGTCACAAGCTGGTCCGGAGGGCGCTCCGTGGCGCGGCGCGCCGGGTCGCCGGCGCCCTGGTGCGGCCCGTAGTCGCGGGGCTGCAGGACATCTGGAGTCGCACGGTCCACCGGCGCGTGAAGAGTCACGGCTTTCCGCATCAGTCGAGGTCGCGTTCCGGGCCGGCGTCGACGTTCGATGCCTCCTCGACAGTGGGCGAGCGGCGAGCCGATTGAGAAGGTAGAGCGCTATGGTATCGGTGGCGGCATGCGCCATCTGGGCGGCGACACGGAGACGATGATCGCGGCGTTCCAGGCGAAGCCGGCCCGGAGGCGCGCCTCCGGCACTGGCCGTGGTGGATTTTGGTCCCTTGTTTCTCAGGCCGATGAGCTACGCCTCCTTTGATTGGAAGGACCCGGTTCCTGGGGTCGGAGGCACCACTGATTCCCCGCGCGGGTGCTATCAGGAGGTTACTGTCCCACGTGAGAAAGACCCTTCCATGAGGCCCGCCTATGATGCGGTGGTTGTTGGCGCGGGTCCTTACGGCCTCTCAACCGCCGCGCATCTCCTCGGACGAGGACTGAAGGTCGCCGTCTTCGGTAGGACGTTCGAAATGTGGCGCGACCACATGCCGAAAGGCATGCTGCTGCGGTCTCACTCGTGGGCCACCGACCTCTGCGATCCTCGTAAGGACTATGGGTTTGAGCGCTTCTTCAAGGACTCGAAGTACGAGAAGTGCTATCCCGTACCGATCGAGGTGTTCATCGACTATGGCCTCTGGTTCCAGCAACGGGCCGTGCCTGACGTCGATGAGACGTACGTTTCGGCGATCGCGCGTCAGGGTGATCAGTTTGTCGTAACGCTGGCAGATGGGCGCGAGGTACTGAGTCAGGCGGTCGTGATGGCAATCGGTCTCTATCACTATGCCCATCGACCTGAACCATACAACGGCCTCCCGGCCGGACTCGTCTCGCATTCTTCCGATCACAAGGACTTCGGCTGTTTCAAGGGACGAGACGTCGTGGTGATCGGCGGCGGGTCAAGCGCCATCGAGTTTGCCGCGCTGCTCCACGAAGCTGGCGCGGCCGTCCAGGTCGTGTCACGGCGGCGCGTGAGATGGTGGGCGCCTGATCGAACGAACGAGCGCACGACTCTTGAACGGATTATGGCTCCGAATGCGACCATTGCGCCTGGCTGGCAGAACTGGGTCTTGGACCATATGCCCTTTTTCTTCTACCGCTTCCCCCAAGAGCGGAAGGACTCGTATAACAGCAACTACGAATCCGGGGCGAACTCCTGGTTGAGGGATAGAGTCATCGGCAAGGCCACACTGCGCGAGGGCCGGACCGTGGCCAAACTGGAGGTGGTGGACGGAAAAGTCGATGCGACCATCTCGGACGGCGCGAAGGTGAGGGCTGATCACATCCTGCTGGCAACTGGCTACAAGGTAGACATCAACAAGTTGACGATGATTCATCCATCGCTCCGGGCTGAAATCAGGACAGAGATGGCGATTCCCATCCTGAGTCACTGGTTTGAAGCCAGTGTGCCGGGGTTCTACTTTGTTGGATTCACCTCGTTTCGCGCCTTCGGTCCGCTGTACCGGTTTGTCGCAGGATGTGGAGCGGCGGCACGGCGCGTGGCGAGTTCCGTCGTGCGAGAACGTGTCGGACGCCCTCGGGCGACCGCGGCACGCTCGGCGTGATGCGGCACAGGCCAAGCTGGAAGGCCAAGTCCTCTTGGGCAGCTCGTCGGGCACGTGTGGCGCTGTACGGGGGACTGTGCTCGGCACCTGGACCGCTGCTTGAGCGTGACCGGCGATTCCGTGTTCACGTCGCGACGGAGCCGCTCGCGGATCGAACACTACCGAGGAGCGTGTACCCGGACCCACCGCTGACGGGGAAGCCCAAATGGGAAGTCTCGATTGGCGGGGGAGATCAGTTTATTGATCCGGTGATGTTCGATCACTGGTACGTGAAGGTGGCGGTCTGCTACAAGGCGGGGCCTAACGCCTACAGCACCTACTATTGGAACTGGCCCACCACGACGACGAACACGGTGGCGTGGGTCGGACCGCTGTACTCACCCGGTCCGAATCCGGCCATCATAGGGCGACGCCCCCTGGAACCCGGGCCAGGAGGTCTGGGACGGCGTCATGCCCGGCTTTCAGTTCTACGATGTTGCGCTCACACCGAGCGAGATCGTCCAGGAGATGGGTCTGGGTGTCGCGGCTGGGGGAGGCGCGTGGTGGGGAGCGCTGGACCTCATCGCGGCCGGCGCGGCGGTCGCGGCGGCCATCGTGGCGTGGCGCTGGCCGGAAGCCCGACCGCTCCCTCGGGTCCTCGGGGTGCCAGCGTACTTGGTGTGGGGAGCCGTGGCTGGCCTGCACGCCTGGGGCAGCGTGCTTCGCGGCGAGGTGCATCCGGTCTGGGACCCAACCCGGCGGGGCCCGGTCCCACGCTAGTGGCGGGGCGCGCCACATTGAAATCTCGGATCTTCGCGTTAGTCTCGATTTTCCCGGCCAGGCCGGACGGACCACCACGATGCGGTATCTGACCCAGAAGCTCACGCCGATCCGAGGATAACCTTTGCTGCGGAACCTCGTTGCACCGCTCGTCACCCGGCTTCGCCGCCGTTGGGAGCGGGTCCTCCATCCCTGGCGACGACAGGCGACGCTGGCCCGGCTGCGGCGCCAGCGTAGGCCGCGCGGTGTCCTGTTCGTGTGTCTCGGCAATATCTGTCGCAGTCCCTACGCCGCCGCGGCATTCCGCGCCCGCCTCCGGCCGGAGGTCGCTACCGCCATCCGCGTCGACTCGGCGGGCTTCATCCTCCCGATGCGGCCCGTGCCGCGGGTGGCCGTCGAGGAGGCGGCGTCTCGGGGGCTTGATCTTCATGACCACCGCTCGAGAACACTCACAGCGGAAGTGCTCGAGAACGTCGACGTCGTCGCGGTGATGGAACCCCAACAAGTGCGTGCGGTGGCCCAATTACGGCGCACCACCGCCACCATCATCGTGTTGGGCGACCTCGACCCGATTGCCGACGGTGGACGGATGATCATCGATCCTGTGAACCAGCCGCGCGCTGCCTTCGCCGCGTCGTACGATAGCATCGACCGATGCGTGGCGGTTCTAGCGGAGGCCTTGGCCGGCTGACGACCGGGCCGTCGCAGCGTGGCGCCGCCGGTCTGGAAAACCAGTTCGCTGATGCCGCGGCGAGCGTACAACGCGGTTCATGACCGGCTCCCGGTCTCTCGGTCATGTACCTGACCGCGCAACCGGGAGCGGCGTCGTAACCGGACCGGCCACCGGGTCGCCGCGAACGCCGAGGATCGTTTCGGCGCGGCGATCGAGTGGCTCGTCCGAGCGCACCAGGCGAAGCGCGATGGCGGGGTCTCCCGCGACTACCGCGTCGCGTGGCATCATTTCTTCCCGAGGCGAGGGTGGCAACCGGTCAATCCCGCGACGACGAACTACGTCGTGCCCACCATGTACGGTGCCGCGCGCCGCCGTGGATTGCCCCGACCTGCGCGAGCGCGCCGTGCGGGTGGCCGACTGGGAACTCCAGGTTCAGCTTCACTCGGGGGCGCTGCAGAGCGGCATGCTCCGCGAGCAGCTCCCCCACGCCGCGGTCATCCAATGGCCGTCAGGTCTTATTCGGACTCGTCCGCGCCCACATCGAGACGGTGCTTGATAAGTGCGTGGGTGGCGCCCGACGCGCAGAGAGCCATCGGCAGTTTCGAACACGGAACGTCCCTCGTGGCCCGACTACCGCACGTCAACCTATTCTCGCGCGTCGTGGGCGCGATGCGCCTTCGGCACGGACGTGCTGAAACGCCGCTACAGGGACGGCGCCGAGCGGAATGTCCGATGCGGTCTCGAGCAGCGGGGGACAGGATGGGCCCCACGGCCGGGGCGTCTCCCATACCCGCAATTAGTCGCCGGAGATCGGTCGGCATTTCTCGGGGACGCCGCTCCGGGGAGCGACGACTCAGCGCGCTGCGGCGCAGCGACCCGCTACCAGGCTCCGCGCCGGAGCAGCATGACGGGGACCGTCCGCAGCATGATGCGCAGGTCCTCTAGCAGCGACTGACGGGCCAGGTACTCGAGGTCGTAGGCAACCTTGCGGCGTACGTCGTCAATCGAGCTATCGTAGCCGTTGTTGATCTGGGCCCACCCGGTGATCCCGGGGCGCACCCACTGGCGCTGGCAATAGCCTGGGATCCGTCCGCGCAGCTCGGCGAAGATGGTCGGTTGTTCGGGGCGAGGGCCAACCAAGTTCATGTCGCCCCGCACCACGTTGAAGAGTTGTGGCAGCTCGTCCAGCCGGTACTTGCGCAAGATCCGGCCGAGCGGCGTCACGCGCGGATCGTTCGGGGTCGCCCACACCTGCGCGTCTCCGTACGACTCCCGCATCGTGCGGAACTTGTAGATCGTGAACGGCTTACCGCCGACGTCGCGCTGCCGCCGGACCTTCGCACCCGCGTTTCCGGGTTGGCGTAAATCGCGCCCCACGCGAGTCTGCTTGTAAAAGACTGGCCCCCGTGAGGTAAGCCTAATGAGCACGGCGAGGACCAGCATCAGGGGTGCGGCGATGACAAGACCGATGGCGGCGGCGGCGACGTTCAGGAGGCGGCGCGGCCACTCGCTTGTGCCCGGGAGAGGCCGCTCAGTCCGCCGGACGGCGCTGCCGCTCGGCTCCCGCCAATAGCTCGCAATGCTCGGGAGGAGGCTGTCCACGGCCTCCCCGGGGTCGAATAGGGGCTCCATGGCCTGTCGAGGGAAGCAAGCCTTGTGCAGGTGGCTGGGCTCCGGAAGGGTTCTGCTAACTCGTTGGAGGCCAATGCGGTCAGCGCTGCAGACTCGCTAGTGGCGAGTGCTTGCAACGTAGCGATTGGTCGGCTGCTGTAGGAGGCGTACCACATGACGCCCAGCGGCGCCGGGCTAGAGGCAGGTGGTGGGGGGCAGCGCGACCGCGAAGAAGAACCGAGTTCCCCAGCCGGCGCGGGTCTCTACCTCGAGCCGGGAGCCTAAGGCTTTGACGAGGCGTCGGCAGATCGCTAGCCCGAGCCCCGTGCCCGAGAACGCATAGCTCCTGCCCCCTCGCGTCCGTCGGAACGGCAAGTACAGGCTATCGAACACCTCCGGCCTGATGCCGCGACCGGTGTCACGCACTGAGAACTCTACGACCGAGGAGCCCAGCTCCTTGCCGACGAGCTCGACGAACCCTTTTTCGGTGAACTTGAGCGCATTGGTCGTCAGATTGAGCAGCACCCGGCTCACGGCCAGGGCATGCCCCAAGCGGTTATCGGCAGCGGGCGGCACCAGCCTGATGGTGAGGCGCTTTTCCTCGGCCATCGGGAGGACGATGTCGCGCACCGAGCGGAAGATCTCCTGCACGGACAGGGGCGTCGGTTCCTCTTCGAGCAGCTCATCCCCGCCCCGCGCCAGCTCGGTCACGTCGCTCGTCAAGGCGGAGAGGCCGAGTGCGGCGGAGTAGATCAACCCGAGCTGGCGGCGTTGCAGGTCGGTGATGTCGCCGCTCTGACCCGCGCGCAGCGTCTCTGCGAGGAACAGAATCGACGTCAGCGGGGAGCGTAGATCATGGGCGACCTCGACAAGCAGGTCAAGCGAATCCGGCCCGCGGAGGCGGGACGCGAAATCGTCGCCCGCGGAGGGCTTCGTCCCGCCGCGGACTCGGTCGATTGCGCGGAGCGTTGCGAGCACGAGCTCGTCGTTCGCGCCGCTTTCAGCGGCCGTCCGCTCGTCCAATGCAGCGGCCCGCAGCAGCTCTAGGAGCTGTCGACCCATCGGCGTCGCGGCGAACCCGCGTGACGAGCTCGCCTCACCACGGCGCCGCTCATTTACCGCCTCCGCCAACGTGACCAGGGCGTCGCGCGCTGCGGTGGTTCCCTCGCCCTCGCCGAGCGCGCGGCGGAACAGCGCGTCGGCGCGCTCGATCGTACTCCTCAGGAACGGGCAGGACATTGCAGTACTCACCGCGACCGCGCCTTGACGCCCAGTCGTGGGCGCCGTTCCCCAGGCTCGTTCGGCGAGGGCTGAGTCCGGCGCTTCGCGCGTTTGACCGAGCGGCATTGTCAGGCTGTCTCTGCGCTCAGGCCCGCCGCGTCCCGGCCTTGGACGACTGATTCCCGGTCTGGTTGGTGGCGTGCCATGAGTCCGTACAGTCTCGCCGCGCGACGACGCGCGGATGACGCCGTAGTCACAAAGTGGTAACACCCTGAGCTCACCACGTCGCCACCGCGCGGCGCGTGCCCGGGAGATCGACCTCTAGGTCGCGACGCAAACCAGGTTTGCCGAACCCACGAGTGACGCCGCGTGTTGACCGCGCCGGGCGTCGCGGTTCGCCCGGCGCTGCAGCGACGCAGGAGTCAGGCCTTTCGTAGGTGCGACCGAGCCGAGCCGTCATTCTGGTTTCGCGCTCAGGCTCACCGCGTCGTCGTCTTGGTCGACGGACCGCCGGTGCAGACCATGTCGGTCCATCAGACGGTACAGTGTGGTCCGATCGACGCCTGCGATCCGCGCAGCCCTCGACATGTTCCGCCCCGCCTGCTTCACGAGCTGGCTCAGGTAGCGACGCTCGAATTCCGCGAGCAACCGGTCGCGGGCCGAGTGGAACGTTTGCGTCGGCATGCCTTCGGCCTCCGCGAGCAGCCCGTCGGTGACTGCGGGCGCTGACGCCGCGGCGCTGGCCGCCGCCGCGCCGTCGTCCTGGAATGGGATGTCGGCGGGTTGCACCTCACTCCCCGGCTCGAGCAGCACTACGGCGTGCTCAAACACGTTCTGTAGTTCCCGGACGTTCCCCGGCCACCCGTGCGCCTTGAGCGCCCGCAGGGCCGCATCCGACAACTGTGGCATCGGCGCCTCGCTCCCGCGGTGCCGCGCCCAATACAACTGGAGGAAATACTTGGCGAGCAGTGGAATGTCTTCGGGGCGCCGCCGGAGCGGTGGGATGTGAATCGGAACCACCCGCACCCGGTAGTACAGGTCTTCCCTGAGGGTTTGGTCCTGGACGGCTTTCTCGGGCTCTCGGTTGGTGGCGGAAATGAAACGGACGTTGACGACGGCGTCGGTCTGCTCGCTCCCCACACGACGCACCACGCCGTCTTGGATCACCCGCAACAGCTTGGCCTGGATCGACTTCGGCATCTCAAGCAACTCATCGAGGAAGAGCGTGCCGCCGTTAGCAGTCTCGAGTAGCCCGGGCTTGTCCCGCACCGCTCCCGTGAACGCGCCCCTCACGTGTCCGAACATCTCCGACTCAAGGAGGGGCTCAGGAAGGGCGGCGCAGTTCACCGCGACGAGGCTGCGACTGCTGCGACGGCTGTGATCGTGGATGAACTGGGCGAAGAGCTCCTTGCCGGTCCCACTCTCCCCTGTCAGGAGGACCGACGCGTCGGTGGCGGCGACCTTGCGCGCCAGCTCGATGGCCTTCCGAAACACGGGCGAGACACCGAGGACTGTGGACTTTTCGCTGTTGCCATGCTGACGCTCGAGTTCCCTCTGCAACTGCCTGGTCTCACGCGCCACCTTGAACGTGTGCGCGGCCCGCCCCAGCAGAATTTGCAAGTGAGTCGCAGAGAACGGCTTGGGAAGGTAATCCCACGCGCCGGCGCGCAACGCCTCGACGCTCGACGCGACGCTGGGATTCCCGGTGATGACAATCACAATAGTGTCGCGGTTAGCCTGCAACGCGGCGGCGAGCACCTCCATGCCAGTCACGGGAGACATGTAGAGATCGACGAGCACGATGTCGAATCGGCCGCGCTTGAGCTTGTCGAGCGCCTCCTCCCCGCGTCCGCAGATGGTGACCTTGTAACCGTCGTGCTCGAGGACCGTGGCGCAGCTTTCCCGCAAGGTACGCTCGTCGTCGACGACGAGGATCTGGAGACCGGCTTTGTCCTCGGGGGTGAGCGACAGGAGTGTGGCAAGGCCGCTCGTATCGACGACTCTGTCGGGGCGACCCCGACGCTCTGGCACGCGCATGACGACCTCAGACTCGCTGGGCCCCGCGCGCCAAGCTTGTTTGCTGCTGGGGGCGTACACCAACCGTGAACCTGCACCTTGCCTGGGACCTGGTGATGGACCGCACGGGCCGTGCGGTCAGGGGGTCCCCGAGGCGCTGAAAGCTCCGCTTGGCTGGGCGGCTGTCAAGGGGCAAGCGTTGTGCCGTCGCGACACCCTGTCACGTGCCGCGCGGGTGTGGTATGCGTGCGACAGTCGCCGGTGGCTGGAGGCCGGACTGAGCGGTATTACCCTTGCGGTGTGTATCGTGTTTGCATTCTCCCCTCGTTGGAAATCTGAGAATGGAGAGCTATCGCGTGCATGCATGATCATTTGCCGCAGCCGATGACTGACCGGCCCGATCCGGTGCCGGCGCGGCACTCCCTGGAGCTCCCTGCAGTGCATCCCGCTGAGCTCGGTGGGGAGGGGCTCGATTGGCGGCGGTATCTGAGCGCGGTCGTCCGCTACCGGTGGTGGGTCATGCTCTTCAGCTCCCTCGGCCTCGCAGCAGGGGTTGGGGCCGCCCGCTATTTGAAGCCGAACTACCTGACGCAAGCCACGATCTGGATCGAGGGGGCTAGCGACCGGCGTGGGGGAGCGGGCCAGGGGCCGATCCGGTCCGGCCAACTGCTCGACGCTGGGGCGTGGCTTGAGCTGCTCAGGTCGTATGTGGTTCTCGACCCAGTGGTGCAGGAACGTCACTTGTATCTGCGCTCCAGCGGATCGGCGGACTCGACCGCCTTCGCCTCGTTCGCCCTCGCCGAGCGGTTCCGGCCAGGGCAGTATCGCCTCACAGTCGACAACGAAGGGCGGAGCGTCACGCTCGTGTCGCCCGGCGGCGGCGTCGTCCAGCAGGCCGCGGTGGGAGACTCAATCGGTCGCAGTGTCGGGTTCCTGTGGAGCCCCGGCGTCAACGCGCTCGTCGGTGGTCGGACGATCGACTTCACGGTCGTCACACCGCGCGACGCCGCGCAGATGCTGAGGGAGGATCTTAAGGGGACCATGGATCTGAATGGCAACTTCATGCGGCTCGAGCTCAGCGGAACCGACCCGCGCGCGATCGCCGCCATCCTCAACTCGGTCACCCAGCATTACGTCGCCGTCGCGGCCGAGCTGAAGCGCGCGAAGCTCACGGAGCTCACGCGGATCCTGGACGGGCAGTTGCACGTGTCGGAAAAGAGCCTGCGTGCCGCGGAGAACGCCCTCGAGACGTTTCGCGTGCATACCGTGACCCTCCCCACTGAGCGCTCGACACCCGTCGTCCCTGGTCTAGAAGTGACGCGCGACCCGGCGTACACGAACTACTTCGGCCGGAAAATCGCATTGGAAGAGGTGCGCCGTGACCGGGACGCCATTCGGCGCGTCTTATCCGAGCTGCACGACTCGGCCTCCTCGGTGGAGGGTTTGGAGTTTGTTGGGGCGGTGCAGCGTTCCGCGGAGCTCAGCGATGCCTTAAAGGAGCTGACGACGAAACAAGCCGAACTGCGGGCGCTGCGCTACCGCTATACGGACGCGACCCCGGCCGTGCAGCGCGCCGCCACTCAGATCGGCACGTTGGTGCACCAAACGATTCCCCTGCTGGCGGGCGCCCTGATCGGCGAGCTCACGGCCCGAGAGCAGACGTTACAACGCCAGGTAGAAGGGGCAGGTGGGGAGTTGCGCCAAATCCCGACCCGTGCCATCGAAGAGGCGAGGCTCCGTCGCGAGGTGGCGATCGATGAGAACCTGTACACGACGCTGCAGCAGCGATTCGAAGAGGCGCGCCTTGCCGACGCGAGCAGCATTCCCGACGTCCGCGTGCTGGATCGCGCGATTGCCCCGGAGCAGCCGATCAAGAACACTAGCCTGCGGGTGATGGCGATGGGGCTGATTGGGGGAATCGGGTTGGCGCTCGTCGGGGCCGTGCTGCTCGACCGGATGGACCGGCGCGTCCAGTATCCGGACCAGGTCACACGCGATATGGGGCTCCCAATCCTCGGCGCTCTGCCGCATCTGAACCCGCGTCGCAACGGGGGGACGGTCGACGACCCGACCCAGGTGATCGAGGCACTGCGGGAGATTCGTCTGAACCTGACGCATGCCTACGGAACGGCCGGCCCCATGATCGTCACGATCTCGAGTGCCGGGAGCGGGGACGGCAAGTCCTTCCTTTCGTCGAACCTGGCACTGGCGTTCGCGGACGGAGGACAACGCACCCTGCTGATCGACGGTGACCTTCGACGGGGATCACTGCATCGATTGCTCAAGGCCGTCCGGAAGCCGGGGTTGACCGACTTCCTCTCCGGGTCCACATCACGCGACGCCATCATTCAGGCGACGGCGTACCCGGGGCTGTCCTTCATCGGGAGTGGCACGCGCAGACACACCTCGCCTGAGCTGTTAGGAACGCCTGCACTGGTGCAATTGCTCGCCGGGCTGCGTCCCAGCTATGGCGTCATCTTGATCGATAGCCCGCCGCTCGGGGCGGGTGTGGACCCCTACGTGCTAGGAACCGTGTCGGGCAACCTCCTCCTGGTCGTCCGCACTGGGACGACCGATCGGGGTCTCATGCGTGCCAAGCTTGAGGTACTGGAACGCCTACCGGTCCGCATTCTCGGCGCGGTTCTCAACGACGTGCCGCGCGGAAGGTTGTACTATCGGTACTACGGGTATTTGTCGGGCTACAGCACGGAGACTGAGAAGGATGTTGTCCGGCGCCCGCTGAGCGAGGCGCGCTAGCCGCGCTCCGACCGGGTAGTCGGCTGAGTGTAGCGCCGGATGCGCTCACCGTTCCCCTCGGCGCGGGCGTGTTCCAAGGCGGTCGTGGCGCGAACCAGCAGGTCGACGGCGTCCACCGGCGTCCCGTGCAGATTCTCTACGGCATCGTATCCAGCTCGCAGGAAGGGACCGGTCCCGAGCGCCGCTTCGGGTGTCGCTCCTAGCGCTCCGATCATGCGCTCCGCCAGCCGCACCGCCGCCGACCCATTGGTGCTGGGCGCCACGACGGCGAACACGGCGTGGCCCAGTCGCCCGATCGCATCAGACACGCGGGCTGCGGTCTGTAATACTCGCGCGATGTGCTCAGCGACGGGCGGCGGGATCGCCCAAGGCTCGCGGCCCGGGTCGACTCCGAATACGACACAGGCCAGGGGTGTGCGATGGCGCAGTGCCTCGGCGCCGATTTCGCGAGCGCGACGAGCCAACCCGCGCACGTTATAGAACCCCGTGGCGTGATCGACCAGCCCTTCTTCGCGCGCTAAATCAGCCTCGACTCTCGCGAGCACATAAGCCGCGAGCTTGAGCAGGAGCTCCTCAGGGTCCACGGGTAGGCTAAGCAGCTCCCACGCCCCGGCTCGGAGCGCTGCCAGGCGCTCCTGCTTTGTCGGTGGGCCGAGCGCTAGCAAGACGATGGGTGTGCTCAGGCCCAGTTCGGGGTTTTGCCGCAGGGCGCGGCACACGTCGCCCGCGTCGCGGTCGGGCAGGCGGGCATCGAGCAAGATGATATCTGGGTGACTGCGGCCCGCCTGGTTCAGCGCTTCCTGCCCAGTGTAGGCGTGCAGCACGACATAGCCGCCAGGTGCGAGAATCGTTTCCAGCGAACGGCCGCACCACTCCTGGTCGCTGACGATGAGGGCAAGCGGAAGGCGCTTCGGCAGCGTGGCCGGTGGCAAAGTGTGGTGTCCCTCCCGCGGTGGTTGCACGCTACCGGCCGGCGGCGCTTCCTGGCGGCGGCTCGTCGTCGCCGCCACAGCGCCGCCCGGGCCGCTCCGCCGCAGGACTCGTGCGCCCGTCCCAAAGGCCGATCTTGTTCGTGGACATGGACATAGCGATTGGGTTGCGCGCCTAGAGCGCTGCGCCGCACCCACACCGGGGGCGCCGCTGAGGCACGCGTGCAACGCTACGCGACCCAATCAGGACCTGCGACGGTTGGAGGGGCGTGAGCCGATCCCCGGATCGGGTAAGCGGTTACGCATCGCCTGAACCCGCTGGGGAGATGTGGGCCCCAATCTTGTATCGCCTGTCGATGCCATGTTGTGTAACGACTGCCGCGCGCGGCTGCAGCACGCCCGAGGCTCGGCGACGCTGGTCAGACCCCCATTCACAGAGCAGGATGCTCAGCTCCGCGCCCTGCTCTGCGCGGCTTGCGGCGGGCTCCTGCCGCACGCCAGCACGTTCGACATCATCGTGGGAAAGCTCGCCCAACTGGCGCGCTTCGGACTCGACCCGGACGGCCGCCCGCTGCTCAAGGCGGCGCGCGACGAGCGCTGACGATGTGCGGGATCGTGGGATATGTCGGCGGGCAGCGCGACGCGACACCTGTTTTGCTAGAGGGTCTGCGGCGACTCGAGTATCGCGGTTACGATTCCGCCGGTATCGCCGTGCAGAATGGTCGCGGCCTGACGACCCGTAAGCTCGCTGGCCGGGTCCAGGCGTTGGCGGATTCACTGGAGGCGCTCCCGGTGCACGGCGAGACCGGGATCGCCCACACGCGCTGGGCCACCCATGGGGCCCCGAACGACCGCAACGCGCACCCGCACCTCGACTGCACCGGCCGGTTCGCCGTCGTGCACAACGGCATCATCGAAAACGCCGATGCGCTCCGGACCCTGCTCGAGCGCTCGGGCCATCGGTTCACGACGGAGACGGACAGCGAAGTCCTCGCCCACCTAGTGGAAGAGGCTCCCGGGACAACGCTCGAAGCGAAGGTGCTGGCGAGCCTCGCGCACGTGCAGGGCACCTACGGTCTTGTTGTGATTTCCGCGCAGGAGCGCCACAAGCTTGTCGTCGCGCGCCGGGGCTCCCCGGTCCTGCTCGGGATCGGGGACGGGGAGTACCTCGTGGCCTCCGATGCCTCGGCGATCCTCGGGCACACCCGGTCCGTGGTGTATCTCAACGACGGTGACGTTGCCGTGCTGACACCGGATGGCTATCACGTCCTCGATGCCGAGGCGCGCGTGCAGGTCCGGGCGGTGGACCGTATCGACTGGGATGTCGAAGCGATCGAGCTGGGTGGCTACCCGCACTTCATGCTGAAGGAGATTTGCGAGCAGCCCGAGACCGTGTGCAGCACGTTGCGCGGCCGACTGCTGTCCGCAGATGGTACGGCGCGGCTCAACGGCCTTCATCTCACGGCGGAGGACCGTGCCGCGATTCGGCGGATCACGATCGTGGCGTGCGGCACGTCGTGGCATGCCGGGCTGGTCGGGCGCGAGATCCTCGAGGAGCTGGCCGGGATCCCCGTCCAGGTGGAATACGCGTCGGAGTACCGCTATCGCCCCCAGCTCGAGGGACCGGCCACCCTAACGCTCGCGATTTCCCAGTCCGGGGAAACGGCCGACACGCTCGAGGCCATACGTGCGGCTCAGGCGGCGGGATCGTGCGTGCGCGGCATCGTCAACGTCGTCGGGAGCACGATCGCGCGGCAATGTCCGGGGGGGATATATCTGCACGCGGGGCCGGAGATCGGCGTCGCGTCCACGAAGGCGTTCACATCGCAGATCGCGGCGCTCGTCCTGCTCGGACTCTACCTGGGACGCCACGGCAAGCTATCGCGCGCCGCGGGCCAGGATCTCGTGACGCGGATCGCCGCGCTGCCCGATCTCGTTCGCTGCGCCCTGGCGCTCGAGCCCCAGGTGCGCGCCCTCGCCCAGGAATTGTCCGGCGCCCAGAATTTCTTGTATCTCGGCCGGGGCGTGAATTTCCCGGTGGCCCTCGAAGGGGCGTTGAAGCTCAAGGAGATCAGTTACATCCACGCCGAAGGCTATCCCGCCGCGGAGATGAAGCACGGGCCCATCGCCCTCGTCGACGAGCGCATGCCGGTGGTATTTGTGGCCCCCGGGGGCCACGTGTACGAGAAGGTGCTGTCCAACATGCAGGAGGTGAAAGCGCGCGGTGGGCGGATCATTGCCATCACGAGCGAAGGAAACGGTGACCTCCACGGGTTGGCCGATTACCAGCTGCGGGTGCCGAGCTGCCCCGAGATCCTCTCACCCATCCTCACGGTGATCCCGCTCCAGCTCCTCGCCTATCACATCGCCGTGCTGCGCGGCTGCGACGTGGACCGGCCGCGGAACCTGGCCAAGAGCGTGACGGTTGAGTAGCGAAGCCAAGCACCGGGCGATATGCTTCGAAGGATGAACCACTATCTCGGGGTGACGTCGCTCGTGGCGGCGGCGCTGCTCGGCGCGCTCCGCGGCGGCGCCGTGGCCGCGCAGCAGCAGACTGAGGGGGACCCGAAACGGGTGCAAGTGGCGCGCGCCCCGCTCGAAGACTTGCTCAAACGGCTCGACGCCGCTGCCGCGTCTCCCGGCTCCAGCGGCGCGATCCGCGATCAAGCCCGCCTCGAGGCCGCCTCAATCCGCGCCCGACTCGTGGACGGCGATTTTGTAGTCGGGGACCGCATCTACCTTCGGGTCGAGGGCGAGCCGGTGCTCACCGACACCTTCACGGTGGGTCCCGGCAGGGTCCTGACGCTTCCGATCGCAGGGGAGGTTTCGTTGACCGGCGTGCTGCGTTCGGAGCTCGAGTCGCATCTCCACCAGGCCCTCGGCCGGTATCTCAAGGATCCGCTGATCCAAGCTCGCTCCCTTATCCGGATCGCGGTCCTGGGCGAGGTCAGCCGACCCGGGTTCTACACTGTTCCCGCGCAAACGCTGGTCAGCGACGCGCTGATGCTCGCGGGCGGCCCCACGCATGACGCAAAGGTCGAGAAGCTGCGCATTGCTCGCGGGACTCAGCAGGTGTGGGGGGGGCAACCCTTGCAACAGGCCCTGGCGGACGGGAAGACGCTGGACCAGTTGAACCTCCAAGCCGGGGACCGGATTGAGGTGCCGAGCAAGAGCTCGTGGTTGACGGAATCCACCCTCCGAGCGGTGACCCTGCTCCTGAGCATCCCCGTCGCGATCTACGGGATCACGCGCCTGACTCACTAAAGCTCGTGTCTCGAGTTGTTCTCTCCGTCGTCGGGGCGCGTCCCAACTTCATGAAGCTCGCGCCGCTCGCGCGCGCCCTTGCGGCACGCCCAGCGGTCCGGCACGTCGTCGTCCATACCGGTCAGCACTACGACCCCGAGATGTCGGACGCCTTCTTCCGGGACCTGGCCTTGCCGCGCCCGCACGCAAACCTGGACGTGGGATCGGGCTCCCACGCCCAGCAGACCGCGGCCATCATGGGGGCCTTCGAACCAGTGCTCCTCGCCACCCGCCCTGAGCTCGTGCTCGTCTACGGCGACGTCAACTCCACCGTGGCGGCCGCCCTCGTAGCCGCGAAGCTTGACGTGCGGGTCGGCCACGTGGAGGCGGGTCTTCGGAGCCGGGACTGGTCGATGCCGGAGGAGATCAACCGCGTGGTCACAGACCGGCTGTCGGACCTGTTGTTCGTCCCGTCGCGTGATGCCGTCGAGAATCTGCGAGCGGAGGGATTGCCGGCCGCGCGCATTCACTTCGTCGGCAATATCATGATCGACGCGCTGGTCGCGGC
>Ga0209701_10000586_pt1 | contig 21785 bp, 18 predicted proteins | sample CZO8metaG_4_FD_188356 | JGI IMG/M metagenome (GOLD analysis project Ga0209701, IMG submission 188356) | Vadose zone soil microbial communities from the Eel River Critical Zone Observatory, Northern California, USA - CZOApr15con2H3.8 metaG... | ecosystem: Environmental > Terrestrial > Soil >... | reverse complement strand
CGGTTGACGAGCGTCAGCAGCCGGGACACCTGGCCTTGGATGATCTCCGCGCCCAGGCGGTCGCCGTACAACTTCGTCATGATCGCGATGGCCTCCTGGGGCGCCTCGACCATGTGCTGGAAGCCCTTCTGCGTGGCCCGGGTGAACCGCTTGACCAGGTCGGGATCGCGCTCCATCACCGGTCGGTGGACGATGAGGACGTAACCGACCGGGTCGAAGTCCAGGTCGGAGAGCCGGAGCAGATTCAGCTTCTGCTTGGCCCTCGACTCGAGGATGACGAAGTCGTTCGCCACGAAGATGTCGGCCATGATGTCCAGCCGCCGGCTGAGGAAGAGGCCGTTGCGGGCGGACGGGTCTGCGTTGACGGCCTCGATCTTGGCGAGGTCGAGCTTGTGCTTGCGCGCGAAGGCCGGCCACACCTGGAAGAAGGTGGAGGCCGAGGAGATCGAGACCTTGCGTCCCTCGAGGGCCTTGGGTCCGCCCAAGGGGACTTCCGGCCACGATGCCCAGCACATGCCGGTCACCCGCCCGAACGTGCCCGTCACCTTGATCGGGATGCCTTGGTTGATGCCCTGCACCACCTGGATCGACGGGACGAATCCGAAGGTGTCGTTCCCGGTCCCCACCACTTGCACGGCCTGCGTGCCGCTCTTCCCTTCGAGGATCTCCACCTCCAGGCCTTGCTCCTCGAAGAACCCCTTCTCGCGCGCGACGTAGAGCGGGGTGAACTCTCCCTTTGCCGTCCAGTTGAGGCGCAGCGTCGCCTTCTTGCGCTGGGGGCCGGCGGCAGCGCGCGCGGCGAAGGAGGAAGACGCGAGACCGGCGCCGACCGCCGCCGACGCCCGCAGGAACGTCCGCCGTGTGACCGGGACTTCGAACGGATGAGTGCGCTCGCCCATGGGATGGCCCTCCTCGAATCGTCAGGAGAGAACGCCCGCCGCTTGGAACACTCCCCGGATCTCATCGACCAGCCGGTGGAAGCGGGCATCGGATCGGCTGGCGAGGCTGCGGGGCTTGGGCAGGTCGTTCTCGAGCCGCCGCAGGATCCGACCCGGGCGCGGACCCAGCACCACCACCTGGTCCGAGAGGAGGACCGCCTCCTCCACGCTGTGGGTGACGAACAGCACCGTCTTGGGATGCTCCGCGATGAGCCGGAGCAGGTCGAAGCCCAGCTTCTCGCGCGTCAACGGATCGACGGAGGCGAATGGCTCGTCCATGAGCAGGAGCCGAGGATCGTGGATCAGCGCGCGGCAGATGCCGACGCGCTGCCGCATGCCGACCGAGAGCTGCTCCGGAAACGCATTCTCGAAGCCCGCGAGACCGACCAGCCGGAGCAGCGAGCGCGCGCGGTCCTCGAACTGCGACCTGGGCAGCCGCTTGACCTCGATGGGCAGGAGGACGTTGTCGAGCGCCGTCCGCCATTCGAGCAGGAGGTCGCGCTGGAACACCATGCCCACGCCGTCCCACGGGCCTGTCACCGGCTTGCCGGCGATGACCACCTGCCCGCCGCTCGGCTGATACAGGCCCGCGGTGAGCATCAGCAGCGTGCTCTTCCCGCAGCCGCTGGGCCCCACGATGGTGCAGAACTCCGACTCCGCGATCGCGCAACCGACGCGGTCGAGCGCGAGGAGGCGGGAATCGGGCGGCACGTCGTACGCCATGGAAAGGTCCTCGAGCTCCACGAAGGACCTCGGGCTCGAGGGGGTCCTGGCAGGTGCCGGGCCGGCAGGGGCGAGCTTCATGCGCCCGCCCCGGGCCGGACTTTCCAGGCGCTCCGCCGGAGGGGCCGCGGCAGCACGAGCATCTCGAGCAGCTCGATCAGGTAGAAGAGGGCGACGCTGAGCAGCGAGAGCAGGATCACGATCCCGAACAGCAGCGGCGCGTCGAAGGCGTTGTTCGCGATGAGCAGGAAGTAACCGAGCCCGCTGTTCGAGGCGATGAACTCGCCCACCACCGCGCCGACCATGGCGAGGGTGATCCCGATCTTGAACCCGCCGAAGATCTGAGGCGCGGCGGCGATCAGCCTCACCTTGGTGAAGATCTGCAACCCGGACGCTCCCAGCGAGCGCATCAGGTGGATCATCTCCGGCGGGGTCTGCGCCATCCCGACGACCGTGTTGATGACGATGGGGAAGAGCGCGGTGATGAACGCCAGCGTGACCTTGGAGGTAGGGCCGAATCCGAACCAGATGACCAGGATGGGCGCGAGCGCCACCTTCGGGATGGCCTGCAGTGCCACCAGCAGCGGGTAGAAGAGGCGCTCGAGCAGCCGCGACCAGACGATCAGGACGCCGAGCGGGATCCCGAGAAGGACGGCGAGCAGGAACCCGAGCACGACCTCCTGCAGCGTCACGAGCGAATGGAAGACGAGCGTTCCGGGGTCCCGGGCGACGCGGTGGAGGATCGCCAGCGGCGAGGGAAGGATGAAGGCGGGCACGGAGAGCAGCGAGCCGGCGATCCCCCAGCCTGCGAGCAAGAGGCCGTAGACGAGCAGGACGGCAGCATTGCGACGGACCCAGCCGCCCTCTTTTCGACGCACGCCGGGGGAGAACGGCGCGCGCCGAAGCTCGGGTCCGAGCGGTCCCGCCAGGACTTTCGGCGCGTCGCGCATGCGATCGCCTCTCGTTGACCCGGCGGTAAACGGCCTCACGCGCCGGCCGCGTCGGGCTCGGGCAACGCCTCCCGCGGGGGCAATGCTAGATGGATCTGGAGGGAATCGGCAATGCATGCCTGTTTCGCGGTGAACTCGGTCAAATCGGCCAGAGCGTAGGCGGTGGCGAGATCGGCTGCCATCGCGTTCAGCCCGTGGGCGGCCAGCAGGACGACCTTCGCGCCCGGCGCCTCCTTCAGGGCGGAGCCGACGTACTGCGCGAGCAGCCGGGTCCCGGCGTACGCGACCGGCACGCAGGGCACGCGCGGCCCGAGCGCGAGGCGCGCGGAGACCGTGAGGAGCGGCAGGTCGGCGAGGCGCAGCGACTGGACCACCGCGTAGCACGGGTGCAGGTGGATGATCGCGTTGACGTCGGGCCGCAGGCGGTACACGACCGTGTGAAACGGGACCTCCTTCGACGGTTTGGGCGCCTGCGGGTCGAGGGGCCGTCCCAAAGGATCGATCCGGACCACGTCCTCGGGGGTGACCTCGCCCAGGATCACGCCGGTGCGCGTGATGAGGATCTCCTCGCTGCCGGGGACCCGCGCGCTCACGTTGCCCCCCGCCCCTCCGACCAGGCCGCGCTCGTACGCCTTGATCGAGTAGCGCGCGATCTGCTCCTTCAGGCGATCGACGTCCGGGTCTGCTTGCGCTCGGGCCACGGCGGGCTCCTTCGCTTCAAGGGACGAACACCACCTTGATGGGATCGCCTTCGCGCTCGCGCAGCACGCGAAACCCCTCCTGGATCTGCTCCAGCGGGAACCGGTGCGTCACCAGCTCGCGCCCGCGCACCTTTCCCTGGGCCACCAAGGAGAGGGCGCGCCGCACGTTGTTCCCCCCTTCCCCTCTCGTCCCGTACAGGGTGAGGTCTTCGCGAACGGCGCGGCCCAGATCGAGCCTCACCGGCTCCTTGTAGTAGGCCAGCACCAGGACCTTGCCCCCGCGCCGGACCATCTCGATGCATTGCTGCGGCGCCTCCGCTGCGCCTGACGCCTCGATGACGAGGTCCACGCCGCGCTTGCCCGCGGCCTCGCGCACCGCGGCCACGGCGTCCTCGCGGCGCGCGTCGACGACCGCGTCGGCGCCGAGCCGCTTGCCCAGCTCGAGGCGGCTCGCGCGCGTCCCCACCAGGATGACTCGCTCGGCGCCCAGGGCCTTGCAGAGCTGCACGGTCATGAGCCCCACCGGACCGGGCCCGATCACCACCACGGTATCGCCTGCGACGTAGCCGCCGATCGCGTCGAGCCCGTAGAGTCCGGTGCCGGCGGTGGTCACCAGCACCGCGTCCTCCCAGCTCACGTTCTCGGGCAGAGGGAAGAGCGCGCTGACATGGTGGATCACGTATTCGGCGAAGCCGCCGTCGGTGGTGAGGCCGCTGGTGCGGTGACCCTTGGCAACGCTGCCGTAGTTCAAGCACGCGGTGTACATCCCGAGCACGCAGTTCTCGCAACGGCCGCAACCCTTGTGGACCTCGCTGGCCACCCGGTCCCCGAGGTGCAGCTCGTCGACCGTCTCGCCCAGCGCGACCACCGTGCCCGTCCACTCGTGGCCGGGCGTGAACTCACCGAATGGCGGCTGGTTGGGAAACGGATGTGCCTGGATCTTGAGATCGGTGCCGCAGGTCCCGCACATCGCCACCCGCACCAGGACCTCGCCGGGTCCGGGCCTGGGCGTCGGCTTCCTGACGACGCGGAGGTCGCCCGGCCCGAAGAGCACGGCAGCACGCATGGTGGGAGGGACCGGTGCCGGGTGCGGGTCGCTCTTCGCGTGGGCCATGGCCATTTCCTCAGGCGGAAGCCGCGGACGTCCGGCGCCGGGTCGCCGCGGCGAGCAGCCGCTCCAGCACTTCGACCGAACGATCCGCGAAGCCCCGGTCGTTGATCGCGAGGTCCAGCACGTGCAGCTCGACCGAAGGGGACAGCGCCGCGCGCAGCGACTCCAGGAATGCCCGATTGGCCTCGGGATCGTGGAGCGGCCCGCCCGGGCTGCCGACCTCGCTCCATCCTTTCTGGGGGTACAGGAACGCGGCCGTCCCCGGAGGCGCGGAGTTGAGCCTGGCGGCGACCAGCTCCCCGAGCCGGCCCGATTCGGCGGCGCTCGTCCGGACGTTGGTGTTGTACGGGTTGTGGCGGTGGATGGCCCGGCCGCGGTACGCCTCGGGAATCGTCTCGGCCGCCGCGAAGCAGAAGTAGTCGAGACCGCCCGGAGCCACGACCTGGGGCAGACCGCGCCGGGCGGCAGCGGTGAGCCTTCCCGGCCGGGTGGGCGCGTACACGTCCTGGCCGCAGATCTCGCCGGCCAGCTCGTGCGTGGTGAGATCGAGGACCCCGTCGAACAGGCCCGCCTCGATCAGCTCCTCCATGGCCGAGCCGCCCGCGCCCGAGGCGTGGAACGCGACCACCTCGCGGCCGCGCTCGCGGAGGAGAGCGTGCACGGCCGCGACCGCTCCCTGCGTATTGCCGAAGGCAGTGATGGCGATGGCAGGCTGCGCGCCGGGCGTGGGCCGCCGGACCGACGCCACCATCCCTGCGATGGCCGCCGCCGCCGCTTCGAGGATGGGGCGGCTGACCAGGTTCGGCCCACCGAGCAGGTCGGCGACCGAGAAGAACACGGCCACGTCCTTGTGGCCGAAGTAGGGGCGCAGGTTTCCCGAGGCCACGGTCGAGACGACCACCTTCGGGACGCCGAACGGGAGGCGCCGCAAGGCGATGCCGGCGATCGCCGTCCCTTGGTTCCCTCCCAGCGCGATCACTCCGGCGTAGCGCCCTTCCGCGACGCCTCGGGCGAGGAGCCGGCCGGCGCCTTCTCCCATCGCGCGGATCGCCTCGTCGCGCGGGAGGAGGCGGACCGAGGCCGGGTCGAGACCCGCCGCCCTCGCGACCTGCTCCCGGTCGACGTCCGGCGGGCAGGCAGGCGGGTGCCGGAAGCCGGTATCCATCAGGCAAGGCCGCTGTCCGCAGGCCCGCAGGAGAGCGGCCACGTACTCGGCCTCGGGCCCCTTGGTGTCCAGCGTGGCCAGGACGACGATCTGCGCGGCGTCGCTCACGGCGGCGGCTAGAACCACCCGCGATTCGGCCAGTCGCGCTTGTCGTCGGGCACGCGGACCTCGATCTTCTTCACCTCGTCGACGAAAGCGGCGAGGTGCGCCGCCATCTTCTCGAAGATCCGCCGGCCCTTTTCCACGCTGGTGTTGCGCAGGGGATTGCCGATGGTGGCCGTGTCGCAATACTCGTGGTGGTTCATCGGCACGAAGATGTTCTCCGAGTTGCGGAAGATCACCGTGCCCATGCCGTCCCTCTTGCTGAACGCCGGCCCCATCCAGTTCGGGGCGTGGGCGCGATCCGGCTTGGCGCGCTCCATCCGGACGGCGCCCGGCAGGTGGTGGTCCTCGGCGTAAGCCATCATCGCCGCCGTCTCCAGCTCGCCCGAGTGCCACCCCGGCGTCTCCTCGGGCGGGCCTTCGAGGACGTCCTTGAGCACGGATGTCTCCCGCTCGGTGGGCGTCTTGTACCAGGCGGTGAAGGCGCCGCATTCGAAGCGGAGCCGGCGCAGCGCTTCCTCCATCGGCCTCGAGTTCGAGCCATGGTGCGAGACGAAGATCAGCTTGTTGAAGCCGGCGTAGATGAGGCTCTTGCCGATCCCCCAGAGCACGTCGCGGAAGGTGTCGGCCGGCAGGCTGATGGTCCCGGTCCCCCACCCCGGCTCGCCCATGTGGTGGGGCGAGAAGCCGATCGGGACCAGGGGCGCGTGCGGGACGTCGCTCAACCGGGCCGCCCGCTGCACGGCCTCGATGGTGACGTAGCTGTCGGTCCCGAGCGGGATGTGAGGCCCGTGCTTCTCGCAGCTGCCCATCGGCACCAGCACCACGTCGGTGAATTCCAGCCACCGCTTGACGTCGACCCAGGGCAGCTCGAGGAGATCGTGACGGAGGTCATGCGGCACGGGTGCCCTCCTTCCGGGACCCACCGATGGGTGCGCCCGGCACCATCCTAGCAAGAAGCCGTACAATGCAACCGCCGCATGACGAACTACATCGCGCTGGCCATACCGTTCTTCTTCCTGCTGATGGGCGTCGAGCTGTGGGCCGCCCGCCGGCGGCGGGCGCGCGTGTACCGATTCAACGACGCGCTGGTCGATCTCTCCTGCGGGATGAGCCAACAGGTTTTGCTGGTCTTCGGCGTGGGCGTGCTGGGCGCCGGCTATCTTTGGCTCTACCAGCACCGCCTCTGGACGCTGCAGGGGCCTCTGGCGTGGCTGCTCGCGTTCTTCGCGGTCGACCTCATCTACTACTGGTGGCACCGCCTGAGCCATCGGGTGAACTTCCTCTGGGCGGTGCACGTCGTGCACCACCAGAGCGAGGACTACAACCTGGCGGTCGCCCTCCGGCAGGCGGTGCTGTCGGTGTGGACCATCTGGCCGTTCCACCTGCCGCTGGCGCTGGTGGGCGTGCCGCCGGTGGTCTTCGCGACGGTGGAGTCGTTCTCCACGCTCTACCAGTTCTGGATCCACACCGAGCTGGTCGGGAGGCTCGGCTGGTACGAACGCGTCTTCAACACGCCGTCGCAGCACCGCGTGCACCACGCCGTCAATCCCCGCTACCTCGACCGCAACTACGCGGCCACGCTGTGCATCTGGGACCGGCTGTTCGGCACCTTCGAGGAGGAGCGCGAGCAGCCTGTCTTCGGCCTGGTGAAGCCGCTCACGAGCTTCAATCCCCTCTGGGCGCAGGTGCAGGCCTGGGCGGCGCTGTGGCGCGCCTCGCGCGAGGCGCGCGGCTTGGACCGGCTGCGCGTCTGGCTGAAAGGACCCGACTGGAGACCCGGCGGGCTGCGCATCGAGGCGCCCGAGGTGACGCGCGCGGCGCAGCGCAAGCACGACCCCGGCATCCCCGCCGGACTGGTCGCGTACGTGGCGGCTAATCTGATGGCGGCGATCGCCGGAACGACCTACCTGCTCTTCACCCAGTTCACGCTTTCCCTTCCGCTGCAGCTCTCGCTCGCCGCGCTGGTGCTGCTCACCCTGCTCGGCTGGGGCGGGCTGATGGAGCGCCGCCGCTGGGCCCCGGCGGTGGAGCTGGGACGGCTCGCGCTGGCGGCGTGCGTGGCCGCGGCGTGGCTGCGCGACGCGCACGCAGCGGCGGCGGTGCTCTCGGCTGCCGTCGCGGCCGCGCTCGCCCTCTGGTTCCTGCGCGCGCGCGCAGGCAGCCCCGCGATCGGCTGAGGCCCGCGGCCGGCGGCGGGATTGACGCGCTACTGGGCCGCGCCCGCTCCCTCGAACGACGCATCCACCGCCGCGGTGCGCCAGCCGGTCCGCGGGTCGACCTCGACAGCCGACACCTTGGCCCACGGGCGCGGGCGGTACTCGATGCGGTGCCCGCGCGCCTCCAGCGCGCGCGCCGTGGCCGCTTCCATCCCTTGCGGCTCGACGCGGATCGCGTCGGGGAACAGGTTGTGGTGGATGCGCGGCGCCGCGAGCGCGCGATCGATGGGCATGCGGTAGTCGATCACCTGGATGATCGCCTGCGCGACCGTGGTCGGGATGGTGGACCCGCCGGCCGACCCGAGCACGAGCCGCAGCTCGCCCCCCGGGCCGAACACGATGGTCGGCGCCATCGAGGAGAGCGGCACCTTGCCCGGACCGGGCGCGTTCTCGGACCCGCCGCGCACGTCGAAGGCGTTCATCACGCCGGGCGCGACGGCGAAGTCGTCCATCTCGTCGTTGAGCACGACTCCGGTGCCTCGCGCGACCACGCACGACCCGAAGGGCTCGTTCACGGTGGTGGTGAGCGCCACGGCGTTCCCTTGCGCGTCGACCACCGAGATGTGCGTGGTGTGGGAGCCTTCACTCGACCGCGCCAGCTGCAGCGCGGGGGTGGCGCGATCGCCGATGGACGCGCGCAGCGTGCCGGCGAAGTCCTTGGAGGTGATCTCGCGCGCCGCCTGCGCCATCCCGGGGTTGAAGTCGGGGTCGCCCCAGCCCTCGCGGTGCGCGTAGAGCCGCTTCTCCGCTTCCACCATCACGTGCAGGAAGGGCTCGGGCTTGTAGCCGCCGGCGGACGGATCCTCGCGCTCCAGGACGTTGAGCAGCCCGAGCAGGATCATCCCGCCCGACGAGGGTGGCGGCATGGTCACGAGGCGGTAGCCCCGGTAGGTGCCCTCCAAAGGCTCGCGGTCGCGCACCTTGTACGAGGCGAGGTCCTGCTCGGTGACGATGCCGCCGCCCGACTGCACCGTGGCAGCGATGCGGCGCGCGACGTCTCCCTTGTAGAAAGCGTCCGCGCCGTGCAGCGCGATGGCCTTCAGCGTCCGCGCCAGGTCCGGCTGCACCAGCCGCTCGCCCGGCTCGGGCGCGTGCAGCTGCCCGTCGCGGCCGCGGCGGAGGAAGATGCGGGAGGCCTCGGGATCCGCGGCGAGGCACTCTCTGCGCTCCTCGGTCTCGCGCACGTACGCGCGGTTGGCGCGGAACCCGCGGGCGGCGAAGTCGATCGACGGGCTGAGCACCTCGAGCAGCGGCCGCTTGCCGAACTTCTTGAGCAGCTCGACATACCCGCGCACCGCTCCCGGCACGGCGACGGAGAGCGGCCCGGCGCGCGCCAGGTCCTCCCGGACCTTGCCGTCCTGCACGTACATCTGAGGAGTGGCGGCGGCCGGCGCGACCTCGCGGAAGTCGATCACCTGCACCCTGCGCTCGCGGGCAAGGTACACCAGCGCGAACCCGCCTCCGCCGATCCCGCTCGACTGCGGCTCGACCACCGAGAGCGCGAACGCCGTCGCCACCGCCGCATCCACCGCGTTGCCCCCGTGGCGCAGGATCGCGGCTCCCGCCTCGCTGGCGAGCGGATGTCCGCTGGCCACCGCACCCTGCGGCGACACTGCGGCGGTGGCGAGGACGAGGGCGATCAGGGCGGTCATGGGGCGCGCACTGTACGCGACGCCCGGCGAACACGCGCGCGTGAACCCGTCCCGGAACGAGTTGCGCCATTCAGTGTACTGGACCAACGCACGAGCCGGAGGGGGCGGGAATGTCCCGGACCGCCTCTGCACAGCTCGTACATGTCGGGTCGGGGCGACCCACACCCCTGCTGCCTCGTCAGCCGTTTGTGAGCACGCGGGAGACGATCGCCGCCACGGCGGCGAAGACGAGGAGATCGATGGTGAGCGCGAGCAGCGCGTGCTTGCGCCCGGACTCGCCGAGCGGAGCGGACGAGCTGAAGACCCGCAGGAGCAGCCAGGCCGACCAGATGTGGAGCACCGGTGGAAACACCAGCAAGCCGATGCCCGCCGCGTTCAAGGCGCGGGTGGCGAGCACGTCGGCCTCGGACGGGTCCTGCTCGACGGGATCCACCAGCCCGAGGGCGGTCGATGCGCTGCCCCCGGCGGCGCCGTCCCTGTCCAGGATCTCCCTCGCGCGCTCCGCGTCTTCCGCAGCCACGACGACCTTCACCCCGCCGAGGGCGTTGCTCAGCCAGGGATGGACGCCGACCAACCCTTCGTCCCGGAGCAAGGCCTGGATTCCGTTGCTCTCGAGCAGCCCGCGCGCCATCTCCGCGTGCGTCGGAAGCGCAAACGTGGCGACGACGAGCGGGCCCTCATCCGGCATGAAGGAATGGTATCGCCGGTTGCCCTCGGGCGCCGCCTTTGTTATGGCCGCTGCCCGATGCCGGCCGATCCTCCGCGGGTGCGCTTCGCCCCCTCCCCGACCGGGTACCTGCACATCGGAGGGGCGCGCACCGCCCTGTTCAACTGGCTGTGGGCGCGGCAGCGGAAGGGGAGCTTCATCCTGCGCATCGAGGACACCGACGTCGCGCGCAGCACGGCCGAGTCGCAGCAGGTCATCATCGATGCGATGCGATGGTTGGGGCTCGACTGGGATGAGGGACCGGAGGTCGGCGGGCCGCACGGCCCCTACTTCCAGTCGCAACGGCGCGACAAGTACGCCGAGTACGCGAAGAAGCTCATCGCCAAGGGCGCCGCCTACGTCTGCACCTGCACCAAGGCGGAGCTGGATCGCCTGCGGGAGGAGGCGGCGAAGGAGAAGCGGGCGTTCCGGTACCCGGGGACGTGCCGCGAGAAGGGAATCCCGTTCGGCACTCCCGGCGGAGTGGTGCGGTTCCGGATGCCCGAGACAGGCGACACGACGTTCCAGGACCTCGTCAAGGGACCGATCACCACGCAGCACAAGGAGCTGCAAGACGAGGTCATCCTGCGCGCCGACCGATTACCGCTCTACAACTTCGGCGCCGTGGTGGACGACGTGGACATGGAGATCACGCTCGTCGCGCGCGGCGACGACCACGTCGTGAACACGCCCCGCCAGATCCTCATGTACCAGGCGCTCGGGTACCCGGTGCCGACCTTCGCGCACCTGCCGATGATCCTGGGCGCCGACAAGCAGCGTCTCTCGAAGCGGCACGGCGCAGTCAGCGTGCTGCAATACCGCGACGAGGGGTACTTGCCGGGCGCGTTGCTGAACTACCTGGCCCGTCTCGGGTGGTCCCATGGGGACCAGGAGATCTTCTCGGTCGCGGAGCTGATCGAGAAGTTCGACTGGGAGCACGTCGGCGCCACCGCGGGCGTGTTCAATCCCGAGAAGCTGCTGTGGCTCAACCAGCAGTGGATCAAGAAGACGCCGCTGCCCGAGCTCGCCCGGCACGTCGCGCCCCTGCTCGCCCAGCGGGGAGTGCAGGTCGACCCGGAGCGGCTCGCGCGCGTCCTGCCGCCAATCGTGGAGCGCGCCAAGACGCTGGTGGAGATGGCGGACCAGGCGCGCACCTTCTTCGAGCGCGGCGTCCGCTTCGACGAGGCGGCTGCCCGGAAGAACCTGACGCCCGAGACGCGTCCGCTCCTGGTCGAGGCGCGCGATCTGGTCGCCCGCCGCATCGGCGAGGGCCCGCAGGCGCTGGAACACGCCTTCCGCGAGCTGGCCGCCCAGCGGGGGCTCGGGCTGGGCAAGCTGGCCCAGCCGCTGCGGGTGGCGGTGACGGGGACGACGGTGAGCCCGCCCCTGTTCGAGACGCTGGTGCTGCTCGGCCGCGACGAGGCGCTGGCGCGCATCGACGCCGCGCTGGCGCGGAGTGGAGGATGACGATGCGAACTCTCCTCGCCCTGGGTGGACTGCTCGCCGCGGCCCTCGCGGTCTTGCCCGCCCACGCCGCCGGCGGCTTCAAGGCGCGCGGGTTCTTCCTGCCGGACGGCGCGGTCAAGGTGGACGAGGATCGCTACCGCCTGCCCCAGGCCTGGGAGGACGCGGTGAAGTTCTACCGGGCCACCTACCCGCCGGCGAAGTTCCCGCGCCGCACCTTGCGCAACCAGTCCGGCGTCCGCGCCATGCACATCACCAACCCGTCCCCGGCCGAGTGGGAAGGCGCCAACCTGTACGAGACCTCGCGCGGGGAGGTGCGGGTCTTCGTCACGGGGAAGCCGGAAAAGACCGAGGAGCCACCTCCGCCGGTGCCCCCGCGCAAGGCCGAGCAACCGCGCCCCCGCAAGAGCGGGAATCCTTGAAACTGCGACGCGCCGATTTGCCGAGGTAGCCAACCGGAGGTGTGCACATGGGTCGTTGGAGTGTCTGGGTGGGCCGCGTACTGTCCGCCCTGCCCGTCCTGATGATGCTCTTCAGCGCGTTCCTGAAGTTCCGAGCGCCTGAGGAGGTCGTACAGGTGTTCACGGGCAAGTTCGGCTACCCGGCGCAGACGCTGACGCCGCTGGGGATCGTCGAGATGTCGAGCGCCGTCCTCTACGCCATCCCGCAGACGGCCGTCCTCGGCGCCCTGCTGATGACGGGCTATCTCGGCGGCGCGGTCGCGACCCACGTGCGCGTCTCGGATGTGTGGCTCCCGCCGGCGGTGCTCGGCGTCGTGGCCTGGGTCGGGCTGTACCTGCGCGAGCCCCGCCTGCGCGATCTGTTGCCGCTCCGGCGCCTGCCCCGCCAGAGCGGGAATCCTTGACACTTCCAGGGGTGTTCAGCTACCTAGCGCTTCCCTTTCGCTGGGGGATCGTCTAACGGCAGGACGTAGGACTCTGACTCCTACTATCTAGGTTCGAATCCTAGTCCCCCAACCATGCAGGGTCCCGTGGGTCAGAGCTGCGGGGCGAGCGAGGTTTCGATCGGCGGCCCCATCGTCTAGTGGCCTAGGACGGAGGCCTCTCACGCCTCAAACATGGGTTCGAATCCCGTTGGGGTCACCACTTCGGCCCGGCTGAGTGAGACAGCCGGGCGCTTTTTCTTGGAGGCGCGCCATGGCTCCACCCCGCATCCCCGGATTCAGGCTCGGAATCTACGTCTTCAAGGACGCCGAAGTGGTCGACTTCGCCGCCCCGCACGGCGTCTTCAGCGTCGCGCGCCGCTTCAACCCGGAGCTGGACGCGTTCCTCATCGCCGACGCGATGCGCCCGGTGCAGACGCAGGCCGGGTTCACCGTGCTGCCGAACTACTCGTTCGCCGACCGGCCCGCCATGGATGCGTTCCTGATCCCCGGCGGCTACGGGACGCGGCAGGAGATGCACAACGGCCGGCTGCACGAGTTCATCCGCTCGCTCCCTGAGTCCTGCCTGCTCACCAGCGTCTGCACGGGCTCGTGGATCTACGGGAAGATGGGGCTGCTCGACGGGCTGCCCGCGACCAACCGCAAGGAGCCCGACCGCGCGGAGCAGACCCCGCCCGGCAAGGTCCCCATCGATCGCCTGGCGGACATCGCGCCCAAGGCGCGCATCAGCCGCGCCCGCGTGGTCGACGCCGGCCGCATCGTCACCGCCGGCGGCATCGCCAGCGGAATGGAGATGGGGTTCCACCTGCTCCGCCGGGCGGGCCACGACGAGCAGTTCATCTCGGAAGTCGCCCGCGTGATGGAGTACGCCAAAGCGTACGAGCTGTACCGCAACGACCGGGAGGAGACCGCCCGCTAAGCCGCCTTGGCGCGCTCGGTCCGGGACCAGGTCTGCCCCTGCGTGCCGCGGCTGAACTTCAAGAAGCCCACCAGCAGGGCCGCGTTCATCTCCACGAAGTGCGCGGCCGGGTCGGTGAGCTTGCGCAGGTGGCGCGGGCTGGTGCCGAGCAGCCCCAGCGCGGCCAGCGTGTACACCGCGCACTGCGCGAGCAACAGCAGCGCGTAGAGGTTCGAACGCGGCGCCAGCAGCGCGTTCGTCAAGAGCGCGATCAAGAGGGCCTGCGGGACCAGCCAGCGCAGCACCTTGTGCGACCAGAGCGCGAAGGCGGTGAACCCGTGCCGGGGCGCGAGCAGATCGCGGAACTGCGACAACGCCCGGAACCCGCCCGCCGCGATGCGCACGCGGCGGCGATACTCGTCGGCGTGGCCGGGCGCCGTCTCCTCGTGGGCGACCGCCTCGGGCTCGTAGCGCACCTCGTACCCGCTCTGCAGGACCCGCAGCGCCGCTACGAAGTCGTCCACCACGGTGCCGGCGGGCAGCGGCGGGAAGAGGTGCTTGCGGACCGCGTAGATGCCGCCGTTCGCGCCCATCACGCAGCCGCGGCGCGACTCGTACATCTTGAGCAGGCTCTCCAGCTTCCAGTAGGCGCTCTCCACGATGGGAGCGCCGAAGGGCGAGTGGAGCCGCAGCCGTCCGCAGACCAGGCCCACGGCCGGATCCCGCAGCGGCTGGACCAGGCAGCGGATGGCGTCCTTCTCGAACTCGGTGTTGGCGTCGGTGAGGACCAGCACCTCGCCCTTCGCCATCCCGATGAGCCGCGCCAGCACGCCCGCCTTCCCGGCGCGCTCGCCGCGGGAGAGCTTCACGCCGCGAGCCGCGTAGTGCTGCACGACGGCGTCGGTGCCGTCGGTCGAGGCGTCGGAACCGACCAGGATCTCCAGGTGCTCGGCGGGGTAGTCCTGCGCGAGCAGGTTCTCGATCCGCTGCCCGATGCAGGACGCCTCGTTGTACGCGGCGATCAGCACCGAGACGTGCGGCAGGCCGAGCTGCGCGGGACGCCGGCGGCGCTCGGAGCCGGAGATGTAGCGCCAGGCCCCGCGGGCCTGTTCGAAACCGTCCAGCAGGATGAGCAGCAGCGGGTAGAACACGTACGTGTGCAGCACCGCGAGCACCGCAGCCCAGAAGAGGATGGCGACCATGCCCGCGCGTGGAGCAAGTCACGTGCCCAGTGGCCGCCGATAGGGCGACCCTGCGCTTTTCGCACTGTTCGTACAAGAACGCGGAAAGGCCGTTCCCACTGGGTACGCAGTTGCCCTAATGCGGCGCCAGGGAGAGAAGCCGCTTCGCCCGTTCGTGCCTCGGATTCGCCTCGACCACGCCCTGGAGCCACTGCCGGGCGGAGGCAAGGTCGCCGCGGTCCAGGGCGAGCGCGGCCGCGTCCACCTGGGCGCGGAGCAGCCGGGGCTCCGCCGCCCGTGCCGCCGAGAGCGCGGCGAGCGCTCGGTCCTGCGCCTCCCCGCTCCGGCCACCGGCGAGCGCGGCGGCCGCGCGCGCAACCGCCACCAGGGGGTCGTCCGGCGCCTTGCGCTGCGCGCCCTCGAGCCAGCGCGCCGGATTGCCGCTGGTCAGGGCCGCGGCGAGCGCCATCGCGCGCAGCGCGGGGACCTCCTCCGGAGCTTGCTCCACGGCCGCCTGGGCGGCTGCGGACCCTTCCTGCACCAGCCGCGCGCCCGCGCGCAGGAGGGCCTCCCGCTCCGCCCCGACAGCCGGATCGCCGCGGGCGAGCGGCTCCAGCCGTTCCGCCAGGTCCTGCTGCGCCGACCCACGCAGAAGCAAGGCAACCGCGCGGTCCCCCTGGTACGCGGGCGCCAACCGGGCCGCCTCGCCGAACAGCGCGGCGGCCTGCTCCAGGCTCTTGTCGTCGTCGAGGAGCAGCGCCTGCATCGCCTGCTCCGCCCTGGCGCCCGCCTCGTGAGACCCGCGAGGCCAGCCGAACACGAGCATCGCCACGACCGCGGCGACCGCGAGCAGCGCGATGGCCACCGCGCCCCCCCGGGTGAGCGGGTTCTGCCGCGCGACCGGGCCGTAGATGGCCGGGCGCAGCGGTCCCATGTCCGCCATCTCCTCGGGACTCGCGTGCCGCTCGACCGCCTGCGGCGCGGCCGCGGGCAGCGCGACGGTCACCGGCCGCTGGAACGGCACCGGAGTCGGGATCCGCCGCGGCGCCGGCGTGCGGTGCGCCTCGGGGAGCTGCCCCGATTGCGCGTCGAAGACGGCCTGGCAGCGCCCGCATTCCACCCGGAAGGCCCGCTGGACCGGGCCGGCGAGGCCCTCCTGCACGGAGAAGACCGCCTGGCACCGGGCGCAGCGGATCAGCACTCAGGACTCCCGCTTGTCCAGGCCGAACGCGGTGTGCAGCGCGCGCACCGCCAGCTCGGCGTACTTCTCGTCGATGAGGCAGCTCACCTTGATCTCGCTGGTCGAGATGACGCGGATGTTCACGCCCTCGTCGGCCAGCACCTGGAACATCTTGGCGGCCACGCCGGCGTGGTTGCGCATGCCCACGCCCACGATGCTCACCTTGGCGATCCCCTCCTCGTGCTCCACCTTCCCCGCGCCGATCTGCTTGGCGATCTTCCGCATCTGCTCGTTGGCGCGGTCCACGTCGACCCGCCCGACCGTGAAGGCGAGGTCGGTGCGGCCGTCCTCGTGCGCGGGGGTCTGCACGATGACGTCCACCACGACGCCCAGCTCGGCGAGCGTGCCGAAGATCTTCGCCGCGACACCCGGCTTGTCGGGCACGTTGCGGATCACGAACCGCGACTCGTCGCGGGTCAGCGCGATGCCGCTGACGACCACCTCCTCCATCGCCTTGTCCTCCTCGCAGACGAGCGTGCCGGCATCCTCGGTGAAGCTGGACTTCACCCACAAGGGCACCTTGTACTTCATCGCGAACTCGACCGAGCGGATCTGCAGCACCTTGGCGCCGAGCGAGGCCAGCTCGAGCATCTCCTCGTAGCTGATCCGATCCAGCTTGCGCGCCCTGGCGCAGAGGTTCGGATCGGTGGTGTAGACCCCGTCCACGTCGGTGAAGATCTCGCAGGCGTCGGCCTTGAGCGCGGCCGCCAGCGCCACCGCGGTGGTGTCGGACCCGCCCCGGCCGAGCGTCGTGATGTTGCCTTGGTCGTCGATGCCCTGGAAACCGGCGACCACCGCGATCTCCTTGCGCTTGAGGCTCTCGAACAGCTTCTCGCCGTCGATGCTGCGGATGCGGGCGTTGGAGAAGGCGGAGTCGGTGAGGATGCGCACCTGGTGGCCGAGGAAGCTGCGCGCCTTCCCCTTCAGCTCCTGGATGGCCAGGGCGAGGAGCCCCACCGAGACCTGCTCGCCGGTGGAGACCACCACGTCCTGCTCGCGCTGGCTGGGGCGCCGGGAGATCTGGCCGGTCAGCCCCAGCAGCCGGTTCGTCTCGCCGGCCATCGCGCTCACCACCACCACCACGTCGTTCCCGGCCTTGCGCGCGGCCAGCGCCCGCCGGGCCACGTTGCGGATCCGCTCGAGGTCGCCGACAGAGGTGCCGCCGTACTTCTGGACGATGAGCGCCATGTCAGAACCGGCCCGCGAGCGCGAGCGCGCCGCCGCCCGGAAGCGGAGCGGCGCCCAGCCGCAGCTCGGCGCGGCGATTGCCGCTCGAGCCCGGGGAATCCTTCGGCCCCTCGATGAAGTAGAGCGCGATGCCCGCCGCGATCAGCGTTCCTCCCGCCACGTCCAGCGCGGTCGCGCGAGCGCCGAGCGGATTCGCCACCAGCCCGCCGGTCAAGAGGCCCAGCCCGGTGCCGCCGACCAGCCACGTCCAGAGACGGCCGCCGCCGCGCGCGCCCCCGCTCGACCGCGGCACCGCCGGCAACGGCAGCGTCGGCTGCTCCTGCGCCGTCTGCGGCGGTCCGAAATCGACGCGGAACGGCCGGTCGGGATCGCCCGCGCGCGCGGGCCCGTTGCCGAACTCGTCGTAGGCCTCGATGTAGTACTCGATGACGTTCCCCGTCGGGGCCGGGAGGTTCCCGCCCCACTGGCTCTTCTGACCCTTCACCGGCTTCATGTCGATCGGTTTCTCGTAGCCGCTCCCCGGGCCGAAGCGGAAGAAGATCTGCGGGAAGATCTTGCTCTCGTCGGCGATCTTCGCGAACACCGGCGTCTGCCTTCCCTTGTCGCCCCGCGAGACGGGCGTGTGCGAGATCACCGGGGGACTGGTGTCGTCGGCGCGCGCCGCCGCGCCGCAGAGGAGAAGGACCGCGGCAGCCGCGGAAGAGATCGCCCGCATCGGGCCGCAGAGTAGTGGAGTCTGCCGCCTCCGGACAATGGTAGAAGAACCGGCGTGCGGATCATCATCGACGGCAGCTCGCTCACGCTGGAGCAGGTGGCGCTGGCGGCGGCGGGAGGCGCCCGGGTGGAGATCGCAGACTCCGCGCGCGAGCGCGTGCGGGCCGCGCGCCGGCTGGTGGATCGGATCGCGGAGAGCGGGGTACCGACGTACGGCGTGAACACCGGCTTCGGCACGCTCGCCGAGGTGCCGATCGCGCGGCCCGACCTGCGCAAGCTGCAGCGCAACCTGATCCGTTCCCACGCCGCCGGAGTGGGCGCGCCGCTGCCGCCCCCCGCCGTGCGCGCGCTGATGCTGCTCCGCGCCAACGTGCTCGCGGGAGGATACAGCGGGATTCGCGAGCGCACGCTGGACCTGCTCGTCGCCTTGCTCGAGCGGGACGTCATCCCCGTGGTCCCGGAGAAGGGCTCGGTGGGCGCCAGCGGCGACCTCGCCCCCCTGGCGCACCTCGCGCTGGTGCTGATCGGCGAGGGCGAGGCGTTCTTCCGGGGCGAGCGGATGCCGGGCGGCGAGGCGCTGCGCCGGGCGGGGCTCGAGCCGGTGGTGCTCGAGGCGAAGGAAGGCCTGGCCCTGGTCAACGGCACCCAGGCGATGGAGGCCGTCGGCGCGCTCGCGCTGCTCGACGCCGAGCAGGTGCTCCGCATCGGCTCGGTCGCGTGCGCGATGACGGTGGAGGGGCTGAAGGGTTCGCACCGGCCGTTCCTCGCCGCCATCCACCGGATCCGCGGGCAGCGGGGCCAGATGGAGGTGGCGGCGGAGCTGCGCGCGCTGCTCGCCGAGAGCGAGATCGAGCGCAGCCACCAGGGGCCGGAGTGCGACAAGGTGCAGGACCCCTACTCGCTCCGCTGCGCGCCGCAGGTGCACGGAGCGGTGCACGACGGCCTGCGCTTCGTCCGTGAGGTGCTCTCGATCGAGGCCAACGCGGCGACGGACAACCCGCTGGTCTTCGCGGAAGGCCACGGCCAGCCCGACGTCGCGGGCGAGCTGGTGGTGAGCGGGGGCAACTTCCACGGCCAGCCCGTCTCGCAGGCGCTGGACCTGCTCGCCATCGCCTGCGCGCAGCTCCAGGCGATCAGCGAGCGGCGCGTGGAGCAGCTGGTGAACCCGTCCCTGTCCGGCCTGCCGCCGTTCCTGGCGGAGAACTCCGGCCTGAACTCGGGCTTCATGATCGCGCAGGTCACGGCGGCGGCGCTCTGCGCGGAGAGCAAGGTGCTGGCGCATCCCGCCTGCGTGGACACCATCCCCTCCTCGGCCGGGCGCGAGGACCACGTCTCGATGGGGATGACGGCCGCTCTCAAGGCGCGCACCGTGGTCGAGAACGCGCGCAACGGGCTGGCCATCGAGCTCTTGGTGGCGGCGCAGGCGCTCGATCTGCGCCTGCCGCTCCAGCCCGGTGTGGGCGTGCAGGCGGCGTACCGGGTCATCCGGAGCCGCGTTCCGCACATGTCGGAGGATCGCGAGCTGCACCGCGACATCGCGGCCGTGCGGGAGATGCTGCCAGAGATCGACCAGGCCGCGCGCCGCGCCGCCGGCCTTCCTTGACGGATCGGCTGGCGGGGAAGCGCTGATCTTCGTCCGAGCCGGAAGGCCGTTGTACTGTGGCCGCGATGACGACCGGGAGCGTCTCGCAGCGCGAACCGTCCGACGCCGAGATCCAAGCCGCCTGGGCCGCCCTGGAGGAGCTGTCCCGGGAGGCCGCGGCGCTGGGCGACGGGAAGGACGCCGCCCGCCTGCACTACGCGATGGGCCGCGTCTACGGCGACCGCCTCGGCGACCTGCGCAGCGCCGCCGTCTGCTACCAGAACGCCTTCCAGCTCGACCCGGATCACCGTCCGACGCTGGAGGCCGCCCGCCAGCTCTTCCTTGCCGCGGGCCGGCTCGACAAGGTGGTCGCGTTGCACGAGCGCGAGGAAGCGCTGCTGGCTTCGCCTGCCGAGCGAGCCGAGTCTCTCCGCGCCCAGGCGGCGCTACTGGCGCAGGACAGCGATCCGGCCGAGGCGGCCCGCCGGGTCCACCAGGCGCTGGAGCTCGCTCCCGACCACCCGGCCTTGCTCGCCGCGGCCGTCGAGGCGGCGCGCGGCGACAAGCCTGGTTGCGCGCGCCTCCTGCTCCGTTTCGCGGCCGCGGTACGGGACGACGTGCAGAAGGCGCAGCTCCTCCGCCGCGCCGTGTTGCTCGTCGAGGAGGTGCAGGCGGAGAGGTCGGACGCGGAGGAGCTGGACGCGCTCCACGAGGACGCCCTCCGCAAGCTGCACTCCGCCGACCCGAAGGAGCCGATCGGCGTGCTCGGGCTCCTCCACCGCGCCCGCGCGCGCAACGACTGGGAGGCGGTGCTGCGGCTCTGCCGCGAGCGCGCCGAGCGGACGGGAGGACCCTCCGAGCGCGTGGTGGTCGCGAACGTCGCCGCCCACCGGCTCGGGAAGGTCGCCGAGGCGATGGCCGAGCTGCGGGCCTCGCTGGAGGACGATCGCCGCGACCAGGCGCTGCTCGCGCTGCTCGCCTCGCTCGCCGAGCAGCAGCGCGCCCCGGAGCTGGCCGACGCTTTGCGGGCGCGCGCCGCCGGGAGCGTCGAGCCCACCGAGCGCGCCGATCTCAAGATCGCCGCCGCCGCGCTGGTGACCGACCCCGTCGAGCAGGAGCAGCTCCTCTCGGAAGCGCTGGCGGACAACCCCGGCGACGCCGCCGCCATCGCGCAGCACGCCCGGCTGGTGGCGCAGCGCGACCCGGTCGCCGCGGCGGAGCGGTTCGCCGCCCTGGCCGAGACGCTGGGCGAGCACGCCCCCGCGGAGGCGGCGGCGAACTACCTGGAGGCCGGCGCCTGGCTGGAGCTGGGCGGCCAGCGGGAAGAGGCGGCGCGGATGGCGCGCAATGCCTTGGTGCTTGCCCCGCACGGCGCGCCGGCGGAAGGAGCGCTGCGGCTCCTGCAGCGCACGGTGCCGTTCCTCGGCGGCCACGCGGAGCTGGCCTCGCTCCTGGAGCAGGCGGCGGCTGACCTTCCCCGCGCGCCCGCCGCCGAGCTCCTCGCCCGGGCCGCGGCGCTCCTCTCCGACGTCCCAGCGCCGGCGGACGGCGCGGACAGCCCGCGCGCCCATGCGCTGGCTCTGGCCCAGCGCGCGGCCGAGCTGGCGCGAGGGCTGAACACGCCTCGCTCCCTGGAAGCGTGGACCTCGCTGGCGCTGCGCTCGATGGACCTGGCTTCGCTCTCGCTCGCCCTCGAGGCCCGCGCCGAGGCGGCCCTGGGCGCAGACGCAGCCGACCTCCTGGTCGAGGCCGCCGAGCTGTCCCGCGCGACCGCCGACGAGGCGCGCGCGCTGGATCTCTTCCGCAGGGCGCGCGCGGCGGACCCGGCATCGGAGCAAGCGCGCCGAGGCCTGCTCGCGCTGCCCCGGCTGCCCGAGGGCGAGCGCATCGACCTGCTCGGCGAGGAGGCGCGCACGGCCGACCTGGCACGGGCCGCCGCGCTGCACGCCGAGCGCGCGGCGCTCTTCGAGGCCCAGGGCCTGTTCGATGAGGCGGTGCAGGCCTCGGCGCAGGCGCTCGCGCTCGGCGGAGCGGATCTGGCCGTGCTGCGCCGCCTGGCCCGGCTGCAGATCCACCGCGGCGACCACGCGGCCGCGCTGGCGGTGCTGACGCAGATCGCGGAAGCAGTGCCGGAGGGCGCCGCCCGCGCGGAGGCGTTGGCCCGGGCGGCTGAGTTCGCCGAGTGGAGGGCTGGCGACGCGCAGAGGGCGGCGGAGCTGTACGCGGCGGCGGCCGGCGCCCACCCCGGCGCTGCCTACGCCGTGGTGCAGTTGGCGCGGCTGCACGCCTGGATGGGCCGTTTCGCCGAGGCCGCGCAGGCCTACGAGCAGCTCGCGGAGCGTTCGCC
>Ga0209701_10000583_pt1 | contig 21811 bp, 16 predicted proteins | sample CZO8metaG_4_FD_188356 | JGI IMG/M metagenome (GOLD analysis project Ga0209701, IMG submission 188356) | Vadose zone soil microbial communities from the Eel River Critical Zone Observatory, Northern California, USA - CZOApr15con2H3.8 metaG... | ecosystem: Environmental > Terrestrial > Soil >... | reverse complement strand
GCGGATAAAGCGTTTGTCGATACCGTCCTCCGTCGTCCGGTCTGAGCGGAAAGATGCTTGAAAAGTATAACATGCGGCCGCGCGGCGACCTGAAGACTGCGCTGCGCCCGTTAATTCAGAGAAACTTCACGAGCGCATCGGTGGTCTCCTTGGGCCGTTCCTCCAGCACCCAATGTCCGGTGTCTTTGAGAACGACTACGGTTACGTCGGTCGCCACCAGCTTCATCTGCTGCGCTAGAGCTTCTCCCAGGGATTTTTCTCCACCAATCACGAGAACAGGCATGGTCAGCCTCGTCTGAGAGAGTTGAGCGAAATCCTTCGCTGCTTGCTGGAACGAAACGAAGTAGGCCCAGCCTGCCCGCATGCGTCCCGGACCCGCATATGCCGTTGCGTAGGCTTTGCGGTCTGCTTCAGGAATGGAACGAGTCTTGTCGGCCGCGAAGTTGTTCCAGAAGTGTTCAAAGTAGGTACGCTCACGCCCTTGGACCAAGAGTTCGGGCGTGGGCCCGTTGAAGCGGAAGTGCCAAATCGCGGGGTTGTTGTAGACAGCCTCCCAGCCCGCCACACCCGGAAGAAAAGCATCCATAACCACTAACTTTTCCGTTTCCGCAGGGAACTGCGCGGCGTAGGCATAGGCGACCATCAAGCCGATGTCGTGTCCGACTACTCTGGCTTTTTCGACACCCAGCGAACGGGCGAGCGCATGGATGCGGACCGCGGATGTCTTCATATCCAGACCATTCTCGGGAATGGCCGAGTCACCGATTCCGGGCAGGTCGGGCGCGATCACGGTGAAGCGCTCGGCCAGGATCGGCATGAGTGGCCGCCACATGCGCGATGTTTCGGCATAGCCATGAAGGAGTATCACGGACGGGCCGTGGCCAGCCGTCAGGTAGTGGAGTTGGAGGCCGTCGACCACCTTGGTGCGCGAGGCGATGGTCTTGTCGGACTGGTCAGCAAACGCTGTCGATGGGAATGAAAATGAGAGAAAAATAAAGGCACAGAGTGCCACCATCAGGCTCAAAGCGCTTTTCATGAAAACTACTTTAGCAGAGACGAAATGAAGTGGAGGCCGGAACAATGATCTTCTCTACCGCCGTTAAGCGACTGCGACCTTCGAAGTGCGCAGCTGGCGGTAGAGCCGGAGATAATCGTCCACCATGCGCCGGGCGGTGAAACGTTCGCGGGCGCGATTGTAGGCACGCGTTCCATAGAGTCGTGCCATCTCGCGGTCCTCATGCAACTGAGCGAGAGTCTCGGTCAGACTGTCGGCGTCGTTGCGCTCGAAATATAAAGCAGCATCGCCCCACAGTTCGCGATAAACCGGAGTGTCGTTCGCCACCAGCGCGCACCGCGAAAATGCCGCCTCGATCGAAGCCAGCCCGACCGGTTCATAGCGTGACGTGGCGGCGAAGATCGTGGACTTGCTGTAGAGCGTGCGCAATTGCGATTCGGTCTGCGCGCCCTTGACGGAAATCTCGTGCTTGCCGGTCGAGACCCGCACATCGGCTCGGATCGGCACCGGCGGAGGCGGAATCGTGTGATCCGCGCCCACGATGCACACCGGCATGCCGTGGGAATGATGGGTGAGTAGCGCAACTTGTTTTCCCGTATCCCAAAGCCGTCCGATCGCGAGGACCGACTCTTCTTTCGTAACAAAGGGATTGAAGTAGATCGGATTCCTGCCGGGAGCAACCACGTACGATTCGAAGCCATCGCCGTATGCGAGGCGCAGCATCTCTTCCATCCAGCGCGAGGTCGTCACCACCGCTTCAGCGCGCTCCAGTCCGCGAACGATCGTCTCGCGATACCAATCCAGCCATGCCGAAGAGGCCGGCTCCCGCCCGTGCACACTGAGCCACCACGTGATGATGTCGCCGTGCGCGATCACCAGGCGCGGCGTCTCCACCGGCAGCGCGCCGAAACTCAGCTGATTCAGATGGAGTAGATCGGGACGGGTATCGTGAATTACGGAGCAGAGATAATCCTGCGCGGCGTGGAAGTCCTGTTCGCCCTCCTGCATCCAGTCCAGACGGAACGCTGTCGGATGATATTCCAGCCCGTGCAGGCCCTGCATCCAGCCTGTTTGGTGCGGCAGCGGGATCTCCCCAAAGCTAACCAGAACCACGCGCGCACCTTGCGTCACCAGACCGGAGACGAGTTCGCGAGTGTAGGTCCACACCCCGCTGAACGTGTCGGTCGTAACCAGAATGCGCACAGAACCCTCGGGACTGCGGGGCGGAAAGCATTCCTCACCCCAATTGCCCATAGTCTACGGGCGAGCGGCCCGGGAGCCAAGCTTTTCTTACACAGACTCGCTGTTTTTCCGCGAAATTCTTGATTTCAGGCTTTTTCTGACGAGTGCAGACGATTACCCTAGCGACGCGCCTTGCCGCGTCTGGTGTAGAAGCTCAGGGCAGAAATTCGATCTAAGAACGGGGATCAGGCGGTGGTCGTGCCAGATTCCAGCTGCGATCGCAGCTGCTTCACCAATTCATGGGCCGACTGCATATTTTCGGCTGCGGCCGATGGTAGACCGGGTACGCCGAGAGTCAGCTCACAGGAGAGCAGCAGCGCCGTAACCGTATCATTCAGCTCGGATCGCAGGGTACTGACCGCCGCGCTCCTTGCCGCCACTTGCTCTCGCTGGCGGCGATGCACTGCCGCCCGCACCTCCCGGGCCAAGCGTTCCACTCCACTGATGGCCAGATTCATTTGTACGGGGATGGCGGACCCCAGGTGCCGCATCACCATTTCGGTTTCTTCCGGCTCGGTTTCCAGCAGATACTGATCAAGCACCACCGCCAAGTAGGATTCCGCCCGGAGCAGGGTGGCGGCCTGGCGCAGACTCTCCGCCAAGACAATTTCTTCGTCGGTCGCCTGACGGAGAGCCTCCGCACACGCGCCCGCCCCAAGATTCGGAGTCACAATGAGGATCATGGTCGATTCATCGCAACTTCTTGACCAATCGTGGTGCATTGAAAGTAGAGGTCTTACCTGACAGTGTTTTCGTCTGACTTCCCTATTTGGGACCCGCGCAGATTTATCCGCTCGGATTTGGGAGCCCCTCATGTGTCAAAGCAAATAGTGTTGATTCGTGATAATACAGGATAATCCATAGTGATATGTGATATTATTTAGCATTATGAGCAACGAGAAAACCATCAGTTTCCGTGCCGACGCGGAGAAAATCGATGCGCTCGATTCGCTGGCGGTCGCACAGGATCGTACGCGGAGTTATCTCATCAATGAGGCCATCACAAACTACATCGAACTGCAGTCCTATCAGGACGCGCTTGTGCGCAAGGGACTTGAAGAAGCGCGGAAAGGCCGCGTGGTCAACCATGAGGAGCTCTTAGGGCGGCTCAGAAGGACGGGCCGAGCGGGCTCATGATCGTGTGGACAGAGCAGGCGACCCTCCAACTGGATCGGGCCCACGACTACATTGCTCTGTCCAATTCCGAGGAAGTTGCAGCCCGGATCACGATGCATATCCTCGCCAGCGTCCAACTACTCGCGTCCTTCCCGATGTCAGGCAGAAGGGGCCGTGTGCCCGGTACTCGTGAGTTGGTAATTTCCAACACGCCCTTCATCGCTGCCTATACCATCGACCACGACCGCATCGTCATCCTTGCCATTTATCACGGCGCGCAACTATGGCCGGAAGCTTTCTGAGTAAAGAACCAGTCGGCAGTCTGCTACTTGCTCCGCTCAAGCTTGGGCGTACTCCTTCAACTTCCGATACAGAGTGGTTTTTCCGATTCCCAGCAGCCGCGCCGCCAGCATCTTGTCGCCATTTACCTTGGCCAGCGCGCTGAGGATAGTTTGCTTTTCCAGTTCCGCAATCGGCAGGATGCCCCCATTGCCCGGATGGCTCAGCCCGGGTAACTCCGCCAGAGGGCTGTAGACCTGCGTGGGGAGATCGCGAACCTGAATTTCATTTGCACTGGAAAGCGCACAAGCCCGCTCCAGGCAGTTTTCCAGTTCCCGTACATTGCCCGGCCAGTCGTAGTTGAGCAGGATTTTGAGTGCTTCGTCCGAAATCGTTCTTTCCGTTCCGGCGTCGCGCCCCAGACGCTCCAACACGTGAGCCACTAGTAGAGGAATATCCTGCCGCCGCTCTCGTAGAGGTGGAATGCGCAGCGTCAAAACATTGAGCCGGAAAAATAGATCGCGGCGGAACGTGCCTTGCACCACGGACTGTTCCAGATCGTGGTTGGTGGCGGCCAGAATACGTACATTGATCGGAATTCGCCGCACGCTCCCCACCGGGCGGATTTCCTTCTCCTGGATGGCGCGCAGCAGTTTGGCCTGCAGGTCAACCGATAACTCTCCGATCTCATCCAGGAAGACGGTGCCGCCTTCGGCAATCGCCAGCAACCCATCCTTCGGATGGGTCGCACCCGTGAAAGCGCCCCGCACGTGGCCAAATAGTTCGCTTTCGATCAGGGTGGGCACCAGGGACCCACAATCCACCGGGATGAACGGCTTGGTACGAAAGGGCCCGGTGAAGTGCAGGGACTTGGCCACCAGTTCCTTGCCCGTCCCGCTCTCACCAAGAATCAGCACCGGATGCGTGCTCTGAGCCGCCTTGGCGACTATGCGGTAGAGCTTCTCCATCTCGGGGGCGCGCCCGATAATATTGCCGAAGCCCTGCCGCGATTTGATGGTTTCGCGCAGCACGCGGTTTTCGGTTTTCAGCCGTAAGTGGCCAGCCACGCGTTCCAGAAGCAGCCTGAGTTCTTCCATGCTGAAGGGTTTGGTGACGTAATCATACGCGCCATCTTTCATCGCCTGGACCGCCGATTGTACGGTTCCATAGCCAGTAATCACGATCACGAGCGCCTCGGGCCGATGCTTCCTGATGGTGTGCAGGGCGTCCAATCCGCGCGCGCCCGGCAGTTTGAGGTCGAGCAGGATCACATCCGCGCCCCGGCTGTCGAGCAAGAGGTAGGCCTGCTCCGCCGACTCCGCCACCTGCGGGCTGAAACCTAACGACTGGGCCACGGCTCGGCACGCCTCGCGGACGGCGCGGTCATCGTCTATGATCATCAGGTTCAGAAAATTCGCGCCCTCAATTTGCGGAGGCCGGCTTAGCGCAGTATCGGTTGCTACCATGACGAGGCTCCCTTGGAATCCAAAACTTCTCGGATACGTTCGATCAGCACAGGGCCCGCGAAGGGCTTTCGAATGAGTTCCACGGAGGCGGCTGGGGCTCCCTCTTGCAGGTCGTGGTAGCCCGAGATCAAGAGCACCTTCAGCTCTGGTTTCTGGTGCCGCAGTTTCTCGGCGAGCTCGCGGCCATTCATTCCGGGCATCATCCAGTCGGCAATCAGCAGGTCCACGCCGTCCGGGCTTTCCGCAAAAACTTTCAGGGCCCGTTTCCCGCTCGAGGCCGGCAACACACGGTAGCCGGCATGGTGCAGGACTCGCTGTATGGAGTTGCGAGCGCTGGAGTGATCGTCCACCAGCAAGATGGTTTCTCCGGCTCGCGAGCTTCCCGCCGATACGCTGGCTGCAGGGACGGCCTCGGTAGCGGGAAGCAACACTTCGATTCGGGTGCCGTGTCCGGCTTCGCTCTTTACCTCGATCGTGCCCCCCGACTCCGAGACGATGCGCTGCACCGTAGCCAACCCGAGACCGGTGCCGTGTCCCGGCTGCTTGGTAGTGAAGAAGGGCTCGAAGAGACGTGCGCGGGTGCCCTCGTCCATGCCGCAGCCGGTGTCCTCGACCAGGAGTGAAACTGCGGCCTGCTCGCCACTGAGACGATCGCTGGCCTGTGTACTCACCGTGATCCGCCCGCCGTTGGGCATGGCATCACGCGCGTTCAGCACCAGGTTCAGCAGCACCTGCCGCAACTGCGCCTGATCGGCCATCACGGTCCGAAGGTTGGGGGCCAGCACGGTGACCAGTTCAATCTGCTCACCGATTAACCGGCGCAGCAGGTTCTCGGTGGAGTGCACCACGTCGTTGAGCAGAATTGGCCGCAACAGCGGCGCCTGTTTGCGGGCGATGGCCAGCAGTTGTTGCGTCAATGCCGCTCCCTGCTCGCCCGCGAGGCGGATTTCTTCCACATGCTGCAGCAGCCGGCTTCCACGTTCAATCCCGGCCGAAAGCAGATCGCAATACAGCAGGATGCCAGTCAGCAGGTTGTTGAAGTCGTGCGCAATGCCTCCCGCCAGTCGTCCGATGACTTCCATTTTTTCTGCTGCCCGCGATTTCTCGGCGGCACGCCGGGATTCCGTCGCGTCTTCCAGCATGGCGATCAAGAAGACCGGTTCACCCCCGGCATCGTGCACCACCGACACCGTCAATTGGCCCCAGAGATACGACCCATCTTTGCGGCGGTAGCGACTCTCCTGCTTGAAGGAGTCACGTGTGCCCCGCTTCAACTCCGCGAGAAGTGCTTCGTCTGGCTGAAAATCGCCCGGACGTAACTCCCGCGCATGGATGCCCGAAAGTTCTTCGCGGCTATAGCCCAACATTTTCGCGAGGGCGGCATTACTTTCCAGAAGGTGGCCGTCGAGGTTGCAGGTGCCGATCCCGATAGCGGCTCCTTCAAACATTGCGCGGAAGCGCTGTTCGCGGTCGCGAGTTATGCCGGTCATTTGGACCGTTCCGCCGGTTCTTACTGGTGCTTTCGCCGCCCCGCTCATGTAATGCTCCTGGAATCCCGGTCCTGCCGCGGTCCGCAGACCCGGCAGGATCGTCGGCAGCGCGGGGGACCCACGCCAGCTTCAAGCTGGAAAATGCCAGCCAGCCTTCCCCCAGCGGGGGCGCGCGGCCTATTTTGGGAAGTCTAGAGGTTTGGCACCCGAAGCTAAGTGCGGGCCGTCACGTCAGATTGTGATGATTTCGGAAGGGCGGTCCAAGCAGGCAGTGGGACGTATTATCAGAACGGAAGGTCGTAGCCGTCTCAATTCTGGGCGTTTCTGGTTAGGGTTGCTTAATGGAGCTCCACGGCCTGGGCAAGCCGGAAGGTCAGCTGGCGTTCTGCGCCAAACGACACTTCCTTCTTGCCCGTTGCGTAGGCGGTCCCGGTGCCTCCGGCTGCGCCCACGGCCGAGCCGATCAGTAGGCCCTTGCCTCCGCCCGCCAGGCCGCCAATCAGGGCGCCGGCGCCAGTGCCGCCGCCAATCATGGCCAGATTCCGCCTCTCATGAGAGCCGCCCTTGACGAACAGGCTGGAGGTCTCGATGGCCACCGGCATCCCGTCTACCTTGATGCTGACCAGCGCGATGCGCAGGTAGCCGGGATCATGCAGCCGTCCCGACGCTTTCGCCGCCAGCACTCGTCCTGTTACGGCCGCGCCTCGCGGGATCGCCGTCTGCCCTTCGATTACGATTGGATCATCCAGCGTACCTTCGAAGCTGTCGCCCGCGTTCGACGACGCGCTCGACATCGTACTTTGTAGGCGAATCGTGATTGGCGTTCCCTCGGGAAGTCTGCTGACCCCCGGCACTAACGAACGGCTCGGCGAAATACCTGTTGACACCGACTCGCGATCAAACGGCACTCTCTGGGAGTCATCGGCGCTTGCCGAGTCGTCACTGGGGACGCCCGTCTGCTTGCTGCACGCCAGCGTAAGCCCAATCATCAGCAAGAGAACCACTATCTGAAGGGCCGGGGACAGTTTCATCGATTCTCCTCGTCGGGAGAAGTCAAGGGCACGGGGGATGCCATCATATTCTATTGAAAAGACTGCACTTGAAAGCAATCGTCAAGCGAGAATCATGTACTTTTTGCCGACAATTCAGAAAATAAGATCTCCGAGCGGTCTTCAATCCAATAAGAAGGGGAGCGTCTCCGCTCCCCTGTTTACTGACTACTGAATCCTAGCTGTTAGTTGGAACTACCCGTTCCGGCCGCAGCGCTGATGTTGCCGTCGTCCGGCTGGAGAACCACGCCATCAAACGGAGTCGCGGCTACGAACCGTCCGCCAACGACGCTGACCCGGCGCAGCGGGAATCCGGTGTCCGGACCGCGTTGCCAGGATCGTCCACCGTCGCCGCTGACGAAAATCACACCGGTGGCATCGCTCGTCGCCAACAACCGATTGTGAGATGCGTCGAAGCTGACCGAGGTGATGTCCTTGCTTGGCAGCCCGTTCGCGACGTGTTCCCATCTGTTGCCGCCATCTCCGCTGCGGTAGACGCCTTCGTGCGCAGCGATGACGATCCCGCCATCGGAGCTAATGGCGCTGCCGCGGATCCCGACCAGATAGGAAGGCAGCCCGGATTGTTTCCAGGTTGCGCCAGAGTCATTGGAAACCAGTGCATTGGATCGTGTCGTGGCCACCATGAAGGATCCCTGCGCCCGAACCGAGACGAAATCCTTTTGTCCCAGTACCGGCCCGCCCTTCCATGATTTACCCTGATCCGTGCTGCTGTAGATGCCCTGGGTGGTCGCAGCAAACCAGCGCTGCGAACCCAGTTCCAGATCGTTCACGCGGGCATCCAGTTCCCCCGACTTCTTCGTGATCGTGGTGGTCGAAGTCTTCTTCGAACCCTTCTTCGCAGCCTTGATGATTTGCTCTGTCACCACCGAGTTCATCGAGCGCCACTGGGTAGCATTGCGGTCGAGGGCAAACATGCCACGATTCGTTCCCGCTACCAGCGTGCCGCTGGCCGCCTGCTTGAGCGCGAAGATGTCGCGTCCGCCCAGTCCGGCGCTGCGTTGCAGCCAGGTGTGTCCGGCATCGCGCGTAAAGAATACGCCGCCGAATTCCCGGTCGTTTACCAGCCCCACGTAGAACGTGTTGGCTTCTTTCGCGTCAGCCAGAAGCGCCGATACATAGCGATGCGCATAGCCTTTGTTGGAGGTGGCCCAGCTCTGCGTCCCGTCGTTGCTAGCCATCACGCCGCTGCGGTCGGTCGCAAGCAGCACGTGATTCGAATCTCGCGGATCAACCAGTACATCGTTGACCACGATCTCCGGGTTGCTCATCCGCTTCCAGGTCTTGCCCAAATCGGAGGTCTTCCACAGGCCTTCCGTCGTGCCCGCATAAACGATGTTCTCGTTGGTCGGGTCCTGCTTCAGCACGCGCGTGCGGCGAGCCGAGAACGGGATGCCCTGAATCTTCGAGAACTGGTTGCCGGCGCTCTCGCTCTTGTAAATCCCCGAGCAGGCGCTGGCGAACACAACCGAAGGATTGGAATGATCCACGATCACCGAGAACACGTCGGAGTCGTCAATCATCCCCTTCTTGATCTGCTGCCAGCTTGAGCCCCCATCCGCGGTCTTCCAGGCCAGGTGCCACGTGCCCGCATAGACGGTGTTGGGATCCTTGGGATCAACCGCAATCGATTCGATGTTCTTAATGTCAGCATGATTTGCCGGAGACATACGCTCCCAGCTGTCCCCGCCGTCCATGCTGCGGAACACGCCATCCAGCGCTCCCGCTACCAGCACCTTGGAGTTGGAGTGGAACATGGCCATGGCGCGGATGGACTTGCCGTGCATTGCGGCCAGCGTTTCCCAGTTCTTACCGCCGTCGCGGGTACGGAAAACGTCGCCGATCTGCTGGCTCGATACGCTCCAGGCCGACACGTAGATGTGCTTGGGATTCTGGGGATCGATTGCGATGTGGTCGAGCACATAATCATCGCCGCCCAGGCGAGCAAACCGCGACCAGCTGTGTCCCGCATCATTCGAGACAAACAGCTGACCCGTGCTCGTGCCCAGCAGCATGTGATCGGGATTGTGGGAATCATAGGCCAAGCTGCGCGCGTCCCCGCCATCCGGACCCAATACTTGCCAGGATCCCGAGGCGAGCAGCGCGGTGCTCACCAGGCCAAAAGCCACGACAAACAAACTCTTGCGAAGAAGACCCCAGTTCATAAACGTAGATTGACCCCTGCGAACAGTATTCGCTAGTCCACAGAGACTGACAGGCTACCACGCGCGCGACAAGGTTACCGAAGAACAAGATGAAAAAGGGCCGGTCGGGTTGCCCCCACCGGCCTCGGTATGCCCTTCTTACTTATTGACGCTATTGAGCCTTCTTCTTCGCCGCTTTCTTGGCGGCTGGCTTCGGATGGTCCGGAATGGCCTTCACCTTCGACTCATCCACCACGGTGGTGGTGCTGGCCTCGGGGAAGGTGGCGCCGGACGGGACGATCCATTGCTCCGAGGTCATCGTGCCCTCGGTGCCGGTGCGCGTTTCGATACGGCTCGGATCAATGTTTTGCTTCGCTTCACCACCCGAGATGTACGCCTTGACGTCCACCGCACGCTCCGCCGCCAGGTTCTTACGCTTCTCCTTCGGATCAGCGTTGCCGACGACCACCAGCTTGGCTTCCGGATCCTGCTGCAGTTTCAGGGCAGCATCATCCAGCATGGCTTTGCAGGTATTGTCGACGCGCCACGGCTTCATCTTGTTCGGGTACTGGCATTCGTTCAGCTTGTTGGCTTGAGGGGGCGGCGGTGGCGGATTCTCCACCGTCACTGAGGCCGAAGTCGAAGCCGTCAATCCGCGCGAATCGGTACAGGTCGCGTTCACCGTGACCGTACCCGCGGGAGCGCCGGTGGTGTTCAAAGTGGCCGAATTCCCGCTGCCGGAAATGCTGCCGCCAGTTGCGGTCCAGCCCCCTAGCGTTACCGGAACGTTATCCGGACTGGTACAGGTACATGTAATAGTTGCAGTCCCGCCGGTCTGCACGCTCGTCGGACTCGCCGAGCAGGAAACCTGCGGCGGGTTCTTGGGCGGCTCTTTCACCGTAAAGTTCGACGTGCAGCTCGCCTCGTTATTCTTCTTGGCTCTCGGATCGGTCACGCGCGCGGTCACGGTGTAGCTGCCGCCCGCCAAACCGGTGGTGTCGATGGATGCGCCCGTATCTTTGCCCTCGAGCTTCCCACCGGTGCTCGACCAGCTATAGCTGAGCGTATGCTTCGGGTTGAAGTTGCTCGCCGACACCGTCGCATGTACTGGCTCGCCGACCATCACTTCGTTGTGGTCGACTGAGCAGGACGCTGCCACAGGCGCTTCCTTCCCGCCACCACCGAAGTTGAACACCAGGCCGGTGCGCAGCCGCACCCCATTAAGCACGGGGTGGCGAACTTCCGGGTCGGTTACCGGCACAACATCAGCAAAGTTGTGCCGACCCAGAACATAGTCTGCCTCGATCAGACGAAAGCTCACGGACTTCCAGACTTTCAGGTCGATGCCGCCGCCCAGGATGGCGCCGATACCGTTGCTCGAATTCACGTCCTTGGGACTCAAACGATTTAACCCCAGCATGGTGTGCACGAACATGTTGATGTTCTCGCCGCGCCACATGAGACGAGGTCCCACCGAGATGGTGCTTTCGGTGGCCAAGTCCTGAAAGTTTCCGCCCACGTCGATCGACAGGCCCCACCACTTGTCGAAGTTGTAGGTGCCGGTCACTCCGTAGCCGATTGGCATGCTGGGCAGCTTGGTGGCTACCGGCGGAGGCGGCGGCTGGAATGGAGGGTTGGAACCGACGGGCACTGTGCCCCCAGGATTAAGCCACTGATAGCCAATAAACAAGTCCGCCTTGGGCGGCGTCTCATCCTGCGCACTCAACAATGACGGCGACAACAGCACAACAAGAGCCAGCGCAAGCGCGACGCACGCGCTTCTCCGGTGAGTCCTGGAACAAAGTGACATAGAATCCTCCGAATCCAATCCACTTCAAAATATTTGAACGAACGGAAATTGCGAAGACCGCTAGCACGAAAGGAATAGCCGCCATTTGGAAACCACAAATTCTACAGCAACCATGCACTTCTGCAACAGACAAATCGCTGCCTGGGAAAATGTGCCGTCGGTCTCCTCCAGGCATGGCTTGGCTCCAATCCGGCTTGTGGAATGTAGTCTCAAATTGATAAACCCAACGCCGAAGGCCGTGGAACGGTCGAAGAACATAGCAGCTCACGCGAACAGCCAGGAAAACTTGAGTAGTGACGCACACTGGCCAGTATGCTGCAATCGGCCGGCGCTCGCGATGTGGGTTCCAGGGCTGAATGGTCAATCTCGACCAGTTCCCCATAATCGCACGGCATTCGTGCGATGAATTAGGTTCGGGCCGCATAGCGACCGAAGCACGCCCCGGCTTGCAGGGCAGCGCCGCACCCTGAATAATAGCGGTTTGGGCCTATGACACAGGAACGCATATTAATCGTCGAAGACGAGGCAAACGAACGCACTGGCCTGGCTGAACTGGTTTCCAGTTGGGGCTACCGCACCGACACCGCCGCTGATGGCGTTGAGGCTCTGGAGAAAGTGAGTGCGTTTTCCCCCTCCATCGTCATCACCGACATAAAGATGCCGCGCATGGACGGAATGGAATTGGTGGAGAAGCTCGCCGATCTTTCCCAGTCCATCGCGGTGGTGATGGTCACCGCGCAGAAAACCACCGAAACCGCTTTCCATGCCGGCCGCCTCGGCGTTCAGGACTATATCGAGAAGCCGATCGACTTTCGCCGCCTGCGCTCCATCCTGGGAAATCTCGGCGAGATTCTCCAGACTCGCACCGAGAACGAATCACTCCGCCGCTCACTGCGGGACAAAGGCGCGCTCGGCCGCCTGGTCGGCTCCTCGCCCAAAATGCTGGAGATCTTCCACCTCATCGAGATGGTTGCCCCCAGCACCGCCTCTGTTCTAATCACCGGAGCCAGCGGCACCGGCAAGGAGTTGGTAGCGCGCACGATTCACGATATGAGTCCGCGCCGCAACAAGCCATTCTTCCCCATCAATTGCGCCGCCATTCCGGAGACTCTCATTGAGAGCGAAATCTTTGGCCACGAGAAAGGCGCTTTCACCGGGGCGCTGGAGCGCCGCACCGGCTGCTTCGAGCTCGCCGAAGGGGGAACGCTGTTGCTCGACGAAATCGGCGAGATGCCGGTGTCCACACAGGCCAAGCTGCTGCGCGTACTCGAGGATCACAAACTGCGCCGCCTGGGCAGCAAAGTGGAGACCTCGGTGGACGTCCGGGTCCTCGCTGCCACCAACAAGGTTCCCGACGAGGCGGTCGAGAAAGGAGAACTGCGCCAGGATCTCTATTACCGTCTCAACGTTTTCAATATTCATATGCCGCCGCTGCGCGATCACAAGGACGACATCCGCGAACTAGTGAAGTCTCTACTCGCGGAGATGAACAAGAAACACGAACGCAAGGTGGCGGATGTCAGCGAGGCCGTGCTGAACCTTTTCCAGAGCTATTCCTGGCCCGGCAACGTCCGTGAGTTGCGCAATACTCTCGAGCGCGCCGTCATCGTTTGTGAAAGCGGCCTGGTCGAGACCAAGCACCTGCCGCCCGGATTCGGCCAGAACGTTCGTCCCGCGGTCCATGATCCCGACGCCGTCCATCTGGGCGTAGGCACAACCGTGGAAGAGGCCGAAAAGCAGCTCATCCTCAAGACTCTGCAGGCCACCACTAACAATAAGACCCGCGCGGCCGAGATTCTCGGCATCAGCCTGAAGACGCTCCATAACAAGCTTAAAGAATACGGACGGGCTGCGGATGCGGTGCTGGCGGCGGAGGAGTAGAAGCAGTTCTCGGTTCCCAGTTCTCAGTTCTCAGCAAAAGCTCAGAACCAGCAACTGAGAACTGAGAACCGAGAACCGAGAACTGGTTTTCCATGAGCCGCAAAGCCATCATCGTATTCGCGATCACCACGCTCATCACCGCGTTGGTGTTCGCCTTTTCCTGGATTTATCTCTCGCAACTGCTCCGGCAGCGACTGTTGTGGGCGGACGAAACCGCTTCCATGCTCACCCGACAGTTGGAGTATACGGCCTCGAAGGCCGTGCCCGATCTCACCAGTACTCGCGTTGATACCTCCGATCCCAAGGCCTTGCGTGCCGCCGTCTCCGAATATCTCCAGACCGACACCAATCTCAACGACATGCTCGAGTCCGTCGTGGGGAATTCGCAGATTATCTACGATGCCGCTATCGTCGATCCGTTCGGCACCGCCATTCTGGACACCAATCCCGCCCTGAACGGCAAGCCTATCCCGCCTCGCCGCGACCTGATCGTCTTGCGCGATGCCGGCTTCCGCCGCCAGTTACGCATGCTGTACAACCCGGGCACTGTCTATGACGTAAGCATTCCGTTGCAACTGAGCGGGCAGCCCTTCGGTAACGTGCGCGTCGGCGTCTCGACCGTCTTTCTCCGCAATGAACTTACTCCCCGCCTGCAGCAGGCGGCATTTTTCTGTGTGGTTGCTATCTTTTGTTCGCTGGTTTTGTCCGCGGTGATTTCGAACGTTGCGCTCGGGCCGCTCAGGAGGATCGCCGCCAATCTGGATAGCGCCACCGCGGGCGAAACCGAGATGCTTCCTGCCGACGATTCGCCCGCCGACGAAGTCGGCCTGGTGTCGTTGAAGATCGCCCACCTCGGTCGCAAGATCCGCGATACCAACCAGATATTTTCCGCCCTCAAAGACAACGTCGAGCAGGTCATGGCCAATCTGCAGGATGGCCTCATGCTGTTCACGCCCGATTCCCGGGTGGTGCTGGTCAGTGCTTCCGCCGAAAAGTTCCTCGGCCGCCCCCGCCACGAAATTCTGGGACGCACGGCCGAAGAGATTTTTTCCGACGGTTCGCCCCTGGGCGCGGTCGTGCTTCCCGCTTTCCTGAAGCAGCGCCCGCTCGCGCAATACGAATTTGACGCCGCCGACAGCCGCCGCGTTCAGGTCTCTCTCGATTTCATTCAGGAGAAGGGCGCATCCATCGCTGCCCTCTTGACCATGCGCGATGCCGAATCCGTGCGTCGCATAGAAGATGAGATCGAAATCTCCCGTCGCCTTTCCGCCAGTGGCCGCAGAACCAAGGAAGTTGCTCATGAGGTCAAGAACCCCATGAACGCCATCGTGCTGCACCTGCAACTGCTCCAGAACAAGCTGAATCAGACTGATCCCGACACCCGCCACCACATGGATGTCATCGGCGACGAAATCCACCGCCTCGACCGCGTCGTGCAGACTCTGGTGGATTTCACCCGCCCCCGCGAACTCCACGAGCAGGAAGCGGACATGCGAAAAATCCTCGAGGACGTGTCGATTCTCGCCGCACCCGATGCCGAGCAGCATGGCGTGCGCCTGGTCCGCGAGTTTCCGCAGGATCCTCTCATGGTGCGGGTGGACATCGACCTCATGAAGCAGGCCATCCTGAACCTGGTGTTAAATGGAGTGCAGGCCATGACTAAGGGCGGAGCACTGACTCTGGCGGCGCAACGAAAAGACGAAGCGGTCATCACCGAAGTCCGCGACCAGGGCGGCGGAATTCCACCGGAGCTCCAGGAAAAAGTTTTCGAACTCTACTTCACCACGAAAAAAGAAGGAACCGGCATCGGGTTGGCACAGACCTCCCAGATTGTGGACTGGCACTATGGCTCCGTGGATTTCGAATCCACAGCTGGTGTCGGCACCACTTTCCGATTGCGACTGCCCGCGGTTAACCAGAGTCGCGGCGGGGCACAGAAGGAAGTTCCCGCGCGCTCCTGATATCGCTGAATAGAAATGGCGGCATTGTTTGGGGCCGCATCTAACTCGAATATGGGATTCGCTGCCATTCTCGCCGTCGCCCTTCTGATCCCACTCCCGCCTGCACGCGCGGCCGGGGTCCTGCAGGACTCCGGCAGCTCTTCCGCCCAAGCTCCCGCGGCGCCGCCAGAAAATCCTCAGCCCCCGGCCACCGATCAGGCACAGCCAGATGCGGCCAACCAGAAGCAGCCCGAAAGCAACCCAGAGCAGACGCCGGCTAAAGAAGTCGAAAAGCCTAGCCCGGAGAAGCCGCCTAGCGGTCGGTCCGCGACGGGCGTGCACAAGCGCCGCTCCCGTGCTCACAAGCCGAGTGCGACGACCGCGGACGGCGAGCCGCGCAAGATCGTCGTCCACCAAGGCGGCGCCAGTGAGCCCATCGCCCAGATCCTGCCTGGCATTGCCCAGGAAGAAGCCAGCCACCAGCGCGAGAACGCGGAGCAGTTGCTGTCCTCAACCGAGTCCAATCTCAAACAACTTGCCGCCCGCACGCTGAATCCGAATCAGCAGAATTTGGTCGTACAGATCCGCCATTACATGGATGGGGCACGTCTTGCACTGAAGGAGAGCGATACCCAGCGAGCGCACACGCTGGCGCTGAAAGCCCATTTGTTGTCGGATGATCTGATGAAGCACTAGCCGGCTGCTGCAAGCTCCATCGCCGGGGCGATTGCCCAGCGCCGCAAGACGAATCGCCTATTTTGGCTTGGTGGTCCGCAACCCGTTCACGGTTGCAAGCAAATCGCGAGACGGCGCCTGATACGGCCCGGGGATCTTCACCGCTTCCTCGAGCACGGAGCGCGCCTCAGCGACTCTGCTCGTCTTCCCATACGCGTATCCAAGACGATACAGCGCCTTCGCATACGACACGTCGTCCTGCCCTTTTAACGTCGCCGCTGCGGACTTCAATTCCGGCACCGCGGCAGCAAACTTTCCCTGCCTTACATACGCCCAACCCAGACTGGAATGCGCGACGCCGCCGGAAAGCTTGCGCGCGCGATCGGCGTCCGGAGCGTCCGCCTTGGCGAGTTCAATCACTTTCTGAGAATAGGTAATCGCTTTCGCCCAACCGGCTGGGCGCACGTCATCGACGTAGGCACTCGCGAGCAGCAGCATGGTCGGCATGCTGTTCGGATTCGCCGCCAGCGCCTTTTCTCCGTAAGCAAACAAGCGCGCCGAATCATGCAACTGATCAAGCGTGTACATGGCGTACTGCGTCACCGGTTCCTCAAAACGCGACGCCGGAAACGCCGGCGTGAAGCGCTCGATGTAGCTCATGCGCGTCTTCGCGTCTTTCTCGTCGGCGATACCATTGAAGGCCGTCGTCTCCAGAAACTCGTAGGAACTCTTGTTGCTCTCCTTGGCTTCGGCCACGCGGGACGCGAACTGTTCGTCTGTCATGCCCTCGGGTTTCGGCGCCTTGTCCGCGGAGTTGTAAGCTTTTCCGCCGCGCGTCGCATAGTCGATCACTTTGGGATTTGACTTCATCTGCTGCGCGATGTTGGCCTGCGAAACCAGGATGTCGAGATTGTTCGGCATCCCCGCCAGCGCCTTGTCGCCATAGCTCAGGGCCTTCACTAGATTGCCATCCGTCTGGTACGACTGCGCGATCTGCCAGTTCCCGTACGCGACCGCCGCCGGATTCCCCGAAAACTTCTGCACGAAGTCCTCATACATGGCGACTTTCTTCTGCGCATCCTGCTCGTTCGAGATCGCTGTTAGCGCCTGATCTTCAGGCGTGCCTGCGGGAATTACGATCTTGTCGAGCTGGGCGAAGCAGGAAAGGGAGAGCAACAACACAACGATGGCTGCACGACGCATGGCAACCTCCGTGAAACCGAAAAGATTTTCAGCGCGAATCGTAACGCCGAACAGGCCATCGCGCAAGGATATGGATCACGGAAATTGAAGAGTGCAAGGTTATGGGCCGGGAAATTGTGGGAAAGAGTGCAAGGTTACGGGTCCGGACTTTGTAGGAAAGGAGTCATAGATCGCGACTTGGCAACTCAGCCCCGGAGAGCCTGCCCTGAGCGAAGTCGAAGGGGGCGGCCCAGATTAGCCCACCGCTTCAGCGGTGGGGAAACGCCCATGAGACTGAAGTCCCGGAGGGACGGCCCAGCCTACTTCCGCCCCTCGCGCTTTTGCGCCACCACCAGCCCCCGCGGCGTCCGCAGCAGCACGACCGAGATCAACCCTTCGCGTTCCAACTTCAGCGCCGCCTCGCGGACGATTCTCAAATGCGAACTGGCGTCATGCATCAAAATCAGCCCGTACGGATTGACCTGCGGCAGAAACCGCCGGATCTCCTGCTCCCGGATTGGCATATCGCTATCGCTGAACAACAAATCAATCGTGCCCTCGACCTTCATCTCCAGGCTTGACTCGTTCCGCAACTCGATCCACTCGGCCAGTCCGGACGAGGCGATGCGCGCCTTTGCGCTCTCATAAACCTTGGGATCAAATTCGCAAGTGATGATCCGTCCGCGGCCATTCGCCTTCAGCCCCTCGGCAATCCAAAGCGTGCTGATACCGCTAAACGTCCCGGTCTCGACGACCAGTTCGGGCTTGATGGTCGTGACCGCCGTGCGAAGAAACTCCAGCACCTCGACCTCGGCAGTCATGGAATCGAACATGCTCCACCATTCCGGGTGCGGGCACTCCGGCGTAGCGCGATGATATTCCGGCTGGAGATGGTCCCCGCGCTCGATCTTCCGCAGGATCCGATGTTCCTGTTTTTCCTTCTTGAAGAGGCGCCTCAGGTCGAGAGCCATAGAAAGGAAGTCTATCGGAAAACAAAATAGTGGTAGAGACGGGGCTTGCCCCGTCTCCTCCGCGGTCGGCGATGCTGCTTGCTATCGGAGCCGCAGCGAGCCGCGTCTCTACGAATCTGTTAGCCGTGGTTGAACGAACCACTAACCACTAATCACTAATCGCATCCTTACCAAACCCGGCAAGCATTCTCCCGCACCATGGCCTGTCCAACTTTGCATCCCCACGCCTGCTGAAACTCCGGCATGTTTTGCACCACGCCATTCACGCGATACCGCCCCGGAGAGTGTGGATCAGTATTGACCAGCATGCGCGCGAGTTCCGGTCTGCGTTTCTCGCACCACACCCGCCCGAATCCCAGGAAGAACCGCTGCTCCGGCGTATAGCCGTCGATCTTTTCGGCCGCCTTGCCGGATTTGTCCGCCGCGATCATTTCGCGCAGCGCCATCAAGGCAATGCGCGCTCCGCCATTGTCGGCGGTGTTTTCGCCCAGTGTAAGCCGGCCATTCAGCTTTAGATCGTCCACCGCGACAAAGTTGCTGTATTCGTCGGCGACGCAACTGGCGCGTTTCTCAAACTCCTTGCCGTCCTGCTCGGTCCACCAGTCGCGCAGATTGCCCTTCGGATCGAACTTGCGCCCTTGATCGTCGAATCCGTGCGTCAGTTCGTGGCCGATCACCACCCCGATCCCGCCCATGTTGACCGCATCGTCCATGGTCTTGTCAAAGAATGGCGGTTGCAGGATGCCGGCCGGGAAAACAATCTCATTGTAGGAGCCGCTGTAGTAGGCGTTCACCGTAGGCGGAGTCATGCCCCATTCCTTGCGGTCGAGAGGCTTGCTGATCTTCGCAATCCGGCGTCGCGTTTCAAATTCATTGGCGCGCAAGATGTTTCCCATCAAATCGCCACGCTCGACCTTTAGCGAACTGTAGTCCCGCCACACGTCGGGATATCCAATCTTGTTCCGGATCGCATCCAGCTTGATCTTGGCCTGTTTTTTGGTATCGTCCGTCATCCAGGGCAGTCCGGCGATGTCCTGATCGAGCGATTTTTCCAGCGCGTCCACCATCTTCAGCATGCGCTGTTTGCTGTCCGCGCCGAACGCCACTTCAATGTACTTTTGCCCCAGAGCTTCGCCCAAATCGCCATCGGTCTCGTCCACACACCGCTTCCAGCGTTCCTGGTTCTGGGCCTGCCCAGTCAGGTATTGCCGCATTTTGAAATTGTCGTCCACCCACGGTTTCGACAACCAGGGCGCAGCGCTATCGAGCAAGTGCCAGGTCACGTATACCTTCAGCGCGTCGAGAGATTCCGTGTCCAGGAGGCCGTTCACATCCTTGAAGAAGTCTGGATTGACGACGTTCAGCTCCGTGAAGGCGGGCGTGCCCACGGCGGTGAAATAGCGGCTTAAGTAAAAATTCGGAGCCAGCGCCACTGCCTGCTCGCGGGCCATTTTGTGATCGCGGTTTTTCGGATCGCGGCGCAACGTGCGATCCATAGAAGCCTTAGCCAGCGCAGTTTCGATTCTCAGTATGGTCTTGGCCGAATCCGCCGCCTCTGAGGGGGATTTGCCCGCAAGGGTGAAGAGCTGCGTCGCGTAGTCAACGAGGTGCTGCCGCATCTCCACCATCTTGGCGTCGTCCTTGATGTAGTAGTTGCGATCCGGCAGTGTCAGTCCGCCCTGGTCGAGGTTGCCAACCACCATGTCGGCATTGTGCAGGTCGGGCGAAGAATAGAAACTGAACAGCCCCCGTGTTCCGCGGAGATGAAGCTCGGCAATCGCATCGATGAGTGCCGTTTTGTCCTTCACGGCTGCGATGCGATCCAATTCCGGCTTGAGCGGCTCGCTACCTTTAGTATCGGCGATCTTCTCGTCCATGCAGGAACTGTAGAAATCGCCGATTTTCTGGGTAATCGCGTCCCGTCCCGGCGCGGCGACCGCGGCCTTATCCAGAATGTCGCGCATGGTGTACTGGTTGCGCTCATCCAGTTCGTTGAAGCTGACCCACGAGGATTGGTCAGCCGGAATCTCCGTGTTCTTGATCCAATTGCCGCACGCGTACTGATAGAAATCCGTGCAGGGATCGACAGTCTTATCGATGTTGTCGATGCTGAAACGCTGTGAGGCTGCTGTTTTGGGGACGGCAACCGGTGCTGCCTGGGCAACACTCAGAGAAACAGCAAACAGAACGAAAGCGACAAGCTGAAACGGACGCATTGGGACCTCTCAAGAAGTAGACGACGGAAATCAGAAACGGAAAGCAGAAACAAGACCGGCCTTCACTCGCTTGTAAAATAGTCGACCGTCACCGGATTTTCAAATAGCGAGTAATCGCGTGTCACTACCGTGATGCCGCTCTCAGTCACGAAATAGCGCTCGCGGTCGGCTTCGGCGTCGTAGCCGATGGTAGTCCCTTCGGGGATGTGCACGTCGCGGTCGAGAATCGCTTTCCGGACTTTGCAGCGGCGTCCGACGTTGGCGTGCGAGAACAAGATGCTGGACTCGACCTCGCTGTAGGAATTCACTCGCACGTCGGGCGAGAGCACGCTGCTCAGCACCGACCCGCCCGAGACAATACAGCCCGCCGACACCAGCGAATCGACCGCGTGGCCCATGCGCCCCACTTCCGCAAAAACAAACTTTGCCGGTGGATACTGGCGCTGATGCGTCCGGATCGGCCAGTGCTCGTCATACAGATTGAATACGGGAGACACGGACACCAGGTCCATGTTCGCCTCGTAGAAGGCCTCCAGCGTGCCCACGTCGCGCCAGTACTGCGCTTCCTTCTTGTTTTCATCCACGAAGTTGAAGGAAAAGACGCGGTAGTCGTCGAGCATTTTCGGCAGGATGTTCTTGCCGAAATCGTGGCTTGATTTGGGGTCCTCGGCATCTTTCAACAGCACGGGAATGAGCACGTCAGTGTTGAAAATATAGACACCCATGGACGCCGAAATCTTCGCCGGATCATAGGGCGACCGCAAATCGGTCTGCTGAGGTTTTTCCTGGAAGCCCACGATCCGGCTGTCGCGGTCGATCTCGACCACTCCAAAATGACGGCACTCCGCCGGATCCATCAGGATGGTCGCCACCGTCACGTCGGCGCCGGCATCGTTATGCTGCTTCAGCATGAGCCCGTAATCCATTTTGTAGATATGGTCGCCGGAAAGAATCAGCACATGCTTGGGTTGTTCGGATCCGATCGAGTAGATGTTCTGATAGACGGCATCCGCCGTTCCCATATACCAGTTTTCGCTCACCCGCTTCATCGGTGGCAGGATCTCGACGAACTCGCCGATCTCGCGTCCGAAGATGTTCCACCCCTCGCGGATATGCCGGTTCAAAGAAAGTGCCTTGTACTGAGTGAGAATGTAAACGCGGTGCAGACCGGAGTTGAGGCAGTTCGAAAGAGTAATGTCGATGATGCGATAGATGCCGCCGAAAGTAACGGCCGGCTTGGCGCGGTCGCGAGTCAGCGGATAGAGACGCTCACCCGCGCCTCCAGCAAGCAGGACTCCGAGCGTGTCTTTCATCGGT
>Ga0209701_10000577_pt1 | contig 21869 bp, 20 predicted proteins | sample CZO8metaG_4_FD_188356 | JGI IMG/M metagenome (GOLD analysis project Ga0209701, IMG submission 188356) | Vadose zone soil microbial communities from the Eel River Critical Zone Observatory, Northern California, USA - CZOApr15con2H3.8 metaG... | ecosystem: Environmental > Terrestrial > Soil >... | reverse complement strand
CGCATCCCGCTGGTGCAGAACGGCACGGTGGACATCGAGTGCGGCTCGACCACCAACAACCTCGAGCGCCAGAAGCAGGTGGCGTTCTCCAACACCATCTTCATCGTCCGCACCCGGCTGCTCACCCGCAAAGACAGCGGCATCAAGGACTTTCCTGACCTGGCGGGCAAGAACGCCGTGGTGACGGCCGGCACCACCTCCGAGCGGCTGCTGCGCAAGCTGAACGAGGAGAAGAAGCTCGGGGTCAAGATCACCAGCGCCAAGGACCACGGCGAGTCCTTCCTGATCCTCGAGAGCGGACGCGCGGCCGCGTTCATGCTCGACGACGTGCTGCTCTCGGGCGAGCTGGCGAAGTCACGCAAGCCGGCCGACTGGGTGGTCACCGGAACGCCGCAGTCGCGCGAGGCGTACGGCTGCTCGATGCGCAAGGACGACAAGCCGTTCAAGGCGCTGGTCGACGGCACCATCGCCGCGCTCGAGACCTCCGGCGGGATCCTGCCCATCTACGAGAAGTGGCTGCAGAAGCCCATCCCGCCCAAGGGACTCAACCTGGATTTCCCGCTCAGCGACGAGATGAAGGCGCTGTTCAAGAGCCCGAACGACAAGGCGTTGGACTGACCGGACGCGGATGGACTTTCGCATCTTCTTCAGCCCGGTCCCGACCGGCGAGACCACCTACCTGGGGTGGCTGCTCGTGGGGCTGCGCAACACCGTCGCGCTGTCGCTCGCGGCCTGGGTCCTCGCGCTGGCGCTCGGAACCGTGCTGGGAATCCTGCGCACCGTGCCGGGCCGCGGGCTCCGCGCTTTCGCGGGCGCCTACGTCGAGATCTTCCGGAACGTGCCGCTGCTCGCGCAGCTCTTCATCTGGTACTTCGTGGTCCCCGAGATCGTCCCGGGCGGCCACCGCTTCAAGCAGATCGATCCGTTCGCGCAGCAGTTCCTGGCTTCGGCGGCCTGCCTGGGCCTGTTCACCGCGGCGCGCGTCTGCGAGCAGGTGCGCGCCGGGATCGAGTCGCTTCCCCCCGGACAGAAGAACGCCGCGCTCGCGCTCGGGTTGACGCTGCCGCAGACGTACCGCTACGTGCTCCTCCCGATGGCGGCGCGGCTCATCGTCCCCCCGCTCACCTCCGAGACGCTCAACGTCTTCAAGAACTCCGCCGTGTGCTCGACCATCGGCCTGTTGGAGCTCACTGCCCAGGGCAGGCAGCTCGTCGACTACACGGCGCACGCCTACGAGTCGTTCCTCGCCGTCACCGTGCTGTACCTCGTGGTCAACGCCGCCATCCAGCTGCTCATGCGCGCGGTCGAGTCTCGCGCGCGCGTGCCGGGGTACCTGGGGAGCCGGAAATAGCCATGTACGAGCTCGACTGGAGCTCCATCCCGGGCGCGCTGCCGTTCCTCTGGCAGGGGATGAAGGTGTCGCTCGCGATCACCGCGGTCGCGGTCGTGGCGGGGATCGCCTGGGGAACCGTCCTTGCGGTACTACGCCTCTCGCCCGCCCGTCCGGTGTCGCTCTTCGCGGCGGCGTACGTGAGCCTGTTCCGCTCGGTCCCGCTGGTCATGGTGCTGCTCTGGTTCTTCCTCATCGTCCCCTCGCTCCTGCGGGACGTTTTGGGGCTGAGCCACGCCACCGATCTGCGGCTCGCCTCCGCGATGGTCGCCTTCGCCCTGTTCGAGGCCGCCTACTACTCGGAGATCATGCGCGCGGGAATCCAGAGCGTGTCCAAGGGCCAGCGCTCGGCGGCCCTCGCGCTGGGGATGACGCCGCTGCAGGCGATGTGGCACGTGGTGCTGCCGCAGGCGTTCCGCAACATGGTGCCGCTCCTGCTCACGCAGGCGATCATCCTCTTCCAGGACACCTCGCTGGTGTACGTGTCGGCGCTGGCCGACTTCTTCGGCGCCGCGTACAAGGTGGGCGACCGCGACGGGCGGCTGGTCGAGATGCTGCTCTTCGCGGGCGCCGCGTACTTCGTGCTGTGCTGCACCGCCTCGTGGGCGGTGCGCCTGTTGCGCCGGAGGGTGCTCGCGTGATCTCCGTGCGGGACGTCTACAAGTCGTACGGCGAGGTCGAGGTGCTCGCGGGGTGCTCGGTCGAGGTGCGCAAGGGCGAGGTGATCGTGGTGTGCGGCCCGTCGGGGTCGGGCAAGAGCACGCTGATCAAGTGCATCAACGGCCTGGAGCCGTTCGAGCGCGGCCAGATCGTCGTGGACGGCGTCGAGGTCGGCAAGCGCGGGACGAACCTGCCCAGGCTGCGCGCGCGGGTGGGGATGGTGTTCCAGCAGTTCGAGCTGTTCCCGCACATGAAGGTCATCGACAACCTGACCATCGCGCAGGTCAAGGTGCTGGGACGCGGAGGCGAGCAGGCGCGGAAGAAGGCGCTGGCGCTGCTGGATCGCGTCGGGCTGCGCGAGCACGCCGACAAGCACCCCGGGCAGCTCTCCGGCGGCCAGCAGCAGCGCGTCGCGATCGCGCGCTCGCTGGCGCTGGACCCCGTGTGCATGCTGTTCGACGAGCCCACCTCGGCGCTCGACCCGGAGATGATCAACGAGGTGCTCGACGCCATGGCCGGCCTGGCTCGCGACGGCATGACGATGGTGGTCGTCACCCACGAGATGGGGTTCGCGCGCAAGGTGGCGAGCCGCATCGTTTTCATGGACCAGGGCCGCATCGTGGAGGAGGGCCGCACGGCGGAGTTCTTCGCGGAACCGAAGACGGATCGGGCGCGCCAGTTCCTCTCCAAGGTGCTGCACCACTGACGAATCTGTCGTTGACTCTTCTCCAATCGACAATTCCGTGGGCAGGAGCTGCGCAGTCGAACCCTGTGGTCGGCGCTCGCTGACGAGGTGGGACGTCGCGCGTTTGCTCCCCCCGCGGCAGAAGGGCATTGCGACGACGTCCTGCGGCGTCGATAGCCGACAACTTTGACACCACCGGGGCCCGCATCCCACGCAACTGTCGGCTCGCGACGTCCGTGGCACCGCCCGGCTCCTGCGCGCGCATGAGAGGAGAGTTGCGCCGCAAGACCCGCTTCGCAGCGGCCTGGAACCATCCTTGCATTGACCGCCTCGCGGAAAGCCGGGAGACAAGGAGGTTCCGAGGATGGCGGTCCGGATCGAGGACATCAAGCGCGAGGGGATCGCAGTCGACATCGACGCGCTCGCGCGCACCGGATTCGAGTCCATCTCCGAAGCGGATCGCTACCGGCTCAAGACGCAGGGGGTGTGCGCCCAGAAGCACGTCGGCGTGTTCATGATCCGCATCCGCGTGCCGGGCGGGAAGATGTGGCCGAGCCAGCTGCGGCGCGTGGCCGAGCTCGCAGCGACCCATGGCCACGGCTCCGTGCACGTCACCACGCGCGCAGGCCTCGAGCTGCACCACGTGCGCATCGAGCACGTACCTGCGGTGTTCGCCGGCCTCGGCGAGGCGGGCCTCACCACCAAGGGCGCCTGCGGCGACACGCTCCGCAACGTCGTCGCCTGCGCACACGCCGGAACCTTCGCCGGGGAGGTCCTGCCGCCGGCTCCGTTCGTCGAAATGCTTCATGCCCGCATCGTCCAGATCAGCGACGCCACCAACCTCTCGCGCAAGATGAACGTCGCGATCGGCTGCTCCCCCCTGTGCGACGAGCAGGTGGCGACGAGCGACATCGGGTTTCTCGCCACTCCGGCGGCCGGTGGAGGACCCGCCGGATTCGCCGTCTGGGGCGCCGGCGGGCTCGGTGCGACCCCGCGTCTGGCGATCCCGCTCTTTCCCTTCCTGCCCCAGCGCGACCTGCTCGCCGCGTTCACCGCGATCGTCGCGATGGGCGAGAAGCACGGCGACCGCAGCAACCGGGCGCGGGCAAAGATCAAGATGCTCGTCGAGCGCTGGGGCGAGGCGCGGGTCCGCGAAGTCTTCCTCGGGGAGCTCGAGACGGCGCGGTCGCGCGGACTGCCCGCCCTCGAGGTCCAGGCGGCGGCGGAGGAAGTGTACGCGCGACCCCGCCTCGTCCCGCTCCGCTCCGTGCCGGGCGGAGCGCAGGAGCAGAAGCAGGCCGGGCTCTTCACCCTGCCCGCTCTCATCCCGATGGGCGAGCTGAGCCAGGCGGCGGCCGCCGCGCTGTGCGATGCGGCGGAGCGCTTCGGCGACGGCTTGATCCACCTTACGCCCGATCAGAACGCCGAGCTCCAGGGCGTTCCCGAAGCGAAGCTCGAGGCGGCGGCCGCCGCGCTGGAACGCGCGGAGCTCCGCACGCGCGGCAGGGGCGGCATCGCCGACGTGGTCGCGTGCGTCGGAACCGAGTACTGCCCCATCGCCGTCTCTTCGTCGATGGACACCGGGCGCGAGCTGTCGCAATCGCTCGGCGCGCGCCGCGAGGACTACCGCTACGCCGACTTCCGCATCCACGTCTCGGGGTGCCCGCACTCCTGCGCCAGGCACCAGGTAGCGGACGTCGGGCTCGCCGGCGGGACGATGAAGGTCGACGGCGCAGTCGTGGAGGCGTTCGTGCTGTACGTGGGGGGCAACGCGCACGAACGCCGACTGGGCGAGCCATGGGAGCGGAAGTTCCCTCGATCGCACGCGCCAGACGTCGTCGAGGCGCTGCTGCGCACGTACGAGTCGCTCGCTCTGCCCGGCGAGCGCTTTTCCCGCACCGTCGCTCGCGTGGGCAGCGGGCCTTTCTTCGCGGCGGCCGCCGCGGCCCTCGATGGGCAAGGACCTTCCCAGGAGAGCGCACATGCGGCGTAGGTTCGGCCGCCGCAGGTTCCTCGGCACCGCCGCCGCCGGGCTCGGCGCGACGCTCCTGCCCGGAGGGCGCGTGTTCGCGAGCGACGCGCCGGAGCAGCCCGATCTGCGCTTCGGCATCATCGCGCTCACCGACAATTCGCCCATCGTCATCGCGCACGAGAAGGGCCTCTTCAAGAAGCATGGGATCAACTCGACCATCGCGAAGGGCGCGAGCTGGGCCGCCATCCGCGACGCGCTCTCGAACGGCGACATCCAGGCGACGCACATGCTCACCGGCATGCCCATCGCCTCGACGATGGGCCTTTTGGGCGCGCCCAAGAGGCCGATGGTCATTCCCTGGATGCTGAACCGCAATGGGCAGAGCATCTCGCTCTCGAACAAGTTCAAGGGAAAGGTGCAGGCAGACCCGAAACCCCTCAAGCCGTTCGTGGACGAGGCGAAGAAGAATGGCCAGACGCTCACCTTCGCCATGACGTTCCCTCCCGGGACGCACGCGATGTGGATCCGCTACTGGCTGGGCGCAGGCGGCGTCGACCCGGACAGGGACGTCGCGCTCGTCACCGTCCCTCCCGCGCAGATGGTCGCCAACATGAAGGTGGGCAAGATGGACGGCTTCTGCGTGGGCGAACCGTGGAACGCCCGCACGGTCGCCGACGGCATCGGCTTCACCGCCGTCAACACGCAGGAGATCTGGAAGGACCACCCGGAGAAGGTCTGCGCCTTCACCGCCGAGTTCGCCGACAAGAATCCGAAGACGGTGAAGGCCATCCTCAAAGCGCTCCACGAGGCGAGCGTGTGGCTCGACGACCTGAAGAACCGCCCCGAGCAGGCGGAGATCGTCTCGCGCGCCGCCTACATCAACTGCCCCAAGGAGATCATCCTCGGGCGGCTGCTCGGTCAGTACGACTACGGCGACGGCCGCAAGAAGCAGGATCCCGACTACATGATTTTCAGCTCGCGCAACTGCAACTACCCGCAGCCCAAGTTCGCGATCTGGTGGCTCACCCAGTTCCGCCGCTGGGGGATGGTGGACCGCACCCCGGACTATCACGGCGTGGCCAGCCAGGTGATGCGCCCGGACCTCTACGAGGAGGCGATGAAGGAGCTGGGAGTGCGGCACGGCGGCCGCGACGACTCGGCGGTGACCCTGTTCGACGGAGCGACCTTCGACCCCAAGCGGGCGGAGGAGTACGCGCTCTCCTTCCCCGTAGGCGCCCGGGTGGGCTGAAGAGAGGAGATGATGAAGCGACACCTCGATGCGTCCGCGTTCCTGCTCCCGCTCGTCGGGGCCCTCCTGCTCGTCGCCGTGTGGGGTTTCAGCAGCGTCACCTGGTCGAAGAACCTGCCCTCGCCGCTGCGCACCTGGGAGGTGAGCCGGCCCTACGTGCTCGAGCCCTTCGCCAAGCGGGGCGAGCTGGACCAGGGCATCGTGCGCTTCGCCTGGTACTCGTTGCGCCTGGTGGCGCAGGGATACGCGCTCGCGATCCTCATCGGCACGCCGCTCGGCTTCCTGCTCGGCCGCTCGCGCCTTTTCTCGCGCAGCTTCGACCCCATCATCCAGGTGCTGCGGCCGGTCTCGCCGCTGGCCTGGCTGCCGCTGGGTCTGGTCCTCTTCGGGCGCTCGCAGCCCGCGGCGGTCTTCACCATCGCCATCTGCGCCATGTGGCCGACCGTGCTCAACACCGCGGTGGGCGTGCGCGCGATCCCGCAGGACTACCTGAACGTCGCCGCCGTTCTGCAACTCTCGCCGGTCCGCACCCTGAGGAAGGTGCTGGTGCCGGCCGCGCTGCCCTCGATGTTCACTGGTTTCCGCTTGAGCCTCGGAATCGCCTGGCTGGTCATCGTCGCGGTGGAGATGCTCACCGGATCGCCCGGTGTCGGCGGCTTCCTCTGGCAGGAGTACAACAGCCTCGTCTACGAGCACATCATCCTCTGCATCCTCACCATCGGCGTGATCGGCTTCGCGCTCGACCGCCTGATGAGCGCGCTCGAGGAACGCTTCAAGACGGCTGCCTGAGGACACCTCCATGGCCTTTCTCGAGATCCGACAGGTCGGCAAAGGCTACGGCCCGCGAGCGCGCCAGGAGCCGGTGATCCGCGGAATCGATCTTCGCGTCGGGCAGGGTGAAACCCTGGCGGTGGTCGGGTATTCGGGCGCAGGAAAGAGCACGCTGCTCTCCCTGGTCGCCGGTCTGCTCGCGCCCGACGAGGGTACCCTCACGCTCGACGGGAGGCCGATCACGGGACCCGGTCCCGATCGCGGGATCGTCTTCCAGAACTACTCGCTCCTTCCCTGGTTCTCGGCGCGGGACAACGTGCTGCTCGCGGTCGAGCAGATCTTCCCCGGCTGGCCGCGGGACCGGCAGCTGGCGCGGGTGCAGGAGATGCTGGCGCTGGTGGGCCTCGCAGCTGCCGGCGACAAGCGGCCGCGCGAGCTGTCCGGCGGGATGCGGCAGCGGGTCGCAATCGCCCGCGCTCTGGCGATCGATCCGCAGATGCTGCTCCTCGACGAGCCGCTCGGCGCGCTCGACGCGCTGACGCGGGCCGCGCTGCAGGACGAGCTCGAACGGATCTGCCGCTCCGCGCGGAAGACGGTCCTGCTGGTCACCAACGACGTGGACGAGGCCCTGCTGCTCGCCGACCGCGTGGTTCCGCTCAGCGCGGGTCCCGGGGCATCGCTGGGACCGGCGGTCGAGGTGGAGCTGCCGCGGCCGCGCGAGCGCCGCGCGGTGAACCACGACCCGCGGTTCAAGCGGGCACGCAACGAGCTGATCGAGTGGCTCCTGGGGCCGGGCAGACGGCGGGGAAGCGAGGCGCGTCGAACGGCGCCCGCGATGGGGCTCGTGGCGTGACGGCACATCTCGAGATCTCGCGGCTCTCCAAGCGCTACGCCTCGGCAGGGCCGGCAGAGCCGGTGGTGCACGGTTTCGACCTGTCGCTCTTGCGAGGCGAGTTCGTCAGCCTCATCGGGCACTCGGGCTGCGGAAAGAGCACCGTGCTTTCCATCGTCGCCGGCCTGTCCGAGCCGAGCGAAGGAGGCGTCCTCATCGAGGGACGCGAGGTGCGCGGACCCGGCACCGACCGCGGCGTCGTCTTCCAGGCACCCTGTCTGCTCCCCTGGCTCACCGCGCTCGACAACGTGCTCCTCGGGATCGAACAGGTCTTCCCCAGACTCGCCCGCCGCGAGCGAAGGCAGGTCGCCATTCGCTACCTGGAGCTGGTCGGCTTAGGCGATGCGCTCCGCAAGCGTCCGGGAGAACTGTCGCAGGGGATGAGGCAGCGCGTGGGCATCGCGCGCGCGTTCGGCATCAACCCCAAGGTGCTCCTCCTCGACGAGCCGTTCGGCGCGCTCGACTCCCTCACCCGCTACGAGCTGCAGCAGGCGCTCGTTGACGTCCTGTCGCGCGACCGCAAGACCGCGCTGCTCGTCACCCACGACGTCGACGAGGCGCTCTTCCTCTCCGACCGCATCGCCATCATGACGCGTGGTCCCAGGGCGCACGTCGGCGCCGTCTTGCAGGTGCCCTTCCCGCGACCCCGGGAGCGTGCCGCGGTCATCGAGCACCCGGACTACTACCGGCTGCGCGAGCGGCTCCTCATCACGCTCGAGGGAGAAGCGGCGGAGCCGAGCGCCATGGCAGCCGCGTCCTGAGCACAGGAGGAGAATTGTCCGCGAGGGCAGGAGGACGACTTGTCAGCCGCTGAGATCGCGACCCACTGCCCCTACTGCGCCCTGCAATGCGGGATGCGGCTGTCGAGCGACGCAGGCGGGATCGCCGTGCGCGGGGACCCCTCCTTTCCGGTCAACCAAGGCGCGCTCTGCATCAAGGGCCACACTGCCGCGGCGACGCTCGACCACCCGGACCGGCTGCGGACGCCGCTTCTCCGCGGCCCGGACGGCGCGCTGCGGCCTGCGGCGTGGGAGGAGGCGCTCGATCGCGTCGTCCTTGGCGTCCGCGAGGTGCAGGCGCGCTTCGGGCGGGACGCCGTGGGCGTCTTCGGCAGCGGCGCCCTCACCAACGAGAAGGCATACCTCCTGGGCAAGCTCGCCCGCGTCGCGCTCGGCACGCGGTCGATCGACTACAACGGCCGCTTCTGCATGTCGGCGGCGGCGGCGGCGGCAAACCTCGCCCTCGGCGTCGATCGGGGCCTGCCGTTCCCTCTCGAGGACGTATCCCTCGCGCAGGTGCTCGTGCTCGTGGGGGCGAACCCCGCGGAGACGATGCCGCCGTTCCTCCGCTACCTGGAGGCTCAGCGCGCGGCGGGGGGCAAGCTCATCGTCATCGACCCGCGGCGCACGCGCAGCGCGGAGATGGCCTCGCTGCACCTGCGGCCGCTGCCGGGCACGGACGCGGCGGTCGCCTGCGGCCTCTTGCACCTCCTCGTGCGCGAAGGCGCGCTGGACACCCCCTTCATCGAGGCGCGCACCGAAGGATTCCCCGAGGTGAAGGCGGAGGCAGCAGCCTTCTGGCCCGAGCGCGTCGAGCGGCTCACCGCGGTCCCCCAAGCCGGTCTCATGGAAGCGGCCCGGCTCCTCGCCACCGGACGGCCCGCGATGATCCTCACCGCGCGCGGCGTCGAGCAGCAAAGCCAGGGCGTGCGCAACGTGTTCGGCTTCATCAATCTCGCGCTGGCGCTGGGCCAGGTCGGCCGTCGCGGCGGGGGGTTCGGCACCCTCACGGGGCAGGGCAACGGCCAGGGCGGCCGCGAGCACGGGCAGAAGGCCGACCAGCTGCCCGGATATCGCCGCATCGACGACCCGAGCGCGCGCCTCCACCTCGCCGCCGTGTGGGGCGTCAGCGAGCGCGACCTGCCCGGCGCCGGCCCCTCGGCCTACGAAATGCTGTCTACCCTGGGAGAGCCGGGCGGCGTGCGCGCCCTCCTGGTGTTTGGCTCCAACCCGGTGGTCTCCGCGCCCGAGGCGGATCGCATCGCCGGGCGGCTGCGCAGGCTCGAGCTGCTCATGGTGTCCGACTTCTTCCTCTCGGAGACAGCAGCCCTCGCGGACGTGGTGCTCCCTTCGGCGCAGTGGGCGGAAGAGGAGGGCACGATGACGAACCTCGAAGGCCGGGTGGTGCGCCGCCGGCGGCTCCGCCCGCCCCCGCCGGAGGTGCGGACGGACCTGCAGGTGCTCTGCGAGTTGGGACGGCGCTTCGGCCACGCCAGCCGCTTCGGATTCGAGGGCGCCCGCCAGGTCTTCGAGGAGCTGCGGCTGGCGAGCGCCGGCGGCCGCGCCGATTACTCGGGCATCGAGTGGGAGGAGATCGACGCGCGAGACGGCGTCTTCTGGCCGGCCCCGGGGCAGGGCCATCCGGGAACGCCGAGGCTCTTCGCGGACCGCTTTCCCACCGAGAGCGGGCGGGCCCGTTTCCATCGCGTGGCCCCGACCGAGCCCGCCGAGGTACCGGACGAGGAGTTCCCTCTTTACCTGACCACCGGGCGGCTCCTCGAGCATTACCAGAGCGGCACGCAGACGCGCCGGGTGGCCGAGCTCATCCAGCTCGCGCCGCTGGCAAGCGCGTGCATGCATCCCGCAACCGCGCGCCGGTACGGGCTGCGCGATCGCGGGCCCGTCACCCTCGTGACCCGGCGCGGCAGCGGCCGCTTCACGCTGGAGGTCAGCAGGCGGATGCCCGAGGAAACGGTCTTCGTCCCCTTCCATTTCGGCGGCGAGGCCGCGGTGAACCGCCTCACGCATGGAGCGCTCGACCCCCTCAGCGGAATGCCGGCACTCAAGTCGTGCGCCGTTCGCGTGGAGGCGCGGTGAAGCGCGATCTCGTCCTCGTCGGCAACGGCATGGCCGGAGCGCGCTTCCTGGAGGAGCTCTTCGAGCGCGGCGCCGGCGACCGCTTCTGCGTCACCGTCTTCGGCGAGGAGCCGCAGGGGAGCTACAACCGCGTGCTTCTTTCCAGCGTGCTGGCCGGCAAGCACCGCCCCGAGGACATCGTGCTGAACCCTCCCGGCTGGTACCGGGAACGCGGGATCGAGCTGCGCGCGGGCGTGCGCGCCGTCTCCATCGATCTGCAGGCGCGCGTCGTCCGCGGAAACGACGGCGGCGATGCGCGCTACGACACCCTGGTCCTCGGCACGGGCAGCACGCCGCTCCTGCCTCCCATCGACGGCCTCGGGCGCCCCGGCGCGCTGATCCGCGGCGCGCACGTCTTTCGCACCTTGACGGACTGCGCTGCGCTGCTGCGGGAGGCGCCCCAGGCGCGGCGCGCCGCGGTGGTAGGAGGCGGGCTCCTCGGGCTCGAGGCGGCGCGGGGCCTCTTGCGCCTCGTCCCCGAGGTGCACGTGTTGCAGCTCTTGCCCCAGCTCATGGAGCAACAGCTCGACCCCGGCGGCGCGGAGGTCCTGCGCAGTACGCTGGAAGGGCTCGGGGTGCGCGTCCATCTCGGCAGGCAGACCGCGGCCGTGCTCGGACGGGACCGCGTCGAGGGCGTGCGCTTCGCGGACGGCACCGCGCTCGAGTGCGACCTGCTGGTGATCGCCGCGGGCATCCGACCGAACGTACGGCTCGCGCGCGAGGCCGGGCTTCCGGTGGAGCGCGGTATCGTGGTCGGCGACGACCTGGCGGTCCCCGGCTTCCCGGGGGTGCATGCGCTGGGAGAGTGCGCGCAGCACCGCGGGCGTACCTACGGCCTCGTCGCACCCGCCTGGGAGCAGGCGCGCATCCTCGCCGATCGCCTCTCCGGCGCGCGCCCGAACGCGATGTACGTCGGGTCACGCCTCGCCACCCGGCTCAAGGTGATGGGCGTCGAGCTGTCCGTCATGGGCCTCTCGCAGGCGGCAGGCGAACGGGACGAGGAGATCACCTTCGCCGACCCTGCGCGCGGCGTGTACAAGAAGCTGGTCGTCCGCGAGGGCCGCCTCGCGGGAGCGGTGCTGCTCGGCGATACTGCGCCCGCCGCCGCGCTGCTCCAGTCGTTCGACCGTGGCATCCCGCTGCCGGATAACCGGGCTGCGCTCCTCTTCCACGACCAGGAAGGGGCGGTGCCCATCCGCGTGGCTGACCTTCCCGACGAGGCGCGCATCTGCGACTGCAACGGGGTTTCCAAGGGGGCGCTGGCGGCCGCCGCGAAGTCGGGGTGCGGATCGCTGGAGGCGGTCTGCGCGGCGACCCGGGCCGGGACGGGCTGCGGAAGCTGCCGCCCGCGCGTGCGCGAGCTGCTCGAAGCCTGGCGCGCGGGCGTCTCGGAAGGCAAACGGGACGCCGCATGAAGAAGAGCCTGCAAGGCCGGCGCATCGCGCTGTTCGAATCCCGGCTGGCCGAGGAGCTGGCGCAGATGGTGCGGCGCAGCGGCGGCGTCCCCGTTTGCGCCCCCGCGCTGCGGGAGGAACGGCGGCCGGCGGCGCGGGAGGTCGCCGGGCTGCTCGACTGGGTGGCCCGCGAGGACTGCCCGGTCTTCGTCTTCTCCACCGGCGTGGGCGCCACCGCGCTCTTCGAGGAGGCCCGCGCCCTCGGGCGCGAAGACGAGATCCGCGGCGCCATCCTCCGCGGCCTCGCCGTCTGCCGGGGACCGAAGCCGGTGGCGGTGCTTCACCGGGAGGGGATGCCCTCGCAGATGAAGGCGCAGCCTCCCTACACCACCGAGGAGCTGCTCGGAGTCCTCGTCCAGCTCGATCTGCGACTGCGCGCGGTGGTGCTGGTCCACCATGGCGAGCCCAACGCGCCGCTCGTCGAGGCCCTGCACCGGCAAGGGGCGCGGGTGCACGAGCTGCTCCTCTACGAATGGGCACTGCCTGCCGATGCCGGCCCGCTGGTGCGGATGGTGGGCGAGATCGCAGCCGGCTCGTTCGCCGCGGCCGCGTTCACCAGCCAGATCCAGGCGCGGCACCTGGTGCACGTCGCCGAGTCGCTGGGCAAGCGGGACGAGTTGCTGCAGGCGCTGCGCGAACGCACGCTGGTCGCCGCAGTTGGCCCGACTTGCGCGCGCGCGCTCGCCGAGTTGGGCGTCCCACCCGACATCGTGCCGGAGACGCCGAAGATGGGCGCGATGCTCTGCGCGCTCGTCGAGCGGCTTTCCGCCGGGGAGGCGCGATGACCGGGCAGCGGCCGGGAAAGGTATGGCTCATCGGCGCGGGACCGGGCGATCCGGAGCTGCTCACGCTGCGGGCGGTGCGCGCGCTGGGCGAGGCCGACGCCATCATCGTCGACCATCTGGTCAACCGCGCCGTCCTCGTGCACGCCCGCCCAGGAGCCGAGGTGATCGACGCGGGCAAGGAAGGCGGCAAACCGTGCATTGCGCAGGAACAGATCAACCGGCTGCTCCTCGAGCACGCGCGCGCCGGGCAAGCCGTGGCGCGGCTGAAGGGCGGTGACCCTTTCGTCTTCGGCCGCGGAGGCGAGGAAGCGCAAGCGCTTGTCGCCGCGGGAATCGAGTGGGAAGTGATTCCCGGCGTGAGCGCCGGCATCGCCGCGCCCGCCTATGCCGGCATCCCGCTCCTCCACCGAAACCACGCTTCGAGTGCTGCTTTCATCGCGGGGCACGGCGTTCACGCGCGGACCGCGCTCCACTGCAATGCCGATACGCTGGTGGTCTTCATGTGCGCGGCGACGATCGCCGGGATCGCCGAGGAGCTCATCGCCCGGGGACGGCCGCGCGGAACGCCCGTCGCGCTCATCCGCCACGGGACGCTGCCGCGCCAGGAGGTGCGCATCGGAACGCTCGGTGCGCTCGCACGGTGCGCCGAACCGCCCCTCCCCGCTCCGCTCATCGCCGTGATCGGGGAGGTGGCCTCGCTGGCGCGCGAGTTGCGCTGGTTCGGCCCCGACCCGGTGCCCCTTCCGCGAAGTGCCGGGGCAGCGCGACGGCTGGAGCGCGACGAAGCTCCACGGTCGACCACGTGATGCAAGAGCCGGGGCACGTCAGCGCAACAGTGACGCCGTGCACCGCTACGCCTCGACTCCCAGGAAGTGCGCGACCGACGCGACGAATGGGACGGGCTGCTGCAAGGGCGGGCAGTGGCCGCACTCGGGCAGTTCGACGAGCTTCGCGCCGGGGATTCCGGCAACCAGCTCGCGCGCGAGCGCCGGCGGTGTCGCGGCGTCGAGCTTTCCGACCACCACCAGCGTCGGGTTCGCGATGCGCGGAAGCTGGGGACGGAGGTCGACCTCCGCCAGGGCCCTGCACGCCACCGCGAAGTGCACCGGATGCGCCTGGAGGAGCACTTTCCTGCGCTCGGCGATGGCTTCGGGGTGCGCCGCGAGATAGGCCTCGGGAAAGATCCGCCGCACCGCCGTATCCACGATCGCCGCCATCCCGCCCTTCTCCACCGCCTCCGCCATGGCGCGGAACGGGGCGCGCCCGGCCTCGGGGAACGCCGCGCCGGTATCGGCCAGTACGAGCTTGCCCAGCTTTGCGCCGTGGCGCGCGGCGAGGGCGACCGCGATGAACCCGCCGTAGCCGTTGCCGAGCACGTCCGGCTTGCCGCCCAGCGCGGAGAGCAGGTGGGCGAGGCGGTCCGCGGAGTCCTCGATCGAAGGTCCGGCGGCGGTGGACCGGCCGAAGCCCGGGAGGCTCACCAGCGTCACACGCCGGCCGCGCGAGAGGGCCGGCACGATCGCCGCGAACGAGCCGGGATCGGTGAGCAGCGAGTGGAGCAGCAAGAGGTCCGGGCCGCTCCCGGACTGCTCGACCTCGAACTGCGCTCCGCCTGCGCGAACGATCTGCATGCCTCCTCCTGAGTTCGTGTCATAACGTCCGCGCTGTGAAAAGCGTAGCGCCGCCGAATACGGCGGCGGCTAGTGGACCCCCAGGTGCTGCGCCAGGAACGACGGGTCGGCCCGGACCGCGTCGGCGGCCCCCTCGAACGCCACGCGGCCGCTGTTGAGCGTCACCACGGCGTCGGCCACGTCCAGCGCGAGCTTGGTGTTCTGCTCGACGAGCACGATGGAAAGCCCGCTCTCGCGCAGCCTGGCCAGCACGCGCGCGACCTCGGCGACGACCTGCGGCGCGAGCCCCTCCGACGGCTCGTCGAGGAGCAGCACGCGCGGGTTGGTCATCAGCGCGCGGCCGATGGCGAGCATCTGCTGCTCGCCGCCCGAGAGCGAACCGGCCGTCTGCCCTTCCCGCTCGCGCAGCAGCGGAAAAGCGTCGTAGATCGCGGGCAGGTTCCACGGACCCCGGCCCCGCGCGGCCACGGTGAGGTTCTCGCGCACGGTCAAGCTGGGGAACACGCGCCGCCCCTGCGGCACGAGGCCGATCCCGCGGCGGGCGATCGCCTCCGGCGGAAGCTCGGCGATCGGCTCTCCGAACAGCGCGATGGATCCGCTGCGCCGGGCGAGCAGGCCGCTGACGCAGTGGATGCAGGTCGTCTTGCCGGCGCCGTTGCGCCCGAGCAGCGCCAGCAGCGAGCCTTCCCGCAAGGTGAACGACACGTCGCGCAGCACGTGGCTGTCGCCGTAGAAGGCGTTCACTCCCGAGAGGGCCAGGGCGTCACGCGCCAAGGTAGACCTCCTGCACCCTCGCGTCCGCCACCACCTCGGCGCGGCTGCCTTCCACGATGATCTGCCCCTGGTGCAGCACGGTGATCCGCTCGGCGAAGGAGAGCGCGACGTCGAGATCGTGCTCGATCATCACCACCGTGACCTGGCGCGGGATGGCGGCGAGCTGCCGCTGGATCTCGCGCCGCTCCTCCTGCGAGAGCCCCGCGAACGGCTCGTCGAGGAGCAGAACTCGGGGCTCCTGCGAAAGCGCCATCGCGATCTCCACCCGCCGCTGCTCGCCGTAGGAGGTGTCCGAAAGCCGCCGATCGGCGGCGGCGCGCAGCCCGACGCGCTCGAGCACGGCCAGGGCGCGCTCGCGCAGCTCGGGCCGGCGCGAAGGGAGGGCGACCGGGTTCCAGCGCAGCGGCGAGAGCCCCAAGAGAGCCAGCTCGAGGTTCTGCGCGAGCGTCTTGCGCGGGAAGAGCGTGATCACCTGGTACGTCCGCGCCAGGCCGAGGTGCACGCGCCGGTGCGCAGGCATGCGCGAGATCTCCCGGCCGAACAGGCGGATGCTGCCCGTGTCCGGCGGAAGGTCCCCGGTGACCAGGTTGAACAGCGTGGTCTTCCCCGCCCCGTTGGGGCCGAGCAGCAGCCGGCGCTCGCCATCGGCGATGGAGAGCGACACTCCGCGGACCGCCGGCAGCCCGCCGAACGACTTGGAGACCGCCTCCAGCCGCAACGCCTCCGCGCTCATGCGTCGCCCGCCGTGCGCCGGCGGCGGCGGCGGCGGCGCAGCCGGTCGAATCCAGGGACCAGGCCTTCGGGCATGAACGCGACGATGGCGACGAAGACGAGCCCGAGCAGCAGCACCCACCTGGTCACGTACGCGCTGACCACGTTCTTCAGCATCACCACCACCACCGCGCCGACCACCGGGCCGAGCAGCGTTCCGGCGCCGCCGGCGATGACCATCAGCAGCGCTTCCGCGGAGCTGGTCAGCGCGAGCACGTGCGGGCTGACGAACTGGTTGTAGTACGCATAGAGGACGCCGGCGACCGCTCCCCAGAACCCCGCGGCCACGAACGCGACCAGGCGCACCATCCACACGTGCCAGCCCAGCGCCTGCATGCGCCGCGGCTGATCGCGCACGCCCTGCAGCCCGGCGCCGAAGGTCGAGCGGACCAGCACCGCCATGAGCACGAACGCACAGGCGAAGACGGCCGCGGTGGCGAGGTAGAACGCGCGGGGCGAGGCGAGGTCGATCCCGAACGGCCGCGGGCGGTCGAAGCCCGAGAGGCCGTTGTCGCCGCCGGTGACGCTCACCCAGCGGTAGGCGAGGCCCCACAGGATCTGTCCCAGCGCGAGCGTGATCATCAGGAAGCCGAGGCCGGTGGCGCGCAGCGCGAGCACCCCGAAGAGCACCGACATGGCCGTGGTCAGGACCACCGCGGCGGCTGCCGCGGGCAGGTGCCCTACCCCCGCGCGCGTGACCAGCCAGATGGTCAGGTACGCCGAGACGCCGAGGTAGGCGGCGTGCCCGAGCGAGATCAGCCCCCCGTAGCCGACGAGGAGGTTCAGGCTCAGGGCGAAGATGGCGGCGATGAGGATCTGCGTGGCGACGTTGACGTAGAAGTCCGAAGGCGACAGCGCCGGCGCGAGCAGCAGCAACGAAGAGAGGGCAACAGGCAGGGCGCGGATCATGCGGCCCGCGCCCCGAACAGGCCCTTCGGACGCAGCACCAGCGCCGCGACCATGGGCAGGAAGAGGATCACGTACGCGAGCTGCGGGAACAGCGCCTGCCCGAAGGTGTAGAGGAAGCCGATGAAGAAGCTGCCCGCGAACGCGCCGGCCAAGCTGCCGGGGCCGCCGAGGATGAGGACGATCAGCGCGAGCGGCAGCATGTCCATGTCCAGGCCGGGGTAGACGGAAAGGATGGGCCCGCCCAGCACGCCGCCCATGCCGGCGAGCGCCGCGCCCAGGCAGAACACGGCGGTGAACAGCCGCGGCACGGGGATGCCGAGCGCGCGCGCCATCTCCATGTCGTCGACGCCGGCCCGGACCATCGCGCCCAGGCGGGTGCGCTCGAGCAGCGCCCACAGCGCCGCCGCCGTCACGATGGAGATCCCGACCACGGCGAGCCGGTACTTGGGGAAGAACACTCCCAGCACGGGCACCGCGCCGGTGAGGCTTCGCGGAACGGGCAGCGGCATCGGGTCTCCCGACCAGAGGAGCAAGGACGAGTCCGCGATGATGAAGGCGATCCCGAGCGTCACCAGCACCTGCGAGAAGGTGCGGCCGGCGAGCCGCCGCAGGAGGACGCGCTCGATGACGCCGCCGAGGATCCCGATGGCCACGGCCCCTGCGGCGACGGCCGTCCAGAAACCGTACCCCGCGTTCAGCACCGAGAGGCCGACGTAGGCGCCCAGCATGAAGTACGCGCCGTGCGAGAGGTTCGCCACTCGCATCAGGCCGAAGATGAGCGAGAACCCGGACGAGAGCAGGAAGAGGAGCCCGCCCAGCGCGAGTCCGTTGAGCGACTGGATGACCCAGAAGCGCACGGCGCTCTACGGCTCGACGTTCGACGCCTTCGGGTAGTCGCGCGAGTAGACCGGTTGCGCGAGGAACGCCTTGGGCTCGTACTTCCAGAACTGCGTGACCGCCTGGTACGTCTGGAGCACGGTGTTCTGCAGGCGTCCGTCCTTTCGCTCCACCTTGCGGATGTAGACGGTCAGCACCGGATTGCCGTGATCGTCGATGCGCATCGGGCCGCGAAAGCTGTCCGCGACGTTCAGCGAACGCAGCGCCTTCATGAAGGCGTCCTTGTCCTCGACCTTCCCGTGCACCTCCTGCAGCGCCAGGTCGAGGAACAGCGCGGCCGTGTACGCGCCCGCGCTGTAGTAGCCCGGGTCGGCGCCGTAGGCGGCGCGGAACGCCTCGACGAACTTCCGGTTCGCCGGAGTGTCGATCGCCGCGCTGTACCAGCCGCAGGAGACGACGCCGAGCGCCTCGTCGCCCATGTTCTTGAGGATGCCCTCGTCGACGGTGGTCATGTTGCCCAGAACGGGGACCTTGAGGCCGTATTCCGCGTACTGCCGCAGGAAGCGCAGCCCGTTGGCGCCGGCGAAGCTCGCGTAGACCGCGTCCACGTCGGGCTTGATGCCGGCGACGTAGGAGCCGTAGTCGGCCACGTTCAGGGGCGCCCACTGCTTCTGCACGATCTTGCCGCCCGCATCCTCGAAGGTGCGCTGGAAGCCGGCGGTGGTCTCGTGGCCGAAGGCGAAGTCGTCGCCGATGGTGGCGATCCGCTTGTACCCGAGCGTCTTTGCCGCGTACTCGCCGAACGGCTGGTTCGGTTGCGCGGAGCTGCCCACCGCGCGCACGAACCACGGGTTCGGCGAGCGCTGCGTCAGGTCCTCCGCCGCCGCGGACGGAGAGATCACCGGCACCTTCGCCTGCTTGACGTAGTCGTTGATGGCGAGCGCCTCGAACGCGGCGAGCGGGCCGATGATGACGTGGACCTTGTAACGTTCGACGGCTTCCTGGGTGCGTGTCCGCGTGGTGGCGGGCTGGCCCGCCGTGTCGAGGGTGATCACCTCGATCGGCCGCCCAGCGAGCTTGTCGCCGTGCTCCTTGAGATACAGGTTCAGCCCCTCCCCCATCTGCCGGCCACCGGCGGCGAGCGCGCCGGAGCTCACGGTGAGGAACCCGACGCGGATCGGCTCTTTCGCGCCGGCGGCCAGGGCGGCGTACGGCGCGGCGAAGAGGAGGGCCAAGACGAGGGTGCGCCTGGACATGTCGATGTCTCCGAAGTGACAGGCGCCCGCTCGCGCCATCGGCGCGGCGGGCGGGGGCGTCGGCGTGATATATCACGCGACGGAGAAACCCCCATGACCGCGATCGGAAGCAGAGCGGTGGCGGCCCAGGCGTCCGCCACCCGAGGGCTCTTCATCGACGGACGCGAGACTCTCGCGCCCTCCCACGAGCAGATCGACGTGCTCAACCCCGCGACGGGAGAGGTGATCGCGCGCATCGCGCACGGGACGGCCCAGGACGTCGACCGCGCCATCCAGAGCGCCCGACGCGCCTTCGAGGGCAAGGAGTGGGGCGGCATGGACGTGCGCTCGCGGGCGCGGCTGGTCAACCGCCTGGCCGATGCGCTGGAGGCGCACCTGCCCGAGCTGTTCCAGCTGGAGACGGCGAACAACGGCCGGCCGGTGAACGAGACGCGCGCCCAGATCGGCAGGCTGCCGGACTTCTTCCGCTACAACGCCGGGCTCGCTCTTTCTCGCCGCGACGCGGTGGTGCCGGTCGAGGGGCCGTACCTCGCCTACACGCAGCGCACTCCCCTCGGCGTGGTGGGCAACTCGACGCCGTTCAACCATCCGCTGATGATCCTCTGCAAGAGCCTGGCCCCGGTGCTCGCCTCGGGCTGCACCACGGTGGTCAAGCCTTCCGAGTACACGCCGCTGACCACGCTGGAGCTGGCGCGCATCTTCAGCGAGGCGGGGCTCCCGCCTGGAGTCTTCAACGTCGTCACGGGTCTGGGCCCCACCACGGGCAAGGCGCTGGCAGAGCACCCCGGCCTCGACAAGCTCGTGTTGACCGGCGGCACCGACGCGGGCCGCATCGTCGGAGGGCTCGCCGGCCGCAACCTCGTCCGGCAGACGCTGGAGCTGGGCGGGAAGACGCCGGTGCTGGTCTTCGACGACTACGACCTGGAGCAGGCGGTCAACTACGCCGCGTTCGGCGCGTTCGTCGGCGCCGGGCAGACCTGCATCTGCGCCAGCCGGCACATCGTGCAGCGCAGCATCTACCCCGAGTTCGTCGAGCGGCTCGCGGCCAAGGCGAAGACGCTGCGCATCGGCGACCCTGCCGATCCCAAGACCCAGCTCGGGCCCGTGATCTCGGACAAGCAGCGCCGGCGGGTGCTCTCCTACGTCGAGGCCGGTCTGGCGGAAGGCGCGAAGCTCGTCGCCGGCGGCCGCATCCCCGACGCGGCGTCGCTGGGGAACCCGAAGCTCGCCAGCGGATTCTTCATCGAGCCGACGGTGTTCGCCGACGTGACGCCACGCATGAAGATCGCCCGCGAGGAGGTCTTCGGCCCGTTCACCGTGGTCCTCCCCTTCGAGGACGAGGCCGAGGCGATCCGGATCGCGAACGACTCTCCGTACGGCCTGGCAGCCGCCATCCGCACGCGCGACGTGGCGCGGGCCCATCGCGTGGCCGCCGCACTGCGCTGCGGGATCGTCTGGGTGAACGACCACCACCGCCTCGACCCGGCGCTGCCCTGGGGCGGGGTCAAGGAGTCGGGCGTGGGCCGCGAGTTCGGCACCGAATCGTTCGACGAGCACTTCGACGTGAAGACCGTCATGGTCAACACCGACGGGCGGCCGTTCGACTGGTACCGCGATACGGCCGGGCAGAAGCGGCTCAACTGACAGTCGCCGCCGATAGGGCGGCGCTGTGCTTTGCTCGCGGACCTTCGCGTCCTAGACGATCCGGACCGAGATACGCTCCACGTCGTCGACGGCGCCGCGCAGCTCGTCGCCGCGCTGGATGAACCCGACGCCGGCCGGCGTGCCCGTGTAGATCAGATCGCCGGGCTGCAGGGCGTAGAGCTGCGACAAGTAGGCGATGATGTCGGGCACGGGCCAGATCATCTGGCTCAGGTTGCCGTCCTGGCGCACCTCGCCGTTCACCTCGAGCCAGATCCGGCCCGACCTGGGGTGCCCGATCTCGGCGGCGGGACGGATGCGGCTGACCGGGGCCGACTTGTCGAACGCCTTGCCCGGCTCCCAGGGACGGCCCTTCTCCTTGGCGGCCGCCTGCAGATCGCGGCGAGTCAGGTCGAGCCCGACCGCATAGCCGAAGACGTGCTCGAGGGCGGACTCGCGCGGCACGTTCACGCCCCCCTTCCCGATGGCCACGACCAGCTCCATCTCGTACGCCAGCTTCTGCGTCTGCGGCGGATAGGGAATGTCGCCGCCGTTCGGGACGATGGCGTCGGCCGGCTTGTTGAAGAAGAACGGCGGCTCGCGGTCCGGGTCGCCGCCCATCTCGCGGGCGTGCTCGGCGTAGTTGCGGCCCACGCAGTGGATGCGCCGGACGGGGAAGAGCGCGTCGGTGCCGCTCACGGGAAGCGCGGGCAGGTCCCAGGAAGGAATCACGGAGCGGGCCATCAGGCGACGACCTCCTCGCGCCACAATCCGAGCGCCTTCTGCACCGGGCGGTCGGAGAAGCTGAACAGCACGGCGTCCTCGCCGGCCTCGTGCGAGACCGCGGCCCACGAGGGGACCACGAACACGTCGCGCGGTCCCCAGTCGAAAGTCTGCTCGCCGACCGTGCTGCGACCGTGTCCCTCCGCCACCGCGTACACGGTCCCGTCGGTCGAGCGGTAGCGCTTCCCGCGGAATCCGGAGGGGAGCATCTGGATGAACGCGGCGATGGTCGGCATCGGGTACCCGCCCGTCGCCGGGTTCGCATACTGCATCTTCGCCCCGTGGCAGGGATGGAGCGGGCCGTTCCGCCGCAGTTGCTCGAGCGCCTCGCGTGTGCGGTCGTAGGGATAGCTGAAGATGGGCGTCGTGCGGGAGGTCGGCGTGTACTCGAGCGGGAGCAGGTTCGAGCCGTACCGCGCCAGCGAATCGCGCTCGGGCCTGGCGACGGGCTGCACTTCCTGCGGGTAGCGCTCGGCGAACCCGGCGTCGAAGAA
>Ga0209701_10000576_pt1 | contig 21895 bp, 15 predicted proteins | sample CZO8metaG_4_FD_188356 | JGI IMG/M metagenome (GOLD analysis project Ga0209701, IMG submission 188356) | Vadose zone soil microbial communities from the Eel River Critical Zone Observatory, Northern California, USA - CZOApr15con2H3.8 metaG... | ecosystem: Environmental > Terrestrial > Soil >... | reverse complement strand
GCAGGTTCGTGATCGGTTCGGTCAAGGAGGAGAATTCCTTGTGCTCGTTGCCGAAAACGACGCGAAGCTTCATCACGTGCTCATCGACTTGGGGATGGAGGGCCGGGAGACAAAAAAGTATTCCGGACCCGGAATATCGGCAGTTGTATCAAAAGCAGTTTCACCGACCCGAACTGTTCTCTCCGGCGCAGAACTGCTTGCGGTCGGAATTGCGCTCGAACCAACCTTCATGTTGACCGCAGCACCTGGGGGTGGGACGCGGATCGTGGATCTAACTCCTGACCAGTTTCGCGGTAACCGCGCTGCGCCGCTCTTTTGACGCTGCTAACGCAAGAAAGGTGCGAGCGGCGCCATCAACCTCCGGCGTTAGGCCCCGACGTGGAGCTGTCTGTCAGGGCGATAGGTCGATGTCTGCCTTTGCGACGCTTCCAGTTCCTGGAGCTTAAGGCCCCGCATCACGTCCGAGCGTTGCAGGACCCCGATCATCGTCCCATCCTGGACGACTGGCAGTAAAGCAATGTCTCCTGAGCCCATCAGTTGCAAGGCACGCCCCAGGTCGTCGTCAGAACCTACGGTTTCCACGTTCTGCATCAGCTTCATGACCGGCGTGAGCTTGCGCTCGTTGGGCGGGACCTTCTCAACTGCGGATTCGGTGAGCAGACCCACCACGCGGCCGTTCTCCACCACGGGGAAGGCCAGTCGCCGATCGCGCAGCATCTGCTCCGCTGCGTCGTACACACTCACGGTTGGCGAAACAGATCCGTAACCGGGCGACATCAGATCGCGCACCCGAACATGACCCAACATGGCCTTGATCAAGACGCTGCGCGATTCTCCCTCGGCGCCGAGGAAGATGAAGAAGGCAATGATGATCAAAATGATGTTGAATGAAAACAATCCGAGAATGCCGAAGAGAACGGCGAAAGCCTTTCCGAGCCCGGCGGCGATTTGAGTGGCTCGGAGCATTCCGTAGCGCTCGGTCAGCAAGGCACGCGCCACCCGCCCACCATCCATGGGAAATGCAGGCAGAAGGTTGAACAGGCCGAGGAACAGGTTCATCTCGGCCAGATAAAACAGTGCGAATTGAAGATTGAACGACTCGAGCCCCGCGATCGCCCGGTTGGCGGCATAGAACACAGCTGCCAGACCGAGACTCGTCAGCGGACCTACGAACGCCATCACTGCTTCCTGCCGAGTCGTTTTTGGAGGGCTGCTGAGGCTCGAAACGCCACCGATCATCAAGAGGGTAATGTCGCGCACCTGCCCGCCTTTTTTGAGCGCGTAGAGCGAATGGGCCAATTCGTGGATGAGCACCGACACAAAAAGCGCAAGCGCCAGGCCGAGACCCCAGACGAAGGGATTGCCCTGGAGCATCTCCGGAGGAACATCGGCGTGACTTGCAGCCGACCGGAACAGCAATCCAAATTGGTAAGCGAGAAAGGGGAGAATCAACAGAAACGAGTAGTGCACCCGAATGGGTATTCCCTTGATCGTGCCAACGCGAAATCCACCCATGGTCTCCTCCTCGAGCCATTCACCTTGGTTGATCTAGCCACGCGGTCACGGCGGCGCACCGAAACGATCCTACCTGGCGCGAGCGGGGGCATGGCGATCAACGGCCTACAAACTTCGTAGCCAGTCGTCTCCCGTCCATAGGGATACGGAAGATGACCATCCGCCGTTTCTTTCTCTCGTCCTCCGCTGTGCAAAAGAGTACGGTCCGACGCCATGCCTCCCTATCGCCGCCTGCGTCGTCCGTGGATTGCGCTTGTTCTCATTTCGGCTTGCGCGACCTCTCCACCGGCTCCGGAGCGGCAAGCCGCTCTGCCGACATCTCCAAGCGCGGCTGCGCCGGTGCCGGCCCAGGCTTCGCCGAGCACAGCCGCAGTCCCTCCGCGGCAGGCCGGCACCGCGGCGGTGCTTCCGCCGTATACGCTCACGGGACTGGCCGCGGACCGCGCCGCGGAGCTGGCGAAGAAAGCTGCGCAGCTGGTCGACGCGTTCGTGAACTCGAACGCACTTTTTACGCGGGACGCAAAGCAGTTGGTGATCGTCTCCAATCGCGACGGCCTCCCGCAGCTGTACGTCGCGGACGCAACCCGGCCGGATTCGCCGGCGCGGCGCCTCTTCGAGTCGAAGGAGCGCGTCAGGCTCGACGCCACCACGCCCGATGGCAAGGCGCTGCTCTTCGGCAGCGACCGTGGCGCGGACGAGAAGTGGTCTCTCTGGCGCATCAATCTCGACGGCTCGGGCGCAGTCGAGCTGACGCCGGGCGAGCGGATGCAGCGCGACCGCGCGCACGTGGCGGACCTCGCGCCGGACACGGTGTATTACTCCGCGCGTCGCATCAGCGAAGCGAGCTCCGCGGTGTATGCAGCTCCGGCCATCGAGCCTGGGCACGAGCGCGAGGTGTACCGCGACTCCAAGCCTGGCTTCCTCACCGACGTGAGTCACGACGGCAAGCAGGGACTCTTCCTGCGCCATCCATCGCGATCGGAGAATTATCTGCTCCTGCTCGACCTCGCCTCGGGTGAGACCCGCCCTCTCTATCCGGGGAGCGGCAAGGTCACCATCTTTGGGGCGAAGTTCTCCCGCGACGCGCGCACCATCTACGTCGCCACCGACGGTGGCGGCGAGCAAGCCTGGCTGCTCGCGCTCGATGCCAACTCAGGAAAGGAGAAGGCGCGCTACGTGGAGAAACACCCGACGGTGGCCAGCATCCCGGCAATCGCGGTGGCAAAGAGCGGCGAGGCGCTCGCCCTGTCCATTGACGCCGGAAATCGCGCCGAGATCCGCCTGCTCGCGGCGCGCACATTAAAGCCGCGCGCCCAGGTGACGATGCCGCTCGGCGAGGGCTTCGTTTCCGACTTCTCGGAGGACGGCAAGCGCTTCATCGCGCTCTGGTCCACTCCCCGCTCGCCCACCGACGCCTGGGCGGTCGACGCGAAGACCGGCAAGCCGGCCGCGCTGCGAAAAGAGGCACGCCCGTCGCTCAAGGAATTGCCGGCGATGGAGACGAGCATCACCGCGATCAAAGCGCGCGATGGCCTGAAGCTGCCGATCAACGTGTCACTCCCCAAGAACCGCTCGGGGAGACTTCCGGTCATCGTCTCGTACCACGGTGGTCCGGCAGGCAGTTCCCGTATCCGCTGGTCGGCAATCTCCGCATTCTTCATCGGGCAGGGGTACGCCTGGGTCGAGCCCAACGTGCGTGGCTCGGGAGGATTCGGCCGTGCCTTCGAGGAGGCGGACAACGGCCAGGGGCGCCTCGCCGCCTTCGAGGACATCGAGCTCACCGGCCGCTGGGCGGCGTCACAACCCTGGGCCGATCCCAGCCGAGTCGTCGTCTTCGGTGGAAGCTACGGCGGCTACACCGTGCTCGTCGGGCTAACGCGAATGCCCAAACTTTGGCGCGCTGGCGTAGATCTATTCGGAGTTGCAAATCTCAAGACGTTCATGGCCACCACCAGCGGCCTGATCCGCGAAGTCTTCCTGCTGGAGTTCGGCGATCCGGACAAGGACGGGGCCTTCCTCGACTCCATCTCGCCTCTCAAGGACGTGGAAAAGATCGTCGCGCCCCTTTTTGTCTACGCAGGCGCCAACGACCCGCGTGTGCCGCGCAGCGAGTCAGACCTGATCGTGCGCGCACTGCACGAGCGCGATGTACCCGTCGAGTACATGGTGGCGGACAACGAAGGCCACTCGCTGGCGCACAAGGAGAACCTCATCCAATTCCTCGCACGGTCGGCGCGCTTTTTGGAACAGCACGTCGGCAGTGCCACTGCGCCGCGGGCCGCCAGCGAATGATCCATCCGTGGATCCACTTGCCGGGTTCAAATCCCGTCGAGGACACTCATTTTTTGCTACTGGGCGGATGTTAGTGGCGGTGTGCTCGGTGGAGGGTACCGCAGAAGCGTGGCTTGCTCGTACGCGTACGCGAGAGCCAGCAACCGCGGCTCGCTCCACGCCATTCCCGTGAACGTAACGCCGAACGGCGAGCCGTCGGTCGAAAGGTAGCCGCCCGGCACGGTGACGCTGGGATAGCCGGCTTTGGCGCCGATGGCGGCGCCATTGTTCGCGCCGAAAAGGAGCGCGTCGAGATCTTCCACAGCCATCACCCGGTCGATTTCGTCGCGCGACAGCCGGAGATCATTGGCTCGGTCTTGCAAATACTGCGGCCGCTCCGCTTCAAGGTCGGTCGCCTCCGACGCTTGCGCGAGCGTCTGTCCGTACCGGAACCGATCCGGGTTGGGGTAGGCGTTATTGAACGCGATCACCTCAGCCAGCGAATGGACGTTGGCGCTGGGCGGCAGAGTGCTGAGGTAGGCGTTCAGGTCGCGCTTGAACTCGTACCGCAGCACCGAAGAATTGAAACCGGCAAGCGCGTTCGCAGTCTCGATCTCCACAAAGAAGACGTCGGCTCCGAGTCCCCGCATGACCTCGGCGGCCGAGTCGATGATCGCACGTTGGGCCGCATTGAGGCTGTAATAGTAGTACACCGGGATTCCGGACGGATTGCGGCCGAACGCAATGCCAATGCGAGCGCCCTGCAGGGCGTTCGGGTTGAGAAATGGCGTGTAGTCGCTGTAGACGACGCGATCAGGCACCTGGGTCGCTGGATCATCTGGGTCGGCGGCGGTGATCGCGCCAAGCAGAATAGCGGCGTCGGTCACCGTTCGGGCCAGGGGACCCGGCGTGTCCTGGCTCGACGCAATCGGAATGATGCCGGTGCGGCTAGCGAGGCCTACGGTCGGCTTGACGCCGACCAGCGAGTTCGCGCTCCCAGGACTGAGAATCGAGCCAGAGGTTTCGGTACCGAAGCCCCCCGCGGCAAAGCTCGCAGCCGCTGAGGCTCCCGGACCCGAGCTGGATCCACCGGGCGAAAGGATGGGTCGCCCGTCGGGAAATCGTGGATCGGGGCGAGGATCGTACGGGTTGAAGACGAAATCTCCCAACGAGCTGTACCCCGCCGGCATCCCGACGGTGAGATAGTTGGCGAACTCGGTCAAGTTGCCCTTGGCGAGGATGATCGCGCCCGCATCCCGCAGCTGTCTGGTGATGAAAGCGTCGTCTAGCGGAACCGATCCCTCCAGTGCCACCGAACCGGCGGTCGTCGGTTGATCGTTGGTATTGACGTTGTCCTTGAGGATGATCGGGATCCCGAACAGCGGCCCTCCGCCTTGTCCCTTCCGCCGCAGTCGATCCAACTCGTTTGCAATTGACCTCGCCATGAGGTTGAGGTCCCGAATGGAATTGATCCGTGGACCGTCTTGGTCATACGCGTCAATCCGAGCGACATAGCGATCGACCAACTCTGCGGAGGTTACTGCGCCTGAAGTGAGGGCGTCCTGTATCTGGGGAATGGTCGCCTCATAGACTTCAAAGCCCGAGCCGGCCACCGACTTCGGTGTCCGGTATTCCGGCTGAGCACTCACCTCGATTGTGATTGCCGCGAGCGCGATTGCTCCGAGCAGGATGGTCCTGGAATGGTTGTATCGGCTCAACATGGAAATCCCTCCCCGGTTGATGCGCTATCGCGTTGTTGGCGAGGTCGTCAAGCACCTCCCGAGCCCTACGCTACGATGGCTCGCGCGGCACGTCGAGCGTGAACACGCAGCCACTTCCCGGTAGGTTGTGAACCCGAATCACGCCCCCGTGAGCCTCGGCCGCCTGTTTGGCAATGGCCAATCTCCGCGAAATGGCCGTTCAACGCTCGAGTGGTATGTCTAAGCGTGCTGCGTCCCGCGGCGCCTTCAGGGAGGATAGTGACCGATCACCCCAAACGGAAGGTCGGGACGGCAGAGCATCCGAGCCCTCGGGGGTGTTTACCCCCTCACAACTCTTCGAGGCACGATGAGGGTCACAGTCTGTGGCGGATTCCCTGCCTTCACGACGACCAGCCTTACCGTGGTGCCCTCCGGACCGCGGAGCATTGGAACCGCGTCGGTGAGGGTCATCGGTTTGACCGGTACTTCGTTGATTGACGTCACCGCGTCCCCGGCTGCGAGCCCTACCTCGGCGGCACCGCTATTCGGAACCACTCTGACCACGACGAACACGTCGCCGTTCTTCTGCAGCGCTGCTCCGATGCCAGCGAGTTCGACTCCCGCGTCCTCGCCGACTTTGAGTGGGGTGAGCTCAATCGTGAGCGGGCCGGTAGTCTCTCCCTCTGGAATTGGAGGGACCGAAATGATTCGGGCATGGTGTCCAGCGGCCGAGGCTTGGATTCCGACCGTGGTCTCGGCCAACGCGTTCAGCGTGAACCCGCCATCTCCATCTGTGAGGGTGTCATTCCGAATCGGTACGCCGAGCGATGGCGGCGTCCCCTCGACTTCCACGAGGGCCCCCGGAATTCCCGCGTCCGTACCCCGTTCGAGGACGAAACCGGTCAAGCTCCCGCCGGCGCTGAGGTCGAAATCTGCCGTGGCGGTGCCGGCCCCTGGATCAGGAATGGTCACCCGGACCTCGGCCGACGGGGCGTGTCCCGGAGCGACAACGCTCACCACTGCGGGTCCTGGAGACAGGTCATCGAAACGGTACTCGCCCGACGGATCGATGACCGACAGCGTTCGCGTTTCCTTTCCCTGGACCATAACCGTGAATGGCGCAACCGGAGAACCTTTGCGCTTGTCCCGAACGTGCCCAGCGAGTCCCCCTCCACGGAGGAGCTGAAGGCGAACGCCGATCGTCCCAGCTGCGACCTCTGCAAAGGCTGGCGCAGAACCTGGGCGACTGGCGGCGAGAGTCCAGGTGCCGCCCTCCAGGTCCAGCAACTTGAATCGGCCGTCGACATCGACTCGGGTCGTCATCGCGAAGGCAGTTGGCCTACCCTTCAGTGTGGCCGACACAACCGCGCCTTCGGCCGGTGAGCCGTCTTGATCGATCACCGTTCCCTCGATCGAGAAATGTGCCTCAGCGATCGGTCTGAGTCGCACCGTGAGCTTCCGGCTGAGTCGTACCGAATAATCGACCTGGGCCCTTCCGCTCGCGAAGCCTTCATGAGTCGCCTCCACAATCGCATCATCCGGAGCGATGAACCGGAACATGCCTCTTGAATCAGAACGAAAGCGATTCTCGAGTGGGACGAGCGTCGTAGCCCCGGCACCTCCGCCCAGCACGGTGATGTCAGCTCCGGCCACTGGTTGGTCCTTCGGGTCGACCACTCGACCTTCGAACTCCTGGGCAGGCGAAAGTGCAACTGTGATCCCGCGCACGAGCTCATTGGGCCGCGCTTCCAGGAGCACCGGACTCAGGCCCCACTCCGGCGCGAACGGAAGGTGAGCCGGAGCCGTGGTAGCAGCGAGCAGCCAAAGGCCCGCCACGTGCGGCTCGAAATGGAACGACCCATCAGGTGCACCGGACACCGACGAGATCTGGCCGTTATGCGCAAAAGTCAGCTGAGCGCCCGGCAGCCCATTGCCGGTAAGCGCCGACACGACACGCCCTTCGAAGCCGCCATTTGTTGGTCCCGTCCTGAGACCGGCATCAGCCACGGTTTCGAGGTGCACCGGCAAACGCTGAAATATTGAATGCAGGGCCGGTGAGCTTCTTCGAACGGACGTCTTGTCCGGTGCAGGAGCCTGCGATGGCCGATCAGCATTGAGGGTCTCGCGAGTCCGCAGGACGAAGAACCCAACCGCCAGAGCGGCCAAAACGACTGCGACGATCACGTACCGACGAGGCATGACGCGAATCCTCCTACTAGAGTAGTAGCTTTCTTTCCATGCGCACCGACGCCTTTCAGACCACCCCCGCCGCTCTGGGCCTGGCGCTTTTCGCCCAATGACCCTTCTCCGGGCAGCGACCCTTTCGCTAGCCTTTGGCAGTCGAACCGTTTTCGATCGGCTGACGTTCACGATCGAGGAATCCGAACGAGTCGGGCTGGTGGGCGTGAATGGATCCGGCAAGTCCACCTTGATGAAGATTCTCGCCGGCGCGATTCAGCCGGACGGCGGAGAGATCCAACGAAGGCGCGGCGCTCGGATCGCCCTCTTGCCGCAAGAGCCGGAATTTCCGGAAGGGGCCACGGTGGCGTCCGAACTCGCGGTCGCGCGCCACGCCCTGCGCACGGCGCTCGCGGAAAATGCCGCTCTCTCCGAGCGACTAAGTGAAGCGACGCCGGAGGAGCAATTCAAGCTGCTCCCAAAGCTCTCCCAAAACGCGATCGAGATTGAACGACTGGGTGGGTGGGGCACCGAGCACCACGCGAAGACACTCTTGGATCGATTGGGCGTCAAGGACTGGGATCGCCCAATCGACGAGCTTTCCGGAGGGTTGCGCAAGCGGGTGGCGATCGCGCGCGCTCTCCTCGAGATGCCGGACCTCCTGCTGCTGGATGAGCCCACCAATCACCTCGATGCGGATACCGTCGAATGGCTGGAGGATGAGCTCGACACCCTCCCGGGGGCGCTGTTGCTGGTGACGCACGACCGGTACTTCCTCGACGAGCTGGTGGATCGGATCGTCGAGATTGGACCGGACGGCCGGCTGACGTCATTTCCCGGCAACTACGAAGCGTATCTGGAGCAGAAGTTGGTCGCCTTGGAGGAGGCCGGGGCGCAGGAGCACAAGCGGCAGCGGTGGATTCAGCAGGAGGTCGCGTGGCTCCGAAGGGGCGTGGAGGCGCGCCGCACCAAGAGCAAGGCGCGGATCGAGCGAGCCCGGAACCTCCTTCAGGAGCGTGGCTTCCGCCGGCCCCAAGTGGCTGCGCTGAAGGTTGCCGCATCGGTTCGGCTGGGTCAGATGGTGCTCGAGGCAAAGCACCTCAGCAAACGCTTCGGCGATCGGCTGATCTTGGATGACGTGGAGCTCCTGCTGCAGCCCGGCGAGCGGATCGGTCTGGTGGGACCCAATGGGGTGGGAAAGACGACGCTTCTTCGCGTGCTGCTGGGCGAGCTCGCGCCGGATTCCGGCGAGTGCCGGATTGGAGTGAACACCCGAATCGCCTACTACGACCAGACGCGCGCCACACTCGACCCAGATCAGACGGTATACGAAGCAGCGAGCGCCGAGGAGCACGTAGACATCGGAGGGAAGACAATCCCGCTGCGCGACTACCTCGAGGACTTGCTGTTTCCAGTGCCGATGCAGCGGATGAAGGTGGCCACACTCTCGGGCGGTGAGCGCAACCGGCTGCTGTTGGCGCGGCTGTTTCTCTCAGGCGCCAACTTGATTGTGCTGGACGAGCCCACCAACGATTTGGACATCGTCACCTTGAACGTACTCGAGAGCTTACTGGTATCATTCATGGGCAGCGTGTTGCTGGTAACGCACGATCGCTATTTCCTCGACAAGGTCGCGACGTCCATTCTTTCGTTCGAGGGTGCTGGAAAAGTCGTGCGCTACCCAGGGAACTACGACACCTACCGCCGGCTGAAGGCGCAGCGCCCAGATACTCATCTCGAGGTGAAACCAGCCTCCCTCACGGCATCTGCCCGGCCCCGAGAGCCGCGCAAGCAGGCGAAGCTGGGCTACCTCCAGCAGCGCGAGCTCGACGGGATGCAGGTGGCCATCGAAGGAGCCGAGCGGCGCAAGGCGGAGATCGAGGCGGCCCTGGCAGATCCTTCGAACTGCTCGAACGCGGACCGTGTGGAGGAACTCTCCAGGGAGCTCTCCAGCGTCAACGCGGAGATCGAGCGCCTTTACTCACGCTGGCAGGAGTTGGAGCATGAATGAATACGTGGTTTGAAAACTTACACAGCACGAAGGCTTGGCCTAAACGACAGGCTCGCGCTGAGGACTTGTTTCGTGTTTAGCTCAAGCCCGCAGTGAGCTGTTTGGCGGGACGGCAACCATACGCAGTCCACTGAACTGCAGCTGTGCGGCAATTCCAACAACGGCAGGGCGTGATCCTTTAACCGTTTTCCCGAGGGCTGAAATATGCGCAATCGATTGATCGGCTTCATCGTGGTGGTGCTCGCAGTAGCAGCCGTCGGCTGTGGCGGCAGCAGCAATGGAAACACCTATACCTGTAGCTTTGCAGCATCGTATGGCATTTGCTTGGAGTGGAGCGCCGCCCAGGCCCTTACCTCAGCGCAGGTGACGCAGCTCCAGAACGCGTGCACCTCGGTCGGCGTTGCGAGCAGCTTCTCGACCGGATCGACATGCCCGAGCGCAAGCCGTGTCGGGACCTGCGCCCTGACCAACAGCCAAGTGAGCGGCACAACTTACAAATACGTTTTTTACAGCCCAATCTACACCGCCGCGAGCGGGCAGCAGATCTGCGCGAGCCTTACCGGTACCTGGACCGCAGGGTAGCCTGGTTCTCGTAGTCGTCGGATCGCCGAAGCCATGGAGCTGGATTTTCGTAGCCTGCCAGACCACAACTTCTAGTTCTGCGGGGCAGATCCGTTCCATGCGCCAAGAGATTGATAAAGCGTTCCAACGCCACGATGCGAAGCAACTGGCTACTTTAGTCAGCTGAGGAACGCTCTCACGCCTCTCTCTTCATGAGAAGGCCCGACGTCATCCTCACTCATCATCCGAATCCTATTGTAGTACACGAAAGATTGGGATGTGGCGTCCGAACAGGGTGATTGGATAGAGCGTCGGACCGAGAAAGACGGCGTTACGGAGTTGCGAGGCACTTACCTGACTATGTGGAAGCGAGATGGCGGCACTGGCGACAATACAGTGAGACCATCGTGCCAGAGACTTGTACCGGGAGCTCTTACTGCCATTGAAGAAAAGCCGCGGTTACGGACCCGACGGCCTCAATCCCCCTTAGCTTGAAAATTCGGGGTCTTGCCCAACCTCGCCTGCGTCTGTTGGCGATACTCTTCGCGGTCTCGATGGGTCATACAAAGTCTTTGCGGGATGTGGCTGCCAGCCACACGGACCGTCTCACAGACGACGGTGTCGGGATCGACGTTCGCAGTTGGGTTGTCGGCGATGTCATCTGCGTGGGTGACCGTGATTTTCTTTGGGCTTGGAGAAGAACTGGCGCAGGCAGCTAACAGAATCAAAAACCCCAAGACACTCGTTAAACGTTTCACGTTGCCTCTCTTCTCAACCATCAAAGACAACCATTGTTGCAAGTAAACAAGCTAGTCAGGTTGATGGCTGGGTGGCAAGCCTGACAGGCCAAGCTGTCGAAAGCAGAAAAGCACGCTGGGCCAGAACACCGCGCGTTCTCAGATGCCGGCGCCCGAGAACGATTTCATCCGGTGAAGTAAGGCTCGGTCGGCTTCCCTTCCGCGTGCGAGCGCAGGCGCTGCATCAGCTCGCCCCAAATGGTATTGCAATCGGCGTAAGCGCCATCGACTGATCGCCAGCCGCGGTGGCCGAAATGCAGGGTGGTTCCCTGGTCCTGCGCAGCAAGCTCGAAAGTGAGCCGGGTGTCCACCCATTCATCAGGGACTTTCGGAGCCCTCACGCAGGTCCAGGCGACGCGCCTCGGCGTTTGCTCGTCGACCCTGAAGTGGAATTCGACCTTGCCGTTGTTGAACCGAAAGACGTTGACGAAGCCGATCTCCGGTTTGACGGTGCAGTCCGCCGTCCACCAGCCGCGAATGCCGGGCTGGGTGGTGACCGCGGCAAGCACCCGCTGCGGAGGCGCTCGGGTTGAGATTTGATGCAGGATATCCACCCTTGTGGCGGCTTTCTCGTCGCCGAGCGAATCCTGCTCTGACAATACCTCCGCGTAGGTCTTGCCGTAGGGATAGAAGCGATTCTTGTCTCCCTTCTCCCAGGCGGCGCGCAGCTCGGGTTTGGTGATGTCCCAGTCCGGGCGACACTTTTGCAACACCGCTCGCAGGTCGTTGCGCAGTTCCTCGACGGTCGGGCGGCCGAAGAACCAGTAGCCGTCGTAAATCTTGTGCACCACCAGGCCGGGCTCGAGGACGATCGTATAGGGGATCATCGGGTTGTGCGTCGGGTCGGTGTACTCGGCGATGTCGAGGTCCTTTTGAACTTTGCGCCCCGGGTCCGATAGGAATGGCCAATACGCTCCGACGGCCGCTCGGAACTCGTAGGTCTCGATCAGGTTGTCGGTACTGATGGTGACCAGCCGGCAGTAGCCGACCCCCATTTCCCGATGGAGCTGAAGCAGCCCTTCCATCTGGCGGCGGTCCTTCGGGCAGAAGGCTCCGCGGCTCAGAACGAGGACCATTGGATCAGGGCCCTGCAGCTCGGAAAGCTTGCGCCGCTTCGCGGTATGGTCGGTGAGCTCGTAGTCTGGGAAGGTCGCGCCGGGAACGATGTCGGATCGCATGGGGGACATTTGAGAGAAACGGAGCCGGAGCGCAAGAGGTTTGTCTAGAGCAATGTTCGCTGTCCCGCTGAAGGTTCGGAGCCGGCGTCTCAATCTGGTGAAGGATCTGGGGAAGTTACCGAGTGGGCGCAGCAGGGTTTGAACCTGCGACCTGCTTGCCACCGGCCGAGTCTATACTGATGATGCCTGATCCATCGGGGAGTCCCTCTTGCCTCGGAGCTTAGCAGCGGGTGCTTGCGCTTCTGTGCTGGTTACCGCGTGCGCCGGATTCTGGCAGCCCCGGCGCTCGCCCGAGGAAGAACGCGCCTGCATGGAACGATGGGAGTTCCTGAGAGATCGGATCGGCGCTCGCAAACCCTCTGCGGTTGCGGTGATTAGCGACACGCTTGAACCTGCCACCCGGATTCTGCTTTTGGGCGAGACCCACCGGAACGAGAACTACCACTCCTACTCAAAATGGCTTGCCGAGTTGATGCAAGAAACTGCTGGGTTCGACTGTGTGCTTCTGGAGGCTCCAGCAACTCGCGAGGTCCAAGAGGTTCTTGAAGACTTCCGCGCAAAGAGCTGGAAAGACTCCATTGGCAAGTATCCGCAAATTGCTCAGGTTGCTCCGGAACCGTTTGCCGATGCGATCAAAGGAAGGACCAAGCTCCTTGCTGTAGACATGAAGCTGCCCAGGCTGTCGCTCTTCTCGATCGATTATCGACAGCGCTACTTGGTCCGAAGGGGTGAAATCAGTCCCTCAGTACTTGACTGCCCTGGGGCTCCGTGAGTTCAAGACGATCTTGGCGCAGTCTCACCGGGAAGCATTCAGCCCCAGTCGAGCGCTGCGTCCGAATCACTACGAGGACGGTTCGACATTCCAGAAGCCGCGACCCTGCGATTACAGCTTCCCAGATGACAACCTCGATGCCGAGTGGGGATTCCAAGTCGTCCGACCTGCTGAGCTGATACGGGCGAATGTGTTGTCGATTCCTGACAGCACACTCAAGCCCTCCTACTGGAAAATTTGGAATGGATACATCAAGCTCGCCGTCGATTGAGCGTTGCCAGGCGCCCGCCTAGCGCTATGAATGCTGGACTCCTTGCGATGCTGGTGCAAAACCTCAAGGTGAGCCTCGCCGAAGGAGACGTGGGGGCGTCGTTGCTGCGGAGCAAACGTAGTCAGCAGCAGAAATGGGGGAAAGGCCATGAAAACACACAGACGAATTGCTCTCACGGCATTGACGGGATTGGCGATAGCAGCCAGCACGGCCCCGCAACCTGTTTCAGGCGACCCGTTGGTCACCGAACTGTCTAGTGCGCGGGCTATTTCAAAAAGCACCACGACATGGGCGCAAGCCCCCATGTGGCAACAAGGAAGGCCCAAGGAGATGGAAAACTTGGGTCTGGAGCCAATCAATCCTCCAGCCGAGCCCACACCGGCCAGCCAGATTCCAGTCGACAGGGTCAAGCTGCCCCCGGGCTTCAAGATTACCGTCTGGGCAGACAATGTGGCAAACGCGCGTGAGATTGTCCGAGGAACCAAGGGGACGATATTCGTCGGCAGCCGTGGGGCCGGGAAAGTCTACGCGATCGTGGACAAGGGCACGACCCGTCAAGTCAAGACCCTGACCACTGGCCTCAGCCAACCCAACGGCGTGGAGTTCAAAGATGGCGCTCTCTATGTCGCCGAGTCCAATCGAATCTGGAAGATGGAAAACATCGAAGATCGACTGGACAACCCACCGGAACCCAAATTGATCTTCGACAAGGTTCCCCACGCTGACGTTCCCCATCACCACTGGAAGCCCCTGCGGTTCGGTCCTGACGGCAAGCTGTACTTCGCCATCGGCGCCCCCTGCAACATCTGCAATCCGCCCAAAGGATTTGCTTCGATCACGCGGATCAATGCAGACGGGTCAGGCTTTGAAGTGGTCGCACGCGGCATCCGCAATACTCTCGACTGGGACTGGCATCCCGTAACCAAGGAGCTCTACTTCACCAACCATGGCAGCGACTGGATGGGCGACGACAAACCGGAAGATATCCTGGGCGTTGTCAGCAAAGGCGTGCCCAACTTCGGCTTTCCATTCTGTGAAGGCGGCGAGCCCCATCCTGAACTAGGCAAGGGCCATCGTTGTAGCGAGTTTGCAGCGCCGGCACTTCTCCTGGGGCCCCACGTAGCGCCGATCGGCACCCGCTTCTATACCGGCAGCATGTTCCCGGCCGAGCACAAAAACCGCCTGTTCAGTGCGCAGAAAGGGTCGTGGAACCGCACCAAGAAGGTGGGCTACCGCGTGATGATGATTACCCTTGGCGGACAAACCCCAAAATACGAGCCCTTTGCCGAAGGATGGCTGGAGAACGGCAAGATGTGGGGCCGGCCTTCCTACCTGTACCAGATGCCAGACGGCGCATTCCTCCTCAGCGACGACTACAACGGTTGCATCTACCGTATCAGCTACAGCCGTTGATTGGATTCCTAGCAATTGAGGAAGCGCGGGCTGCCGGAAAGCTTCCCTAGGATACTCAGCTAACTGATAAGGGGCAGGTCGCCATTCCTATCTATTCGCGGTGGGCTGATAGGCGGGACGGCGTGCGGTCGAGGGGCGAATTCGGCGAGGGCGACTTTCTCGCCGACCCAGCGATGGCGATTGAAGGACGGTAGGTTCTTGTTCGCCACGATTTGGAAGCAGGTGGATCGCCCCTGCTCGGCGATCAGGACCGACCAACCCAGGAACATGTACCAGAGCCGAAACCACCGCTCTCCATAGGCGGCGAGAATCTGTTCGCGGTTGCGGATCCAATTCTGGTACCAGCGATCGATGGTGTATGAATAGTGAATTCCAACATTTTCGACGCTGTGAATTTCGAATCCAGCTTTCTCCAGCTGGTTGGTGACATAGGAGAGCGGCAGCGACGCATCCGCACCTGGGAAGATGTACTTGGACATGAACATGCCCCAGGCAAAATCCTCGGCGCCCCAGTTTCGGCGCAGTCCGGCAATCTGCAGGTAGAGGAGCCCTTGATCCGCGAGCAAGCCGCTCAGCTGCCTCAAAAACTTTTGGAAGTGTTTGATGCCGACATGCTCCGCCATTTCCAGCACTGAGATCTTGTCGTATTTCGCTGGCGGAATGTCTCGATAATCCAACGCCAGGATGCGCGCTCTCGAGGAGAGCTTCTTCTCGGCGATTCGCTTGGCGCCGAGCTCCGCCTGGTTCTTGCAGATCGTGACGCCGGTGGCGTCCACCCCGTAGCGTTCAGCCATGTGCGTGACCAGGGTGCCCCAGCCGCAACCCACGTCGAGCAATCGCTCGTTCGGCTTGAGCTGCAGCTTTCCGGCGACGTAGTCGAGCTTCTGGCGCTGCGCGGTCTCGACCTTGTCTTCGCGGCTCTTGAACACTGCGGAGGTGTAAACCATGACCTCTCCCAGAAACGCTTCGAAGAAGTCGTTGCCCCGGTCGTAGTGGTCGGTGACCAGCTTGCGATCGACTTTCTTGGTGTGCTGGATCACCGACGGGATGAACTTCTGAAAGAAGAACTTCGCCTGATCGAACGTGAGCCGATAGTTGACGAACAAGTCTTTATTGCGCATCAGCTCCTGAAGGTCGCCCTCGATGTCGAGCTTCTCGTCGAGATAGGACTCGACCAGGGTGTTCATCGGGATTCGCGAATTTGAATACCGCCGCTTGAGTTGCTGGTCGCGAAAGGAAATCCAATTCGACGGGTCTGGTGGCACGCTTTTCTCCTGATGAGGTGAGAGCGAAAAAGCCGCAGCCGAGCGGGCGGGCTCTTCGAGTTTTAGCACAGGTTCAGCTCTCGATCCCTGCAGACGTCCGGGAGTTCAAGGAGACTGCGCTAGGAGCATTGCCCAAGCAATGGTCCTGTGTTGCATTGAAAGAGCTTTGCTCACACGTAATCGACTGTCCACTTTCGTTCCTCGGAAGAGTGCACCTATGGGCACCCTCGTTGTCGAGGACCTGCGGTCTGCGGTTGACGCGCACAGCCCGCTGCCAGCGCTCCAGCCACCGCCCGAGCTGCAGGAGATGAGGTAGCACGGTCGTACATCAATCCGAGTCGTCGCGCGCCGTGATCACCTGGTCCTCCCGAGGTTGACTTTCGCCTGCGGGGAACGTTATCCGCTCGCCGTAGCGCGGACGGAGAACGCTACCGCCGCTAGTACACACCGGTGGAGCCCGCGTTGCGCGCTCGGGAGGTCACCATGAAGAGCTTTGGATGGTTAATAGGCTGTGCGCTCGCGTGCGCACACGAGGGCAAGAGCGTCGTGCGCGAGAGCGACACCAAGATCCAGGGCACTGCAGCGGAGGCGTCCCAGCCGCCGGCGGACTCGACGGCGGACGCCGCGACAGCCGCAATCCGCCCCTTCCATGTCAACGTTCCGGAACAGGCGCTCGTCGACCTCCGCCAACGCATCGGGGCTACGCGGTGGCCCGACCGAGAAACGGTTCCCGATCGATCGCAAGGCGCCCAGCTGGAAAAGCTGCAAGCGCTCGTTCACTACTGGGGGACGGGCTACGACTGGCGTAAGGCGGAGGCGAAGCTCAATGCCTTGCCGCAGTTCATGACGAACATCGACGGGATCGACATTCACTTCATCTACGTCCGTTCTCGTCACCAGAATGCGCTTCCGGCGATCATCACGCACGGTTGGCCGGGCTCTGTGTTCGAGCTCATCAAGATCATCGGTCCGCTCACCGATCCGACGGCGTTCGGCGGCCGGGCAGAGGACGCCTTCGACGTCGTGATTCCGTCCTTGCCGGGCTATGGCTTCTCGGCGCGACCGACCGAGACGGGCTGGGGACCGGACCGCATCGGTCGTGCGTGGGACGTGCTTATGAAGCGGCTGGGATACACGCGCTATGTCTCACAGGGCGGAGATTGGGGGGCGGTCGTCGCCGAAGCGATGGGTCGGCAGGCGCCGGCAGGATTGCTCGGCATCCACGTCAACTTGCCGGCGACGGTACCGCCCGACGTGGCCGCGGTGCTCGCCGGCGGCGGGCCCGCGCCGGCGCGACTCTCCGAGAAGGAACGCGCGGTGTTCGACTCGCTAAACACGTACTACAAAATGGGGAGCGCGGCCTACGGGGTGATGATGACCGCGCGGCCGCAGGCCATCGGGTACGGCCTGACGGACTCCCCCGCCGGCCTCGCGGCGTGGATGCTCGTGCATCCAGGTTTCGCGCAGTGGACGTACGGCAGCGATCCCCAAAAGTCCCCGACGAAAGACGAGGTGCTGGACGACTTCACGCTGTACTGGCTGACGAACAGCGCGACCTCGTCAGCGCGGCTGTACTGGGAGAACGGCGGACGCAGCCCTGTTGTTGCGGGCGCGCAGAAGACCGCCGAGATCTCGCTCCCGGTGGCCATCACGGTCTTTCCGGAGGAGGTCTATCGAGCCCCGGAGACATGGGGCCGGCGCGCCTATCGCAACCTGATCTACTTCCACGAGGTCGACAAGGGCGGACACTTCGCGGCGTGGGAGCAGCCTGAACTGTTCTCTGCCGAGATCCGAGCGGCGTTCAAGTCACTGCGGCCAGCGGACGGAAAAGTGGCGGCGCGCTGATCGGAGAGAGTCGGAATACGGGCACAGAGCGTGCGCCCGTCTTCCAATGCCCCACCCATTTTGACTCTCACTGGAGCAGACAAATGTCCGAACACATCAACCATCATCGCCGCCGGTCAAGCCACGGTCGAATACTTCCTTCGGCCCCCTCAAACAGACCGATGCAGGCCTTCTGAACGTCGGATACGTTGAAGGGGGCCCTGCCCATGGCCCCGTGGTCATTCTTCTTCACGGTTGGCCATACGACATTCACAGCTATATCGATGTCGTTCCTTTGCTGGCATCGGCTGGGTACCGGGCGATCGTTCCGTATCTGCGCGGCTATGGCACGACGCGATTTCTTTCAACTGACACCTTCCGGAACGCTCAGCAATCGGCCGTTGCTCTGGACATCATCGCTTTGATGGATGCGCTCAAGATCGACAAGGCGATCATCGCCGGTTTCGATTGGGGAGCGCGGACGGCCGACGTCATGGCGGCGCTTTGGCCCCAACGCTGCAAGGCGTTAGTCTCCGTGAGCGGCTATCTGATTACCAATCTCACTGCGAACCTAAAGCCGTTGCCGCCGGCAGCTGAGTACGGATGGTGGTACCAGTATTACTTTGCTACGGAACGCGGCCGGCTCGGCTACAGCGAAAACCGGCACGCTTTCAACAAGCTCATCTGGAAGAACGCCTCCCAAAAATGGAACTTCGACGATGCGACATTCGATCGCACCGCGGCATCCTTCAACAATCCGGACCACGTGAGCATCGTCATCCATAATTACCGATGGAGGCTGAGCCTGGCTAAAGGCGAGCCACAATACGACCCTCTGGAGCAGAAACTCTCCGAAGGTCCCGTCATCACCATGCCCACCATCACCATTGCCAGTGATTTCGACGGTCCAGCCGCCGACGGAAAGGCGTATGCGACGAAATTTTCAGGCAAGTACTCGCACCGAATCTTCAGAGGCATTGGTCACAATGTCCCTCAAGAGGCGCCGCAAGCCTGTGCGAAAGCTGTCGTCGACGTCGCCGGATACTCTAGCTGAGTTGGTGATCATCCAGGCGCGGTCAGAGTATTGGCCTCGAGAAAGGAGTGGAGCGCAGCGACCACCTGCGCGCCCTCGCCGATCGCGCTGCCAACGCGCTTCACCGATCCCAGCCGGACGTCCCCGGCCGCGAAGACGCCAGGGATGCTCGAAGCGACGGGCAAGCCGCCCGTGCCGGTGATCACGAACCCCAGTGGGTCGAGCGCGACGCCGGAGCCGGCTAGCCAGCTCGTCGCCGGATCGGCGCCGAGAAAGAGGAAGACGTTGGCGATCGGCGCGGTCGTCTCTGCGTCGTCTCGACGTGAGCACCACCGAACGCGTTCAAGCCCGAGCTCTGGCGAGCCTTCGAGAGCGATGATCTCCGTCGCTGTCATCACCTCGATGTTGGAGTTGGCGGCGATGCGCTGGATGAGGTAGCTCGACATGCTCGCCGCGAGCCCAGATCCGCGGACCATCATCCGGACTCGCGCGGCATGGCCCGCGAGGAAGACAGCCGCTTGCCCCGCGGAATTTCCCCCGCCGACGATGATGACTTCCTGTCCGGCACAGAGCTTTGCTTCGAAGGGCGACGCCCAATACCAGACGCCCCGTCCCTCGAATGCCGCGAGGTTCTCGATCGCCGGACGTCGATAGCGCGCGCCGGTCGCGACGACGACGGTGCGGGTGCGGACGTGGCGGCCGTCTTCAAGGAGCAAGGAGAACAAGCCGTCCTTCCTCGTGCAATCGAGCTCCTTTACTTCGACGGGGATTGCGAACTCGGCCCCAAATTTCCGTGCCTGTGCGTACGCGCGCGCCGTCAGCGCCACGCCCGAGATGCCGGTCGGAAAACCGAAGCAGTTCTCGATCCGCGCGCTCGCACCGGCCTGTCCGCCGAACGCGTGCGCGTCGAGGACAACGACCGAGAGCCCCTCCGACGCAGCATAGACGGCCGTCGAGAGCCCTGCCGGTCCGCATCCAACGATCGCCACGTCGTACGCCGATCGAAGGAGCCTATCTCCCAGGAGCCCGAGCGCGTGCGCCAGCGCGGCCTGGTTCGGGTTTCGCAAGATGTCACCGTTTGGGCAGATGACGAGCGGCAGCTCCGACGACACGGGCGAAAGGCGCGCGACGACGTCGGCCGCCGCTGGATCGACGGCCGGATCGAGCACACGGTGGGGATGTCCGTTGCGACGAAGGAAATCCACGAGGCGGACCACGTCGCGCGACGCCGCAGCTCCGATCACCAGAGGGCCTCCTGCCTCGAACTCGATCAGCGCTACTCGACGGAGGACGAGCGCGCGCATGATGCGTTCGCCGAGGTCAGCCTCCTCGACCATGAGCGCGCGAATCTTTTCGGGCGGGATCAGCAGCGCTTCGACGTCCCCTTCCGCGCGACCGTCGGCGAGCGACGTCGGGTCGTCGGCGAGCGTGCCGAGCTCGGCGACGAACTGTCCCGGTCCTTGATCGGCGACCGGCGTGATGCGCCCCAGACCGTCGCGCGCGGTGACGGCGATTTGGCCCGAGAGGACGATGAACATCCCCGACCTGCGCTTCCCCGCCTCGAACAGGAGCTCGCCGTCGGCGAATCGGCGCGCGCTTCCGAAGCGGCGGATCCGCGCGATTTGAGTATCGGTGAGCGCTGGAAATGCCTCGTCGAGTCGCACGTAGAACGGGCGCGCCGCGGCATCCACTGCGTAAGTCTCGGACCTCGTCATGGCAGTCTCCAGAATCCCGGCGGTGCGTAGCACGGCTGGAGGCAGGCTTGCCACAGCAGTTAAGCCTGCTCCCTGCGTATCTACTCCCGGAGACTCTCTGCCAGCGCGTCCGAACGCGGCTTGTCGCGGCCTCAGCCACGGCCGACGGCTTCGTGCCCGGCGAAGCCAACTGACACCTCGCACGGTTGTCCATGCACTGGGAAGGCCGGACGAGCGGGCAGATCTGCCAGCAGATGAAAGACCCAGCGCGGAATGGCGGGGCTCGGCACCGGTGAAGAGATCATCGAGCATATGAGGGCGGATCCGCCTGGCCCTCTGGGCTTGGACGCCCGGCGCCGACCGCTGAGGCTGAGGGCCACTCTCGCACGAGAGATTCGTGGAAGCGCTTGAAGCCTGGGTCAGCGCAGGCATGCCATGCCCGGAGGGTGGATGAGTTTCGTGCCTCGCGGGCTACGAGAAGCCTACGAGCCAGTTTCTGCATTAGAGCGGCAACAACCTCCGATCGGCACTTGACCGCCGCGTGGGCCAGGGATAGACTCACTTTAGCCTAAAGAAGGTTGACAAACTGCAACCGTCATTGGAGGCCGGAACCATGCCAAAGACGCCTGCAAGGGACGACTACTTCGCCCAGTCCTTTCGCTTTACGCCGGAACAAACAGCGGTAATCAAGGAAGAGGCGAAGCGTCTGGGGAGCACGACTGCGTTTGTACGCGAGCTGCATACAAGTTGTGGGACCGGTTCATCGACGATTACCTCGAGCAAGCTGGCGGTCCGAAGCTCTGGGGAGGCGGCGACCCCTTGGCGGGATTGAACGAGAAGCTCCCGGAGTTCCCGGGCGGCTGAGACACCCAAACGATTGTCCAGCGGGGTTAGCTACCGCTGTTCGACGTGCGCCGGACCGACACGGTTGAGAGTCAAAGGCGGTGCGCTTCTCATCTGGTCCAATCGCATTCCGGTAATATGAGTATCGGAGTAGGGCTCCATGCAGACCGGCCGGAAAAGGCGGCTCAACTTTGAGTGGTCGACAACCTGCATCCGATCGGGGGCTGCTGCTACGTTAAAGCTGTTCATGGAGACCGATCGCCCAGCGGAGTACTCGGATTGGCCCCTCGAGATTCGGAAGCTCTATGACGCGATCATCCGCGCGGTAGACGCGGGTGAAAAAGACGCTCTCTCAGCAGCCATGAAGCATCTTGGCGGCCTTTTAAGACAGAGGGAGGATCAAGTGCTTGCGGATGCCGCCTGCAGCGCCTTATGCGAGTCAGCGCTCAGGATAGTCCCCGAGGGAGCGCCGGGGCATCTCCTTCGAGACTGTGGCCAAGCAGCAATCGAGGTGGCGACCAAAGTCTTGTCGTCCTCAGCCGATGAGAGTGCACGCAAGACAGCCACGA
>Ga0209701_10000572_pt1 | contig 21960 bp, 18 predicted proteins | sample CZO8metaG_4_FD_188356 | JGI IMG/M metagenome (GOLD analysis project Ga0209701, IMG submission 188356) | Vadose zone soil microbial communities from the Eel River Critical Zone Observatory, Northern California, USA - CZOApr15con2H3.8 metaG... | ecosystem: Environmental > Terrestrial > Soil >... | reverse complement strand
GACATTGGTGCTTTTCATCTCTACCAGACAGATCACCCTGCCCGTTTCTCCATCTTGAGCATAAAAAATAAGTCCATCACATCGTGGACTATTTCCTAGTATACCTAAGCTGCGAGGTACTCGTTTTTCCTGGTCAGTGCGATCATCGAGTTGAAAGCAAAGGATGACTTCACCTTCGTAGGCATCCCTACCTCCAATCAAAATTTTAGGAGAGATGCAGACTTTATCGTTTCCAACACCAAGTATACATTTTTTAGAGTTTGCAGCTACGAGAAGCAAACGACTAAAAGACACATTACGCTCCCAACAACTCAAAATGAATGCGCTCAACGAGCGTTGTCACGTCGCTAAAGGTTTTCCAGTCTATTATTCCTTCTAGATCAAGTACATTTTTTACCTTGCCATCTTCAACAAGATAAACTGATACCTTCTCCTGAGAAATAAATGCCTCTTTTTGCTCTAGGAGAAACATCTCTGCAATTTCGTCCTGATTCTTATGTTTGTATGCATCCATCAAATTAGTCAGATGATCTATAACGTAAGTACTATGAGTGGTAATCAGAACATGTAGTCCTGCATTTACAAGCATTGCCAGAAACTCAATAATCTGCGTTTGAGCTGCTGGATGTAGATTCATTTCTGGTTCGTCTATAATGAGTAACTCCCCTGGCTCTGCCAAGTAACGCAGATAGAATACTAGCGGCGCAAGTTCTTTGATTATTGAGGATACGATAGGAATCTCAAGTGTAACATCTTGTGTGGCTTGAAAGAGAATATCACGCCTGGGGTCTGGTTCTGGCGTGGAAAAAGCTAGCCTGCCAGATAGGATCTGATTTTCAAGAATCTCAGCTAAATCGATATACTTCTGAATTCTCAGATCGTTCTTTGCCTTTGCCTTTCTTTCTTCCATCTGCTGAGAGCCAATGCGGAAAACGGCGCTCATCATGTCCAGGAAGTTGGCTACCGGACCAATTGTGGCTCTTGCGTTCCGCTCAATCGTTGTGCTAGGAGTTAGTCCAGATAGGTTCTGTATTTTTTGTAAAGTCTTCTCGAGAGTCTCAAGAGCATCTAATGTATTCCGGTCTAGTGGACGGGGTACTTTTCCACTAGTTCGGCTCCCGAAAGGGAACGTAACAAGAGTTGTTCTTTCTGTAGGGAACACACGAACGTTTGGATAGAGTGATTGATGGAGAACGCGGAAAATACTTCGGACAAGACGATATTTGATTTCTTCAACAGAGAGCTTTTCGGCTAATTGTTCCTCACCTTCAATTGATGTAAATGCGTATAACGTCTTGTCATCTTGTTCCTTGCGGATGGTGAACAACCCACCGGCAACACGAATCAGCAAAGGATACTTTTCAACTTGCTCCAAGAAGACTGCTTTGATTTCTGCAAGATTTATAGAAACCTTCATATTACTGAAATTGGCTAGCTGAGTTTCCATGTAATCATTCATCCAGTTCCTGGCATAGTCTGCAACGTTCTGAAAATATATTTCTCCATATTCCTCTGCAAGTTTATAGAGGTCGATGGTCGCATTTCCTTTAGCCAGAACGTCCTCTATTGCAGCGTCCAAGGAAGGATACGATTTAGGAAGCTGGCCTCGTGCATATGCTTGCGAATACTCCTCCCAACCACGCGAGCCAAAAATGCCTGAAAGAATATAAGCTATCCATGTTTTACCCATATTATTAGGGCCAATAAAAATGGTCAATGGCCTCAGATCAATCTCAGCTCTGCTGATATCATTCAGATTGCAAATTTCTATTTTCATGCAAGAGCCTCTCACCTGGTTGCTAATTCTCTTTTGATACAGCAGTATATCAGATACGCAATGTGGCCGTCATCTTGAAGCCATAGCAAATCTTGTTGTCTTCGTACTACTTCGAGGTGTTTGTATCCAATGTTTTACCATAACGTAGGTGACGTTTCGTTGCCGATTTGCCCCTTCTTCTCTTCAAGTATTCTAAGTCGACCAGGCTACGTAAGCCACCCAAGAAAGTAGAGTAAATCGCTCAGCACGAAGCGGGCGCGGATGAAGTGGCCGTTGCGAACGGCAAAATCATATTCTGCCTGGCTGATAGGCGGTTCCAGCTCTTGCGGCGTAAGGGGCGCCCCTGCCTGTGAGAGGATCTGGTATACAACCTGCGGTGAGCAAACCAGCGAGGCCAGTTTTGGACGGTGGATGCTGTGCCAGTCCTTACAAAATTGCTCGAACTGCGGGCGGCTGCGGCGCCAGAGGGCCAGTTTCTGGCTGTAATCGTGCCAGCATTCCTTTGCCATTGCCCCGCTGGGGTCAACCGGTTGAAAGAGCTGGCGGACGTGCGCCTGTAACTGCTCGTTATTGGGATAACGGGCATCAATGTTGATAGCCTGTGGGTCAAAGTTGTCCAGGAAACGCTGGTAGAGTTGCGCCGCGGTGAGCGTGGCTACCCCGACCTGCGCCCCATGCAGGGCCAGGCTGCGCTGATAATGGCCGGCGATCATGTCCAGCATGTGCGCGATGACGTGCTCGGTACCCGAGATGGGAGCAGACATGTTGACGATGGATTGGGCGATGCCAGCCAGCAAGAGCGCGCGCGCCACGACGGCCTCGCCGTCATGTGAGCGCTGACCAATGCCAGCAGCGTGTTCCAGCAGGATGGCGTCCAGGTTGCTCAGCAGGGCAAGCGGGGCTTCGCTGTAAAAATCAACCATGCCCAGGGCGCTGGCAAGATACCAGTCACCATAAGCGACAAAGCGAGCGCAGCAATCGCCCAGCCCGGCCACGGTCTGGGCGATGGGCGCGGAGGCGAGGACACGCAGGTCAGAAATGATGGCCGTGGGATAGCGCGAGGGGAAGGTGCGCTTGACGCCGTCTTTGAGCAAGACAGCCATATTAGCGGCGTAGGCGGTGACAGAGTTGGCGGTCTGGCAGCAAATATAGACTACAGGGTCAAGCCCGGGATGCTCCTGGTGGAAGAGGTAGGCGGCGTGTTTGGCAATATCGGTCACGGTCCCGGACCCCAGTGCAACGAGAGCTTTGCCATGTTCAATGTTCGCCTGTACAAGGTCAACCTGGTCAAAGCCAGCATGCACCAGGCCGTACTGATCGCCTTTGAGCCACAGTGTTTCAACCTGGTAGCCGGCATCGTGCAGCAGCGCCTGTACAAAAGGTTTCAGGTCTTGCTGCTCACGGCGCATGGGAGTTTCATCCATCACGAGCAAGACCTGCATGCCGGCATGGATGCCCGCTCGCCGCAGGACGGCGGGAAGTTGCAGCAGGGCATCGGGGTCAATTAAGATTTCATCGATATCGACAGTGCGCAGGGAAGCGCCAGCCTGGGAAGCTAACCAGCGCTTCAAAGCGGGCATACTGGCAGGATCGATTGGAAAGTTAGCGGTTGTCATCGTTTTGCTGCCTTTCGGAATGGCTCTTGCAGGGCATCATAGACCACGCGGTAAAGGGCGTAAGCGTCGTCATAGGCCTGGCGGTGTGCCGGATTCGGTTCTATGTAAGTTGCGACCGCAACGGCCACGGCTGCAGCTTCCTGTAAACTGGCGAACAGGCCGCCGGCGACACCGGCGAGCATGGCTGCGCCGAGGGCAGTTGTCTCCAACTCGCGTGGGACACTGACCAGCTTGCCCGTCACGTCTGCCTTGATCTGGAGCCAGAGCCGTCCCCGCGCACCACCCGCGACGGCGCGAATTTCGAGGGGATGAAGACCAATCTCTTGCATGCGATCCACGTTATCGCGCAAGCCGTACGCGGTGCCTTCAAGGATAGCGCGAACCATGTGGCCGCGCCCGTGCGCCAGGCTGAGGCCGAAGAAGACACCACGCGCATCGGCATTCCAGGTGGGGGTCATGGCTCCGCTCAGGCAGGGGAGAAATATGAGGCCCTCGGCGGCGACCGGCGCCTGTTCGGCTTCGGCATTCAACAAGTCATACGGGCTGATGCCTCGACGGGCGGCTTCGGCGCGTTCATGCGGCGCAAGCGCATCAAGGAACCAGCGATAGCTGCCGCCCGAGACAAAACCCGGATTCTCGATCAGCCAGGCTTCAGGGTCGGCATGGCAGTGGGTTTCCAATAGCCCCTCTTCGTCAAACACGGGCAGGTGAGCTACGGCACAGACTGGCTCGGCAGTGCCATTGATGTCACAGACGGTACTGCTGCCGGTGACGCCAGCGCCGACACAGGCGGCGTGCTCATCGCCGCTGCCAACGGCTACGACTGTTTTCGTGGTGAGTCCCAGTCTTTCAGCGGCAGTCTTTGTGAGGGGGCCAAGCACGCTTGTTGCTCCGCTAACGTGGCCCAGGCGCTGCTCGTCCAGGCCAGTCAGCCTGAGCATGCGTTGAGACCAGGCTTTTTGTTTAACGTCGAGCAGCAGGGTTGAAGAGGCATTGGAATAATCCACGGCAGTCTCTCCAGTGAGACGATAGGCCATGTAGCTGCCCGGCAATAAGAGGTAGCGCGAGCGCTCAAAAATGGCCGGCTCGTGGTCTCGCACCCAGAGCATCTTGGGGGCAACATGCGAGGAGTCGAGGTTCGCGCCGGTCAGGTGAAAGAGGTCGGCGGCGCTGATGTGTTCTTCGAGTGCATCGCACTGCGCGGTAGCGCGGCGGTCAAGCCAGATGATGGCTGGCCGCAACACCTCGTCCTGCTCGCCAACGCAGACCAGGCCATCAACCTGGCTGCCCAGGGCGAGCGCAACGACCTCAGCAGGCTGCGCAGCCGCTTCTCGCATTACCTGTCGCACAGTTGCTGTGAGTGCGATTTCCCAGTCTGCGGGGTCCTCTTCGGCCCAGTTGGGCGCGGGATAGCGTGGATCATATGCAGCATAGGCACTGGCAACGACGGTACCGGAGACATCCAGCAGCACGGTCTTCATGCCCTGCGAACCGACGTCCGCGCCAATGACGTAGCGATTGGTTGCCGGTTTCATGCTTGCTCCTCCAGTTCTGCCAGTGCATCGCGGGCGCTCCACTTCTCGCGAATGACCCGGCACAGCGCACGCGTGATGGCGGTGGGATGCTTGTGCTGAAAGATGTTGCGGCCAACAGAGCAGCCGATAGCTCCAACCTCTACCGCCTGCTGCATGCGCGTCAGCAGCTCTTCGTCGCTTACCAGCGTGCCGCCTGCAACCACGACGGGGACCTTCAGCGCGCGGACGATTCTTTCAAAAGAGGCCTGGTCGCCGCTCCAGTTGACCTTGACGATATCGGCACCCAGCTCAGCGCACAGGCGCGCGTTGCGCAGCAGGTACTCGGCTCCATAGCTGCTGCTGGATTCAGTAAGTGTCTGGTAAGCATCGGGGAATTCAGCCTCGGCAATGAAAGGCATGCCCCAGGCGTCACAGGCTTCGCCGATGGAAGAGGCGTACTGGATCATCTCAGATTCGTTTTCGCCCGCCAGGGCCACGTAGACAACGACGGCATCGGCACCGAGGCGCAGGGCTTCGTCAACAGAGCCGATGGGAGTGACGACGGCTCCCTGGAGTCGCCCGGCGGCGGAAGCGGAGAGCATGAGCGCCAGCGAGGTTGCCGGGGTAAATTCCTCGATAACCTGCCTGGCCATACCGCGCCCGAGCATAAAGACGTTAGCCCCGCCCGCAATGGCTTCACGCGTGCGCCCGCGGGTCTCATAAAGCCCTTCTAGAAAGGTTGGTGAGGTCATGCCGTGATCTAGCGCACAAATGATGCAGGTACCGTATTGCGGCTCAATCAGCCGCTTTAAGCGCATTGTTTTCCCCAGGCTCATCGGTAGCAACTCCTTTAGCGGTTAGTAGCAGATACAAACTGGATACGTTTGAGATGGAGTATACAAGGCAGGATTGCGTGGCGTCAATGTACGGATTGACCAGGCGCGGAGTCTGTGGGTCACTGATTTTGGCAGAGCGAGCATTTTCTGCTGGAATCCCGGTTTTCTGCAAGTTTCTTAACCATAATCACGCGGTTTTAACAGAATTGCAACCGGATTGACCCTTTCTTCCCAACATGCTTCATGTACGATAGTCGGTACTACCCACCTGTGCACATGCGGTCATAAGGAGCCGTGATATGATTAATGAAGCTGCTTCCCCTCCAAGGAAGGACAACCTGTATAGCTATGAAACAGTTGAGACACTGCAGGATATCGTATCGGCTGTTGAGCGAATCAGCGCGACCTGTTCTATGCCGGTCGCGCTGGTAACAATCAGGCTGTTTTATGAAAACGAAGAGAAGTCGAGCAGGCATAGACTGACGCCGGCCAATCACAGCACGAGATACCTACTCGGTAGCCTGCGTACGCTCGTGCGCAAAACCGACAGTGTTTTGCTTTTGAACTATACCATGTACTTCCTGTTGCCTGGAGCAAACATGCAAGGTGGGGAAATTGTGCAGAGTCGCCTGTGGGAAGCGCTGCTGTGGCGCGTACATAACCTCACCGAAAGCGATGCATCGCGACCACGAGGCATGGCTATAGGTCATAGCGCCTATCCAATACCTCATGCAACGATATATGATTTCATTGAAGCGGCCAGTAAACCCAGTTTGCGCCTGGACTCGCAGCCAGAGAAGACCATGAACGAGCCTGGCGCTCAAGATCGGCAGCAGGCTGAAGATGAAACGGAGGAGGAGCTTCCGGCCCTGGCGCGGAAACTGGGTATTCCATATCTCAGGCTCCTGCCCAGGAAATTACCTCGAGGTGTGCAGCACCTTGTCAATCGGAAGCTGGCGCAGGAGCTACGCTGCTACCCCCTTGGGCGCGAGCGCAATATGCTGACGGTCGCTATGCTCAATCCGGAGGATCGTTCTGCGCTAGAGCGGCTGAAACAGGAGACGGGCTTATTCATCTTCCCGGTTTTAACGCATCCTCAGGCTTTACAGGTCGCACTGGAGCAATTGATTTAGGAGGCCACCTATGGACGATTCCGTGATTCTGGTGTAGCATAGTTTGGATGTTTGTCTCAAATTCGCTATGCAAGAAAGGCCATAAATTTCCATGAGGATTTTAGTTACGGGTGGGGCTGGTTTTATTGGATCACACATTGTAGATCAATGCGTCACTGCAGGCCATGAAGTAGCCATTGTGGATAATCTGTGGGAAGAAGGGGGAGGCAAAGGGGAAAATCTCAATCCCAAAGCGCGTTTCTTTCACGCGGATATCACAGATGAGGCAAGGTTACAATCTATATTCGACGAGATACGTCCAGAAGTTGTCAGTCACCAGGCGGCGCAGCACAGCGTAGCCATTTCGACGAGAGATCCGCGACTGGATGCTCGCGTCAATGTGCTTGGCCTGTTGAACGTTTTAACCAATTGTACACGCGCCGGGACGCGTAAGATTATTTTTGCTTCTTCTGGAGCCACGTATGGCACTCCAGCCCGTCTACCAATCGATGAAGAGGTTCCACAGCGTCCTGAGTCGCCATATGGCATTACCAAGATGGTGGCAGAATATTATTTACGTTACTGGCAAGAGGCTAACAACCTTACATACACGGCGCTGCGCTACGGAAATGTGTATGGGCCGCGCCAGGATCCCAATGGAGAGGCGGGCGTGATAGCGATCTTCGCCAAACGTTTTCTTGACCACAACACTGTACGCATCGACTGGGACGGCGAGCAAAAGAAGGACTATGTGTATGTGGAGGATATAGCCCGCGCTAATCTACTCGCGATTGAGCATGGCGATAACGATATTTTCTGCCTGGGCACAGGGAGAGCAGCTTCGGTAAATGAACTCTACCAGGTACTGGCAAAGATTACCAGCTACAAGCCGGAGGTCGTTCGAGCGCCCAAACGCCCCGGCGATATCTACCTGGCTTACTTTGATTACAGCAAGGCCGAGCGTGTGCTAGGGTGGAAGCCTCAAGTGACGCTGGAAGAGGGCATTGAGAAGACGGTGGAGTTTTTCAGGGCGAAGTAGATATTGCCATTTTATTCACTTAGACCTGATAGCAGATTGAAGATGGGGAACGCACCAAGAAGGCGATTGAACGCACAACGGGTAAACGGTTGATGTACCGTGAGCCGATACACGCTGAGCAATGATTTGCGGTTTTTACGGATTTAGATTATAGTAGTGATACGTGGAGCAGATGGTAAGGAAAGGTTATATACTCCAGCTGAGAAAGAGCGTGCATCTATGAGTGAAGAGACAAAACCCCTTTTGCCTGATGGAAGATTTGCCTATTCTCCACCAACTTATCGCAGGATCACTGGCCTTTTGCCTGGAGGAAGACGGCTTACTCGCCCATTGACCGTAGCTGTTGAGTATGATGATGGAGAGGTTATAGTTAGTGAGCCACTATTCCATATGCACGCAGCAGCACCAACAGAGGCAGAGGCCCTTGAAGCATTCAAGCGCATCTTCTCGGGCTACCTTGATTTGCTTACACGACGCGAAAAGACATTAGGTCCGCAATTGCGCGATCAACTCAATTATCTTCGTTCCATTATTGTGTCAGAGTAAGCTAGAACCAGTTTGTTCAGTTCGTCAGATGTAGAGTGAGCCGTGAAGAAGCTCTAGAGACAATGAAGCGCAATTATTCACCAGGTTCGTCCCGTCGGATCAACTAATCATTGTTAAATTCGTCTCATTTCCTTAACCTGTCCCTGCGAGAGCCAGCGTCTGAGCGTAGGAGTGCACGACTGCCCGCATGTGGCGCGTGATGACGTGCGCCAGGATCAGGTGCGCATCTTCTTCCTGCTCAATATTCTGGCCGGGGGCCAGGATATAGGCATCCACAAGCGTTTTGAGCACTCCCCCTTTGGCCCCGAGCAGGCCGATGGTCGCAGCGCGGGTCTGCTTGGCCAGGCGCATGGCAGCGATGACATTGGGCGAGTTCCCGCTGGCGCTGATGCCGATCACCACATCGCCCGCTTCGATCAGGTTGGCCAGCTGCTCCTCAAAGATGTGTTCGTAGGCTGTATCATTGCTCCAGGCGGTGATCAAGGGCACGTGGTCGGTCAGCGAAATGGCCTTGAGCCGGGGCGCGCCCGGGGTAATCGTGTTCTTGGCCAGGTCGAGGGCGAAATGCGAGGCTGTGGCGGCGCTGCCCCCATTGCCCATGATGAAGATGCGATGGCCGTGCTGATAGGCCTCCTCCAGTAGCGACAACACCTGCTGCAGATGCGTCCGCGAGATGGTTTGCACCATCTGCTCCAGCTCAGCGAAGTAGTTATTGATGGCTTCCAACCTATCCACTGTACGATTCCTTCTTCCTTCCTACAATGTTGAGACAGAGCGGTGTGGCTGCACCGCTGGCTCCTGCGCTTCTGGCTCGGCATAGGGGGCGACCCAGCGCGAGTCAAAGCTGGCCACATTGAGCACTACGGTCGCACCCTGCTGATCGAACCGGAAGTTCATACGCTTTAAGCCGCGCTCCTCTAATACCCTGGTGACCGCCTCCTGTGCCTGCTCGCGACAATAGAGCAGCAGGAACCCACCCCCACCGGCGCCGGTGATCTTCCCCGCCGCTGCCCCGTGGTGCAGCGCCAGGCTGTAACACTCATCGATGAAGCCGGTCGAGAGCCCAGGAGCCAGGCGGCGTTTCTCCTGCCAGGCATAATCGAGCAGGCGCGCGAACTCCTCCAGATCCCCACGCTCCAGGCACGCCTGCACATCGATGGCCACCTGCTTGATATGATGCAGCGCTTGCAGCACCGCGCCATCCTGCTCTTCGGTGGACTTGCGCTGGTGCTTGAGAATCGAGGTCGATTCACGCGACGTGCCGGTAAAGAAGAGCAGCAAGCGGCGTTCCAGGGCCTGGCGTACCTCGGGTGCGATGCGCAGCGGCTCGACCGTGACGCCCTGGCGGGTAAAAGTGATGGTATTCAGGCCACCAAAGGCGGAAGCGTACTGATCTTGTTTGCCGATGGGCATACCCATCTTGGTGATCTCGATAAAGGAGGCCAGTTCGGCGACCTGCTGCCTGGTCATGGGCTGCTCGACCAGGGTCGAGAGGGCACGCACCAGGGTGACGGCGGCGGCGCTGGACGACCCGAGACCGGTGCCGGGGGGGACTTCGCTGGCGACGAAGAGATTAATGCCACGCCGGATGCCGAAATGATGCAGGATGGCCTTGGGCAGAGCCAGGTCCCCATTCCAGAAGAGGTCATTATACGGGGAGTGCCGGAACAGCGAGCGATAGTCCGCAGAGATGACTTGCAGGTCATCGGATTCATCGGTGGTAATCACGGCATAAAAGTATTTATTAATCGCGGTACTGATCACGACGCCCCCATAGTTGGCATAGTACGCCTCCAGATCGGTGCCACCCCCTCCAAAACTGATGCGCATTGGCGCTCGAGCAATTAACATGTCTTCCCCCTAACTATTGACACCCTGGCAAAGATGCGGGAGCACAATAACATATGTGCTCCCGCATCGCTATTTATGGCGCTACGGGCTGGCGCATTGCTTCAATGAGCACTTTGGCGACCTCTGGTCGAGAGAATTCGCGCGGCGGGATCTCGCCAGCCTGCAACATCTGGCGCACCCTGGTGCCGCTGAGCGTCACATGTTGCTCACTGCCATGCGGGCAGGTCTTCGCCGAGGCCATGGAATCACAGGCGCGGCAAAAGAAGGTATGATCAAAGAACATGGGTGTAATACCGAGCTTCGCCGGGTCGAATTCAGCAAAGATGTAATGAGCATCGTAGGTGCCGTAATAGTTGCCAACACCCGCGTGGTCGCGCCCCACGATGAAATGCGAACACCCGTAGTTCTTGCGCATCAAGGCATGGAAGATCGCTTCACGCGGGCCTGCATAGCGCATGGCGGCAGGAAGCACGCCGAGAATGACGCGGTCAGCGGGATAGTAGTTCTCCAACAGCACTTCGTAGCATTGCATGCGCACATGTGCTGGAATGTCGTCGCCTTTCGTATCACCAACCAGGGGATGCAGGTAGAGGCCATCGACCGTTTCCAGTGCGCATTTCTGAATATATTCATGCGCCCGGTGCACAGGGTTGCGTGTCTGAAAGCCAACCACGCGCTTCCAATCGCGCTCCGCGAACAGCTGGCGTGACTCGGTGGGCGTATAGCGGTACCGGGCGAAAGCCTGGTGCTGCAAAGCTACGACCCGCACGGGGCCACCGAGCAGCACATCGCCCTGTTGATACAGAACTGCCACGCCCGGGTGTGCCAGGTCGGTCGTGCGATAGACCTGACTGGCTTCGAGCTGCTTGTCGTAGCCATACTTTTCTTCGATGGTCATGACAGCCTGGAGGGTTCCCTGGGCATCGACGAGCGCTACCTGCGAGCCTTCTTTCAAGCCCGCAGCCTGCTCCGCGGAGACCGCGAGCGTAATGGGTATCGACCAGGGCAACCCATTACTCAAGTGCATGTCTTTGACGCTACCGAGGTAATCGGCCCCGTTCATGAAGCCATGCAAGGGACTATAGGCGCCATGCGCTAGCATTTCGAGGTCAGCCAGTTGGCGCGAACCTACCTGGATCTGTGGCAGGCTGCTGGCACGTGCCTGCAATTCTGCACGTTCCTGCGCGCCCGCCATGTTGATGACGAGTTCTCCCCCGTGGGGAGCAATTAATCCGTTATGCATTGTATCTTCCTGTTACTGTGATGACTACAGGTATCCGAGAGCGGTCAGGCGATCGGTGACAAGCCTGGCGTCGTCTTCGTGTAAATCCTCGGGCTCGAGGTAACCCAGGTCTTCAAGCCTGGCAAAAATGCGTTCAACGCTCTCTTCGACGGTCTCCCTGTCGGTTTCGACGATGAGTTCAGGGTGCTCAGGCTCCTCGTAAGGATCATCTACGCCGGTAAAGCCTTTGATCTTGCCCTCGTCAACCAGTTTATAAAGACCCTTGACGTCGCGCTGGCGGCAGACTTCGATGGGGCACTTGACATAGACTTCGACAAAATCGCCGATGTGATCGCGTGCCCATTGGCGAGTCTCGCGATAAGGCGAAATGGCGGCAGAAATGCAGATCACGTCATTACGTGTCAGCAGACCACAGACAAAGGCGATACGCTTAATGTTGGTATCGCGGTCCTCGCGGCTAAAACCAAGACCCTTACTCAGATGTGTGCGTACGACATCACCATCCAGCACCTCAACTTTCTGTCCACTGGCCTTGAGACGATGCTCGATAGCTTCGGAAAGGGTGCTTTTGCCAGCACCTGAGAGGCCCGTAAACCAGAGAGTAAAACCCTTATTCGCCATGTAATGTTAATCCTCCAAAATTCGTTGTCACGTGCATAATGAAGGGAGTCTCCCCTATTCCCCCTTCGCTCCGTACTTAAAATGCTTTTCCCTGCATGTCGGCGGGGACAGGGACATCCAATTGCTTTAGAATAGCCGGGGCCATATCCATCAATTGCAGCCCGGTCAGTTCGCGCCCGCAGGGCCCCTCATGCACATCCGGATCGTGTCTGATCACGATGCCAAACTGGGCATGATTACAATCATCGGGGCCGGTATCATTCTCAAAGGTATAGATCGAGCCATGGCCGACAGTACCGACCGAGCGCCAGGAGAGATCACCGAAGTAGACGATCAGGTCTGGCGGGACCCCGTTACATTCTTTGTATATTTCTTGCGGCTTATACACCTTTGTGCCGATGTTTACACCATTGTGGTCTACCAGCGCTTCAAACTTCGCCTTGAGCTCATCACGAAGAGCCTCATACTCGTCGCGTTTGACGATACCCCGGGGTTCGCGCCCCTCGACATTGAGGAAGATACGGGCATAATAGCCACCATCACCCCAGACCCTGGTTCTACCCCAGTCAATCTCACACTTGTCGATTGACGTTAAGGTGGCCGGTCGCGATTTCAGTGCCAGGTATCCTTCTTTGATGAGCCACTCATTGACGCAGATACCGCCGTCCATTTTCTTGGCTCCGTGGTCGGAGACGATGAAGACGGTAGTGTTCTGTTCGTCCACAAGGTCGAGTATCTGGCCGATCTCGCTGTCGATATAGTGATAGTAGTGATGGATGCTTTCGTTCAATACCGGGTGGACTTCATACTTGTGATGAGTGGGATCATGGTATTTCCATAAGCCGTGGTGAATACGGTCTGTCCCCATTTCAACGAACATGAAGAAATCCCAATCTTTTTCAGCAATCCATTTTTTGACCAGTTTGAAGCGTTTTTCGGTCATGGTATAAATCTGGCGCAGCAGGTAGTCTTTATCATCAGTGCGGAAGTTGGGTACATCTACGAGGTAGTCGCCAACTGTCGCCTCGATCTCCTGCATTGCCGAAGCGGGATAGGTATATGGCTTCTCGTGATTCGTGGTTGAGGGAGAGAGAAAACATCCAACCTGAAGACCATTTACGGGCCTGGGAGGATAGGTCTGTGGTACACCGACCGTAATGACTTTTTTCCCTGCCCGCGAAAGGATATCCCAGACACGATCAGTTTTCACTGAGTTAGCATTAGCCAGGGTGTTCTTTTCATAAGAATAGTCGCCACGATTACGAAAGCCATAAAAGCCTAATGTGCCTGGATCTTTGCTCGACATCATCGAACTCCAAGCGGGAACAGTGATTGCCGGAATGCAGCTCTCGAGCTTGCCCCACACGCCCTCATCCATGACCCTTTTGAAATTCGGCAATTCATCGCGCCATTGGTCAAAAACAAGTTCCGGTGGAGCACAATCCAGGCCGATCACCAGAACTTTTTTGCGCCGACTCATGAACATCTGCCTTTCAACATGAATTGATCGTCTTTAATTGCGCTATTGAGTATAGCACCTTCGACGAGCGAAAAGCGTTGCCAAAGAGTGAAGATGAGGTGATAAATCTGCTTGCTTCGTTGCAGTTACTTAACCGCGCTCAAGGACGCTTTCCCCTATGTATTGTAACGACTGTTGCAATTTTTTAGGGGGGTGACAGCAAAAATGGGCTATACGATTTGGGAATGCCATGCCGGTCACCAGGGGGATAAAATGATCAGAGCCATGCTAATCTCGTTGTGCCTGGCCGTTAACATATCGAGGGACCAGCGCCTGTTAGTTGGGTCACAGGGAATATGTTAGTAGAGTTATAGCAATCAGGCGAAAAGAGGGGTATAGTTAGGATATCGTAAAGACTTATGTTGTGGGATAGGTACACAAGTGCCTATTTCGGGAAAGGAACAGAGTATCTCGTATGAGAAACAAGAAAGTGCGTGTAGCAATTGTAGGCGTAGGTAACTGTGCCAGTTCGCTGGTACAGGGCGTACATTACTATCGTGAAGCGAAACCGGGCGATTTCGTCCCAGGCTTGATGCATGTGAACCTGGGCGGATATCACATTAGCGATATTGAGTTCTCCGCGGCCTTTGATATCGACCAGAATAAGGTGGGCAAAGATCTCGGCGAAGCCATTTACGCAGCCCCAAATAATACGTATCGCTTTGCCGATGTCCCTAAACTGGGCGCGGAGGTCTACCGGGGCATGACACATGATGGGCTGGGCAAATACCTCTCGCGCGTGATTACGAAATCAGCGGCGCAGACCGACGATATCGTCAAAATACTCAAAGACACCGGGACCGATGTGGTGATCAACTACCTGCCGGTCGGCTCTGAGACGGCGACCAAGTGGTATGTCGAGCAGATTATCCAGGCAGGTGCAGGTTTCGTAAACTGCATTCCGGTGTTCATTGCCCGCGAACAATACTGGCAGGAGCGCTTCAAAGAGGCCAATCTGCCGATGATCGGTGACGATATCAAAAGCCAGGTCGGGGCAACAATTGTGCATCGCATGCTGGCGCGGCTCTTCCGCGAGCGCGGGGTAAAGCTGGAACGCACGATGCAGTTGAATGTTGGCGGCAATACTGACTTCTATAATATGCTCGAGCGCGAGCGCCTGGAGTCGAAGAAGATCAGTAAGACCAACGCCGTGACGAGTCAACTGGACTATGATCTGGGTGAGGACAACGTCCATATCGGCCCATCCGACTACGTGGCTTGGCTCACAGACCGCAAATGGGCGTATATTCGCCTGGAGGGCCGCACGTTCGGTGATGTACCGCTCAATATGGAACTGAAGCTCGAGGTGTGGGATTCGCCAAACTCCGCCGGCGTCGTCATAGACGCGGTGCGCCTGGTCAAGCTGGGGCTGGATCGCGGTATCAGCGGCACGTTGGAGGGCCCAAGCGCCTACCTGATGAAGTCTCCGCCCGTCCAGCACCATGACGATATTGCGCGTGAAATGACCGAAGCTTTCATTCGCGAGGAAGTTTACAAGGACCCCCAGGTGCTGGAGCCTACCAACAGCCACAAGGTGGAGACGCAGGTAGAGTAAAGGGGTAGCTTGTCTTACCCCTGGAGATATGCTATACTGCGCAGCGGAGAGATGTCTGAGTGGTCGAAAGTGCCGCTCTCGAAAAGCGGTAGGGTGAATAGCCCTCGTGGGTTCGAATCCCACTCTCTCCGCTGCTTGCCCACTCTGCTGACCGCGCCAGCGTCGTTGCAGAGCGGAATAAGAACAGCGCTGGAGGAGTCTCATAGTGGCCTAGTGAGCACGACTGGAAATCGTGTAGGGTGAATAGCCCTCGTGGGTTCGAATCCCACCTCCTCCGCTCATCTCCTGCACCCACTTCTGCTTGCCTTACAAAAAGCGTCCTTGCGTCAGAACCCAAAGTTGACAGTAAATCGTACAACTCTACAAGAACGGACCAGTTTCCCCTTGACATGAAAGCGGTTTCATAGTATATTTTCTTCATGAAACCGCTTTCACGATCCTAGTTTCGTACATATACTACGTCTGTAATGATTGCCGTACTGTATATAAGATGCAGAGGAGACGATGGGATCAAAACTCACGATACAAGATATCGCACGCCTCGCGGGGGTTTCCAAAGCCACTGTCTCCCGTGTCCTCAATCAGAAGTCAAATGTAGATCCCGCTACACGCGAGCGCGTTTTGCGCGTCATCAATGAAAAAAGGTTTGTTCCCAGCATCACCGCTTCCGGGCTAGCTGGCGGGCGCAGCCGTTTGATAGGCTTACTCACTCCCCCTTTGGCATGGCCTACTGTCTCGGAAATCATGCATGGCGTGGCGGAGGTAATCGAGCGGAGTTCATATGAAATCGTGCTGTATAGCATCGGTCAAGCGCGCGACCACAGTGACATCCTTGACCGTATTCTGGATATGAGGCTCACATCGGGCCTCATCGCCATCTTGCCTGGCCAGCTAGGCGAGCACCTCGTCGATTTATACGAGCAGGGTTTACCTATTGTAGAGATTGACGACCAGGAACCCTTGACGCCTATGCCCTGGGTTGGTATTGACAACTATGAAAGCGCCTACCAGGCAACGCTGCACCTGATCCGGTTGGGCCATCGACGCATTGCCCATATCCAGGGCCCATCCAACTTTCGCTGCTCTCGCGAACGGCAACAAGGATACTGTCAAGCCTTGCTCGACCAGGGACTCGTTCCCGACCCTGAGCTTGTACTGCAGGGCAGTTTTGAAATTACGGGCGGGCGAATTTGTGCAAACGCCATCTTCTCGATGAGTACGGATGAGCGGCCCAGCGCCATTTTCGTCGGGAATGATCAAATGGCGTTCGGTGTCCTGGCGGTTGCCGAACAGCACGGAATACGTGTCCCTGAAGATGTTGCGGTAGTCGGTTTCGATGACATTCCGCTCTCTGCTCATATGAGGCCAGCGCTCACAACGATGAGGCAGCCGTTTTATGAGATGGGCAAGACTGCCGTTGAACTCCTGCTCTCGTTTGTAGACCCTCAATTCTCTGTTGCTGGGGCAGAGCATGTGCAGCCTTTCCCATCTACCGGGGTCATGGAACCCGTACGTTTCTATTTGCCTACACACCTGGTAGTGCGAGAATCTTGTGGATCGTCCCAACGCATTTCGATGAGCGAGGGAAGTTAACCCATCCAGCACAAAAACAATGACCATCGTATCCAGTGCGCAGTTTGCGCAATAGATGTCAACCTGCATACAGGTTGTCAAGTCATTTTGTTGTCATTTTACCTGTGAACAGGAGCAAAGATGAGCATTACCAACGATACCCAGCCGCAAGTGATTGCCGATGGCAGCCTGGAAGGGGCCTTCCCTTCTGACTTCTTATGGGGAGCGGCCACCGCCTCCTACCAGATCGAGGGAGCCGCACAGGAGGACGGACGGGGCCCATCCATCTGGGATGTGTTTTCCAGGATCCCCGGGAAAGTCTATCGAGGTGATACGGGAGATGTTGCAGATGACCACTATCACCGCGTGCAGGAAGACGTTGCCTTAATGGCCGAATTGGGTCTCGACGTGTATCGCTTTTCCATCGCATGGCCGCGCATTTTTCCTCAAGGTACGGGCGCGGTCAACGTCAAGGGACTGGATTTTTATGATCGCCTCGTGGATACGCTCTTAGCGCATGGCATCACGCCCCTGGCGACGCTCTATCACTGGGATCTTCCCTTAGTGCTACAGGAGCAAGGCGGCTGGCTGGTGCGCGATACGGCCCATGCCTTCGCCGACTACGCGGAGGTGGTTGCGCAGCGCCTGGGCGACCGTGTCGAGTGGTGGACGACGCATAACGAACCGTGGTGTACTGCCTATCTCGGCTATGGCACGGGTTACCATGCACCCGGCTTACAGGACATGCAGATGGCTGTCACCGCCGGGCACAACGTGCTTGTCTCCCACGGGCTCGCTATGCCGCGTATCAGGGCGCATATGCGCCCAGGCGCGCAGGTAGGCATTACCCTGAACTTCACCCCGGTCTATGCCGCCGATGATCGACCCGAGACGCTGGCATGCGTCGAGCAAGTCGATGCCTTCAGTAATCGCTGGTTTGCCGACGCGATCTTTCGCGGCAGCTATCCCCAGGGAGTGTTCGATTACCTGCGGGTAGCGCCGCCCCCAATCGAGGATGGTGATTTCGAGCTGATAAGCGCGCCAATTGACTTTCTCGGTGTCAACTATTACTCGCGTTCGCTCGTTCGCGCCGGCGAATCGACGAACGGGACGGCTGGAACTACCCCCTCCATCGAGTACATCAGCCCTGTACCCGGCGCCACCTACACGGAAACAGGCTGGGAAGTGTACCCGGACGGGCTCCGGCTCTTACTGAAGCGCATTCACGATGACTATGCTCCGCGGGCCATCCTCATCACTGAGAATGGGGCCGCATTCCAGGATCAGTGGGACGGCGATGGGCATATTCCCGATCCCCAGCGTACGCACTACCTGCACACGCATATCCAGGCGGTTGGACAAGCCTTAGGAGAAGGCGTGCCGGTGCGCGGCTATTTTGTATGGTCGCTCCTGGATAACTACGAATGGTCGGACGGCTACAGTAAACGCTTCGGCATCGTCTATATCGATTACCCAACCCAGCGCCGCATCGTCAAAGAGAGCGGGCGGTGGTATGCATCCTTTCTCGCGTCACAGAAAGGCTTAGCAGGGCGACCGCGAGGGTCGCCCCTACCATAGACGGGGGAGAGTTGCTAGCGGTTCCCAGCCAGGTTATAGAGCTTAGCAGGGCGACCGCGAGGGTCGCCCCTACCATAGACGGAGGAGAGTTGCTAGCGGTTCCCAGCCAGGTTATAGAGCTTAGCAGGGCGACCGCGAGGGTCGCCCCTACCATAGACGGAGGAGAGGTGCTAGCGGTTCCCAGCCAGGTTATAGAGCTGCACCAATTCCTCAATGACAGCTTCTTCTCTCCCATCGTGGATCCCTTCGGGGACACAGGTCTGCAGGTGCTTTTCCAGGATGATCGCTTCGAGCTTCTCAATAGCCTTGCGTACTGCGTAGGTCTGGCGCAGAATATCGACGCAGTATTGATCCTCTTCGATCATCTTGCGAATGCCTTTCAGATGCCCTTCAATGTAGTTTAAGCGTTTGAGCACTTCTTGCTTTTCAGCACGCATCGGCATTTTCTCTTTCTACCCCCTACCGAGGGGTATGGACTCTGGGAAGAGTATAGCATAGACTGGCTGAAAAGGGCAAACGCACCCCGAACCACCCCGACAGGCATACAGTTGAGGCTGTTTTGTGGTAATCTATAAAGCCATACAAATCGTAATACAGGGCAGTAGACAGAACGGAGAGTCACTCACACATGACCTGTGAAGAATTTGAGGAGCTCTCAGGTGCATATGCGCTGGGCGCCGTCACACCTGAGGAACGGGAGGCGGCACGAGCACATATTGCAGGGTGCGCAAAATGCACACGCCTTGCGCAGGATCTGCGCGCTGTAGTGGGTGTGTTGCCACTTTCTGTCACACAGGTAGATCCTCCGGAGTCTTTAAAGGAACGCTTGCTCGCAGAAATTCGTAAGGAGGGCAGTACACCGGCTCGCCCTGTACAAATCGGCCAACGGCCCAGGCAACGGCGGCGCTGGGTGACCCCACTGCTGGCTGCAGCAGCCATATTGGGGTTGATGCTCTTTGGCGGTATGACCGCGTGGAATATCTCTCTCCTGCACCAGGTTAGCTCGCTTGAGCAGCAGAGCAACTCCCTGGGGGCCAGGGTTACCTCTCTGCAGCGTCAACTAGCTCTGGCTTATGGGCTCCAGGGCCGTGGGGCAAGGGGTAAATTAATCTACTTCCCACAGCAGAATATTACAGTGCTGGTAATAGAAGGACTCCCGCAACTGGAGGGGACACAAGTTTACCAGGGCTGGCTGATCCACGATAATCAACCTCTGAGTATTGGGCTACTTAGCGTGCAGAATGGTATTGCGAGTGTGACGTTTCCAGGCAACATTACCGGCTACCAGACTGCGGCTGTGAGTAGAGAGCCCGGGCCACACCCCAGCAAAAATAAGCCTATCGGGCCGATCGTGGCAGCAGGTGAGTTGAAGCAACCGATCCAGACAGCGTAGGACAATCCATCAAGCGCGTAGGGGAGGCGACATGTGCACGGCCGGGGCGATGCAAGCATCCCCACTCCACTCCACTCCACACCGCTCCCGCCCCTACGCAGGTTCCACTAGGCATCAATCTAAGACGCGAGCCCGGGATTCCGTAGGGGCGAGGGCGGATGATGTGGGGAAGGGAGGGCCTTTAGACTCTGCTGGCGAATGAAAGAACGAGTGCAACGCGGCAGGGCAGGGGCAAGCCCAGCCCCTACTATACACGGGTGGGTCGGCTTGCTAGGCCGTCTATAGTAGGGGCGATCCCTTGCGGTCGCCCTGTGTACGGGCACCATCGCGTATTTCTCGCATTCGCCAGCAAAGTCCTTTATGGTCGCCCGGTGCTGGGGGTGTGAGCGCGTTTCTCCACATGGGAGCACAAGGAACAGGACGCGGGCGACCATTGGCACTTATCCGTCTTGCCAACGCTGCTGCGCAGCTAGCACTGCGTGCTCAGGCAAGACGCAAGGAGCAAGGCCCTCCCCGCCGCTCCTCACCTCCCTCGCCCCTACGGATGGTGATGAGCTTTCTTTTAAGTTGATGCCTATTCTCGCCCCTACGCGGGTCCTTAATTAGTATGCCTGCGCTTGAGGATGGAGCGGAAGAGGGTATTGCGTAGTTGGGGCCAGAGTTTCTCCAAGGCCTGCTCTTCGGCAGCTCCTGGCAGTTCATGAGGAGCCGCCCAGCGCTCGCGTACAAAAAGATCGGTAACACGGCGCAGTGGTGTCGCTGCACGCGGGAAGTGCCTGCTCAGCACACGATTATATTCATAGGGAGTCTGCCATCCTCTGGGAGGCAGGCCAGCCCAGCTAGCGAGGCGGCAAACGCGCCAGAACATAGTCGAGGCAACACTAGCAGCAGCATTGAGCCAGCGCTCTTTATACCAGTTGAACAAGGCAAAGGCAAATATGAGGATGGAGGTGGCCAAGATCAGCAGCGATAGCCCCAGAAAAAGCTCCTGACTTACTTGCGCACCTGGCGAGTTAATTCCTGTGCCAGAACCGGTCGAGCCGGGGGTCTGCTTATGCTGCGGGCCAGTCTTCTGGTGCCCGGGAGCAGGCGTCGGATGCGGGCTGGTTGGGGGCCGGGGTTGCCCTGGAGGCGGATTGGGCCGTGTAGAAGATGCGCCATTGAGCGAAAAGCCAGGGGTGGGATCGAAATTGATCCAGCCAAAAGTGGGAAAGTAGACCTGTACCCAGCTATGAGCGTCACTACCATTAACAACCCATACCTTGTGTTGTGAGTCATAATGCCCCTGGCTGAAGCCATTTACGATGCGCGCAGGAATGCCGAGTAAACGAGCCATGATAGTCATTGCGCTGGCATAGTAGGTACAGTAACCCTTGTGAGTCTGTAACAACCACGCTACAGCATCCATGGTGCCTGGTACGGGTTGATTCTCTACGGAATACATAAATTGCGTTGGATCACTTAGATGTGCTTGCAGCTCTTTCATTGCATCATAGACATTCGTTGTTCCCCGGGTCCATTGCACGGCCGTATTGCGCACGCTTGACGGAAGATCAGTGGGCGTTTGGAGATAATATTGTTTGAGTATAGGAAAGTTCGAGTCGTTTGACCAGAGATTCTGACTATCCTGGGGAAATAAAACTGTAGATAAATCCTGGGCAGTGGCAGTTGGAGTATAGGATATGACCTGGTAACGCTCGCCCTGGGTTAAAGGGTTTTGCTGCGTCCAGGCAGTGATAATGCCGTTGCCGTAGAGGACGGTAGGCACGTTAAAACTCGCCGGACGCGCGGGCGCAAAGATATAATTCTTTGTACCCCCCGGTGGCTGGACGACGTTAACAGTGGTTGCTACCTGGTTGAAGTTGCTGATGGTTTCCAGAGGCAGGTGCGTATGCGCGGGAAATTGCTGGGACTGATTCGAGGCCGATGATGTCCAGGTATGACCATCAAAGCGGTCATAGGTGAAGCCTTCCAGGTATTGCGACTGGGGCGCATTGCTGGTATAGCTGAGGACTTCACCCGTTGGCAGGTTTACACTGCCGGTGATCGACAGCTGGTCGCCAAAGAAGTTGGTAGCAGGTTGAGTTGGCTGAAAGAGCGAACCCTGGCCGCCCAGGGGAAATTGCCCATGTGTGAGGCTGTTCCATGCATTATCCAGGCCATTCCAGAAATTGACCCCCGACCCAGG
>Ga0209701_10000571_pt1 | contig 21964 bp, 21 predicted proteins | sample CZO8metaG_4_FD_188356 | JGI IMG/M metagenome (GOLD analysis project Ga0209701, IMG submission 188356) | Vadose zone soil microbial communities from the Eel River Critical Zone Observatory, Northern California, USA - CZOApr15con2H3.8 metaG... | ecosystem: Environmental > Terrestrial > Soil >... | reverse complement strand
CAACGTCCTTCATCGACACCAGCGTCACTTCGGGACAAACCTACTATTACGTCGCGACCGAAGTGGACTCCACGGGGGCGGAAAGCGTCTACTCGAGCGAAGTTATGGCCGCCATTCCCTGAATGTGATTTGAACTCGGCTTGCTTTTCTTTCCTGCCTCCAATTTCTACTGCTCGAAATGGACGGAGAACCAGGAACAGGCCTCGACCGGAATCGGCCGCAGGGATAGCAAGACCCAAATCCTTGTCGCGGAACTGGAAGGGCATCATTCACGGTAAATGAGCTAATATCTCATTCCGAAACTGATGACCTACTGGCGCATTTTTCTAATGTTTGACACTTACGGTAATTAATTGTTCAATACCCCGCAACCCGGCACATCGAGGAGAAACCCTGCCGCAACTCTGCTAGGGCCTTTCCCCGCCCTCGATATCCGTTCTCGCGAAAGTGTGTGATTCTCGAAGGAGGAATAGGCATGACTTGGAAAGCAGGCTTGTCCGTAGCAATTTCTATTGTGTTTACTCTGGCAGCGCCAAACCTGAGTCTGTCGCAAAGTGAAGTAGCACAGTCTCATGCACCGATCTTGATTCCCGCGACTTCGATTGAGCAGGCAGAGGATGTGGGGGTACGAGCGCATACCAACCACTTGATTCGATTCGAACCAGACCGCGGAGGGACGTCCCCTAGCGGCTTGTCTCCCGCTACGCTGCGCTCGGTTTATAGCCTGCCCTCGACGGGCGGAGGCGGAACGATCGCGATCGTCGACGCATATCATTACGCCACAGCGGAGAACGACCTAAGCGTGTTCTCCAGCGCGTTCGGATTGCCGCAATGCACTACAGCAAATGGATGCTTCAAGCAGGTTTACGCTAGCGGCTCGAAGCCCAGGGCAAATTGCGGCTGGGCACAGGAAGCGGCCCTGGACATCGAATGGGCGCATGCAATGGCACCCAACGCCAAAATCGTACTGGTGGAAGCGGCGTCGAGCAGCTTTGCAAACTTGTTCGCCGCTGTGGACGTCGCGACAGCACAAGTCACCGCGAACGGCGGCCACGGCCAAGTCTCGATGAGCTGGAGTGGAAGCGAATTCTCAACGGAGGCCTCGAACGATTCTCACTTCCAGAACAATAACGTGGTCTATTTCGCTTCGAGCGGAGACACGGGTGGAGTGAACGGCTATCCCAGCGTATCGCCCTACGTGGTCTCGGCGGGCGGCACGAGTGTAAAGCTGAATGCAAATGGTTCACTGAACAGCGAGACTGGATGGAGCGGCAGCGGAGGAGGACCCAGTAAGTACGAGCCAGTCCCCGTCTGGCAATCGGGATTACCAAATGCAGACCCGACGCACCGCTCGGCGCCGGATTTTTCGTTCGACGCCGACCCCAATACGGGAGTGTCGGTGTATGACAGCACGTCTTGCCAAGGCCTTAGCGGTTGGCTGGTATTTGGAGGCACGAGCGTGTCTTCTCCATCGCTTTCGGGAGTCGTGAACTTGGCGGCACACAACTACACCAACACCACTCAGGAACTGACAGTCATCTATTCAAATATAGGCACCAACGATTTTCGAGACATCGTCTCCGGAACGGCCGGTAGCTTCAGCTGTAAGTCCGGATACGATTTTGTCACCGGAGTTGGAAGTAATTTGGGAACGAGTGGGAAATAGTCAGTCCGCAGAGGGCGTGAAATAAGTTCAGAGGGGCGCATGATGTCATGCGCCCCTCTGGCGCGTTTTGGGCGCGGTCGCGGGAGTGCGCCTCACGTTCTGGGGACACCGCCACGACCCCCAGATTCGTCACTTCGGCTGACAGGCGAGGAAGGGATCAACCGTTCATCCGGTCAGAGTTTCAGGTAGCCGCGAAATAACAATGGGGCGGAAAGTGGCAGCCGATCAATCCCGAGTATGTTGTGGGCAAAGAGGGACTTACATCCCGACGCAATATTGAGGCATCATAATCTATAACTGCAAGAACCTATGGCGAAGGCAGGCAACCAAGCCTGTCCTGTCCCCGCCCCAAGAACAGGAGAGCTATATGAAACATTTCACTCTGATTCTGGCCGGAGCGATGGTGCTCGCCTTGGCGGCGCCAGCTTTTGCTCAGCGCGCACACCCGAGCCCAGGTGGACCGCCTTCGAGTCCTGGCGGACGGCCTTCGGGGGATGGACCGGGGTCGAACTCTAACTCTGGCATGAGCGGAGCTCATGAAGCCGGGGCCGCGACACACGCCGATATGTCACATGCTTCTCCAAGCGAGGTGCTCAGCCACAACACCGCAATCGCCGGAAAGATTAAGACGCTGACGGGTCAGGACGCGCAAGCGGCTTGCGCCGGCTTCAAAAACGTAGGCCAATGCGTTGCGGCAGCGCACGTAGCGAAGAATCTTGATGTCCCTGGTGGCTTCGATGCGTTGAAGGCGAAGGTGACCGGTAGCGGTGGAGTGAGCCTGGGTAAAGCTATCGAACAGCTCAGTCCGCAAGCCAATGCCAAAGCTGAGGCAAAGAAGGCGAACAAGCAAGCCTCGGATGATTTGAAAGAGTCCAGTTCCTGACGATCAGCGCGCGAGGACGCGCCGTCATAAATTCGTAATACTAATCGTGGTGAATGGCGGCAAAATGCGAACGAAGGGTGAATAGAGAAGGAGAAGGTGATTCGTCGGGTTTCATCGCAACTTGCTGCGATGGGTTGGAGCGTGCCCATCGGAGTCCATCCGAAAGAGACCACTCAACCATGAGTGTGACATTGTGCGAAACGGCCAAAAGAGAGTTAACACCACGGAATTCAAATCGATGCAGGATGCGCGTGTCACACTCATGGTGCGCGAGCGGTCAAACGAAGGGCGACTGTGACGGAATTGTGACGGAAGACCGCGCAAATTGGCGAAAAACAAACGAATACCCAAAAAACCGGAGAGGAGCTAACTGACAGCTGGCAAAGGGATTTAATTGAATTGATGTCAGTTAACTAAGTGACGATTTATTTTTTCAAGACCGCTGGTTTCAACCGCTCACCCACTCCTCCGTTTCTAATTATAACTGGCAACAGCACTTAGCGGGGCGATTGGTGACACTTTCGGCTTCGACTGCTGCACTTTGGTGAAGGGCGTCACTAAACTGTCACCAAAACCGTCGAGCTTCGATGTGGCATTGCGCTTGGAAGCGAGATTTGGGTGCGCATAGCGCATGGTTACCGTGACGGTCGAATGTCCCAGCAACTGTTGCACTGTCACTAGATCCGCTCCCTGTTCTAAAAGCCGGGTGGTGAAGGTATGCCGCAGCCTGTGCCACGTAATTCCTTCAACTCCGGCCTTCTTGCACGCCAATTCGAGTCCCGCGTCGAGATCCACAAACGGGTCACCGGTTACGTGGTTGTAGAAGACGAAATCGCTTTTGCGCCCTAACGCCCAATAATCTAGAACCCGGCGCGCTTTCGCTTTCATTGCTCGCCGCCGGTTCCCGCAAAAGGACGCCAAAATTCCCTACCGTGTCCTTTCATGGGGGCGCACCGTTCGATTCTGCGCTGTTGAGAATTCCGAAAATTAATTTGGATTTCCCATTCACCCCGTGTCGCTTACTTCGGAATTGGCTTCATGTACTCGCGAATCATGTCCATGTTTCCGGTCTTCCAATCGCTCAGGTCCACTCCCACGACAAACATCTCGGCTATGGCGATGCTCCGTTTGAGGATCTTGAGCATGGGGCGAGCGGGATCAAGGAGGACTTGCGGCAATTGTTGGGAGTGGAGCGAGAGTCCGAAGTTTTGCCATTTGTTCGGCTTCTTGGAATGAGGAAGCGGCACGCAAACAAGGAGCGCTGTCCCTGCGGTAGTGGAGACCGCGTTGGTCGGTGTCATCATCGCCTCTTGAACCGTTGGCGTAAGCGCTTGGGCCGGTATTGGTTTCGAATCGTGGAACAGCAGCTGCTCAATAACGCGCTGTCCGGCAAATCCGGCGTCCGTGGCGGACCCATGCGATGGGCGCCGCGACGTCGTCTCTGACTTCCTTTCTGAACGGTTGAGGAGAATACAGCCGAGACGGACCAGTACAAGTGAATCTCCTGGGATTCACCCGATCGTTTCCCCAGATTCCGCGCCTGCTTGAGTGAGGTCGCGGCGGCGCTACTGGGCCATTGAATCGCGCCAATAAAAAGCCCGACTTTATAGCATGGCCATGATAATTACCATGGCCGTGGTAATTCTATGGCAGGCCACTACCCAAACCCGTCGATGGAAGCCCAGCTCGGGTGGATTGTAGCCAACGTGTTTCGCGAGGAAGGCTGGAAAATCGTGGATCAGCCGCGACAAGGGGGTGCGTCGCCCGATTTCATTGCTTCAGGCCACGGAAAAAAGCTGGTCATCGAGATAAAACGGGCTTCAGAAGGCCGCAAGGATCGTGTGATTCCCCTGCTTTCCCAGGCCGCGCTGGATGCGGCCTACTATTCTCGCAGGCTACCCGGTCACCCGATCCCAGTTGCCGTGGTAGGCGCGAATCACATGCCCGATTCGGTTGCCGAAGAAGCGAAGCAATTTCTGAGGGAACGTCTGCCCGAAGTGGCGATCGGACTATTGGACCTCGAGGGTTTTCGGTCATTCGCGGGCCACGGTCTAGAGTCGCTGAGTTCGGAGCGGAAGCCACAACGGAATATTCGGCAACCGAAAGTGCACGCGCCACAGCTCTTTTCGGATTTGAACCAATGGATGGTCAAGGTTCTCCTCGCTCCGCGAATCGCGGAATCGTATTTGTCGGCGCCGAGAGGTCACTATCAGGGAGCGTCGCAACTGGCAGAGGCGGCCGGTGTATCGGTGATGAGTGCGTTTCGTTTTGTCGAGGAGTTTTCGAAAGAGGGTTTTCTCGAGTCCGGAGCTGGCCCACTTCGCCTGGTCCGCTTGAAAGAATTGATGAATCGGTGGCTCGCCGCCAGTCAGAGGCGTGTTCTGGAAATCCCCATGCGGTGGGTGCTTCACCGGGGCAGAAAAGCGCTTTGGAACGCATTGCGTTCCTACGAGTCTCAGGATGGACTGCTCTCTCCTGACACTAGTCAGTTGCTGTCGGCGCGCCCGCGCGCGTGTCTCGGCCTGTTCGAGGCGGCCGAGGCATTAGGCATCGGGTTTGTGCACGGCGTGAAGCCTTATCTCTACCTTGAGCGACTGAACGGGGACGTTCTAAAGGACCTGGGCCTTTCCGGCACTGCAGGCAGCGACGAGGCTGACATCTATGTGCGAATTCCCGGCAACCGAGAAAGCATCTTTCGAGGAATTGTCCGGAAAGATGACGTGCCGATCAGCGACATTCTCCAAATCTGGCTCGACGCAGGACAGCATCCCTCGCGAGGAAAAGAACAGGCAGATCTGATTTGGAGAAGGATTTTGTCTTCCGCACTTGAATCGGCAGAATCATGACCGAACACGATCCCGAACTCGAGGCATTTTCGAAATTTATCGAGGCGCTTGAGGCGTTGGAGGCGGCGGAGAAAGCTGTTGCGTCCATTACCGCGGCATTCCGGGAGCGCTGTTTTGATGCGGCGGCAGGCTGGAAATGGGTCGAGCTGAACGGATGCGAAGCGGTCTCGGATGAAGCGATGGCGTACGCCATGTCGACGCAGCTCAAGCGGTGGAACATGGATTATCTGAGTTTGCGCGCCGAGCCGCCGGCGGAACCGATGCAGGAGTGAATTTTAAATTATACAACTCGCGCTCCCATTCCCGGAAACCTTGCCGCCTTTTCGGCATCCAATGCACCGAGTCGCGCGTATTCTATTAACGAGAGGCAACCAGCGTCGGCCGCAAGTACTTCTAAACAAGAGACATGCTCATCAAGAACAAGCCCGAACTCACCTACGTCGACGTTACTCCGAAAAATCTCTATTTCAACCGACGGAATTTTCTGCGCGGTCTGAGTATCGCCGGAGCCGCTACCCTCGTCGGCGACCGCTTCGCCTCGATCCTCTCGCACCCCGGCTCCATTCAGGCGAACAGCAAACTCGCTACCGTAAAAAGCAATTACACTGTCGAGGAAAAAGTCACTTCCGAAAACGACGTCACCCATTACAACAATTTCTACGAATTCGGCACCGACAAGGGCGACCCCGCGAAAAACGCGCAAAATTTTCGCACTTCACCCTGGACAGTCTCCGTCGAAGGCGACGTGAAAACTCCGCGAAAATTTTCCATGGACGAAATCCTCAAGCTCGCGCCGCTCGAAGAACGCATTTACCGCCACCGCTGCGTCGAACGCTGGTCCATCGTCGTTCCGTGGATCGGTTATTCCCTAAGCACCATTCTCAAATTCGTCGAGCCTCTGCCCAAAGCCAAATACCTGGCTTTCCAAACTTTTTACGACGCCAAGCAAATGCCTCACTCTTACAACACCGGCCTCGACTATCCCTACGTCGAAGGTCTTCGTCTCGACGAAGCCATGCATCCCCTCGCGCTACTTTGCGTCGGTATGTACGGCGAAACTCTTCCCAATCAGGACGGCGCTCCGGTGCGCATGGTCATACCCTGGAAGTACGGCTACAAAAGCATCAAGTCCATCGTGAAAATCCGTTTGCAGTCGTCTGAACCGCCCACCACGTGGAATCGCCAGGCTCCAAACGAATACGGTTTCTACTCCAACGTGAATCCTAACGTCGATCACCCGCGCTGGAGCCAGGCTACCGAGCGCCGCCTCGGTGAAATTTTCATGCACAAAACTCTTATGTTCAACGGTTACGCCGATCAAGTCGCATCGCTCTACAATGGTATGGATCTGAAAAAGTTCCACTGAGGGCTCGCGACTGTGCGGAAATTTCTTGCCGGCAAATGGGCCAAGGTTTTCGTATTTCTTCTTTCTTGCGTTCCGTTGCTGGTACTCATCTGGCGCGGTTTTCACAACGATCTCACCGCAAATCCCGTCGAATTCCTCCAGCATCAAACTGGCGATTGGACTCTCCGTTTCCTCATCTTCACGCTCTGCATCACACCGTTTCGCAAAGTCCTCAATCTTCCCGAACTCATTCGCTTCCGCCGCATCCTCGGCCTGTTCGCTTTTTTCTACGTCTCCCTGCACTTCCTCACTTATCTCGGTCCCGATCAATCCTTCAATCTTGCCGGAATGCTCAAAGACGTCGTCAAGCGCCCCTTCATCACTGTCGGCTTCGCCGCTTTCGTTCTCCTGATTCCTCTTGCAATCACGTCAACCGCGGGTTGGGTTCGCCGTCTCGGCGGCAAACGCTGGCAAGCTATCCATCGCAGCATTTATCTCTGCGCAATTTTGGGCGTCATTCATTATTATTGGCTCGTCAAATCTGACGTTCGCGAACCATTATTCTACGGATTCCTGGTCGGCATTCTTTTGCTCTGGCGCTTCACCGCTTGGCTCATCAAACGCAGAGCCGCCGCTCTCGCGCACACGACTGCCATACGCACATTCTGATCCACAGCGCAATTTCAGTTTTTATTTTTTAATGAACCACGGGAGCATCGGTACGGGGAACCGCTCGATCGGAAAACTCCAGCCCCCAAAAGTGTGGTGCCGGCGTCAAAAACTCAATCGCCACTCTCTGTCCCTGATCGCATAGATCGCCCAAATACACGATCCGGCATTCCATCTCTTCCTGCGTCTCCGGATTCGTAATCACCATCAACTCGTCTTTGTTCACTTCATGTTTCAACATCAACAGTCCGCCGTACGCGCTCACCACCAGCGTTTCGCACACTTCGCGGAACTTTTTGCCGTTATGCCCGCGCCCTTGCGCCTGTATTTTCATCTTTCGGAACACGCGTGCGCTACGCCGGGGCGCCGTAAACTCAGCTGTGGTACTCATTCCTCCATCTTCTGCGCCGCCCTCTGCCCGCGTCAATTGCCCCAGCGGTCAGATGTATCGCATCAGGAACGAGGCCTCTTCCCCGCTTGTTCTTTCGCTCAGCCCGGTCTTACAATCAAAAGCGGCGGTGCGGAGCCTCTTTTTTTTTCGCCATTTATTATTCCCACACCGCAACATTCTTATCCAGAAGCTCGTATTTATCTCTGAAAGGACTCATACGCTTTTCTGTCCCCATGACTCTGGCCGAACTCATTGACTCACGCCGTGAGCAGCATCTTGCAGAATTGAACGAGTTTCTTCGCATCCCCAGCGTCAGCGCCAAGTCCGAACACAAGCCCGACATCGAGCGCGCTGCCCGCTGGGTCGCCGACAATCTCCGTTCCGCTGGATTTGAATCGATTGAAATCGTTCCCACGGCGCTGCACCCGCTCGTCTATGCCGAATCTCTCAACGCGCCCGGCAAACCAACCGTCCTCTTCTATGGACATTACGACGTTCAGCCTGCCGAACCCCTGCACCTTTGGACCACTCCCGCGTTCGAACCCACCGTTCGCAACGGCAACATTTACGCGCGCGGTACCGCCGACGACAAGGGACAAGTCCACATCCATCTCAAGGCCCTTCAGTCCTTGCATGAGATCGCCGGAAAATTTCCCATCAACGTCAAAATTCTCATCGAAGGCGAAGAGGAAGTCGGCAGCGTCAGCCTCTGGAATTTCGTCCAAAAAAATAAGGAAAAACTCAAAGCCGATGCGCTCGTGGTTTCCGACACCTCCATGCTTGGCAAAGGCGTCCCTTCCATCACCTACGGCCTGCGCGGATTGAACTATTACCAGATCGAGTTGACCGGCCCCGTGCGCGACCTTCACTCCGGCGTCTATGGCGGTGCCGTTCCCAATCCATTGACATTTCTCTCGGAACTGTTCGCAAAACTTCACGACAAAAATTTCCGCGTCACCGTTCCCGGATTCTACGACAACGTAAAAAAGCTCTCCAAGACCGAACGCAAAGCTCTTAACGCCCTGCCGTGGAGCCGAAAAGCATTTCAGGAAGCCGTCGGCGCTCCCGCCTATTGCGGCGAAAAAGGTTTCACCACCGTCGAACAGCTCTGGATACGTCCGACACTCGAACTCAACGGCATGTGGGGCGGCTATCAGGGCGAAGGCGCAAAAACCGTAATTCCCTCAAAGGCCTATGCGAAATTTTCCACGCGCTTGGTCCCCGGCCAGGATCCGCAGCGCATCGCCAAGCTCGTCGAAAAACACGTTCGCAAACTTTTGCCCAAATCCGTGCACTGCAAATTCGAAGTTCTCAGTACTGGCAAACCCTGGTCCGCTCCGTACCACGCTCCCATTTTTCAGCGCGCCCAGGCTGCTCTCGAGAAAGGTTTCAAGAAAAAAGCGGTCTTCATTCGCGAAGGCGGTTCCATCCCCTTCGTCACTCAGATGTACGACACGTTCCAAGTCCCGTGTGTTCTCATCGGCTTCGGCCTGCCCGATGAAAACGCTCACGCACCCGACGAGCATCTCTATCTGGAAAATTATTTCAGCGGCATAAAAGCCATCGCCCATTTCTACCAGGACCTGGCCACCCTCTGATTTCTTCTCCGCGCGCGCTTTCCTGGAGGCGCCCTAACTCGCACCAAAACCGTCATTCCGAGCCTGCCTGCGCAGGCAGGCGAAGCGAGGAATCTCTCTTCGCTTTCTGCATCCGCTCCACCGCGGTAGCTCCCATATCTGGCGCCCTCGTCCTCCTCGATTCTTTCGTGAACGCGCCAAATCCTTAACGCATCTCTGCGCTTTCCCGCCTCTCTACGTTATCTTTTATTCCTGCATTTTCCTCTTCGCACCCGCGCTGCCTATTTTCCTCAACCCCGCTCCACCCGAAACAAATAACAACCCGCCGAAGTGCTCCGCACATGCACATATTCCGTTCCATTCCGTTCGAACAATTCTCGCAGCGCCTCTTCCTCTCCGCTCCCATGCACGCGCTTCTCTCCCAGCCTTGCCCGCTCCGCTCCAAACGCTTCAAATGTCAAAGGCTGTCCCCGATATTCCTCTGGAACCTGCTCCTGGCCCGAGTACGCTCTGCAATCCTTCGCATGCACATATACTGGCCCAGGCATGGGCGGCACACCCTGCCCCGCAAACGCGTCGTACGTAAATAAAATCAATTCTTCTTCATTCGGCCGGATCAACTTCAGGCAATGTCTGCACGGCGCTCTGCCCGCAGCCATTTCACACTGTGCCGGAAAGCCATACCCGGGTGCCTTCAATGTCTTCCGCACCTGCGCTGCAATCTCCGATGCCATCGGCACAATCTTCAATTTGCCCATTGTCCTAACCTCGCTCCGGAAATTTCCATCCAAGGAGGCCACTTTGCCGGATCGCTCTCAACGAATCTATCCGCAATCCGCGCCCAAATTCCTGGGCATCATCTCTTCATCTATGAAATATCGCTGAAATTTCTAGGCTACTTCCCAACTTCTACTGCCACCCTCTGCAGCTCCACGGCCTTCGGCAACGTCACCACAAATCGCGTGTGTTCGCACTCCGCATCCAAATTCAAATGCCCGCCATGTGCCTCAACGATCTCCCGTGTTTCGCTTCGAACCACCTCATGCTGATTCGAATTCACTCTCAAGCTGAAAAGAATATCTCGCTGTTCCATCCGAGCCACTGAGGCCGCAAAAAAACCGCCAAAATCGCGGTGATTTCCACATGCTCAAATAGAAATCTACATTTTTCCCGCATTTTTCGGCCAATTGCGCTTGCGTTCTCTTACCGTGTTCGCTATAGTCCCCTCGGCTCAAGTTTCTTCGCCCATTTCCAGGGGTAGACGAAAAAATTTTGCAGCCCGCCCGGTTTTTCCGGGACGGAAAGAAATCTACAGGAGGATAGGCAGAATAGATGGCAGCTAAGCCACTCAGCAAGACCAAGATCGTTTCGCACATCGCCGAAAAGCTCAGCACACCGAAGAAACAGGCGGCACTCTTTTTTGAGGAGTTGCACAAGCTTGCGGTGAAAGAAGCCAAGGGTTCCGCAGGCAAGTTCGTCATTCCAGGAATCGGCCGCATTGTGAAGGCGCACCGCAAGGCGCGCATGGGCCGCAATCCGCAGACTGGCGAAGCCATCAAGATCAAGGCCAAGACCGTAGTTCGTTTGCGGCCGGCCAAGGCTCTGAAAGACGCGATTCTGAAGTAACTTTCGGAATTAGATGCGGCTTCCGCAGGGGAGTCGAACAAAAATTCTCTAAAAAAATTGCCTCCGAAGTCTTTAAACTTCGGAGGCTTTTTTCTTTTCTACCTTTCAGTTTTTCAGTTTTCTGCTTTCTCGATTTTTCGCCGCGAAAGCAAATGGTAATTCGTTCGTCCCGCGCCTGACCAGGAACGAAGCAAGCAACCTCTCTTACAGCGTTTTCACGTAGGCGATGACGTCTTTAATTTGATTGTCGTCAATCACATCTTTGAATGGCGGCATCAGCGAATCGCCGTTTTCGATCCACGCTTTCAAAGTTTCGTCGGTCACTTTGTTGTTGTTTACTGTGAAGGTGCCGCGCTTTCCAATTCCCTTTAGTCCTGGTCCGATTTTTTTCGCGTCACTGGTGTCGTAGTGGCAAGTGGAACATTTTTGCTGAAACACGTCCTTACCGCGCGCGACTGCGGCGGCGTCTTTGCTGGCGGGAGCTTTCTTCGTAGTTTTCGTTTGCGCGAGCGCTGCGCCGGTGACAGCAAGGGTAATTCCGAGGGCGGCGGTTGCGAGCATAGCGCCCGTTCTGGCAAATGTGCGGTTCACGATTTCTCTCCTAAGCTGCGGTGTGTCATTTTCCGTGCACTATCCATTCTCTCCATTTGATGCAGGAAATTCCAACTTTTCTGCATATTCCTACATATTGGCGGCAGTTTCGCTCCACTGGCCCACCTGTACTCCGGCCAGAAAGGACAGTTGTGCTTTGCGTATCTCTGGAACTTTCGTACCGTAGGCAGCATGCGTCCCCAGTGGTAACAATGGCCCATGGACCAGGAGACCCTTACGCACGCGTGGGAAGTGTTGCAAGACGCGTATCAAGCGCAGATGGAAGGCGACTACGATCGCGCCGTCGAGCTCTATCATTCTTCACTGGAGCTGCATCCCACGGCTGAAGCGCATACTTTCCTTGGCTGGACCTACCATTTCCAGGGCAAGCTGGAAGACGCCATTGCGGAATGCCAGCGGGCCATCAAGATCGACCCGGATTTTGGCAATCCTTACAATGACATTGGCGCCTACATGATCGAGCAGGGCAATTTCGATCAGGCGATTCCGTGGCTGCAGCAGGCGATTGATGCCAAGCGTTACGAGCCGCGCCATTTTCCGCACTACAATCTGGGCCGGGCGTACCTGGGAAAAGAAATGTATTCGCAGGCCCTGCGCTGCTTCCAGGAAGCAATTGAAATCGAGCCGCGTTATGCGCTGGCCCGGCAGGCGCTCGATTCTCTCCGTCGCATGTTGAATTAGCTGAAGCGACCGCCAATCAGCGACCAGTGATCAGTGAACCCTCCTAACTTTAGTCTGCAGTCCGCAGCGACTACGTTGCTCACGACGTTGTGACCTCGCTCGGTTTAAGTTTGCGGTCGTAGATCCAGAGAAGCAGGGCAGTGATCAATCCGACGCTGGTGAAAATGTACCAGGCGAGTTGCGGCTGTTTGGTGACCTCGGCGAAATGGTGAATGACGCGGCCGCCGAACCAGCCGCCTATCAGCGAACCAATACCTAACGGCAGAAACGCAAATCCCATGTAGGTACCTTGCTGGTCCGGCGGCGCGAGACGCGAGATATATTCGTAGTAGCGCGGCTGGTGAATAATTTCTCCGATGGCCAAAACGAAAATCGCCAAATAGCAAGTCCACACGCGCGGGTAAACCGCCAACACGACCCAGGCCAGCGAAGTAATCAACGTGCCCAGAATGATGGCGGTGAATGCCGGGATTTTGCGGGTCAAATGGTTGAGCAGCAGCGTCAGCGCAATCACCGACAGGCCATCGGTGATCAAAATCATTTCCACGTCGGCATTGGCGTCAATAAAGCCATGTACGTAACCGGGCAGGGTAATGAATTGCTGCCAGAAGACAATCCAGTAGCCGGTAAAAATCAATAGGAAAAGCATGAACCTCGGATTGCCAGCGACCACAGCGAAATTCCGCAAGGTGTTGGCGATGGACCGTGCGGGAGCTGAGGGATCGCGCGCCGGTTCACGAAAGAAAATCAGCACTGCGAAAAACATGAGGAAAACGCTGGCGGCGCAAACCCGAAAAACGGTCTCGACTCCAAAATGCCGGTGAGCCCAGGAAGCGATATATGGACCCGAAGCGCTGCCGATATTCACCATGGTGTAGTAAATGGAGTAGCCGAGCGAGCGCACATTTTCCTTGGAAGCACGTGCAGTGGTGCCGACCACGCACGGCTTGACCATGGAAATTCCCAGCGCGGGCAGCATCAGCACAAATCCAACGAAGATGATCAGCGGAACCGAGTTGCGCACCGGAGCGAGCCACGGCGCTCCGATGGAGCCGATCAGAAAGTAGGCCGCGGCAAGAATCAGGTAGGCGAGCGAAAGAGCGCGACGAAAACCGAGGCGGTCAGCGATTGCTCCACCAAAAATTGCCAAGAACCAGACCATACCTCCGAAGAGTCCGGTAAGCGTGCCGGTCTGTTGCGTGGAAAAGTTCAGCTTTTCCTGGAGGTACACGGCGAGGGAGGCGAATGCCCCGTAGTAGGAGATACGCTCGAAGATCTCGCTGACGTTGGCGACCCAGAAGGGGCGCTCGAAACCTGTGCGGACGTCTTGGAAGCGCTGGCTAAATCTCATGAAAGCTCCTGGCGCGAGTCATCGGACCTCCCAAAAGGGTGCGGCGGGATGATAGCAGAGGAGGGAAAGAGAGTGACGAATTGCAAATTGGGAAAGCGACCCCTCAAGAAAATTCGGGGTAAACGGGCGTACCCCGGGGTACTTTGCGTAAGAGTGGCAAGCAAAGGACTTACAGGTTTCAGAGTGAAAAGGAGCGAGAACGAGTGAAACAGAAAGAAAGGGCCTGGTTGAAAATGAGGAAAGTGCGGCGAGCCTCTTATGACTTGAAAGGTTTTCTTTGGGGAATTGTGAAAGAAAGAAAAAGATGCGGGGATGGCTGCAGGCAAAGAAAGCGCAAGACTATACTCACCCCGGTGTTTTCAGTGTCAAAGTTACGGAAGCCGCAGAAAACAAGGCGCTTAATTTTTCAGCTCGATACAAACGTGCGCAAGCATATGAAATGATTGGGGTTAAGCGAAGAGCTCGGAGGAGAGAGAAAGAAGCCGTTCGAATTACTATTCACTTACACTAGTCAAGACAGCGCAAAAGTAAATGGTCGTCAAGAGAATTTCGACATGAAGCATTAGTCCGAATTGGAGCGGAGGGTCCGAAATGCCGGACCTTTACGTCTACTCGGATCTCGGCAGTGATCGCGATGAAGCTGACTCTAAACCCGCGCACGCCCCGACCGGGTCGGGGTAAAACTCCACCGGCGTATGCGGCACCCAAATTCGTTTAGGACACTGCTCTAGCTGCGCCATCCGGCAGTTGCGTTATCTTAGTGCGGCGTAGAGGGCTTGCTTCCAGCGGGCGTTGTCGATGGTCCAGAAAACTTTTGCTTTGTGGCCGGCAGCGAGAGTTGCGGACCAGACATCGCGGTTGCGTTGGTCATGCGCGACGTTTAGGCGATCCACCACGGTCATGCCGCGAGTGAGTTCGCTTTCGGTTTCGACGTCCACGAAATGTTGCGATTGCGACGTGACGATTGACGGATCCAACGCTATGGCCATGGCGACAGGGTCGGGCAGAGATATTCCATGTTCTCCGGATTGTTTGAAAAAGGCAGCTTGCGCGTGGCTGTTGCACTCGATGGCAAATTTAGCTAAGGCTGTGGCGAAGCTTAGAACTTGCTGAATGTCGGATGGATTGAGTACTGCTTCGCCGCGGCAAAGATGCCAGCCAACGAGTTCGATAGGTAGGCCGCTTCGCATCACGATGCGCGCGGCCTCCGGATCGCACCAGATGTTGTATTCGGCAGCTGGAGTGACATTGCCTTCGCAGCATGGTGCGCCGCCCATGACTACACAGCGGCTGACTTGCTTTGCGATGCCGGGCTTTTTTTGCAGGGTCAGCGCGATATTGGTCAGCGGGGCCAGCGTGACCATCTCCAGGCCAGGGTTTGATTCGACGGTATCGATAATAGCGTCGACAGCGCTCTGTTTTTCCGGCGCGCGGCGTGGTGGCGGGTAGCCGTGATCGCCCAGGCCGTCGCGTCCGTGAAACCAGGACGCGTTTGCATGCGCGCGCCTTAGCGGTTGTTGCGCGCCGGCAAATACCGGCACGTTCGAATCGCAGAGTTCCGCGGTGTAGAGCGCATTGCGGGTGGCTTGATGGACATCCACGTTTCCGGCGACCGTGGTGATGGCTACAACCTGAATTTGCGGAGAGCGCAGAGCCATGATTAAAGCGACGGCGTCGTCGGAAGCGGTGTCGGTATCAATCAGGAATGGACGTTTCACGCGAGGCAGAATAACAAATTGGATTGGGAAGGCGGCATGAAAGTTGGCGTGAGATTTTTAGTGGAAGATGCCACGCGCAAAAACGGCGTGTGGGCACCCGACCCCCACACCAGGAATCTTCGAGGAATTGGCGATGAATTTTTTCTGCGAAAAAGCGGCAGCTGGGCTGCCGCACTCCAAACGAGTCTAGGGCCGTTTGCGGCGCATTGACTTGGGTTTGCCATCCCACCTAACATTTCAGCGCTGATGATTGCTTTCCCGCGACTGATCCTATGATTGGCGAAGTCATTTCGCACTACCGGGTAATTGAGAAACTCGGCGGCGGCGGCATGGGTGTGGTCTATAAAGCGGAGGATGTGACGCTGCACCGCTTTGTGGCGCTGAAGTTTTTGCCGGATACGCTGGCGCAGGACGCGCAGGCGCTGGCACGGTTCCAGCGGGAGGCGCAGGCATCTTCGGCGCTGAATCATCCCAACATTTGCACCATTTACGAGATTGCTCAGGAAAACGGCAAGCCGTTCATCGTGATGGAATTCCTGGACGGCGTGACGTTGAAGCATTTTATTGCCGGGAAGCCGGTGGAGATGGATGTGCTGCTGGGGCTGGCGATAGAAATCGCCGACGCACTGGACGCAGCGCATTGCGAAGGAATTATTCATCGCGACATCAAGCCGGCAAATATTTTTGTCACCAAGCGCGGACACGGCAAAGTGCTGGATTTCGGGCTGGCGAAAGTTGCAATAGCGGGAAGTTCGCCGTCGAGTCCCACGGCCGCAGTGAACACCATGACTGCGACGCTGGACGATCAGCATCTGACCAGTCCGGGTTCGACGATCGGGACGATTGCCTACATGTCGCCGGAGCAAGCGCGCGCAAAAGAGCTGGATGCGCGCAGTGATTTGTTTTCATTTGGCTCGGTGCTCTACGAGATGGCGACGGGAGTGTTGCCGTTTCGCGGAGGCAGTACCGCGGAAATTTTCAAAGCGATTCTGGATGCGGCGCCATCGTCGGCGGTGCGGTTGAATCCGGAAATTCCCGCGGACCTGGAACGCATCATTAACAAGGCATTGGAGAAGGATCGTAACCTGCGCTACCAGAGCGCGGCGGATTTGCGCAGCGATTTGGCGCGGCTGAAGCGGGATTTCGATTCGGGACGTTCGGCCGGTGCATCCCCGGTGCAGAGCGAGCCGGCGAGCAGTTTTTCGGCCGCTCCGAACATTGCAGGGCCAACGCCGTCCAGTGTTTCTGCGGGCAATGCTGTGACAATTTCGCCATCGTCATCGTCGGCGACGGCCTCTGGGAATTTGCGCAAGTATCGGGCCGCGGGGGCCGCAGTGGCATTGTTGGCAGTGCTCGCAGGCGGAATTTATTTTGTGCGTGGGAAATCGGAAACGCAGAAAGTAACATCCATTGCGGTGCTGCCGTTTGTGAATGCAACAGCTGATCCGAACAATGAGTATTTGAGCGATGGATTGACGGAGAGCCTGATCGGCACGCTATCGCAATTGCCGAATTTCAAGGTGATGGCGCGCAGCACGGTTTTCAGGTTCAAAGGGAATCAGGAAGATCTGCAGAAAATTGGCCAGGCGCTGCAGGTGGGCGCGGTACTGATGGGCCGTGTCACGCAGCACGGCGATGTCTTGAGCGTGCAGGCGGACCTGGTAAATGCGGCTGACGGCACAGAGATGTGGGGCGCGCATTATGATCGCAAGGCATCCGATATTACGCAGGTGCAGAGCGACATCACCCACGACATTTCGAGCCGACTGCGCATTCAGCTAAGCGGAAAAGAACGGCAGCGCCTGGGCCGCGCCGGCACCACCAACCCCGAAGCCTACCGCCTCTACCTAGAAGGGCGGCAGCTCTGGTACGGGCGCACGCCGGAGGGACTGAAGAAGAGTATTGACCTGTTCCAGCAGGCCATTGCTGCCGACCCTAACTACGCGCTCGCCTTCACTGGACTCGCTGACACCTACAGCGTGGCTCCAAGCTATGACGTTGGCATCACATCCAGGCAGGGGCAGCAGCTGGCGGCCGAGGCGGCGCACAAAGCGCTCGAACTGGACGACTCCGTTTCTGAGGCGCACGCCGCACGCGCTCGGGGGCTGGCTACCTCGTGGAGGTGGAGCGAAGCAGAGTCCGAATTTCGGCGCGCCATTGAACTGAATCCCAACAACGCCGCGGCCCATTATTTCTATGCCTTCAGCTGCCTGGCTCCAATGAACCGCATGGACCGGGCGCTCGAAGAGCACCGGACCGCTTTATCGCTCGATCCACTGTCCTCGATTGTCAACACAAACTACGCAGTGCTGCTGATGGAAGCGAGGCGCTATCCGGAGTCGTTCGCTCAGTTTCAGAAGGTGCTCGAACGGGATCCCAATTTTACTGCGGCGCATTACAAGTTCTCGCAGCTGTATGCGACGACCGGCCGCTTTGCCGAGGCGGTAAGCGAAATCCAGAAAGTTGTTTCCAAACCCGGCTACTGGAGCGCAGACGCGAAGAGTTATCGCGAGCTGATGCTGGCGCTCAGGGGTACCGATCGCTCGGCCGCCATGGCCGTTGCAGCCGCGATCAGCGGAGATCGCAACCAAGCCTTCGAGTATCTGGAAAAAGCCTACTCCGACGCAGACGACGAATTGCTGATCGTCATTCGCTATCCCGCGCTGGACCCGCTTCGTTCTGACCCGCGTTACGCCGATCTGATGCGCCGGGTGGAGCTGCCGGATTAGCGGCTTACGTGTGACACATTCGAATGATTGTACTCGCCGAAAACAATCCCAAACTTTCGTGAAAACGGTCAGCGCGCCATTCTGGGAGTTCGCAGCAAGCAAAAACGTGTGGCGCAATACTGCGTCAATTCTCAGCGTACTGACGTTTCTAACGCTGTTGGCCGCTCGCGCGTCAGCACAACTCATCGCGCCAAGCAGTGCAGAATTGCAGGCCATCACCGAGCGCGGACGGGCTTTGGCGGAGTACGACCAGGCTGCGTGGCACGTAACGGATGCGATGCAGACTGCAAATCCCAAGACGGTTGAAGGGCAGCACTATATTGCTAAGAAAGAAAATGAAAGATGGACGGTGGTGTTCGGGGCGCTGAACGCGGACAAGAGTAAGTTTTTTATTAGCTACGAAGCCGAGCAGCTTGCGAAGCCGAAAGAATTGAGAGTGACAAAAGATGAGCCGGCAAAAGAAGAGACAACATTTTATTTATTCGCGGCGCGGGCGCTGGAGACGGCGTTAGCGGATTTTGGGCGCGCGAACCGTCCCTACAATGGAGCGGTTCTGCCAGTGACCGGGCGCGATGGCAAAGATCAGCCGGGACTGCTCTATGTTTATCTCTATCCGGCGCAGACCAAGGCCGGAATTTATCCGCTGGGCGGCGATGTGCGGTATTTGGTCTCCGCGGATGGCCTGAAAATTCTGAACAAGCGGCAAATGCACAAGACGGTGCTTGATGTTGCGCCCGTGAAAGGAAAGAAAATTGTCGCGGGGTATCACGCCCATGTGCTGAGTGACATTCCCGAGGATACGGATGTGCTGCACGTGCTGCAGCAAGACCCTCCGCTGCCGGAAGTGATTACGACGCAGCACTTCGTCTACGAAGTGGGTAGTGACGGAACGATCCGCATCAGGAAGCAAAAGAAATAAGATTTGCGGTCGACATCCGAAACTGGAAAGGAACCTTTTTGGCATCTCTGATTTCACATGCTGTTGCGGCACTTGGAATTGGAACCATTTTCGCGCGGCCGCAAATCCCGAAGCGGGTATGGGTTATTGGCGCGGTCTGTTCGATACTGCCCGACATTGATGTCATTGGGTTTCGGTTTGGAATTCGCTACGGTGATTTTTGGGGACATCGCGGATTCACACACTCGCTGCTCTTCGCTAGCATCCTCGCGACCCTTGCCCTGGTGGTGGGACTTCCTCACGCGTTGTCGCGTTTAAACCGCGCTTGGCTGTGGCTATATTTCTTTGTTGCGGCGGCGAGCCACGGATTTCTGGATGCCATGACGAATGGCGGCCTCGGCGTGGCGTTCTTCTCGCCTTTCGACAACACACGTTTCTTTCTTCCTTGGCACCCCATCTTGGTTTCGCCGATATCGCTTACGCGATTTTTCAGCGGGCATGGCGCGGCGGTGTTGCGAAGTGAACTTATTTGGATCTGGATTCCGACCGGGCTGCTGGCAGTATTGACCGTCGTGCTTCGTCGTGTGTTTCTGCGGATTTCACCCAAATCGAAAAATGTGACCGACGTGTGAAAACGTTGCTGCTTTGTATGCAATAATCCGATCAAACCGCAAAATCAGCGAGGAAAAAACCGCGAGTGAAATTCCAGCGATGCGGGAAGTTGCTCGGCGAAATACTGCCAATCGTGGCGGCCGGGATAAATGTGCGCTTCGTGGGGAATGTGCCGCGAGGTGAGAATTTTGTCGAGTGCTGTGGCGCCTGATTCGAAGCCGAAGTCGTCCTGATCGCCGCAATCGAAATAAATTTTCAGGCCGGCCAGACTTGCGGAGCGCGCAAGTGTGAGTGGACTGTTGTGGTCCCAGAAAATAGGATCGGGCGGCGAACCGAAGGTTGCACCGAGTACGCGTGAACGCACGCTGCCTCCCGAGGTCGGCGCGGTGAAAGCCGGAAGCTTGGCAATGATTGCTGGACTGTGCGCGCTGACCGCGGAGAAAAGTTGCGGATAGCGAAACGCGAGACGCAATGCGCCGTAGCCGCCCATGGAAACTCCGGCGACGCCGCGATTTGCGCGGCCTGGACGGGTCCGATAACGCGCTTCGATGCCAGGCAGGAATTCGCGCACGAGAAAGTCCTCATAGCGGACTTTTCTATCGCGTGAATTAATATAGAAAGTCGCGTCGGCATTCGGCGTGACAATCAGAAATTCTCCAATCTGGCCGCGCTCCCACAGATCCTGTACCAGGTTGAATCCTCCGGCATGGATGAACATCTGTTCGTTGTCGCCGAGACCGTGGAAAAAATAAAGAATGGGAAATCGCCGGGTTTTGTCAGCGTCGTAGCTTGCAGGAAGAATTACGCAGTAATTCACGGGGTGTGCAAGAATTTTGCTGGGCAGTGAGTTGCACTCGATTCGGCCGGCGGCGGTGGTCAGCGGAGGCCGGACAAAGAGCAGAAGAAAGAGAAGAGAGATTCCTCGCTGCGCTCGGAATGACGGCCAGGGAAAATGAGAGAACGGCCAGCGGCAAACGTTCAATCGAGGAGGAAGAGAATTCACGAAGATAGTTTACTCGTAGCGGAGCGCATCGACAGGATTGAGTTTTGCGGCGCGCGATGCGGGATACAGGCCCGCGATCAAGCTGACTAAAACCGCGAAACCGATGGCGCCCGCAATCAGCCACAAGGGCACAGACGAAATTTGCACGCCGGGAAGATCCTGCCGTTTCAAATAAACATTGGTAGCGAATGTGAGCGCCTGGCCGATGAGCCAGCCGAGCAAAACGCCAAGCACACCGCCGGCGAGACCCATCACCCCGGCTTCGACGAAGAAAAGTTGCTTTACGTCGCCATCGGCGGCACCTAGGGCTTTCAGCACGCCGATTTCGCGGCGGCGCTCCAAAATCGCCATGACCAGTGTGTTGACGATGCCGAGCGTGGCGACGGCAAGCGCCAGGCTGCCGCAAATTCCCAACAGCAAATCGAAAACGGAAAAAAAGATGCGCAAGCTTTTGGAGGCGTCGAGCAGCGAGAACGCGCTGAAACCGAGATCCTTGATTTTCTTTTCTGTAGCATCGACCAGTGAAGGAGATTTCACGCGCACGCTCAGGCTCGCGTAGGCCGGTTTGTCAGGCGAGGAACCACTGCGCAACACGTCACGCAGATCGTTGACTTGCGCGGCGCGCAATGTTTCCGCGACGGGGAGAGGAATCAACAAGCGGCCGCTGCCGAATCCGCCGAATCCGGAAGCCGGTTCGGTTTCCACAACGCCGATAATGCGCAAATGTTTTTCTTTTGGAACGACAGAGAAACCGCCGGAATTCTGCGCGGTGCCGCCCGATTCGGAGGCCAGAGATTGCCGTTCGGCGTAGCGCAGCACCAGATCTTTGCCGATCAAATCCTTGGTTTGCGCATTCAGCTCTTTAGCAAATTCAATCTGCAAAATCGCCTCATCGGCATTGGCGGAAGAGAAAAAACTGCCCTGCATGCCGTCGAACGAGCCGCTCTGCTTGGACGATTCGGGCATGCCTGCTACCACGGTGGCAAAGGGTTTGCCGTCGAAATGGACTTCAGTGAAGAACCGGATTTGCGGGTAGACTTCAATCACATCCGGCAGCTTGGTTATTTCCGCGCGCGCATCTTCATCCAGTGGCCGCGCTTTGGGCGAAGCCGCGCGAGTCGCCGGTGGTCCCGCGCCCGGTCCGCGCAGATTGGTTTTCGCGGTCACAAAAATAGAGTCGAAGAGACCGCTTTTGTTCAGGCGGCTGGAAGCGAGTTGTTGCAATCCAACGCCGAGCGAAAGCATGGCTACGAGCGAAGCCACGCCTACCGCGACGCCAAGCGTGGTGAGCGAATTGCGGAGAATCGCTTCGCGAAGATTGCGGACGGCAAGTTCGGTCATGTCACGGAGTTTCATT
>Ga0209701_10000565_pt1 | contig 22010 bp, 14 predicted proteins | sample CZO8metaG_4_FD_188356 | JGI IMG/M metagenome (GOLD analysis project Ga0209701, IMG submission 188356) | Vadose zone soil microbial communities from the Eel River Critical Zone Observatory, Northern California, USA - CZOApr15con2H3.8 metaG... | ecosystem: Environmental > Terrestrial > Soil >... | reverse complement strand
TTGCTACCTTACGCATAGCATACAATCGCGAGCAAGCTGAGAAGCGAGATAAGGTAGAGAAAGAATTTTGGAAAATTACTGAACGACAGCAGTTCCTCACCCTTTTACAGCAGGAGTGTAAGACCACTCTGTTAGAGATTGGCGCCGGTACAGGCATTGATAGCCTTTTCTTCCGTGACAATGGCCTGGATGTGGTCTGCACTGACCTCTCTCCCGATATGGTCAACCTCTGCCGCGAAAAAGGGCTCGAGGCATACGAGATGGACTTTCTAAGCCTGAATTTCCCTCCTGGCTCCTTTGACGCCATCTATGCCCTGAACTGTTTGCTGCACGTTCCCACGCGCGATCTACCCGCAGTCTTGCGGAAGCTGCGGGAATTGTTACGTCCTAAGGGTCTCTTCTTTCTTGCCGTCTACGGCGGTTTTGAACAGGAGGGTGTGCATGACGACGACCAGCACAATCCACCACGCTTCTTCGCCCATCACACAGATGAGTTCATGCAACATGTCACGGCTCTGTTCTTTGATCTTGTGTCTTTTAAAGCAATCCCCATACAGGGTAAGCCATGGCACTTTCAGACTATGGTACTACGGCACAAAGAGGGGTGAGAGGCTCTCTCAGTTTCAGGGCAAAAGTCACTCTTGAGCTCACGACGGCTCGCTTGCGAGCCTCTTCTATAAAAACATATGGCGGTTTTTGTGCGCTTAAAGCGCACAAAAACCGCCATATGTTTTTATAGAAGAGGCAGCGCCGCAGGCGCAAAGCGACTTTTGCGAAGCCCTGTCTCTCAGCTTACAAAATTGACAGGGATTTAGAGCCGATATATAATTCTGGCAACGAGAATGATTGTAGGCGAGGAGCACCTTTGATGAGAAAGTACACCATTATTCTGGAACCTGGCACTGAAAAAGGTGGATACACGGTGACAGTTCCTGCACTGCCAGGATGTATCACACAGGGTGACACTATTGAACAGTGTATTGAACGAGCACAAGAAGCAATTGCAGGTTACATTGAGAGCCTCATTGCGGACGGTGAACCTATACCAGAAGAAACCAAGCGCCCTCAGATTATTACAATTGACGTAGCGACATAAGGAACCTTGTAAGGAGTATTTCGATGATACCTGTGAACATAGAAGGCGTCAGAAGAAACTTCGGGATTAGCAGCGTATATATGTATACTGTCACCTTAATCGATGAAACAGAGCAGCGCATCTTCAATATTGGTGTCGAGCGACAGGATGCGCTGCCCATTGTTGCAGCACTCCACCATTTTGTCCTGCCGCGCCCTCAGACTATCGATATGATGGCCGAGACACTTAAGGCTTTCGATATCATCCTCCAAGACGTGTGCATCGAACGGCTCCAACTCTCGCCGGTTGTGACCCTTTTTGCTCTGGCTCGACTACGCTGTGGTGAAACGGTGCGAGAAGTGGATATACGTCCCGGTGATGCGCTGGGCCTAGCACTCCTCATGGAAGGTCCGATCTTCCTCTCCGACGAGCTGGCGAAACAAATAGGCGTCGCCTTGGCCGAAGGGCAAACTCCTGAGCTTTTCATGATTGAGGACCTGCTCAAACGCGAAGGGATCGCTCTGTTAGAAGGGAAACAACTGCGCCTGGGCTACAGCAAAACGCCTATGTGCGATGCCCTCGTCAAAGAGTTTAAAGCCTCCCTCTTGGGCAAAGCACCACCTTTCCCCGAAGAGGATCTGGAGCAGCGAAAAAAGGACTACCTGGCCTTTTTGTTAAGAGAAGGCGCATCGATTGATGACGGAACCAGGGCTATTTCCACCTGAAAGCCCTGGTATGCACCGCGCTTAGCAAAAAGAATGAAGGGAAATAACATTGGGTACATATGCTATTGCTATCCTGGCTGGTGACGGCATTGGGCCGGAAGTTATTGAACAGGCGGTGCGCGTATTGCAAGCTGTCGCCGATCGCTATGGACATATTTTTACGTTGACGGAAGCTCTGGTGGGTGTCGCGGCAATCGACGCCGAGGGCGATGCTATTTCTGATGCGACGATGGAACTGTGCCAGCGCAGCGATGCGATCTTATTTGGTGCCGTCGGAGGTTCCCCCCGCTTTGAGGGGCCAGATTCAAAGATCCAGCCTGAACGTGCGCTTTTCCGTTTGCGGAAGGACCTGGCACTCTATGCAAATTTGCGTCCTATACGCCCGTTCAAGGCTCTACTCAACGCTTCTACAATCAAGGCAGAAATCTTACAGGGGACAGACTTGCTGGTAGTGCGCGAGTTGACCGGTGGCATCTACTATGGCAAACCCAGTGAAATTCGCGAGACACCTCAGGGATGCGATGCCATCGATACGCTGATCTATAGCGAGGCGGAGATTGAGCGTATTGTGCGCACCTCCTTCGAATTAGCACGGGACAGGCGCAAGAAGGTCACTTCGGTTGATAAAGCGAATGTCTTGAGTTCATCGCGTTTGTGGCGGCGGGTAGCAGATCGCGTAGCAACCAATTACCCCGAAATAGCTCTTGAACATCTCCTGGTCGATTCATGTGCTATGCATCTTATCCGGCGACCCACCAGCTTTGATGTGATCGTGACCGAAAATATGTTTGGAGATATTCTTACTGACGAAGCCTCAATGCTGGCAGGCTCGATGGGTATGCTGCCCTCGGCCAGCCTGGGAGTGCGCCGGACAGATCATGGGTTGTTTGGCTTGTACGAGCCTATTCATGGTTCTGCCCCTGATATCGCGGGACAGGAAAAAGCTAATCCTATCGCCGCTATTCTGTCTGCTGCCTTGATGTTACGCTATTCATTCAATTTGAAGCAGGAGGCCGATGCGATAGAGGCGGCAGTTGAGCGTATTGTAGAGGCTGGGTACCGTACCGAGGATCTGCGAGAGGCTGGCAAAGAGGTCGTGGGTACCAAAGAGATGGGCAGATTAATTGCAGAGACTATCAGGGGGTAACCTGGCTGACTACCCCATCATAGGTTTGGGGCAAGGACCCAGGTTACGCAGTTTTTGTTGTGCTTCGACCAGTTGTTGGGTTATCTCGTCATTGATCTGTGGATTGTCGTTACCTGGTCTTTGCTTCTTTTCCTGGGTGAGTGTATGTTGAGCAAGTTTCGCTTCCAGGGTGGCAATCTCGTCAAGGATGGTTTGACGCTGTATATACCACCGTGTTACAGCACGTTCGACTCCCATTGTTCTGCCTCTTTTCAAAAACAGGTGTGTTGTGGAGCGACTGCGTCGCTCCACAACACACCTGTTTTTGAAATAAAAAAGAGGCAAAATGGGCAAATGCTCTGCATTTGCCCATTTTGCCTCTTTTTTATTTCAATGACAAGGAACGAGTGCTTCAAAAATGTGGGATGGCTCATGAATTACCTATCCTCTGAAAGCCTCATCAGCGGGCCGGTGCCCCGTAAACCAGGGTGTTGAGGGTGTTGATAAGCTCTTCATCCTGGTATGGTTTGATTACATATGAGCTGGCACCTAGCTGTATCGCTCGCTGCTGGTGTTTGGCTGCCGCACGGGAGGTTAAGACTACGAGCGGAAGGGTGCGGTATTGCTCCTGGGCCCGTACCGTGGCGATCAATTCGTAGCCATCCATACGCGGCATCTCGATATCCAGTAGTACGGCAGCCGGGGTCTCTTGTGAGATCATTTCCAGGGCTTCCACACCGTCGCGAGCCATCTGGACTTCCCAGCCATGCTGTTTGAGCATATTGCTGACGACACGGCGCACACTGGGGCTATCATCCACTACCAGAACATGCTTCCCATGTTCGGCCTCAGCAGGAGCCGGAGCGGGAGGGTTGGCAACAGTGATGGCTTGCAGGCTGGGCGAAGTTGCCGTCCCTGGCCGGGCAATCGTCTGAAGTGCTGAATCTACCATACTATCGCGGCGAGACATAGATGTTGTTCCAGTCGCGCTGCCCACCAGTTTGGTGCGGGTTGAGAGCAATTCGATCAATTCAAGCACGAGTACAACGCGCCCATTACCCATCACGGTGCCGCCAGCCACTCCATGGACGTGGCGCAGATGCGGCCCAAGATTCTTCATCACTACATCCAATTTACCCTTGATATTGTCGACAAGCAGAGCTACACGGTGCCCACCGGCATTCACCAGCAGCAAAGGGGCTCTTTCATCAAGTGGGCCTACCGGTAGCGACAGGAGTTGAGAGAGCATATTCACTGGATAGAGTTCATTCTGCACGGTAACCGCCGGTCGACCAGCAAGCGTGGTACGTTTGAAGTTGTCCAGGCGGCCAATCGCTTCAACCAGCACCGTAGGAATGGCAAATTGCTGCCCACCGGCCATCACAATCATAGCACTCTGGATAGCCAGGCTGGTTGGGAACTTCATCGTAAAGGCCGTTCCTTGACCGGGCATTGACTCAACTTCAAGCGTTCCTCTCAGCCGGGAGACACTATCGCGCACCACGTCCAGACCCACACCGCGCCCGCTCTCCTCGCTCAACACCTCGGCGGTAGAGAAACCAGGGCGGAAGATAAGATCAATCACATCGTTATCACTGAGTATTTGATCTGGACGAATCAGCCCGCGAGTAATGGCTTCATTGCGAACACGATCTGGATCGATGCCAGCCCCATCATCACGCACGGTGATTACCACCTGGTTCCCTTCATATGCCGCCGACAGCTTGATCTGGCCGGCAGGCGGTTTACCCTTTTGTACTCGAACATCGGGTGTCTCAATAGCGTGGTTGACAGCGTTACGCATGAGATGCAGCAACGGTCCTGCTATTTCCTCATTGACGGTGCGATCAACTTCTGTAGCTTCGCCCTCCAGCAGGAAATCAAACTCTTTATGCTGTTTGAGCGCCACGGCGCGCGCGGCGCGATAGAGGCGCGGAGTCATCGTCGAGAGAGGCACCAGGCGGGCCTTCATCAAGCGATCCTGGAAGGTAGTATTCAGGCGATTCTCACGCGCAAAAACACCTTCACACTCACGTATGACCGCGTCCATCTCCGTACTCAGCGTGGTCATATCCGAGATGCCTTCACTCAGGCCACGGGCAAGTCGATGGAATTCGGTGTAACGGTCAAGTTCGAGTTCGTCAAAATCCGCAAGGTGCGAAGGCTCAATACGGCTGTTGTTGCCATTACTCGATTTAGAGAAGCCCTTACTTTGAATGCCTTCACCTGGCATAACTTGTACGGAACGGCCGCTCGGTAACGTTGTAGCTTCAAAACCGCTTTCCAGTTTTTGGCCTACATCTCTGAGGCGATTGCTACTCACTCCGACATCGGAGACCAGCCGCACGAGACGCTCAATGCGTTCTTCCAGGATACTGCGATTGACCAGCAGTTCGCCAAAGAGGTTGACCAGTTCATCGAGCTTCTGTAGCCGCACGCGAACACTCAGGTCGCCACGGACGGCACGTTGGGCGTTGGTCTCCGGCTTTTGCGTGTCAGAAACGATACCAGCAACAGCCGAGGCATCATCCAGCATCGACTCATCGCCTGTATCATCAGCATCCATTTCCTCATCAATGCCATCCAACACGGTACTCTGCTCGCCGAGTAGTTCTACATAGCGCGTGCGGAGTAGCTGTACTTTCACTTCATCCGTGTGAGGATCACTTTCTTTGCCTGTTATGAGTGAATCGAGAGCTTCCGCGGTGTCGAGAATGAGGCTAAGTACATCAGGTGAAATGCTGGTGTTGCCTTCCATAATACTATCGAGGAGATCTTCTGAGATATGGGAAAGATCCGCGATAGCACGGAAGCCCATCATACCCGCGGCTCCTTTGAGCGTATGGGTTGCGCGGCGAATGCCCTGGATAAGTTCAAGGTTCGTCGTATCCTTCTCTAATGCCGCGACATGCATAATGATGGTTTGCAGGTGTTCCTCGGCCTCCAAACGGAAGATCTCAGCCGCCTCCTCACCAAAGTCACCGCTAAAAGCCGAAGTTGAAGTAAATCGCTGCTGGGTAACAGGCCGAGTTGATACCGTTGGCGACTGAGGTTGTGGAGCAAAGGGCGCGGGGAATGGAGTTGGCATTATTGGCATCGAAGCTGTCGCTGCTCTCTCCGGCCTCTCCAGCTTTTGTGGTGCTTCAGGTGCTGGCGGCATAGACGTGGGCTCAAAGGCAGCCAACCCTGTAGCCTGCCGCGCCTGGTCAACAAAGTTTGAGGTGCGGGGCATAGAGGATGCGGGTGGCATAAGCGTCTGCTGCATAGATGCGCTAAAAGTGTCTCCTCCCGTACCAGCAGTAATCTGATTGAGAAACTCCTGGCGAACCTGTATCTCAATCTCACTGCGCAGACGATTCTCCAATTCCTGGCGAGACTCGGTAGGCTCCGGTCCAGAGACGCGCTCCTGTAACTGTCGATTGTGCTCTAACTCCTGACGAACTTCATTACGTATTTGTTGCTCTAATTCGGCACGAGCGGCCAATGTGAGAGGACGGGACTCGTATTCACGGCGCAATTCCTCGCGCAGCGTTGCTTCAATGTCGGTACGGAGAGTCGCGGGATCACCACGTCTCTCAAAGGTTACCCGCTCACGCAAGGCATCTGCTTCACGGGAAACCTGCATATCCCACGGCGTCCAGCCTGGTTCGTGTGTAAACAGATGTGACGGAGTCTGTAGTTGCTGGAAGGCATCACCACAGGATTCTATGGAAGCAGACAATTGTCGCAGGACGGTACGTATCTGCTCATCTGTCATCTCCACCCCGCTGGCGATCCGAGTGAGAAGATCGAGTACCTTTTTCAGCTTGGTGTTAGAGACCCACATGACAGATAGGGGCAGGTAACGCCTCACTTGATTGGGGCTATTGCGCAGATTGAGGCCCATGGCCTGCCCCGCCCAATCCTCCATACGATCAAGAGCGTCCTTGGAGCCATCGAGAAATCCCTTGAATTCAGTGCGCTGCGCCTCAATTAAGGACATAGCCATGCGCAACTGATCGAGCATTGCTTTGAGGGAGGAAGCCTGCAGCTCAAGCGAGCGACTTTCCTCCTGCATATCGCTAAATACTTTTGAAAATTCGATCTCGGAAGAGTCAAGTTCTGCCGCGCCCTGTGCAATGAATGACGAATGTTCAGAACCATACGATGTCGACATAGCAACAGGTTGCTGTGCTTCGATTTCGTCTTCATAAGACTCGTGAGACTCGTAGATCTCGTGGGCCGTGTGAGGTGCCGGTGTTACAGGGGGCTCGTTTTGGGCAAACAACGGTCGAGTAGTGGCAACCAACATCTCCAATGCACTTGAGTGTTCAGACTCAGCCGCCGCGACTGCTTCAATCTGAACATTTTCGGTGGTGGAATCCTCAAACTGTGAGGCAGTTACAGGCTCTTCAGGCCAGGCAACGTTTTCGTCCTCTGTAACAGGTGCAGTACGAAACGAGGCCAACACTTCATCGAGCGAAGGCATCGCGGACGAGGCTGGCAGAGGCATATCATCGGATAGTGGCGCGGATACGTGCGGCAGTTGGCCATTACTTGTTGCCTGGTTGGATTCGCTGGATGTTGTCTGTGAGTCGATCATGGCGCGGTAATGCACATAATCAGCATCGTCTTCCGCGATCACCGCATCCTCATCAACTCCACCACGAATGCCTTGCAGGAGCTGGTGCATTCTCCCCAGAGAACGCTGCAAAAGCCCAAGCGTAGGCGGATCAAGGGAAGCTAATCCATCGAGCACGTCACCCAAAATATCTTCCATACCATGGGCCACATGTGACAAACCGGGGAAATCCATCATCGAAGCGGAACCACCAATAGTATGAGTACGGCGATAGGTCTCCTCAATAGCCTCAATATCGCCAGGTGTTGTACTAGATGGCGATTGTGCCAGATGCTCAAGGTTTGTCTCAATTTCCGGCAAATAACTATTCACTTCTTCGATAAATGAATCGAGAACTGATAGCTTATCAAATGTATTTGACATGCTGCGCGTACCCACTATTCTAGCTACATGTTTCACGGGTGATAAACTTGACAACTATGACCGGTATAGAAAGGAAGTGCGTGGCATTCCACACAGTTGGGGCGCGATCAATCGGGCCCCTACGCACATACCGGTGTCAGTCGTCAACATTCTCCATGAAACAGGTAACTCGGTTAGCTACTGACCAAACTGCCCATTATTTGGAAACGGGGCCTGGTCTTGACCAAACTGTGATTGACTTTGATTCTGTTGAGGGCCTCTTTGCCAACGCTGGCGAGCGTTCTGCGATGGCCCTGGCTGCTGGTTTTGAAGCGGCCCGGAACTGAGCGGCTGAGAATTTGGGATCGAGTTTGAAGGTGGGAAAGTGGATTGACCCTGATTCCCATACCCCGGCATACTACCATAGTGATGCGGGTCTCCAAAACCCTGTTGATTGTCAAATCCACCAAACTCGTCGAAGCCTTGCTGGCCACCGAAGTCTTGTTGATTGCCAAACGATGATTGCCCACCATAACCCTGTTGACTATTAAACGACGGTTGTCCACCATAACCCTGCTGGCTATTAAACGATGGTTGGCCGCCAAATCCCGGCTGGTTGCCAAAGGATTGCCCATCATAGTCTTGTTGGTTACCAAATGAAGGCTGCCCACCAAAGCCCTGTTGACTACCGAAGGACTGGCCGCCAAAATCTTGTTGGTTACCAAATGAAGGCTGCCCGCCAAAGGACTGCTGTCCATTATAGTCTTGATTGCCAAAGGACTGTGGTCCGGTAAAGCCCTGTTGGCCGCCGAACGATTGTCCACCAAAGTCCTGATTGTCAAACGACTGTGGCCCAAAATCCTGTTGATTATTAAAAGAGAACTGCCCATTGCGCATGCCCACAGCTACCAGCGAGCCAGAGATACCTGGTTCTGGCATTGGTGGGAAATTCCCGGAGAAATCCTGTCCCCAATCGCTCTCGTCGCGCCCAGCGCCAGAGCCAAGTGCGGGCGGGAAGAATTGATTGCCATTTCCTCCCTGTATCTCTGAAACCGAGGTCATATTGGGGAAAGATCCCATCTCATTGCTACGGTCAGGTAAGCGGAAGGTAGAGACGGAGGCACGCAGTTGATCCGTGAGTTCTGCAAGATAGCTCACACTGGCAGCCGCCTCTTGCGTACCGATGTTTGTTTGGCGGGTAATTTCCGAAATCTGACCCATGGCAACCGCCACCTCCTCGGAGACAGATGTCTGTTCGTTGGCGGCACGGGCAATGCTTTCAATCATCTGAGCCTGCCGTTCCACAGCACTGTAGATGGAGTTCAGTGAACGTCCGGCTTCATCAGCTAGCTGCGATCCCTTGACAACTTCCTGAGTGCTATCTTCCATAGCTACTACAGCCTCATAGGTATCGCCCTGAATACTCTTAACCAGCGTAGCAATACGTTTGGTGGACTCGGTTGAGCGTTCCGCGAGAAGACGGATTTCGTCAGCGACAACCGCAAATCCGCGTCCATGCTCACCGGCCATAGCGGACTGGATGGCGGCGTTAAGTGCGAGCAGGTTTGTTTGATCGGCGATATCTTCAATGATACGCACGATTTCGCCAATTTCATTGGAGCGTTCACCGAGACGCTTGATTTTCTTAGAAGTTTCCTGCACATTTTCGCGAATGAGCAACATACCTTCAATTGTTTGACGAACCGATTGTTGACCACTACTCGCATTGCGCAGGGCTTCCTGGGCCACTTCAGCACTCAATTGGGCATTACGCGCTACATTTTGAATGAAGATAGCCAGTGCTTCTACGGCCTCAGTCGTCTGAGAAATCTGCGACACCTGGGTCTCAGAGGCCTGGGTGAGTTCCGTCGAGCGATCAATGATGCGGCGTGTTGCGTTCGTCACCTGCACAGCCGTTGTCTGGACACGACCAACGACTTTAGCCAGCTCTTCAATCATATAGTTGAAGGAGTCGGCCAATACGCCCAGCGTGTCCGGCGTTACTTCGGCTTGAACACGCAGGTCGCCATCTCCAACGGCACTCACTTCTTGCAGCAGCTTTTCTATCTGCGCCTGCAACGCGGAAGCGTCACTGCCGCCAGAACTAAATGTAGCTCCACCTTGCGAGGCTCCCTGGCTATCAAGGAGCGTGTTCAACGACATCGAAAGCATGGCAAATTCGTCATCGCCATTGACGGCGGCTCGCATAGTACGATCTCCGCCCGCGTAATCGCGACAAACATCGACAAGCCCAAGTAATCGATCTTTGATTCTGCGCTGAATAAAATAGTTGACCGTCAGTACCCCAATTAAGACGATAATTGCACAGGCAACCACTATAAGTACAAAGGTCGAGGAATCGCCGCTGCTACTGCTTTGGAGTCGTTGTGATGCATAATAGCCAAGTATGGCGATTAAAACGACTGGAATAGCTGCTGAAGCTACCAGCCCCATCTGCATCAGCGAATTCACAGTCATTCCGCTTCTGTTACGATCAGGATTCATCCGCCAGGCCTCCTCTGTGTAAAAATACAGCCAAAATAAGAAGAAATGTTATTGCATGCCTCAATCATTCCCCAAATGGGGCAGCCTGCTTCATTCCCCGAATGCGGCTGCTTCATAACGCTGCATCTTGTCTGAAAATAATAGACGTGCCGCATCCAGTAACACAATCACACGTTTATCGAGCAACGCACTTCCAGATGCGTAGGGAATAGCCCATTGTGGAATGGTGGTCTGGCGTACACTCATAGGGGTGATGGCCAGATTGGGAATGGGCACCATATCACTGACACCATCGACAACCAGGCAAATCACCATTTCGTTATATTGCACCGACAACAAACGTGTACGTGGATTGTAAGGTAGCTGCTCCATATCCAGAAAATTGCGCAGGTCAATGACTGAGGCAATTGAACCTCGCAAATTAATCACCCCTCTGACCCATGGTGCGACGTTGGGGACAGTAGTGACATCGACTAAGCGTTCCACGCCCTGAATATGTTCAGCCTTGAGAGCAAACTCGCGCTCAAAAAGTAAGAAGACAAGGTATTGCGCGCCAACTACAGCATCTGGTACAGTGCCGGGCGTAGCATTATCTTGACGTGCCTGTGTGATTTGGGCAAGTTGGGACTGCAATGCGGCCACAGAAGCGCGAGTACCCGCGAGAGGGTCCCCTAGCGGATCTGGAATCTGTGCATTCAAAGCATCTGGTTGTCGCATTTTTAGATCATCGCTGGCCACAAATATACTCCCTGGGCGGCAGCAGAAGCCGCCCTAAAGGGGGCGCGATCGCCTTGAAATGCGACCTTGCAACGACGCTGCCTTCACCATTCCCCGAATGCGGCTAGCGCGTTTAGCTACGCTCAGCAAGGTCGAAAGGTAGTATCGGGCCCCTACAGCAAACTGCGTACACTAGCCACCAGCTCATCGCTATCAAATGGCTTTGTTATATACAAGTCTGCACCCTGTCTTAATCCCCAGGACCTGTCTAATGGGGTATTCTTGCTAGTTAACAAAATAATCGGTATATGCCTGCTCGCTTCCGAATTTTTGAGCTTTCGGCACAACTGAAAACCGTTTTGTTTCGGTAACACAACATCTAATACAATACAATGTGGACGCTCTTTCAATACTTTTTCGACAGCTTCATCTCCATCAACAGCCGTTACCACATCAAAGCCACTATTGCGTAGTGGTGTTACAATCATGGTCAACTCTGTCCAGCTATCATCAACTACAAGGATTTTCTGTCCCGGCATCTCATTATACCTTTCCGGTGAGCCAGTTACGTAGTGAAATAGGAAATAAGGGCTATTTCACTTACGCATATATACCTATAGATATCCCCCCATAGGCATATATTGACGACGCCTAGCCACGACGGCGTAGACGAGTACGCATGCCTTCGTATTGTGGAGGCATACGCTCTTGCCAGTTGACAAGATACTTCTTGACAGTCTGCACTAATTCCGCCGAGTCAAACGGTTTGGTTAAATATTCCGTTGAGCCAGCCAGTCGACCACGTACCTTATCGAATAAGCCATCCTTCCCACTGAGCATAATAATAGGTATTTGTCGAAACTGCAAGTTTTTGCGTATAATGGTACAAATATGGTACCCATCCATCCCACGAGGTAGCTGGATATCGAGGAGAATTACGGCCGGCATTTCATCCGCCACCGAGGTGAGGGCACTCAAACCATCTCCAGCAGTAATCACTCTAATATGCTCCCGTTGCAGGGTCATTTGGACGATTTTGCGAACAGTGGGACTATCATCCACAACCAGTACTGTCGGTACAGCCATCTTTAGATTGACCTCCTTCGTGGCTCCCCTGACCCAGATGACCTGTAAGGGCCACCTTCGCTCTCAGGGACATTACTCCAATTTTGCATGATACCCATGGGCGACGGCTGCATGATATCGCGTCCACGATGATACTGCGCGTTGCGCTGGGCACGATAGACCTGGTAATGTTGAATTTCCTGGTCAATTTCTGTCAGAAAGGCTTTCCAGGCAAAATTGAGGTTACGACCAGTATGTGAATTTCCTACCTCATCACGCAACAACTCGGCGAAAATCATGCGCAAGAAGGCGGCCAGGCCAAGTACTGCTTCCCAATAAAATTCCTCCAGTTGCTCACCTTTGACTAACTTATCCAGGGTCAGAATACTGGTACAATCAAGTTTCCCATTAGTAAACTCCGTCGTCTCCAAAATAGGATATTGTTGCGAGGATAGGAGCTGCAACTGTTGAGAAAAACGACGCTCTAAGTAGCGTACAACCTCCATATAGGGAACCTGTCCACGTCCCCGCAGGCTTTTCGCATAGATGCTGTGATGGGCGAGCAATCCATTGATACATTCAGAGAGGACATGTACCAGGCCAAGGAGATGTTGTTCAGGGTTAGAAGATTGTCGCTGTCGAGCTAATGTGGTCTCACATTTGATAATCAGATTTGACAGGTCTTGCTGTACCTCAGCCTCCAGGGCTGTATCGACTACCTCAATCAGACGAAGTTCAAGCAGACGGGTGATAATACGTGCAATACGGGCCTCTGGAGTCATCAACACCAGGGCGATGGCCTGGAGGGGCAGTTCACCATTTGAGAGGCAAAGGACCTCGATATATTCCTGGCTTAGCCCCAGGCTACGTACATCGTTGTTAACTTCTGGTAGCCAGCGTGCAACGGTTGTGCGAGTCAAGTGTGTCTCGACCTCTCCCCCCATCTCTTCCCACTCATCAGCCTGGCGCAAGGACTCCAGGAGAACCGAATCAATATCGAGTGGCTGCATCCTGTTTTCCATGGGCACTAACTGGCGGTGGAAGGCGAACCGCCCATCAACCCAGCGCATTGCATGACTGATGGATTGGGTGACAGCAAACTCTAAGCGGCGTTGCATCTCTGTAGCACTCATCCAATTGCGCTCAACCAGCATAGCGAGGGCGACCTGGATATTGCCGCCAGCATACTCACGTACAATCTGAGCTCGCGCAGAATCAAGTTTATTGACAAGACAGAGCATCATAAGCAAATCCGGCTGGGGCACGCCTTCTTCGCGCAATGCCACAATTTGACCTTTGCGAAGGCTGATAGTGAGGGTTTCTGGTCCTGAATGGACAAATAATGTACCCGTTTTCCCACTCAGCGCGAGCATTTTTAGGATGGATTGGAGGCCTAATGTTTGTAGGTCGCCATCCATAATGCGATCTTGCTGCTCCATTGTTCGTACAGTCCTTTCCCAGACAAGCGTGCGAGTCGTTATCAGACGCTCTCCATGCAGGCATACCTGCTTAAAAACAGAGAGTAGATGGTCCATGTCGAACGGCTATTCGACGTACCCTACCACGTTCCCCCGTAAATATGAGCGATTTAGACAGCATACACCAGATAACAGTGTACGTCAAAACGAGTTAGGTGAATATAATAAACTCATTAATATTTTATTAAAAATTTTGCATCTCCACATTGCCGCGAAATACATAGCCAATACCGGGTTCGGTCAAAATATAGCGTGGACGAGAAGGTTCCATTTCGACCTTGAGCCGCAGTTGCCGCACATAGACACGCAAATAGTCGGCTTCCTCGCCATATTCTGGTCCCCAAACCGCTCGTAATAATGAACGGTGTGTAAGTACCTTCCCTGCGTAGAGCATCAATTGTCGCAACAATTCAAACTCAGTTGGTGTTAAACGTACATCTTGCTCGCCAGCTCGTACCTGCCGCTTGACGACATTCATGAGCAGGTAGCCATCCTCGCTAGACAATATCTCTGGCTGCCCCAGCAGTTCGCCGTTGCCCATTTCTGCCGCGTTGGCTCGCCTCAGACAGGCTCGTACCCGTGCCTGTAGTTCATCATTGCTGAAGGGTTTGGTCAAGTAGTCATCAGCGCCGAGGTCTAGAGCCTGAACTTTTTGTTTCTCCTCGCTGAGTGCCGATAAGACAATGATGGGGATCTGTACTGATTGACGCAACTGTCTACAGACTTCCAGGCCATCAAACTCACCTGGTAGACAAAGATCAAGCAAGATAAGATCAGGTTGATGCTGTCGAGCCATCTCTACTGCCTGTCTCCCATTGTCCGCCACCAGGACATCATAGCCGCTGATGGAGAGATTGCGACGCAATGCTCGTTGAATGGAAAGTTCATCATCAACGACCAGAATGCGTTTGCCTTTGACTTTCATAGCTGTTCCTCCATGGTATTGGGCGCGATAGATCGAGCCTCTACGTAGGCATGAACAGGTAAGGTAAATACAAAACAGGAGCCGTTATCCTCGCCCGGCACCGCATCCACACTGATGTGCCCCTGGTGAGCTTCAATAATCCCTCGACAGATCGCCAAACCCAGACCACTCCCGCGCCCATTGATGCCATGCACGGTCTTGAACATGTGCTGGCGTTCACTGACGGGTACGGCGCAGTTGTGATCGATGACCCGCACACGTAGATGGTGAATGGGTGTGTGCTGTATGTGCTGCGTACCTGCCACCTGGGCACCCGCTGCCTGGTCATCCACCCCCAGGACACCCACAAGGGGTGTCCCTACATCTTCGACTATATCCAGGGAGAGCAGTATCTCTGTGTCGCCTGAAGAGTGACGAACTGTATTCTCTACAAGATTATAGAAGACGCGTTCCAATTGTAGATGATCGGCATAGATGAGTGGTAGATTGGACTGGAAGGAGGTACGGATCGCTCGCCCGGCGAGTACCCGTTCGAGACGAATTAAGGCACCATGTACAACTTCGATGATGTCACACCATTCCTTCTCCAGCTCTAACGCCCCCATCTCGATGCGCGACATTTCGACAAGGGTATTGACCAGGACGGCGAGATGATCGGTTTCGGTGTCAATTTCCTGGAGAATTTCACGTTGTGTTGCTTCATCCCATGTAACACCAACCTGTAAAAGCCCGCTTACGGCGGCTTTGATGGCGGTCAGGGGCGTGCGCAATTCATGTGAGACAGAGGAAAGTAGGGCCGATTTGTTTTTCTCATCACGGACTTGCTCTGTAACATCGTGAACTTGCAAGACATTGGCTATCTGTAAGCCTTGCTGGTTCTCGAGAGGATGGCGCGATAGCTGGTAGTGATAATCAGTTGAGGTAGTATCCTCACGCAAAGATGTACGAGAGAGGTATTTACCGGCCAGAAGCGACTCCACATCGAATAATGGCGCTTGAGAAGAGGGCGCAATGAATTGGGCCCCTACGGCACGAACAGGCTCTATAGCAAGGACACAGCGCAAATCCTGGGTTACCTGGCTGAAATCGCGCAAATATGCACGAACTTCTTTGGCGTTGCGTATGCGAGGGAGCAATTCCGCGAATATATCTTCCAGTGTGCTTTTTATGGGCATATCGATGTGCATACCAGAAAAGACTTGAGCCGCGGGATTCATGTAGATACAATACCCATTGAGATCAACGATAAACCAGGCGTCTTTTCCGTGGCCGGTGGTTTGTTTTAACTGTATGAAGAGGCGTCCCAGTTCGCTCAAGACCTGGACACGGGCTAAAGCCGCCTCAGCCGTTTGTGTAAGTAGCTCGATCCCCTGATTGGCTGGATGCAAGATGTCGTGTAAGTTACGCTCGCTCCGTGTCAGCAGATGCTCACTGATGAAATGCAGGAGACTGGTGAAACTGACGCCAAAGGTACGCTCAGTTTCGAGGCGCACCTGTGCCAGCATTTCTTGCTCATCACCGTTTTGCTGATATGTCCACTCCAGTTGTTCAATGGCCTGTTGAAAACGGCTGCGCTGATGTGCCGATTCGATGAGCATAGCATTGTGAATAGCAATAGTGGCCTGGCTGGCAAAAAGTGATAGGATGTCGGCTTTGAGGGGCGTAAAGCCTCCCGGTTCGGGCGAGCATAACAGGAGTGCGCCATACACAGTGGTATCAGTCACCAGTGGGTAACTAAAAATGGAGCGTATACCCAGTTCTGTCGTGAAGATACGACTGAGGGGAAAGCGATCATCCGTTTCAATATCATTGGAGACACTGGGCTGATGGCGGCGTAAAGTAAAGCCGATAATGGCTTTCTCACTGGTGGCACCTTTTCTTGCTATTAGACCGCTGAGTATTTCTGGATCCAGGCCTGATTGCGCCTCCAGACGCAGTTTTCCTTCGCGTTGATCGAAGGTAACAATAGCAGATGCAACATTGAGAGCTTCAGCGATACCAACGACAATTTGATTGAGAATAGAAGAGAGGTCCATCTTTGAGGTCAAAGCACTGGAGACATCTTTGAGTGCCTGACGCTGGCGATCCTGTATTTCCGCGCTGCCCCCCACCTGGGCACTTTCGATGGCGGCAGCCAGGACGCGCACGACGGCACCAATCAGGCGTAGCAAGTTCTCGTCGGCATAGGCATCAAGTACGGAACTGCCCAGTTCAAGTGTTCCCAACACTCGCTCCCCCACAATGAGAGGTGCGATGAGCGTTGCGCGTAGCAGGACGTGCATCTGACATCCACTGAGGGCATCACCTGACGTGGCAGGAAGGCCATCTAATCCAGCAGGATAGTTCTGTACGAGAGTCACAGGAGAGCTCAATACCTGTTCTAGCTTTGAACCCTCTAAAGGATGTTGATGGTATTGTGCTGTCCATGCGGCCTGCATATTCCCTTCACGCTGGCAGACCGTGACACGAACCGCCTGGCGGTCATGACGCAATAACACAACGCCGAAAACATCAAAAGGGATGGCCGGCTCCAATTCAGCAGCCAGGCGGGTATAGTCAGCCTTTGCTCCACGCACACTAGAGACAATGCGTGCAACACGCTCGACGATAGTAGATTCTTTTAAAGTGGGCGTTTGTGTTCTCGCCTCCATCAATTCTCCCTATGGCGTGCGCAAAAGCCAGGTCTCAAGGCACCCTCTGCCTAAACAGTGACAGTATAACATATCTAAAATAAACACAACAACACATGGATGTACATTGTAGTACATTTTACATCCAAATGTCGCTGTAAATGACAAATGCACTTCAATAGCCTGAAGGTACTGCTATTTACCGTAAAGAGTATACCATATCAGAGAAAAGCGTAGTCAATACTAGAGAAAATATCCTACTATGAGCATGTTTATAGTATACGAATGTTAACTTTGTGCTACCTCCTTAGAAACTTTTACAGGATATCATTGAATTTCACCGTATATCAGCGTATTCAAAACTGATTCACGGGGTATACTAATGCTAGTCTTCTAACTGTCTTATAATTCTGGCCTTCTGGGGAGGTCGGAGGGACGGGTTGCTACGGCTATTATCGAATAGAGATACTCGCGAGAAACACAAAGGGAAAAAGGTGCATTCTCCTCTTTTGAAGGTCTACCTGTTGGGACAGTTCCGGTTAGAGCGTTTCACCGGCCATGAATGGCAGAGGGTGACTAACCCGCTATGGCAACATCGCAGTGTGCGTATGCTTCTTGCCTATCTATTGAGTAGCCCAGGGCGACGGCGTGGAAGAGAACAGGTGATAGAGGAACTCTGGCCCGACCTGGACGTGGAGAATGCCACGAACCGTTTGAACACCAGTGTCCATCAGATCCGGAAAAATTTAAATTATTTCTCGCTCGAACCGGAACTGGCACGTCCGGCTGCCTCTCGTCTTCTGCGACTTGAAGCCGATGTACTCATTCTTGGCGATGCCAGCGATATTTGGGTAGATGTAGACACATTTTCGGAATTAATTGCCAGAGCACAACTTGGGCGCGATAGCCATCCCCAGCCCCTTGGGCGCGATCAATCGGGCCCCTACGAACTGGCAGAAGAGTTACTTGAGAAGGCAGTTGCTCTCTATGGAGGGGACTTTCTACAGGGTGAACGGCACTTTGAATGGGTGCTTGCACGGCGTGAGGTACACCAGAGAAACTGGATCAGTTTGCTGCTCGAACTGGCCGATCGGCGTATGGCACATGAAAATTTTTCCGGTGCAATAGATGCGCTGAATACTCTTCTGATGACTGATCCTGCCAACGAGGCGGCGGTGCGTCGCCTGATGCTCTCACTTACCCGGCTTGATCGCCATAATGAAGCCTTAAATGTCTATCATCGCCTGGCCAAAGCACTGCAAGATAACTATGGCGTTGTGCCCTTATCCGAAACCCATGAACTATTTGAAGCAGCATGTAAGGGAGATATTTCGGGACACCCGCCAGGGGCACTTGATCATCCCCCGGATGCGCGGTCCCTACATCAAAGAAACACCTCTGCTGAGGTACAGATAGGTCGTAGTCATCAAAGTCCTCTGATTGGACGAACGGCAGAGCTTGAGAAGATGCGCCAGGTCATGTTTGTTACTGAACAGGGAGGAGAGCAACCTGCTCCTGGACATTTACCCGCAGGATATCCACCCACAGGGCACCCGCCCGCAGGGTACCCGCAAGGGGTACCCCTACATTTCTTACTGCTCAGGGGAGATACGGGCATAGGCAAGACACGGCTGGCCGAGGAATTGAGCCGCGAAGCCAATAAACGTGGCTGGTCGGTCGCCTGGATCCGCTCATATGAGCAGGAAAGCGACATCCCTTACCGGTTATGGACGGAAATCTTACGAAAAGCTATCACTACAATGGATGAGGTAGAGTATGCACAATTGATCAATCTTGATTCCGCGGGCGCGATACATCGGGCCCCGATAGGCAGTAACGCTTATTACCTCAGTATGCTTTTGCCAGAGTTACAACAGAAATCGCCAGCCACACCTGGCGGCCACAAGGGCCGCCACTATATTTCGCAAGAGCAAGATGAGCAGAGATATAGTGACGATGCTCGCGTTCGTCAGGACAATTCACAGACCCTGATCCAGGAGCAACTGCATTTGTGGGAGGCAACCTGCCGCCTCCTGACAACGATCAGCCACAAACGTCCTCTCCTGGTTGTTATGGATGATCTTCAGTGGGCAGATGATAGCAGCCTGGAATTGTTGGCGTATTTTACTCGCTATCTGCAAATCCAATCTGCGCAGCGCATTCTGCTTGTGGGAACCTGCCGGGATAGCGAATTGGCAGCATTCCATCCGCTACAAACACTCATCTCAGATCTCCAGCGCGAGCAGGCAATCACTACCATCAGTGTACAACCACTCAACCAGGCTCAGATCGGCGCACTTGTTGCCCCACTCCCCGATGCTATTGTACAGGATATTCAAACACAGGCAGCGGGTAATCCTTTTTTCGCGGAGGAACTAGCACGCTATTCCTATTCAGCTTCGGCATTGGACACGATACATCACTCCCCTACGAATTTTGCCGAGCATGAGCAGTTGGACGTGATACATCTGGCCCCTATGCTGCCAGAAACGATTACTGTCGCACTTGATCGCCGCATGAGTAACTTGAGTGGTTCCTGCCAGCGTCTCCTGGGCAAAGCCGCTGTGTTGGGGGGCTCATTCGAGTTTAACCTGTTACGCTTGATGCAGTCCAACCAGACTACCGCTCTCGATGAAGATATCCTGATCGATCTGCTTGACGAGGCTCTACAAGCGGGGGTGCTGACAGAAGAGAGTACGGGCAGGCATATTGTGTACCATTTCTGGCATCCAATGATTGTCAGCCATCTCTATGCACAATTATCGGTCGCCCGGCGCACGCGGTTGCATCACCGAGCGGCGGAGGCATTGCGGCAATTGAACCTGGGGCGTGAGGAGGAAGTAGCGGCAGCTATCGTGCAGCATCTCCTCAAGGGCGGGGGAGATCCCCAACATATTGCCTTGTGTGCTGAGATGGCGGGAAATCGAGCCTATGCGCTCTCGGCCTATCCAGAGGCCCAGCATCACTACCTGATGACGATTGCCCAGAAAGCCCTGGTCACTACAGGGCGAGGACAAGCCGTCGCCCCTACTATGGCACGAAAGGATCAGCCCGCCAGAGGCGTCCATAGTAGGGACGACGGCTTGTCCTCGCCCTTACACCTGGCCCTTATCCACGAACGGTTGGGAGAATGTTTCATGGTACAGGGCAATTATGATGAGGCATACACCCACTATGAGCAGGTTCTGAAGATACGCAGCACGCTGCCATTTGTATCTGAAGCTGAGAGACAGCGAGAGGCGCAGATACAGGCCTTGCTCTGGTACGAAATGGGCCGCGCACGTGGACACGCAAGCAACTTTGCCGACGTTCAACAGTGCAATCAACGAGGTGAACAAGTTTTACGCGATGCAGGAGTGACATCGGGTGTCGCCTGGGCGTGCCTACGCCTGCAATACAGCAACAAATGCTACGACGAAGGGAATTATGACGAGGCGCGATCCGCTGCATTAGAGGGTGTGAAAATGTTTGAGGAGGATATTCAGCAGCGAGGAGCTAACCGCCCACCGGTAGATTTCTCACGCTCGACTCGCATAACGAGAACGATTGAGGGCGATCTGAGCGAACTTGGCAATATCTATGAGACCCTCGGCATCATCGCGGGAACAACGGGGCAGATAGCAGGGGCCTTGATGTATTTCAACACAGCGTTGGCTATTTTTGAAGAGCAGAACAGCTTGAGATCGATGGCAAATGCCTGTAATAATATTGGTACCGCGCTATTGCTGAAGACGGAACAGGTTTCAGCAGATGAGTATTTTCATTGTTCACTCAGCCTGGCCGAACGTGTTGGAGACCTCCCTCTGGTGTCAACTGTCTCTATCAATCTTGGAGATCTGGCCACCCTGGCAGGTAATCTGCTAGAGGCTGAAACATGGTACCGGCGCAGCCTGGAACTGGCAACACGGGTCAATATACGCTCTGATATGTGCCATGTCAACAGTGCTCTAGCCATAAACTTGCAAGATCAGGGAAAGCTTAGTGATGCCATCGAGGCATTACGCCGTGCATTAGCATTGGGGCGAGAGATCAAAAGTCCACCCATCACCGGCATAGCCCTGATTACGCTTGCCAACTTACGCATGACTATGGTAGAGGAGCAACAAGCGGCGAGTAATGTTGATGTCAAAGCTCCCATTTACTCCAATCGCCTGAAACGTATCCAGGCTACACTGCAACATGCGCTCGCGCTCAATGGTCTGCGAGCAGAAGAGATGGCTAAGGGCCAGCTAGCACAGGCAACTACCTATTTATGGCAAGGAGCACTGGAAGCAGCGGAAGAAATAGCTTTTCAGACAATGAAAGTCGTTGAGGAGCAGCAGCACTTTCAGCTTCTCTCACAGGCGCAGCGGCTACTGGGATGTATTCTCTCCACAGCGAAACGCTGCGGAGAGGCAGAACAGTACTTTCGGCAGGCTATACAAATAAGTCGAGATTATAATATGCGGCTGGAGCATGCACGTACCCTGTATTGTTATGGACAGGCCATGCTACTGCGAAACTGCCCGCCGGAGGTGGCATTTCAGCAAGCTTTGAGCTACCTGTATGAAGCTCAAGAGATATTTGCCGCCTGTCACGCGGTAATCGACCTGGAAAAGGTGAAACGTATACTTGTAAATCACGAAATTAAGTGGCGGCAAATTTTGATAATTATCTGACGTACATCATAGCATGTCTTCTCAAAGCGTAAGCGCTCCAACCGGCTTACCAAGCTCTTCCGTAGTTGCTGAAAGGAAAAGATAGGCTACTATTACGTCAGATAATTATCAAAATTTGCCGCCACTTAATTTCGTGATTTACA
>Ga0209701_10000563_pt1 | contig 22017 bp, 23 predicted proteins | sample CZO8metaG_4_FD_188356 | JGI IMG/M metagenome (GOLD analysis project Ga0209701, IMG submission 188356) | Vadose zone soil microbial communities from the Eel River Critical Zone Observatory, Northern California, USA - CZOApr15con2H3.8 metaG... | ecosystem: Environmental > Terrestrial > Soil >... | reverse complement strand
CGGGCGAGAAGGCCGGCGGCACCTTCCTGATTGAGCAGGCCAGGCTGGTGGCATCCGACGTCCGCGGCCAGGTGGTGGCGGGCGCGGGTCACTGGCTGATGGAGGAAGCGCCCAACACCGTGATCCCGGCGATCATCGACTTCGTCGGCTGAGGGGTCGGCCTCCCTCCATGCGTTGTACCGAGAAGATGCGGCCGTCTGGCCTTGGCTTTCGGGCGTCTTGCCCGATCAGCCTGGCACAACGTTTTCGATCGCACCCTGCTCGATCTCGCTCGGTTTGACGCGCTCTCTTCTGCGACGCCAGTTGTCTGTCGTCGGCCGTTCGGGAACTCCGTGGATTCGACGGAATTCCTCCGCTGGGATGATCCGGACCACTCGACCGAGTCCGTCGAGGATGGTCACGGGCGCCGCGCCCTCCTCATCGGAGGCAAGGCTCAGACCTGCTGGATTCATTGGCGCTTCTCCCTTTCTGGTGCTGTCCCGGCTTTAGATGCGTCCATCACGGGCACGGGTTCTTGCCACAGCGACTTGGCGAGATGATGTCGCAAAGCGATTGGTCCACCGGCGCGGACTGTTGCCCGACTTGCTCGAATCGCTGTAACCGCGAGCGGTGTCTCAAAGACCCGGGATAGAGCGCGTTCTTGACGATCTCGAAGATGGCGGCGTTGGCGGGTCACGCGCGCGAAAACATAATCCAGCAGCGCTTCGGCAGTGGGAAATAACGTGTCTCCCTGACGATCTGGGGCGTCATCCTCACGACGGCCTCCTCAAGAGTGGTGAGAAGCTTCTCCTGGTTGACGATCGTCTCTAACTCCGCTTCGCACTTGCGTCGCTGCCTACCGCGTGCCGTTAGGGTGGCGATACTGATCTTTTATTCGCGTTCTCTGAATCCCTCCGGAACGCCCGTCATCGTAAGGACGACTGAAAGGGAGGGATCAAGATGAAGCGAGCGATTCTCTTCGCGCTGATGCTCGTTGCCGTTCTAGCGCCGCTCGCGGGTGTCGCCCGCGCGGATTTGAAGAGCGACCAGACGATTCCGCAGGCGCCGTAACCTTCACGTCAGGGCAGGAACGGACGTGTACGGCAGGCTTCGAGGTCTGACGTACACGTCGGCGCACGAAAAACGGTGACGCCCGGACAAAGTGAAACAGGCCGAGGTGGGCTCCTCGTGAATCCTAGCTCTCATTTCAAGTGTCGCGTGCTTCTCGCGGCGGCGACCGTTCTGCTGACCCTCGCGACGGGCGCCGGTGGGGCCCCGGCAAGACCATGGCCATCTCTCTTGGGCTCGCGCGAGGCGTTCCCGCCTGACGTGTCGGCAGCCGTCGAGCGCGTCTGGATCGAGCCCACGCTCAGCCGCACGGTGAACGGGCGCTCCGCGCGTGTCCCGTTCGATGTCTACGTCGCGTTCGTGGATACGCCAGAGGTGACAGCCGCCGCGGCGCGCTTCCGCAAACTCGGGAGCTATGAGATTCAAGCACTCGATGACGACCGCTATCGGGCCAACGATGGCGACGGAGCCCGCGGGATTGCTCAGGTGCTCCGACGCGAACCGCGACGGCTCGTTCTCCTTTCCCAGGGGGAGCACACCGGCCCAATTCTCGGCACGATCAGCGGAAGCGCGCTCACGATCCTGGACTTCGAGCCGCGAGAGGGCGTGGTCAATCCGAGGCTTACGGCCTACGTGTACATCGACAACCGCGTCGCCGCCGCCCTCGCCCGGGTGCTCATCGCGACCTTCGGGTCCCTCGCCGACCGTAAGCTCGGCGAGGGGCTTCGCGTCACAGCTGAGGTCGCCGAGTGGGCGGTCGATCGATCAGGCGGCTTCTGTGAGTGGCTCGCACGCGAGCCGCTTCCGCCCGCGCGACGCGATCGCATTCTGGCCGCCCTCCCATCGTGCGCAGCGGGCCTAGGTCCAAACGGCACTCGGCAAATCCAAAGTCCGTGACGCCTCCGCGCGCGTACGCGCCCCTCGAACGGGACGGGGAGGCTGACACTACCGGGTGAAAGTGGAGCGGCGTCGCTCCCCCCGATCTTCAACTAGTCCAGCCGAAGAAGTCGCGCGCCCAGGTGAAAATCCCGACGCCGGCGCTCGACGCCGCGTCGCGGTCACGCTCCGAGTCGCCGACATGGGTGGACGCCGACAGGTCGACGTCGTGGAGGCCGGCCAGCTCGAGGAACATGCCGGGCCTGGGCTTGCGGCAGCTGCAGCTGTCCTCGTTCCCGTGGGGACAGAGCCTCCAGTCCGTAAAGGGCCGTCCGAGCTGCGCGTCGACCCAGGCGAATCGCCGCAAGACCTCGTCCGCGGAGATCTCGCCTCTCGAGATGCGCGCCTGGTTGGACACGATGAAGCAAACGTCGAAGCGCGGACGCTCGCGGGCGAGCGTCGCGGCGACGTTGGGCATGAGCACGGGGTGGCCCGCCGTGTCCACCACCGTGCGATTGTCCTTCGTGAGGGCGAGCGTGCCACCCCAGTCGACGAACAGCGCGCGCTTGGTCGGTCGCGTCACCCTCGTGGAAGTCGCAGGAGGAATCGACTTCGCGGCGCTCGTTGGCGTGGTCGAGGACCTTCTTTCGGGCGCTACCGTGTCTTGATCCAGTCAGAGAGTCTTCGCTCGATTTGATCGCGCACTCGTTGGAACACCTGCAGTCGCTCATCCTCCGTGCCGCTCGCCAGCGAGGGATCCTGAAAGCTCCAGTGCAGTCGTCTGGTCTGTTTCGGGAAGACGGGGCACGCCTCGTTCGCCGCGTCGCACACGGTGATCACGTAGTCCCAGGGTTCTTCCAGGAACTGCCCCACTGTCTTCGACGCGTGGCCATGCAAGTCCACCCCGACCTGCGCCATCGCTTTCACTGCGAGAGGGTGGACGCCGGTCGCCTCGGTACCCGCGCTCGCGATCTGGAAACGGTCGCCCGCCATCGAGCGCAGGAAGGCCTCTGCCATCTGACTCCGCGCCGAGTTGTGCGTGCAGAGGAACAGGACTCGCTGCTTGTTCACGTCCCGCTACCCGTGTAGTCCCGACGGGGCTTCATCGTCGGCGAGCAGTCTAGACGACAATCGCGGACCGAGCGACGGCCAAGCGACGAGCCGTCCGGGGCCGGCCCGCTGCCCTTCATCCCCAGCCCCAACCCGTCACCCAAGATTTACTTGACCGTCATCGTCCTGTAACCCGCCACGCCGACACTCCGCTGTGATGAGCACCGCACGGGAGGCCGACATGATGACCGCGGACCGACGCCGGGTCCCGCCGGGGGCGGGCCAGCCCGGCCGCCAGCGTCTCGGCCGGGTGCTTCTCGTGGAGGACGAGCAGGACGTCGCGGAGCTGATCCGCTACAACCTCACGAAGGAAGGCTACGACGTCATCCTGTCCGGCAATGGGAACGAGGCGCTCCGACTCGCCCGGGAGCACCGCCCCGACGTGCTGCTGCTCGACATCATGGTCCCGCAGCTCAACGGCTGGGAGGTCTGCCGGCGCATCAAGAAGGACCCCGACCTGGCCGCGATCCCCGTGATCATGGTGAGCGGACGCGTCGAAGAGGGGGACAAGGTCCTCGGCTTCGAGGTGGGCGCCGACGACTACGTGACCAAGCCCTTCTCGCCGCGCGAGCTGATTGCCCGGATCCGCGCAGTCCTCCGGCGCGGGCGGCAGGCCGACGCCAAGGAGAAGAAGGCCAGCCTCAAGGTCGGTGATCTGGAGATCGATCGCCATCGCTTCGAGGTGAGGATGAAGGGCCGACCGGTCGAGCTCACGCCCAAGGAGTTCGAGCTCCTCGCGACCCTGGCCGGCACCCCCGGGCGGGTGTTCGGACGGGAGGAGCTGCTCGACATCGTGTGGGGCCGCGACGGATTCGTCGAACCTCGCACCGTGGACGTCCATGTGGCGCGACTGCGCGGAAAGTTCACGATCGCGAGGCTCGAGGAGCCCGGAATCGAGACCGTCCGGGGCGTCGGGTACCGCTTCCGAGACAAACCGTAACACATTTGTAACACGCCCTTTATGTGGGCGAAACACGAGCGCGCGATCATGGCCCGGGAAGAGACCAAAGGAGAACGATTGATGAAGAAGGTATGCGTGCCGATGCTGGCGGTCGTCATCGTGGTCGGCTGGGGCCTGGCGTTCGCGTCGGGACCACCCAAGCTTGACCCGGCGCTCACGCCGTACAAGCCGGTCAGCGGAGTCAGCGGCAACGTCTCGAGCATCGGCTCGGACACGCTCAACAACCTCATGACGCTCTGGGCTGAGTCGTTCAACAAGTTTTACCCCAACGCCAAGATCCAGATCGAGGGCAAGGGCTCGTCCACGGCGCCGCCGGCGCTGATCTCTGGCACCGCTCAGCTCGGCCCGATGTCCCGCTCGATGAAGGGGACCGAGATCGACCAGTTCGAGAAGAAGTACGGCTACAAGCCGGCGCCGATCCGCACCTCGGTCGACGCCCTCGCCGTGTTCGTCAACAAGGACAACCCGATCAAGTGCCTGACCCTGCCGCAGGTCGACGCGATCTTCTCGAAGTCGCGGCGGTCCGGGTACAAGGAAGACATCAAGACGTGGGGCCAGCTCGGCCTGACCGGAGAGTGGGCCAGCCGGCCTGTCAGTCTCTATGGCCGCAACTCGGCCTCCGGCACGTACGGGTTTTTCAAGGAGCACTCGCTGAAGAACGGCGACTACAAGGACGAGGTGAAGGAGCAGCCGGGCTCGGCGTCGGTGGTCCAGGGCGTGACGGTGGATCGTTACGCCGCGGGCTACAGCGGCATCGGCTATGCGACCGCCGGTGTCCGCGCCGTCCCGCTCGCCGAGAAGGAAGGCGCCAGGTGCTACGAGGCGGACCCCGATAACGCCTACGCCGGAGCGTATCCGCTCGCGCGGTTTCTCTACGTCTACGTCAACAAGGCGCCGGGCAAGCCGCTCGATCCGGTGACGCTGGAGTTCGTGAAGCTCATGTTGTCCAAGGATGGTCAGGAAGTGGTCATCAAGGACGGCTACTTCCCCATCCCCGCGACGATCGCCAAGGAAGAGCTCAACAAGATCCAGTAAGTGGCCATCAGGACCGATACGCTGCGCGAAATCTCGCGGACGAGGACGAGCCGTCGCATCGTCCTCGACCGCTGGGCCTCTCGCCTGGTCATCCTCGGCGGCGTCATCATCATCGCCTCGATCCTCGCCATCCTCTTCGTCATTGTCGGCGAGGTCTGGCCGCTCTTCCGGAAGCCGACGGCGACCCCGGCGGGAACCTACGCCGTGCCGGACGCGACGCTCGCCTCCGCACCGGCGGGCGGCGACGCAGTCGGCGTGGACGAATACCGTGAGATCGCGTTCGCGGTCACCCAGGCCGGCACGGTCAGCTTCGTCTCGCTCAAGGGCGCGGCGGTGCCGGGGCCCATGCCGTTACCGGCGCTCAGCGGTGGCAAGGTCACGGTGGCCGCCGTCTCCTCGAAAGGTCCCCTCCTGCTGGGCACCTCGGATGGCCGCGTGATCCCGCTGGAGATGAAGTTCGACGTCACGTTCGCCGAGGGCGGGCGCACGATCATTCCGAAGCCCGTCTTCGGCGACGTGAGCTCCCTCGATCCCGAAAAAAAGCGCGCCGTGCGGCGCCTCGCGCTCGCGGCGCCTCCCTCGGGGGGCGTCATAGTCGCGCAGGTCGGGCCGCGCGACCTCGTCGTCCAGACGGTTGTCGAGAAGAAGGCGTTGATCGGCGGCACGCGCCGCGAGGAGGCGCTCCAGGCGCTGACCATCGAGGGCGGCGAGATCACGGCGCTCGCGCTGGACGGGCGGGGCGAGGACCTGTTCGTCGGCACATCCGGAGGGCAGGTGATCCAGTACGACATCCGCGAGCGCGATGCGCTGAAAGCCATCGACGCGGTCGCGGTCACCGCGAGCGCCGCGGTGCCCGTCACGGCGCTCGGCTTCCTGATCGGCGACCGCACGCTGGTGGTGGGCGACCAGGCGGGCGGCGTGTCGACCTGGCAGGTGATCCCGCCGCCCGGCGGCGGGCCCCGACGGCTCACGCGCGTCTACCAGTTCCAGGGCCACCCGAAGCCGGTGGTCGCAGTCGCCGCGTCGAAGCGCGACAAGGGGTTCGCGACGGCCGACGGCGCCGGTGACGTGAAGGTCCACTACGGCACGTCGGGTGAGACGCTGATCACGCTCCGGGCCGACAGCGGCAAGCCGCTCCACTCGCTGGTGCTCGCTCCCAAGGGGGATGCGCTTCTGGTCGCTGACCAGACGGGCGGGTTGCGCCAGTGGACCCTCGACAACCCCCACCCGGAGGTCACCCTTCGGACCGTATTCGGGAAGATCTGGTACGAGGGATACTCGGAGCCCGCGTACGTCTGGCAGTCCACCGGCGGGACCGACGACTTCGAGGCGAAGCTCAGCCTGACGCCGCTGATCTACGGCACCCTCAAGGGCACCTTCTACGCGATGATCTTCGCCGTGCCGATGGCGCTGCTCGCCGCCATCTACGTCAGCGAGTTCATGCACGCGAGGGTGAAGGGGTACGTGAAGCCGGTGGTCGAGATCATGGCGGCGCTGCCGAGCGTGGTGCTCGGTTTCCTGGCGGGGCTCTGGCTCGCGCCCATCGTCGAGCGGATCGTGCCCGGCATCTTCGTGATGCCGCTGGTCATGACGGCCAGCATCTTCCTGACGCTGCTCGGCTGGCGCCTGCTGCCCATCGGTGTCCGCGGCCGGTTCAAGGCGGGGACGGAGGCGCTTCTTCTGGTACCCGTCGTGATCGCAGCGGCCTGGCTGGCCTTCTGGCTCGGCGGGCTTCTCGAGACGGTCCTGCTCGGGGGCAACTACCGCGGCTGGCTCCTGTCGGCGCTCGGCCTTACCTACGACCAGCGCAACTCGCTCGTCGTCGGCATTGCGATGGGCTTCGCCGTGATCCCGATCATCTTTACCATCGCGGAGGACTCGCTCGCCAATGTCCCGCAGCACCTGCGAGCCGGCTCGCTGGCGCTCGGCGCCAACCGCTGGCAGACGGCGATGCGGATCGTGCTCCCGACCGCGAGCCCCGGCATCTTCTCGGCCGTCATGATCGGCTTCGGCCGCGCCGTCGGCGAGACGATGATCGTGCTGATGGCGACCGGCAACACGCCGGTCATGGACTGGTCGGTCTTCAACGGATTCCGCGCGCTGTCGGCCAACATCGCGGTCGAGCTGCCCGAGGCCCCCGAGGGCGGCACGCTGTTCCGGGTGCTGTTCCTCGCCGCCCTCCTGCTCTTCGGCTTGACCTTCCTCGTCAATACGCTCGCCGAGCTGGTTCGGTTGCGGCTCCGGCAGAAGTACCGGTACCTGTGAAGAAGCTGTTCCGGAGCGGCGAGCCGTTCATCTGGCTCACGGGCGGCGCTCTCGCGTCGTCCCTGATCATCGTCGTGGGCCTCGTCACCCTGATCCTCACCAGTGGCCTGGGCTTCTTCTGGCCCGCGAACGTGCTGCGCATGACGCTCAGGGACGGCACGGTCATCACCGGCCTCGTCGTCGAGCGCGAGCGGGTGCCCGGCAAGACGGGCGACTACCGGATCAAGGTCCAGGTCGCCAACCGCGACCTCTACGGCGCCGACTTCCAGTGGATGGATGAAGCGACGATCGCCCGGCGGGACCACCCGGCGGACGTGGTGCTGATAGAACGTACTGAGTGGGGGCTCCTGATCGGAACGATCAGAGAAGTCCGGGAGTCCGGCCGGACCGTGGTGGCCGGGCCCCAGCAGGGCCTCGCCGAGCTCGAGCGCCGGCTGCCCGACGCGGCCCGGGCACGCCGGGAGATCCGCCGGATCGAGAAGGGCGAGGTCGGCGCGATCAACTACGCCCAGGAGAAAATCCGCCTCGGACTCCAGCGCCTCGCCCTCGGGGGCGTGACGAGTGGTCCCGCGGTCGAATCGCTTCGGCGGGAGATGGCCATCTTGCAGACGCGCTACCAGGAGCAGGAGGCGCGGCTCGCGGATCTCCGGGGGCGCCAGACCGCGAGTGTCGTCGTCACCGCCGACGGAGGCAAGGAGAAGGACCTGCCCCTGATCCAGCTCTTGCACATCGACGCGCCGAACGCGATGAGCCTTCCGGGGAAGGGCGTCCGGTACCTCGCCCGGGTCTGGGAGTTCGTGTCGGACGACCCGCGGGAGTCGAACACCGAGGGCGGCGTCTTCCCGGCGATCTTCGGCACCGTCATGATGGTCATGATCATGTCGATCATGGTCACGCCCCTCGGCGTCCTCGCCGCCTTCTACCTGCGCGAGTACGCGAAGCAGGGGACCTTCGTGAGCACGGTGCGGATCGCGGTGAACAACCTCGCCGGCGTGCCATCGATCGTGTTCGGCGTGTTCGGCGTGGGCTTCTTCATCTACGTCCTCGGTGGGTCGATCGACAGGCTCTTCTTCGCCGAGGCCCTGCCGACGCCGACGTACGGCACCGGCGGGATCCTGTGGGCCTCCCTCACGCTGGCGCTCCTGACGATCCCGGTGGTCATCGTCGCGACCGAGGAAGGACTGGCGGCGATTCCCCGGGGCACGCGCGAGGCGTCTCTGGCGCTGGGCGCGACCAAGCTCGAGACGACCCTCCGGGTGGTGCTCCCCGCCGTGATGCCGTCGATTCTCACGGGGCTGATCCTGGCCATGGCCCGGGCGGCCGGCGAAGTGGCACCGCTGATGCTCACAGGCGTCGTCAAGCTCGCGCCGGCGTTGCCCTTGGACGGCTACTGGCCGTTCATCCACCTCGACCGCAAGTTCATGCACCTCGGCTTCCACATCTACGACGTGGGCTTCCAGTCACCCAACGTGGACGCGGCGCGGCCGATGGTGTTCGTGACGACCATGCTGCTGCTCCTGATCGTCGTGCTGCTCAACCTCTTTGCCATCGCGACGCGCAACCGTCTGCGCCGCAAATACGCGACCTCGGCGGTGTAGGGAGGAACCCCATGGCCGGCAACGTCTCGGTGACCGCGAGCCTTCGTCCCACTGCCACCACCGCGGCTATCATGGAGATGCCGATGGTGGAGATCGAGCACCTCTCGCTCTGGTACGGGGAGAAGCTTGCCCTCAAGGACGTCTCCATGTCCGTCCCCAAGCACCGGGTCACGGCGTACATCGGCCCGTCCGGCTGCGGCAAGTCCACCCTCCTCCGGTGCGTCAACCGCCTGAACGACCTGGTGGACGGGGTCCGGACCGCCGGCGTCATCCGCATCGGGGGGACGGACATCCAGGACCCCGCGCTCGACGTCGTCGAGCTGCGTCGGCGCGTCGGGATGGTCTTCCAGAAGTCCAACCCCTTCCCGAAGTCGATCTTCGAGAATGTCGCCTACGGGCCCCGGATTCTCGGCGTCGGGAGCCGCGCCGATCTCGAGGGCATCGTCGAGCGCAGCATCAAGGCGGCGGCCCTCTGGGACGAGGTCTACGACCGCCTCAACGAAAGCGCGCTCGGTCTGTCGGGTGGCCAGCAGCAGCGCCTCTGCATCGCCCGGGCGATCGCCGTCGAGCCGGACGTCCTGCTCATGGACGAGCCGTGCTCGGCCCTGGACCCGATCGCGACGGCCAAGATCGAGGAGTTGATGCTCGAGCTGAAGAACAGCTATACGATCGTCATCGTGACCCACAACATGCAGCAGGCAGCCCGCGTGTCGGACTACACGGGCTTCATGCTGCTGGGCGAGCTGGTCGAGTTCGGGGTCACGAAAGAGCTGTTCACGAACCCGCGCGACAAGCGGACCGAGGACTACATCACCGGCCGGTTCGGCTGAGAGCGGAGGCGGCCATGCCGCGTCATTTTCACGAAGAGCTGGATGCGCTCAAGCAGACCCTCCTGGCCATGGGCGGGCTGGTCGAGGACCAGATCCGCCGGGTCATGCGCGCCCTCATCGAGCGCGATAGCGAGCTGGCGCAGGATGTCATCGATCGCGACCGGCAGGTGAACGCCTACGACGTGGAGATCGACGAGAAGTGCGTGGAGCTCCTGGCGCTCCACCAGCCGACCGCCGGCGACCTCCGCTTCATCACGACCGCGATGAAGATCGTCACCGATCTCGAGCGCATCGGCGACCAGGCCGTCAACATCGCCCAGCGCACGATCGAGCTGAACCCCGAGCCACAGCTCAAGCCCTACGTGGACCTGCCGCGGATGGCCGAGAAGGCCCAGCGCATGGTCAAGGAGAGTCTCGACGCGTTCGTCAGCCGCGACACAGCCCTGGCGCGCCGCGTGTGCGGCGAGGACGCCGAGGTGGACGCGCTGAAGGAGCAGATCTTCCGGGAGCTCCTGACCTATATGATGGAGGACCCGAAGACGATCCCCCGGGCCATCCGGCTCATCCTCGTCTCGCGCTTCCTCGAGCGCGTGGCCGACCACGCGACCAACATCGCCGAGATGGTGGTCTACCTGGTCGAGAGCAAGATGGTGCGGCACATGCTCGCGTAGCTCTCAGCCGCGAAGCACCAGCGTGGGCACCGGCGCGTCGCGGACTACTCGCTCGACCACGCCGGGGACCAGCGCGCTGCCCAGGCGGCTGCGGCGGGTCGTGGCGAGGGCCACCAGATCCGCGTTGAACGCCTCGGCCTCGAGCCGGATCTCTTCCGCCGGATCGCCGAAGCGCACGACCCGCTCAACCGGAATCCCCTCGAGCTCGGCCTCGACATGCGCGAGCTGGTCCAGCCCCTCGGCCGTCAGCCGCGACATCTCCTGGTCGACGTACGCGATCGTCCGCCCGTATGGACCAGTCACATGCTCCGGAACGGGAAACACTCTGAGGAGACGAACCGTCGAGCCGGCGCCACGCGCGAGAGCCGCGACCACAGGGACGATAGTCTCGCTCAGCTCTCGACTATCGATAGGTGTTAAGATTCTCTTCGCCATTGTCAGCGTCCTCCGTCGCTCATTCATTCGGTGTACATCGTTGTGACGCCGGCGCGGCGTCGAGGGATTCCCGTGCCGACCAAATCCGGAAATCGCCCGCGCCCGGTCCGCTCGCTCAACTTCTGATCGGTCGGCCAGTCCCGCGACGGCCGGGCCGAGACCGGGCGCCCTCACCGGAGCTTGAAATCCGGATACTTAGCGGAGTGCCCGCCTCTGGTGCGTGGTTTGCTGCTTCTTCGATGTTTATGAAGCTCGCGTTCCAGCGGGCCGAGGGCCACGAAGAGGCGCGGCAGAGGCGGCTCTGCCGCATGATGCTCGGACTTTCACCCGAGCCTGAAGACCACCATGTGCTCCCGGCCCTCGCCACACTGGGCGCCCTGCTCATCGGCCTCTTCGCATGGCAAATGGGTCATCTGGGGACGGTCGCGCCCGCGCTCACCGGCGTGCTCGTTCTTGTCGCCCTCGGCGCTGCAGTGCTTCGGGTCCGGCGCCGCTATCGCCATGTCGTCGCCGGCGTCCTCGTTCTGGCCGTGCTGCTCGGCCTGCTTGGCGCGGCGGTTTACCACCACGCGTATCTGGAGCCGTTCGCCGCCATCGCCGGCCGAACCGCCTCGGCGCTCGCCGACTTGATCGCGACTCGCTGACGAGGGCCTGACCCGGATCGAGGCAGCGCGGCGCCACCGGACTGTCCGCTCGACTGTGTTAGCCTCTGTCCATGTCGCCGGTCGACCCCGACCTGGGCCACGCGATCGAGAGCCTCTACGCCCGTGGCGTCACCGACGGGCTTCCGGTCGTACCGCCGACCCGCGCTCTCGTCGAGCGGGCCGTCGCGGCGTCCGGGCGCGAGGCCGGCGAGCTGGTGGCGCTCGTCCCGCCCAACTATGGGCGCGCCACCGTCGAAAAGATCGCGATCAACGCTGTAATGGCAGGGTGCCGGCCCGAATATCTTCCTGTCGTCATTGCTGCTGTCGAAGCCGTCTGTGACGAAGCCTTCGATCTCCACGGCGTTTCCGCAACCACGAACGCGCCGTCACCTCTCGTGATCGTGAACGGTCCCATCCGAGGGCCGCTCGAGATCAACTCCGGAGCCGGGGTGTTCGGCTCGGGCTGGCGCGCCAACGCGACGATCGGTCGTGCCGTACGCCTTGTCTGCGTCAACCTGGGCGGGGCGCGACCGGGTGTCGTCAGCATGTCCACGCTCGCCCACCCCGGGCGCTACACGTACTGCATCGGCGAGCACGAGGAGGCGAGCCCCTGGGAGTCGCTCGCCGTCGAGCACGGGTTCGCGCCCGAGCAGAGCACGGTCGCCCTGCTCGCCGCCGACGCGCCGCTCGGCGTCTACGCGCAGCGAAGCCGCACGCCCGAGGATCTTCTGCCGACGCTCGCCGCGAGCATGGCCGTGATCTCTCACCACAAGATGACGCACTGGGGGGACACGCTCGTCGTACTCTCTCCGGAGCACGCGAAGATCCTCGGCGACGCGGGCTGGAAGAAGGCCGACGTGCGCCGCTGGCTCCACGAGCGCCTGCAGTGGCCGGTGTGCGAGCTCGTGCCGGGGCACAACGGCGGCGAGGGGCTGCCCGAGCACGTGCTCGCGAAATTCGCCCACCCGGCGGGCGAGCGCGCGATGATCCCGAAGTTCCGCTCGCCCGAGAACATCAAGCTGGTGGTCGCCGGCGGCACCGCGGGTCGCTTCTCCGCGATCGTGCCGGGCTGGACGTTTTCCAAGGGCTCCAACCTCGTCTTCAGGAGGGTTCTCTCATGACCGAGTATCTCGACCCCACCGATTCGGTCGCCGTTCCACGCAAGACGGCGCCGAGGCCGGCGAGCCTCGACGGCAAGGTCGTCACGCTGCTCGACATCTCCAAAGCGCAGGGGAACCATCTGCTCGACCGCCTCGAGGAACTCTTGCGCGAGCGCGCGACGCCGAAGGCCATCATCCGGAAGAAGAAGCCGACCTTCGCGCGGCCGGCGCCCGACGTCCTCCGCCAGGAGATCGTCGGCGCGACCGACGTCGTCGTCGAGGGGCTCGCCGACTGAGGGTCGTGCACAACGTGCAGTGTGCACGACGGCGTGTTCTTCGAGGACAGCGGTATCCCGGTTGCGACGGTCATCTCGTCCGAGTTCACCCGCGCCGCGCGCGCCCAGGCCGAGGCGCTCGGCGCCGCGAACTACCAGACCGTCGTGGTGGCCCACCCGATCCAGCCGCTCACGCGCGAGGAGGTGCGGGCGCTCGCCGACAAGGCCTTCGACGAGATCGTGAGGAGAATCACCGCGTGAAAGCGTCGCGGGACTGAGACCGATGCTGGTCGGGGCGTTCGCGTGCGCCCACACGCCCCAGCTCCTGGCGCGCCCCGGGACCGAGGACCGCGACCTCGTCCTGCGCGTCCACGCCGCCTTCGCCCGCGTGAAGCGGCGGCTCGAGGCGCTCCGCGTCGACGCGCTCGCGATCGTCGCCGGGGATCACGTCGAGGCGTTCTTCCTCGACGCGGTCCCGGCGCTCGCCGTGTACGTGGGGAGCGAGTGCGCGGGAACCTTCGGGCGCTATCGCTACCGGTTCCCGATCCACGAGCCCCTCGCCCGATCGATCGTCGAGCAGGGGGTCGAGCGCGGCTTCGATCTCTTCTACACGCAGCAGGCCCCGCTCGACTACGCGTTCTACGTTCCGCTCCACTTCACGATGCCGGAGCCGGCGGTGCCGATCGTCCCGCTGCACGTGAACGTGTATCTGCCGCCCCAGCCGACACCTCGGCGCTGCTACGAGTGGGGTCGGGCTCTCGGCGAGATCCTCCGGGCGCGTCCCGAGCGGGTGGCGTTCATGGCGTCGGGCGGCATGTCCCACTTCCCCGGGACGGATCGGTATGCGTCCCCGGAGTTCGAGTACGACCGGCGCCTGCTGGACGCGTTGAAGGATGGCCGGGGTCGCGAGCTGGCCGCGGTCACCGGCGAGGAGCTGGACAAGATGGGTAACATCGAGCTCCGGACGTGGGCGACGCTCCTCGGCGCTCTGGGCGACGCCAAGGCCGACGTGTACTGCTACGAGCCCTCGTGGCACCACGGCAACGCGGTGGTCGAGTGGGTTCCGTGAACGACCAACCGCACTATCGGTTTCCACCGGCCTCCGCCTACCGGCTGAATCGCTGCCTCTTCGCGCTCAAGTCCGACGACGGCTTCCGCGCGCGATTTTTGAAGGACGCCCGAGCTGCGATGGGCGAGCTGGGGCTCGACGCGGCGGACGCGGCCGCACTCCTCCGCGGAGACCGCGACGCGCTCCTCGCGCGCGGGGCGCATCCGTATCTCGTGTTCATGGCGGACCTCCGACTCAGGATGGAGCGCGAGCCGGTCTCGTTCGAGTTTTTTTGATCCGAGGAGGATGCGGTGGCGACGATTGTGACGAGAGCGACGTGATCAAGATGATCTCGAGCCTCAGCAACTGGGGACGGTGGGGTCCGGACGACCAGCTCGGCACGATCACGCCCGCCAAGCGCAAGCGCGCCGCGGCGCTGGTACAGGACGGCGTGCCGGTGAGCTGCGCGCGTCCGATCGTGACCAACGAGATCAGCGCCGACACCACGATCCAGCCGGTGCGCTTCATGGTGGACTCGGGTGAAGGCCGCGACGAACCTGGAATCGGTCGACCTGCTCCACGACGGCGTCGTGAGTCGCGGCGGCGCACGGCGTGCGGGTCGAGGCCGGCGACATCCTGCTGATCCGGACGGGCTACTACCCGCGACGGCTGCGGGAGCCGCGCAACCCGGGGAAGGGCGGCTCACCGGCGCTGGGAGTTCCTGCTCACGATCGCGCCGCTCCGGCTCCAACACACCACGGGCTCGCCGGTGAATCCGATCGCGCTGTTTTGAACTGGCGCCTGGTGGACTAGCCGCTCAGGAACTTCAGCAAGACCTTGTGGCCGAGGAGCCGGATCGAGCGCAGAACTTTCTCCTGGTCCATGCCCGGCCACTGGAGCCGGAAGATCATCGTGGTGACGCCGAGCCGCTCGCGATAACGCGCGATCTCGTCGACGACCCGCGCGGGGTCGCCGATGATGAAGCGGTCGCGCGCCAGCTCGTCGAAGCTCGCGTCGAAGGTCTCGCCGGCGGGCAGCGCCTTGTCCTGTTCCCAGCGCCGGTACGCCTGGTACTTCGCTCCGAGGACCGTCTGCGCCTCCGTGACGGCCGTCGCGGCCTCCGGCGCCACGTAGCACTCCTTGATCAGCGGCGTCTCGATCGCCGCCGGACGCCCGAGCTCGCGTCGCGCGGCCCGAAAGAGCTCGAGCTGGCGCTCGAGCGTCGCGAGCTTGGCGTGGGGGTTCATCAGCCAGGCGTCGCCGAGACGCGCGGCGCGCCTGACGCCGGCATCGCCGTTGGCGGCGAGCCAGATCGGCGGGCGCGGGCTCTGGAGCGGGCGCATCGAGATGCGCGCGCCGCGCAGGCTGAAGTATCGGCCTTCGTAGGCGACGGGCTCGCCGCTCCACAGCCGCTCGACGACCTCGAGGCCCTCGATCAGACGACCGACGCGCTCCTTCGGGTCGTGCCCCATCGCCACGTTCTCGACGTTGCGGTACCCGAGGCCGACACCGAAGATCAGGCGGCCGTCCGTGATCACGTCGAGCGTCGCGAGCTGCTCGGCGATCTCGACGGGGTGGTGCAAGGGGAGCAGGAGAACGCCGGTGCCGAGTGTCATGCCCCGGGCGTCGGCGGCGAGGCGCGCGAGGGTCGGGATCGGCTGGAAGTACGTGAACGGATCGGAGAGATAGTGCTGGCTCGCCCAGATTGAGCTGAACCCGACTGCGCGCGCAAGCCGGACCTGCTCGATGTGCTCGCGGAAGCGGGCCGCCTGCGGCTCCTCGGGGAGATGCTGAACGGAGAGGCCGAGGCCGAACTTCACTCCGGGAGCCTCCACACGCGACCCGCCGCGGGCTCCTCGGCCAGCGTGAACTGGGGCAGCGCCATGTGGTCGGCCAGGTCCTGGAAGACGACACGGACGCGTTTGCCGATCGCGACGTCCGCCTCCGACTCGGCCGTGAAGTCCACCTTCACGAGGTTGGCGATGACCCGCAACGCTTCGTCGGGCGTCGGCTGACCGCGCTGCTCGTCCAGCTCGACCAGCACGACGGCGTAGGGAGTCATCTCCTTGAAGCCGGGCTGGATCGCATGGGCGACGATCTCGTAGGAGTAGATCGTCCCGCGCCCGGACACCTCCTGCCACGTCCACCCGAGGTCCATGCACCAGGGGCAGGCGTGCGTGGGCGGGTAGCGCATGAGCCCGCAGGCATTGCACTTGCGCACGACGAGCCGGTGGGCGCGCGCGTGCGCGTAGAACTCCTTCCATTCGCTGTCGTTGTCGGGAACGATCAGCGCCATGCCGCGGTACTGGACCGGTTGGGGCATGAAAGGCTCCTTTACCGCAGGCTTACACTCCTAGCGTCTCATGATGAGCGCGCTGCCGGTCGCGGGCATGGCCCAGCCGAGGTTCATCGTGATCTCGGCGTCCTTGACCTGGCGGCACTGGCGCGGGGAATAGTCGTACGTGTGGATGCCCTCGGCGGCGCGCGGACAGTAGTCGTCCACGGTGCCGCGGAGCTGGCGCACGTTCTCGATCACCATGGACATGCCGTGCGTGTAGCCCTCGCAGAGGTGGCTGCCCGACGTGTTGTTGGGACGCGTGCCCCCGAGCTCGATGATCCCGCTCGACACGTAGGCGCCGCCCTCGCCCTTCTTGCAGAACCCGTACTCCTCCAGCTGGAGCATGGTGGTGAATGTGAAGGCGTCGTAGGAGCCGGTGACGTCGACGTCCTCGGGCGTGATCCCGGCCTGCGGAAAGACGATGTCCTTGGCGTAGTAGCCGGCCACCCGCGAGATGGGGCCATACGCCCAGTGGAAGTCCAGGCGCGGCTTCGACACGCGCCCCGCGACGCCCATGATATGGATGGGCCGGTGCTTCAGGTCGCGTGCGCGTTCGACCGACGTGACGATGATGCATGTCGCGTTGTCCGTCTCGACGCAGCAGTCGAGGAGATGGAGCGGCTTGACGATCCAGCGCGAGTTGAGGACGTCCGGCACCGTCACGCGCTCCTTCAGGAGCGCCTTCGGGTTCTGCGAGGCGTGCTTGCTGTGCGCGACGCGCACGTGGGCGACCTGCGCGGAGGTCGTGCCGTACTCGTACATGTGGCGCATGAAGGTCGGCGCGAAGTTCTGGCCGGCGCTCCGCATCCCGTAGGGCACCTGCGCGAGGTCCAGCCCACGCACGGGCTGGGCGGCGCGCGCTCCGGTGCCACCGATGCGGAACTCCGAGTATCCGTTCATCGAGCGGTAGATCGCGACGGTATTGCACATGCCCGCTTCGATCGCCCCCATCGCGAGGCCGACCAGCGCCTCAGTGGACGAGCCGCCCCCCATCACGTCCATGTAGAAGTTGAACCGGATACCGAGGTCGGAGGCCACGCTGTTGGCGAGCGTCGAGTCGCCGCCCTGGTAGTCGAGCATCCCGTCCACGTCGGCCGCTTTGAGCCCGGCGTCGAGGATCGCCTTGCGGATCGCCTCCACGGCCATCGCCCGCGTCGTGCGCCCGGAGCTACGCGAGTACTCCGTCTCTCCGACGCCGACGATGCAGTACTTGTCCCGGAGCCCGCGACTCTGGACGACCATCCCTCGGGTGCCTCCTCGGTGTTCTGGACGTTGGGCCTATCCCCCCGCTATCCGGCGGCCGCGCGATGCTACCATTTTGTTGCCAATTGTGTCATCGACCCGGATCGAGCGTAGTGCGGCGCTCAGCCCGTGGGGCCCTGCGGTGACCCCCCGCGCAATCGGGAGAGGATGTCGTTCGCGCGCGCGAGGGCGCGGGCGAAGGCGGAGTCGATGTCTTCGAGCTCTCGTTTGGCCTGGTCCACGTCCGACCGGAGCCTTTCGTGTGCCTGCTTGATCGTTTCGACTTCGCGCCGCAGCCGATCATAACTGTCGAGAACATCACGGATCGCGCCGACGCGGTCGTGGAGCCCCTCGACCCACTCGCGGGCTTCACGCAGGCTCGCCGCCTCGGACGACCCACTCACGATCATCGTGTGGGAGGCGGTCTGAAGTTTCTGATCGACCTCCGGCCGCGACCGACGTTCCGCTCTGCGACGCTCGGCTGCCGCCGGAGCCGTCCGCATTCGACGGGCCCCGAGTCGACGGTCGAGGGTCACCTTCACGTTCGGATCGCTGGCGAAACGCTTGCGCAGGTCCTCATAGAGATCGGGATGCAGTCGGTTGACGATAAACAGATGGGTCGGCATCCCCGCGATTCTAGCAGGCCGGCCGGGGGCGGGTCAGGCCATTGAAGATCCCGGCGAGCACCCGTCCGTCGGTGGTCTCCCTCGCCCACCCGAGGGCGAAGGCGCTGGCCGGGGCGCTCAGGAAGGGCCGTTCTTGCCGTTGGGCCTCGGGAGGACCTCCGCCAGGAACTTGCCGGTATACGAGCCCGGCGTCTGGGCGATTGTCTCGGGCGAGCCTTCGGCGACGATCTCCCCGCCCTCCTCGCCGCCCTCGGGGCCGAGGTCGATGACGTGGTCCGCAGATTTGATGACGTCCAGGTGGTGCTCGACGACGAGCACGGTGTTGCCGGCGTCGACCAGCCGGTTGAGCACGCCGAGGAGCTTCTTGACGTCGTCGAGGTGGAGACCGGTCGTCGGCTCGTCGAGGATGTAGAGCATCTCGCCGGTCGCGCGGGCGCCCAGCTCGGCGGCGATCTTGAGCCGCTGCGCTTCGCCGCCCGACAGCGTCGTCGCCGCCTGCCCGAGCCGGAGATAGCCGAGCCCCACCGCCTGCAGCGTCTGCAGCCGTCGCGCGAGGCCGTTCTGGGCGGCGAAGAAGTCGCCGGCCTCGTCCACAGTCATGTGCAGAACGTCGCTGATGTTGCGGCCGCGGAGCTTCACGCCGAGGACGTCTGGCCGGTATCGCCGCCCCTCGCATTCCTGGCAGGAGACGTACACGTCCTCGAAGAAGTACATCTCGACCTTCTGGAAGCCGTCGCCCTGACACGACTCGCACCGGCCGCCCTGGACGTTGAACGAAAACGCCCCCGAGTCGAGGCCGAGCGCCTTGGCCCGCGGGAGCGCGGCGAAGAGCTTGCGGATCTCGTCGAACGCCTTCACGTAGGTGACCGGGTTCGAGCGGGGCGTGCGGCCGATCGGCTCCTGGTCGATGAGGCGCACGCCCTTGAGGTACTCGATGCCGACCAGCGCGTCGTAGGCGCCCGGCGGCGCGAAGTCGGTCTTGAAGGCGCGCGCGACGGCTCGATAGAGCGTGTCGTGCACCAGCGTGGACTTGCCCGAACCCGACACGCCCGACACGACGGTGAGCGTGTGCAGCGGGACGCGGACGGTCACGTTCTTGAGGTTGTGCTGGCGTGCGCCGGCGAGCGTCAGCGCGCGCCGCCCGCTCCGCCGGAACGGCGGCACCGGGATCGATTCGCGTCCCGAGACATAGCGCGCGGTGAGCGAGTGCGTCGCCCGCTGGAACTCGGCCTGCGGACCGTTGAAGACGATCTCGCCGCCGCGCTCGCCCGAGCCCGGTCCGAGCTCGACGATGTGATCCGCGGCCCCGATGAACTCGCGGTCGTGCTCGACGACCACCACGGTGTTGCCCGCCTGCGCGAGCTCGTGGCAGAGCTCGGCGAGCCGGGTGGTGTCGCGCGCGTGCAGCCCGATCGACGGCTCGTCCAACACATAGAGCGTCCCCACGAGCTGCGAGCCGAGCTGATTGGCCAGGTTGATTCGCTGCGCCTCGCCGCCCGACAGCGTGCGGGTCTGCCGGGAGAGCGTGAGGTAGCCGAGCCCGACGCGGAGCAGGAAGGTGAGCTTGGCGTTGAGCTGGCGCAGGATCTCGCGCGCCACGAGCGCCTCCCAGGCGCTGAGGCCGAGGTTGCCGAGGAGCCGGGCCGCGCCGTCGATCGTGAGCGCGGTGAACTCGGCGATCGTGAGCCCCGCGACCCGAGCCGCTAACGCGGCGGGCTTGAGCCGCGCGCCACGGCACGTCCGGCAGACCGACTGGCTGCGATAGCGTGAGAGGAAGACGCGCACGTGGAGCTTGTACCGGTACGACTCGACCTCCTCGAAGAAGCCCTGGATGCCGGGAAAACTCCCGTCGCCGGCGTAGACGAACCCGCGCGTGGCCTCGGGAAGCTTCTCCCACGACGTCTCGGTGTCGACCTTCCGCCGCCGCGCCGCCTTCATGAGCTCGCGCTGGTACCAGCGTCCCGAGGGGTGCGTCCACGGCTCCACCGCGCCGTCGGCGAGGCTCAGCGTGCGGTCCGGCACGACGAGCGCCTCGTCGTACTTGAGGACGTTGCCGAATCCCTTGCACTCCGGACACGCCCCCAGCGGGTGGTTGAACGAGAACAGGAGGGGCTGCGGCCGATCGAGGACGGCGCCACATCCACTGCAGCGGAAGTCCTCGCCGAATTCGCGGGTCCCGGCCCCGACGACCTCGATCGCGAGCCGCCCGCCGCCTTCGCGCAGCGCCGCCTCGACCGACTCGGTGATGCGACCGCGCTGCGCCGAGTCCAGCACGACGCGATCGAGGATCACCGCGATCGCCTTGCGCTCGCCGAAATCGACCGGCGGCGGGGCGGCGAGGTCGAGGATGTCGCCGTCGACCCGGACGCGGGCGAAGCCCCGCCGAGTGAGATTCGCCCAGAGCTCCGCGGGCGGGAGCCCGGCAGGGACGGCGAGGATGAACGTGATCATCGCGCGCGCCCCCGGGTGCTCCTCGAGCAACGCATCGACGATGGACTGTGGCGAGTGCGATGCGGCCGGCGCGCCGCAGCTCGGACAGTGGACGTGGCCGATCTTCGCGTAGAGCAGCCGGAGGTAGTCGTAGATCTCGGTGGCGGTGCCGACCGTAGAGCGCGCCGTCCGGACCGGGTTTTTCTGCTCCAGGGCAACCGCCGGGCGGATCTGCTCGATCTTGTCCACGTCGGGACGGTCGACCCGATCGAGGAACATCCGGGCGTAGGTCGAGAGCGACTCGATGTAGCGCCACTGGCCCTCGGCGAAGAGCGTGTCGAAGGCGAGGGAGGACTTACCGGAGCCGGACACCCCGGTCACGACGGTGAGGCGGTCGTGGGGGATCTCGAGCGAGATGTTCTTGAGGTTGTTCTGTCGGGCTCCCTGGATGCGAAGCCCGAGGGGCCGAGCCATTCGAACGGTCCTCCTGAGGTGGGTAGTCTACTGGAAGTTCCCCAGGCACGCCAGAGCGCGAGCCGCTTGACACGCGGGGCCGGCGTCTGTACGCTTCGGCGATGTGGTAATTGATAATTATTCCTAACAAGGACGACGGGTTCGACACGCTGCGCGCACGCGGGTTCCGGCTGACGCGGCCGCGCCGGCTGATTCTCGACGTCGTCCGCGCGACCGACGCCCACCCGACGGCCGCGTTCGTCTACCAGCGCGTGCGACGTCGGCTGCCGCGGGTGAGCCTCGCGACCGTCCATCGCAACCTCCGCATGCTGGCCGCCGAGGGATTCCTGGCCGAGCGCGCCGATGCGAGCGGCATGCGCTTCGATGGAAACACGGCGCCGCACGATCACTTCACCTGCCTCGCGTGCGGCCGGATCTACGACGTGCCCGCCCGCGCCGAGCGAAGCGTCCGGCGCCGGGTTGCGGCGCGCATCGGGTTCGAGGTCCTGGAGCACCGAACCGAATACTACGGTCGCTGCGTCGCGTGCCGCCGGCAACGCGGCCGACCGCCAGTCACCCAATACAGGAGGAGCTATGGCAGGCCTCAAGGGCACTAAGAGCTACGAGAATCTCAAGGAAGCGTTCGCCGGCGAGTCGCAGGCGAACCGGCGATACCTCTACTTCTCGCGCATGGCGGACATCGAGGGCTTCCCCGACATCGCCGGCCTCTTCAAGGATACGGCGGATGCCGAGACCGGCCACGCGTTCGGCCATCTCGATTTCTTGAAGGAAGTGGGCGACCCGGCGACCGGCGAGCCGATCGGCAAGACCGAGAAGAACCTCAAGGCGGCCGTCGCCGGCGAGACCTACGAATACACCCAGATGTACCCGGGCATGGCCAAGACCGCGCGCGGCGAGGGCTTCAACGAGCTGGCGGAGTGGTTCGAGACGCTGGCCAAGGCCGAGAAGTCGCACGCCGGGCGGTTCACCAAGGGTCTTCAGCAGATCGCCGGGAAGGATCCAGCTGAAGCGA
>Ga0209701_10000559_pt1 | contig 22078 bp, 18 predicted proteins | sample CZO8metaG_4_FD_188356 | JGI IMG/M metagenome (GOLD analysis project Ga0209701, IMG submission 188356) | Vadose zone soil microbial communities from the Eel River Critical Zone Observatory, Northern California, USA - CZOApr15con2H3.8 metaG... | ecosystem: Environmental > Terrestrial > Soil >... | reverse complement strand
GCGGAGAGAGCAGCTCGAAGCGGCCTATAAGACGCAGCGCGATCGCATCGAGCAGCTCGAAGTCTTCATCAACCGCTTCCGCTACACGGCCACCAAGGCCAAGCAGGTGCAGAGTCGCATCAAGGAACTCGACAAAATCGAGCGCATCCAGATCCCCGAAGAGGAGAAGACCGTTCACTTCACCTTCCCGCAGCCCAAACCCAGCGGACGGATCGTGGCCGAGTTCTCCAACGTCGCAAAGAGTTACGGCGACCATCACGTCTTCAGCAGAGTGAATTTCATGATCGAGCGCGGCGACCGGATTGCGCTCGTCGGCGTTAACGGAGCAGGGAAGTCCACCCTGATCAAACTGCTGGCCAGCACCGAGCCCCTCAGCGCCGGGGAGTTCAAGCTCGGCCACAACGTCCAACCCGACTACTTCGCGCAGGACCAATATAAGGAGCTCGACCCCGAAGCGCGCATCCTGGAAGACCTCGGTGAAATGTCGCCGTCATCTACGCAAACCGAACTGCGCAGCCTGCTGGGCTGTTTTCTATTCTCGGGCGACGACGTCTTCAAGCGCATTGGCGTGCTCTCGGGCGGCGAACGCAACCGTTATGCGCTCCTCAAGATGCTGCTGCATCCTGCGAATTTCCTGCTGCTCGACGAGCCCACCAACCACCTCGACATCCGGGCGAAAGACGTTCTCCTTGAAGCCCTGGAAAAGTACATGGGCACGGTTGTCTTCGTATCGCACGACCGCTATTTCATCGATAAGTTGTCCACGCGAGTGTTTGAGATTGGTGACGGCAAAGTTGAGATCTATCCGGGGAATTACGAGGACTATCTCTGGCGGAAGCAGGGCGGAGCTGCACAACTGCAAGCGCAGACGGCAAAGGCGGCCGCTTTGGCAGCCGCTCCGACGAACGGCGATCAGCCTCCGGCCGCCGAAGCAGCCGAGCCGAAGGCAAAGCGCATGAACCCGATGAAGCGCAAGCAGATGGAAGACCGGTTGCACGAGAATGAAGAGGAGATCAGCCGCGTCGAAGCAGAGATTGTCTCGTGCGAAACTCAGCTGCAGAATTTTGTCAGCTCCGAAGAAACGCAACGACTCACGCAAGAGTTGGAGCGAAAGAGAGTAGTTCTGCGGAAATTGATGAAGGAATGGGAAGAACTATCGGAACTTCTAGCCACAGCAGGTTAGCTGGAGAAGATCATACAGGTACTACTGATCGGCCAGACTCATCGCGGTGAATTCACCCCAGATTCGGTTTTCTTCCACTTCATCATCGGTCAAGCTATCGTAACAGGCAGCGGTCGTAGCTTCGACGTCCTCAAGTCTTTCGGCTGATAGCGTGAACCGGTGCCGTTGTTTTGGATCTGTCATTCCTTGACCTTTATGGAGTGCTGAGAACTAGGAACAAAGGAAGCTACTGAGAACGGAGAACTGAGAACCGGGAACTGGTTTTCTATCCGCCCTGCTTCAACTCCGTCAGCACCTGCCGCGCGATCTCTTTGAGCGTTTCGAACACACCCACACCCTGGAACGCGACGGATTCAATGACCGCCTCGTTCTTCTTGCGCAGTTCTTTCGAGAGTTTGTCCACCGGCAAGACGTTTGGCAAGTCACGCTTGTTCAGTTGCAGCACGTAGGGGATTTTATTGAAGTCGTAACCGTGCTCTTTCAGATTGGCCATCAGGTTGTCGAGCGCTTCGACATTGGCGTCCATGCGCTCTTGTTGCGAGTCGGCGACGAACACGATGCCGTCCACTCCGCGCAGAATGAGTTTGCGGCTGGCGTCATAGAAGACCTGGCCGGGAACGGTGTACAGATGGATACGGGTCTTGAAGCCGCGCACCGAGCCCAGGTCCAGAGGCAGGAAATCGAAGAACAGCGTACGGTCGGTTTCGGTGGCGAGAGAGATCATCTTGCCCTTCTGCTGCTCGGCGGTCTTCTGATAGATGAACTGGAGGTTCGTCGTCTTGCCGCCCAACCCGGCACCGTAGTAGACGATCTTGCAGTTGATCTCGCGAGCTGCGAAGTTGATGAAACTCAAAGGCTTCCTCAGAGACTGCGCAGACAACTCCCAACGCGGGAATCATTCCGACACAAATCCCTAAAAGTCTAGTTCGGACTCTGCACGTTTTTATATCACACCCGAAGGCGTGGACGCAGGTTACCCACGTTTACAAAAAGGCCACAGGCTCAAATGCTTAGCGGGGCTGGACACCAGGAATTGCAAGGTCACGGGTCACAGGTCTCAGGAACATCGCACCAAGTCCTTCCTGACACCTGTTACCCGTGACCTGTGACCTCGTTTTACTTTGGCGTTGGCAGGGGGTAGTAGCCCGCCTTGGAATAGACCTTGACGTCTGGCCGGCTTACTACCACCTCGATCTCGCGATAGCCACCGGCGCCCGGTTTGGCTGAGTAGGCAAGGGTGTACTGGTTGCGGGCATCGCCGATGGCGTGAGCGTAGGCGCGCTCGATATCGGCCTTCGCATTCTCCGCGTAAACCCTTCCCCCCCCGGTGGCGTTGACGTACTTTGGCAGAATGTTGCCGTACCCGAAATTGAACGACCCGACTCCGGGAACGTCCAGCTTGGGCAGATGAACCTTCTGCAGCTTTCCGTAACCCGGAATGGCCGCGCCTTCCACTCCCACCGCGTACACGATCACGTTTTGGGTGAGCAGAACCTTGAGCGTATCGGCGTAGCTGGCATCGCTGCCGATCTCGCGACCGTCGCTGATGACGAAGATGATCTTACGGCGTGTGCGATCGCGTTTCGACAGATCGCGTGCCGCCATCAAGATAGCGTCGTTGATGACATGGGACTCCTTGGGAGGCGTGATCACGGGCTGCACCTGGGAATCCACCGGACGCCCATTAATAATCGGACCCTGCGGTCCCAGCGGCCCGCCCGTCACCGGCGGCCCGTTGTTTCGGCCGGTATAGGTCTTTACCTGGTTCAGGACCGCTGTCAGTTGCTGGCCCACGGCCGCGTAATCCGAGACCCGGCTCACGGTGCTGCTGTAGGTGTAGATCGCGATCTCGTCGAATTGGCTGAAAGCGCCTTGCAGCGCCGGTAGTGTCTCCTGGATCTTGCGCACGCCGGAGTCCGGCATGCCGAGATCGAAAATCACCGCCGCCGAGAGCGGAAAGGGATCGCTGGTAAAAAACTTCAGAGTTTGTTTCTGCCCGTTTTCGAGCACCGTGAAGTCTTTGGGCAGCAAGCCGCTAATGAGGCGTCCGTCATTGTCCTTTACCGTCACGGGAACCACCACATAGCTGACCGTGACCGGCGGAAGTTTGTATAAGTCCTCGCGGGGATTCTCGGAATCCACCGCAACGGTGCCTTCGGGAACCGTCTTCACCGGCGGCATGGGCGGAGGAGATGTCTTCTGGTCGGCGTCGTCGGGAACGCTATGGGGAGGCTCGTTGGAGGGCGTTGGTTCCGCTTTGGGCTGCGGGCGTGATTCGTCCGCGCTAGAACTCTCTGGCCCGGCATCCTGGCTGGCTGGCGGTTTGCTTGTGGGCAACGCCGGAGGTGGGATGGGCCGGCTGGCTGACGGCGCGTCCGGAACTTCTTCAGGCTTCTGCTGCGCCCAGCCAGCTCCTGCCAGCAGGAAGATCAGCGCCCCAAGCACTACCGCGCTGGTTTTCTTTACCATTTCCCGGAAACCCGCCCTTTCATTTTCCATTCCTGAAAAAATGCGCAAACCGCCCAGTATGAGATGCCCGCGCAGGCCGCTTTGGTGCATCTAAGCTCTACAGGATAGACTAGCAAAATTCACAGGATTCGGACGATCATGCCCAAACTGCATTCCAATCTGTGCCTCGCCGCGTCCGTGGCTCTAATATTGATTCTTGCGCTTCCACTGGCCGCGCAGGATTCCCAGAGTCAGGCCCCAGCCTCCGACGACCAGTCCACCGAAACCCTCAAAGTCAACGTGGACGTGGTGCAGCTCTTCTTCAACGTGAAGGACAAGCACGGCGCGCTGATTCCCAACCTGACCAAAGACAACTTCGAAATTATCGAGGACGGTAAACCCCAGACGATCAAGTACTTCAAGGCCGAATCCGATCTTCCCCTGACGCTCGGAATCCTGATCGACGCCAGCGGCAGTCAGAAGCATGTCCTGGGGATTGAGCAAGAGGTCGGAGGCTCGTTTTTGGAGAGCACACTCCGGCCAAGAGATATGGCTTCCGTCTTCAGCTTCGATGTAGACGTTAACCTGCTCCAGGATTTCACCGGCTCGGTCTCGCGTCTCAGGAAAGCGCTCGACCAGGTGAAGATCAACTCAGGCACGGGCGCCTGCTCCAACCTTCCCGGGCTCGGCGGCGGCCCCATCCCGTGTCCTTCGACTGGCCCGCGCGGTACGGTGCTTTATGACGCCGTTTACGTGGCCTCGCATGATGCATTCGCCCAGGAAGTTGGCCGTAAGGCCATGATCCTGCTGACGGACGGCGAGGATCAGGGAAGCAGGCTGAAGATCAGAGACGCCATCGAGGCGGCCCACAAAGCCGACACCATCTGCTACGTGCTGCTGATTGCCGACCGGGGCCTCAGCTTTGGCTTCGGCGGCGGCGCCATGAAGAAACTGACGGAAGAGACCGGCGGCCGCGTGATCGAAGTTGGCAACAAGTTTGAGAAGCTGAAACAGGCTTTTGATCAGATTTCGCAGGAGCTACGGAGCCAGTACAACATCGGCTATACGCCCACCAACACAAATCGGGACGGATCTTTCCGCAAGGTCGAAATCAAAGCGAAGGGTGGCGACTACAAGATCCAGGCCCGCAGCGGCTACTATGCCATGCCGCGCAAAGACCAATAACCGGGGGATCGTGTGGGGCGGACACTCTTGTCCGCCCAGACTAGAGTGAGGGATCGAGCAGATGGCGATCCGAGAGCTCTGTAACCCTTGAGCAAGCCCGTCAGGCTTTCGGCCGGTTCTTAACCGGGATCACGAACTTCAGTCCCGACCAAACGTCCGTAACCGCGCATACTTTCACGTCGACCAGTCCGATGGCCAGCCCGGCGTCGCGGATGACACCTTCTGTGAGGTCGGTGGCAACTCCCGATGATTTCTTTGGCCACGAAATCCATAGCATCCCCGCAGGCGCCAAGATTTTGGCCGCACGCTTCATTTCCCGCTCCAGCTCTACGTGCGACTTGGAAAAGACGTGGATGAAATCCAGCGGTCCCGTCAGATCCTTGGTGACGCGGCATGCCGCCAGTGCGTCCCGAAGTTCAGACCGCACATCGCTGGGCATGCTGAGCAGAGCCACGCGATAGCCCTCTTTGATACCAAGCTTCTTCGGTAGCGGAGTTCCAGAGTATCCCGGCATGGAAGTTTTGGTTGCGCGTAAGAGTCCAAGCTCGAAGCCAGAGGCTCGTAGCTCCCTAGCGTCTCGGCGCATACCATCCCTTGCGTGTGCGGACGTGAAATCCTTTCTGCTGCGCCAGAATTTCGATGGTGCGGAAATGTCCGTCGGGGACGAAGTCGGCCGGACGGTAGCTCATGGAGTACTGGCTTCGCAGTTCGTCCTGGATGGAGGCGAACGCGTCCGACACGTCGCGAATCTGGAAAGGGAAGAAGGCGCGGCCACCGGTGGCCTCGGCGATGCGTTCCAGAATTTTGTCGCCCTTGCCCTTGGAGCCCGTGATATTCGTGCTGATCGTGTAGACGATCACCTCGGCGCGTTGTGCCATCTCGATCGATTCCTCGCGCGTCACATGGCTCGAATTGTCATCGCCGTCGCTCAGCAGGATGATCGCGCGGCGCACGGGACCAGTTTGCTCGTGTTTCATGAGCTTGTCCCGGCAGGCATAGTACAGGGCGTCGTACATGGCAGTGCCGCCGCCAGCTTTCAAAGCGCGCACGCCCTTCGAGAGTAGTTCGGTGTTATCGGTGAAGTCCTGGGTAACATCCGGTGTGGAGTCGAAGCCGACGGTCATGGCCTGGTCATAGCGCGGACGGACGATGGAGTTCAGAAACTCGATAGCTGCTTCCTGCTCAAACTTGAAACGATCACGAATCGAATTGCTGGCATCGATCAAAAGACCGACTTGCAGAGGAAGATCAGTCTCGCTGTGAAAACTGTTAATCCGGTCGGCGGGTTTTTTGTCGTCAATCACTCGGAAGTCGTCCCGTTTCAAGTCTTTGATGTAGCGGCCGTGCTTGTCGGTCACGGTGAAGATGACGCGCACTTCGTTAGCGAAACGAATGATGGTCGTAACCGGCTCGTCGCCATTAGACTTCGGCATGTCCTCGAGCTGCGGTGTGGTCGGCGCCGGGGGCTGTGCGGGGACGGCGGGCGTTTCGCTGGTCGCGGGCGGCGTCACGTTCTGCTTCGCGCTGTCGCCTTGCGGATCTGCACTCTCCTTCGGGCTCTCGGAGGGCTTTAGTTCTTGGCTTGGTTTCTGCGCACGTGGCTGCGTCGAACCCGAAGGCTTGCTGTCATTCGCAGGCGGTTGTTTGGCGGGAGCATTCTCCTGGAGCGTTGCCGAGGGTGCCGATGGCAAGTTCTGATCCGACGTCTGGCCGACCGCGAAGATCGCAACCGTCCAAAAACCAGCCAACAACAAGGGGAAGCGAAATCTCATGGGGATTCGCTTCATTATAGCTGGTACCGCGACTCCGGCAGGATCCCGGTTGTACCTCGCTCCGATGAACCATTACGACTGAACCATTACGACCCGCTCGGCCCCAGGTCTGCCAACAGGGCTTCGAGTTCCTCGGGTAGCACGGACGAGAAGCGAATCGCCTCTCCCGTTTTCGGATGCTTCAATTCCAACGCCGCCGAATGCAGGAAATTCCGATCGAGCGTCAAGCTTCGTGCTTGCCCCGCCGCGCGAAGCTTGCCGGACTCGCTCTTCAATTCCCGCGCCGCGCCATAGAGCGTGTCGCCCACCACCGGATGGTTGATCGACGACAGATGCACGCGGATCTGGTGCGTGCGTCCAGTTTCGATTTTGAGTTCCAGCAGGGCAAACTTCCCATACACGGTATTCAGCTTGCGCATTACCAGGTAGTGCGTGACCGCTTCGCGTCCGCCCGAACGGCGCGTGGTCATGCGAATACGGCGCTGCGCATCACGGCTGATCGAGCTCTGAATCGTGCCGCGCTCCTGTTTCGGCCAGCCCTGCACCAGGGCCAGGTAGGTCTTGTGCACTTCGCGGGAGGAAAATTGCCGCGCCAGCCGGCGATGCGATTCGTCGTTCTTGGCGACCACCATCAATCCGCTGGTCGCGCGATCCAGTCGGTGCACGATCCCGGGCCGCAGTTCGCCACCGATTCCTGAAAGGGCACGGAAATGATGCAACAGAGCATTGACCAGCGTGCCGCGGTTGCGGGCATCTTCGGTTGCCCCGGCGCCGGCGTGCACCATCATGCCGGCAGGCTTGTTGACGATGGCTAGGTCGTCGTCCTCGTAGACAATGTCGAGCGGAATTTCCTCCGCAAGGGCGCGCAGGGGAGGAGCCTGGGGTGGGCTGGTGACCGTGATTTCCTCTCCACCCTTCAGCCGCAGAGACGCGCGGGCCGCACTCCCGCCGACCAGCACCTCGCCTTTGGCGATCAGTTGCTGAACTCGGGCGCGACTCACTTCAGGCAGCTTCGAGACCAGGTATTGATCAAGGCGCTGGCCAGCCTCGTCCGCAGCGGAGGTGAAAGTGACAGGAAAAGAAAGCATTGGGTATCAGGTCTCAGGTCTAAGGTGTCAGGTCTCAGGAAAACCGGTTTCGGAACAAAAGCTCGGGTTTTGAATTTCCTGGGACCTTACACCTGAGACCTGAGACCTGGTTTTCTACTTGATCTGTTTCATCGGCAGCATGGAACCGTAGTCTTGCCCGGAAGGCTCGACCGCGCGGGCTACCACTCCCACGAACGCATCCCGGAACTCGGGAAACTTTGCCACCAGAGCCTTGATCAATGCGATGTTCGTTTGAAACGTTTGCAGAGTGTTGGAGACATCCGCAGCCTGATATCTCACCAACAGGTCGAGTTCGCCGCCCACGCTCAGGGGAAATATCGCGATCAGCTTGTACGTTGCGCCCGCCGCGCTCAGGTCCACGATGTTCCCGTTTGCCGGAAGATCACTGGGCTGCACCGACTGCGCTTCGTCGTAGAGCTTGTCGGTAGCGAGAGTGCTCATGAAATCGGCCGGGGCCGTCAGCGTGATCGCTTCGCGGAAATAGAGCCACGCATTGCGATTCTGGCCCTTGGTCTTGAACTCCCGGGCGCGCTGCGCGAACCAGGACGCATCGTGACCGTTGATCTGCGAGGACCGGGCGTAGAACCCAGCGACCTTCCAGTCCGCGCCCAGTTGTTGGAGGATCATGGTCAGCGTTCGGGTGTCCTGACTTCCTCTTGCGTCCACAATGGCGACGCCATATTTACCCGGAGGGAGATTGTTGAGGATGAAAACGGCGCTATCTCTGGTCTGGCCGGAAGATCCGAAAACACCGCAGAGAAACTCGGCGCGCGCCAGCGGTTGGTTGCCTTCGGCCGCCAGCAAGAATGGGGGGCGGACGGTCACTTGCGCCGCTGCGAAGGCAGGCTGGTTATCCTTGACGGCGACCTCGATTCCACTAAAGTTCGATGCCAACGCAGGAATGGCATTCTGTTTGAGGGCAGCAGAATCCCCGCGGGCAGCCATATCGAAGTACCGCTTGCCCGTCGCCTCCAATGCGCTGCGGACCGCGGCATCCATGTCGGTGGCGCTTTGGCAGGTCTGAGCTTCGGCGCTGGCCACCATCCAGATCAACGCGAGCCACCACCCTTCCTGCCACAGATGGCGATTCCAGGACGCTTTTCGCAAGCCCTTGATCAAGTACCAGCCTCCCCCTGCATTTTACGATGCGGTTAAGCCCGGTGCGTCCGTAAATGCTTACAGAAGTTATACCTGCAAAAGAGGTGAGGAAAGCTTGTCACGCAAGAAATAACGCCCCCGAGCGTTCTCCAAACAGTGCTAAGATTTACCTCAAGCGTGACCAGTTGCCAAAGGCAATAGGCGCGCCAGATCTGGGAGTTTCTATGCTGCGAACAGGCAAGTGGATCACATTGATTTTGTGGGGCCTTCCCCTGTTGGCAGCCGCCTCTTTCGGGCAAACTCCAGCGCATCATCCAAACATTGAACTCTTGCGACAGCCGATAGCGCGGCGCGGAGTCGCAATGCCGGCCTTGCCCAGCGGGCCGCTGCCACAAGTTCCGATGGATCAGCTCCCATCAACCCCTCCACAGGTTAGCTACCAAGGGGGGATGCTCACCATCGTGGCGCAGAATTCGAGTCTCGGAGACATCCTGCGCGAGGTGCACAAGCGCACCGGTGCGGCGATCGAGGTCCCGCTCAACGCCACCGAACGGGTGGCAACCCGGCTTGGCCCGGGACCGGCGCGGGACGTGCTCGCAAGCCTGCTCAATGGCTCGGCTTTCAACTACGTGATGGTAGGTTCAGAGTCGGATCCGGCCAGTGTGGCGAGCATAACGCTAACCACGAGGTCGGCCGGGGGAGCGGGCGAAACGGTCACCAATGCTTACCAGCCTCCCCAGCAGTACACGCCCCCGGAACGGGCACAGATGGCGCCTGGAATGGGCCCGGGCGGGCCCGTTGTGCAGCCACCTGCCAACGATGACGAGGCCGATGCCGAGGACGCAGACGCGGAAGAGAATGCTGATCAGGATCAAGCTGCGACGGCGCAGGATGGTTCTCAACCCCCCAACGGCGGTCCGAAGACTCCCGAGCAGATTCTGGAAATGCTCCGGCAGCACCAGCCGGTGCCCCCCAATCAGGTCCGACCAAATCCACAGATACCTCCGCCCAACCAGCAGCCGCCGGACAATGAATGAGTTAGTTAAACGAGTGAATTGGACAATGGGTCGGCTGTCCTACTGTGCCTAGTCGCCGCTCGCGGAGCTTTGGTGAGGCACTAGTACAGGCGTTGGACGGGTGGTGGGCCGGGAAGGATTGCATACGGCCAACAGTCTGGTCACAACCCAGTAGGCGCTGAACACGCCAAAAGCGACCGACAGAAGAGCCGTACCACCGATAAGAAGAACAACCAAAAGGGCATTCACCGTTCAGTACCTTACCCGCAGCCACTTAGATGTCTGCCAGCTGCCAAACGTCTACTCTATCCGCGTTTGACGACCGCCTCTGTTAACGACTAAGATACGGTAGTCGCACTGCGTACATTCACTCTCCAACATTTCTGGGGGACCCGTCCACGTTACGGAAGTCCAATAATCTTGCGTCTGAATTCTTACGTCTGATGGCGATTACAAAAATCTCAGTGCGGGGCGCCCGCCAGCACAATCTAAAGAACATCGACGTGGAAATCCCACGTAACACGCTGACGGTTATCACTGGGTTGAGCGGTTCCGGCAAGTCTTCGCTCGCTTTCGACACCATCTACGCCGAAGGGCAGCGCCGTTACGTCGAGACCCTCTCCGCCTACGCCCGCCAGTTCCTTGATCAGATGGAGCGCCCCGACGTGGACGCGATTGACGGCCTGAGCCCGTCGATCTCGATCGAGCAGAAGACCACCAGCCGCAGCCCGCGTTCGACCGTTGGCACGATCACCGAAATCTACGACTACTTGCGCTTGCTCTATTCCTCGATCGGAGTGCCTCACTGCCCGAATTGCGGCAAGCCCATCACCCGCCAGTCGGCGGAGCAGATCGTGCAGCGCGTCATGGCGCTCACGCCCGACGACCGCGTCATGATCATGGCGCCCATCGTTCGGGGCCGCAAAGGCGAATTCAAGAAAGAGATGGAAAAGCTCGTCCAGCACGGCTTCAGCCGCGCCCGTGTCGATGGCGAACTGGTCAATCTGGAAGACGACCTCCGCCTCGACAAGCGCAAGAATCACACTATCGAAGTGGTGATTGATCGCCTGCTGGTCAAACCCGGAATTGAGCACCGCCTCGAACTCTCCGTCGGTCTCGCAATGAAGCTCGGCGGCGGACTGGTGCTGGTGGCGGTGGTCAACGGCGAAGAGACCCTCTACTCCTCGCGTCTCGCCTGCCCCGATTGCGGCATCAGCGTGCCGCAACTGGAGCCGCGGTCGTTCTCGTTTAACAGTTCGTATGGCGCTTGCCCGGAGTGCCACGGCTTGGGCAGCCGCTATGATTTCGATCCCGCCAAGGTGATCGTGGACTGGTCAAAGCCGCTGCTCGACGGCGGTCTCGGGCCCGGATCGGCTTCGCAAAATTTGAATCATGGGCTGCAGTTGGTGGCGGAAGCCTATGGCATCGATCTGGCGACGCCCTTCGAGAAATTCCCCGACAAGATCCAGAACATCCTGCTCTATGGCGAACCGGGACGCGGCGCCAAGACTGGCTTTCTCGGAATTCTCGGCCACCTCAAGCAGAACCTTGAATCCTCTACTTCTGATACCTACCGCGAATACCTGCTCGATTACATGTCGGCAACGGAATGCCCGGTCTGTCATGGCAAACGCCTGCGTCCGGAAAGTCTGGCCGTAAAAGTTAACGGTATGTCGATTGCCGATTTCACGGCTCTCCCGGTTTCGCGTGCGCTGGAGACAGCGCGAAGAATCAAACTGGCTGGACGCGAAGAGATGATTGCCGGCCGCATCGTGCATGAGATCACCGAGCGACTGCAGTTTCTGCACGAGGTTGGCCTGGGTTACATCTCTCTCAGTCGATCGGCAGCAACGCTCTCCGGTGGAGAAGGTCAGCGGATTCGTCTCGCAACGCAGATCGGTTCCAAACTTCGTGGAGTGCTGTACGTTTTGGACGAACCATCGATAGGCTTGCATCACCGCGACAATGGACGTCTACTAGCTGCTCTCGAAAACCTGCGTGACCTCGGCAATACCGTACTGGTCGTAGAACACGACGAAGAGACCATCCGCCGCGCTGACTACGTCATCGACCTTGGACCCGGCGCAGGCCGCCACGGCGGGGCGCTCGTCGCCAGCGGCACTCCGGCGCAGATCATCGCTTCCGCAGACTCTCTGACCGGCGCCTACATGGCCGGACGCCAACGGATTGCGATGTTGACCGAGCGCCGCAGCCCCAACGGCAAGGCCATCACTGTTCTGGGCGCACGAGAGAACAACCTAAAAAATCTCGACATCACTTTCCCCCTCGGCGTGATGACCGTTGTGACCGGCGTGTCGGGATCAGGCAAATCAACGCTGGTGAATGACATCCTGTACCGTGCTCTGGCCAAGCAGCTTTACCGCTCACGGGAAGAGCCCGGCATGCATAAATCGATCAGCGGCTCGGAACTGGTGGACAAAGTCATTCGCATCGACCAGTCGCCGATTGGCCGCACGCCGCGCTCGAACCCCGCCACCTATACGGGAATGTTTGCGCAGATTCGAGATCTTTACGCCATGCTGCCCGAATCGCGTGAACGAGGCTACAAGCCCGGACGCTTCTCGTTCAACGTCCCCGGCGGACGCTGCGAGGCCTGCCAAGGCGAAGGCCAGCGCCGCATCGAGATGAACTTCCTGCCCGATGTGTATGTGCAGTGCGAAGTCTGTGGCGGCCGTCGCTACAATCATGAGACTTTGGCGGTCTGCTACAAGGGGTACTCGATCGCCGACGTGTTAGAGTCGCCGGTCTCCGACGCCCTGACAATTCTCGAAAACATTCCACAAGTGAAACAAAAACTGCAAACGCTGGTCGATGTCGGCCTGGGATACATTCATCTCGGGCAATCGGCGGTGACGCTCTCCGGCGGAGAAGCGCAGCGCATCAAGCTAGCCCGGGAGCTCAGCAAGCGTCAGACCGGCAAGACTCTCTATCTGCTCGACGAGCCCACGACTGGCCTGCACTTCGACGATGTACGCAAGTTGCTCGACGTGCTGCACCGGCTCACCGATCTGGGAAACTCGGTCATCATCATCGAGCACAATCTCGATGTGATCCGGAACGCCGACTGGGTCCTCGATCTCGGCCCAGAAGGCGGAGAAGAGGGAGGTCGCATCGTCGCGCAAGGCACTCCGGAACAGGTCGCGCGCGTGAAAAAGTCCTACACTGGACAGGCGCTTGCCTCATATTTCAACGGCGCGAAGCCGGGCGTGAACGCGCAACCGACCCCGCAGGAAGTCCATTGAATCCCTTTCCCGAAAACCCGGAAGTGATCCCGACAGTTGAGTCCGAACTGGCGACGGCAATTCCGGAAAGCTCTTTAGCAGAGATCGTTGTGGCCCCGCTGCCCGATCCAGCCTGGAACGGCTGGGATCTCCTGAAGCTTGTCTCGATCACGATTGGGGCGTTGGCAATCAGCATGATCGGAGTACTGCTCGTCGCCAAGCGGTGGGTTTATCCATACCTGGATGTGACCGAGTTGGCACGCAACGCTTTGGTGGTAGTGGTAGGGCAGGCGATCGGATATCTCCTCGTCTTTGCCTATATGTACATCCTGGTTACGCGCGAGCGTCGGCGTGCCGACTTCCTGACTGCGATCCACTGGAACTGGCCGTCCAATCCCGGCAAGTTCATGTTTTGGGGTTTTGTGCTCTCACTTGCCTTGCAAGCCTTGGCACATCTGTTGCCCATCCCGAAAAATTTGCCGATAGACAATCTCTTTCGAACGCCCGCGGAAGCTTGGGCGCTTACCATCTTCGGCATCACGCTAGCCCCGGTGATGGAGGAGTTCCTCTTTCGTGCCTTTCTTTATCCGGTGCTGAAACGCCAGGTTGGCTTGGCTGCCGCTGTACTACTGACCGCCTTTGGATTTGCGCTGCTGCACGGATCGCAACTCAAATTCACCTGGGGCCCCCTGCTCGTGATTTTTCTGGTGGGCCTGGTACTGACCATGGTGAGGGCCCAGAAGAATTCCGTCGCCGCCAGCCTGCTGATGCACGTTGCGTACAACGGCACGATCTCGGCGCTGATGTTCGTTGCGACCGACGGCTTCCGCCATCTAGAGAAACTCAATCAGTAGCAGTTCTCAGTTCAATGGCAGTTCCCAGTTCCCGGTTCTCAGTTCTCAGTGTCCGATGTCATTGGCATTTTCCGAGAACTGGGAACTGAGAACCGAGAACTGGCTTTACCTGCTATCGTAGAAACTTCAATGTCCATCGCACGCCAAGACCTGTTGGAGATGCTCGCACAAAAGTCGTTTCGCCTCGGCGAGTTCAAGTTGTCGTCGGGCGCGAGCAGCGACTACTACGTCGATTGCCGCACCACGACTCTCGACGCCCGCGGCGCGCAATTGACCGGCCATGTATTTCTGGAGCAAATTCGCGAGCAGGAATGGGAACCCCACGCCATCGGCGGCCTCACCATGGGTGCTGATCCAATCGTAGTCGCAGTCGCCGTGACCAGCGGCACGATTCACGGTTTCCTGGTACGCAAGTCAGAGAAGCAGCACGGCACCGGCCGCCGCATCGAAGGTTTCGCTGAAAAGGGCGCCCGGGTGGTGATCGTGGACGACGTCTGCACGACCGGATCTTCCACCGTGCAAGCCATCGAAGCCGCCCGCGAATTCGGGTTCGAAGTGATTGGAGTGATGTGCCTGGTCGAACGCCAGGAAGCTCAGGGACGGCCCGACGTCGAGAAAGCATCTGCTCCGGCGCCGTTTATTTCCATATTTACGGCAGACGATGTGAGAAGGGAGCACTTAGCACTCAGCGCTTAGCATTTGGCTGACATATGAGTTGCCAGCTGTCCCTTCTGGACCTTGTACGGAGCAGCTGTGGCTGAGCGCAAGTGCTAAGTGCCACTGAGAACTGAGAACCGGGAACTGAGAACTGCTTCATGATCCAAACCCTCGAATGGACTGACAAAGGCGTGCGCTTCATTGATCAGACGAAGCTGCCGACCGAGGAAGTGTATGTAAACTGCACGACGCACGAGCAGGTCGCCGACGTGATCCGCAACATGGTTGTGCGCGGCGCGCCCGCCATCGGTGTGGCCGCCGCGATGGGCATCGCGCTCGGCGTGCAGAACTCCAAAGCCGAAAACGGCGCCGACCTCAAGAAAGACTTTGACCAGATCTGCGAGATCATCCGCCAGACGCGTCCGACCGCGGTCAATCTGTTCTGGGCGATTCGGCGCATGCAGGAGAAGTTTGAAACGCTCCGCGTCCGCCCCGTCGCGCAGATCAAGCAGGCGCTCATCGAAGAATCACAGCGCATGCACGCCGAAGACATTGCCGCCAACCAAGCCATGGGACGCCACGGCGCAGCCCTCATGCCCGCGAGCGGCGGCGTACTTACGCACTGCAACGCTGGAGCGCTGGCAACCGCCGGCTACGGTACCGCTCTGGGCGTGATCCGCGCCGCCGTCGAACAGGGTAAGAAGATCCACGTCTATGCCGACGAGACCCGTCCCTTCCTGCAAGGCTCGCGCCTGACAGCATGGGAGTTGATGAAAGACGGCATTCCGACCACCGTCATTTCCGACAACATGGCCGGCGCGATGATGAATCAAGGAAAGATCGGCGCCATCGTAGTCGGCGCAGACCGTATTGCCGCCAACGGCGACGTCGCCAACAAAATCGGCACTTATACCGTCGCCGTTCTTGCCAAAGAGCACGGCATTCCGTTTTACGTCGCGGCGCCAATTTCCACGGTCGACCTCGATACACCCGACGGCTCCAAGATTCCGATCGAGCAGCGCAATGCCAGAGAAGTGACGCACATTGCCGGTAAACAAATGGTCCCCGACGGCGTGGAGATCGAGAATCCCGCCTTCGACGTGACGCCCGCGAAGTACGTGACCGCGATCATCACCGAGCGCGGAATTGCCCGCGCCCCATATGAAGAATCTCTGCGTCAGTTAGCGCAAGCGCCAACCAACAAATATTCGTAGAGACGCGGCGTGCCGCGTCTCCGCCGGCGTTGCCAAGAATGCTTCCCCATGCCCGCCATCTCCCAATCTCAACTGACTTTCGAAAGCGGCACCAAACTCATCCGCCTCGATGCCTACCTCCCGGACTCAAACGAAAAACTGCCCACGGTCATCGCGCTATGTGGCTCCGGAGGCGGCGTCTCCGGTATGAACGAACCCGCGACCATGCTGGCCGCACAGGGCTTTGCCGTTTTCGTCCTCCACTACTTCGATCGCACCGGCACCACGCAAGCCAACGACAAGCAGACCATTTTCCGCAACTTCCCGGCGTGGGGAAAAACTGTGTGGGACGCGATCAGCTTTGTCGAGCAACATCCGCAGGTCGATGCCACCCACATTGGACTGCTCGGATTTTCACTCGGAGCCTACCTCGCACTCTCCGTGGCTTCCGTCGATCCACGCGTGAAGGCTGTGGTTGAATTCTTCGGCGGATTCCCAAAAGAGATGAGGTTCTTCATGCGTCGATTTTGCCCAGTGCTCATTCTTCACGGTGAGGCCGACTCCACAGTTCCGGTCCAGGAGGCTTATGATCTGCAGAATTTGCTGGAAAAGAAAGGAATTCCATACGAGATCAAGACTTATCCCGCAGCTGGTCACCATTTCGACGAGGGTGCATGGCGCGACGCCGGGATCCGCACTCTCCAATTTTTACAGAAGTATTTAGCCGTTCAAGCACCGTAACCTGGTCGAACTTTTTCCTTCCCGCGCCGTATCATAGTGCAGGAGGCAATCTGCCATGTTCACGTTTCTGCTGTGGTGCCTTCTCTTCATTTTGTGCTGGCCACTGGCGCTCTTTGCGCTGGTCCTATATCCGATCGTGTGGCTCCTGCTCTTGCCGTTTCGGGTGGTTGGGATCGCAGTGCATGGGACGCTGGCCCTGGTTTGGGCAGTGGTGATGCTCCCGGCCCGCTTGCTCAGTGCTCCCTTTCGTCTTTCCCGGGTATAAGCAGGAAGCCCGGTTGACCGAGCAACCTATTGAAAATCGAACTGCTCTGACACGTTTCTCCTCGTCGATACACTACTACCGTAGATAGGAGTAGGGGATGAGATATTGGCAGAGTCTGGCTTGTTTATTGTGCACAGCGTTCAGGTGGCGATGGGCGGGAGTAGCGCTGCTGCTCATCGGTTTTGCCGGCGCCGCTTCTGCGCAAGATTCCTGTGTCAAGAATTGCCGCTCATCGGATTCACCGTGCGATGGCCTCAAAGGCCGAGAGTACGCGCAGTGTCTGGCTCAGTGTGAGCAGAAGTGTCATCCCAATCCGCCGCCCCCACCCCTACTCGATCCGCGCTGCGGCGACCGCACCAAAACCGGGAAATTTAACTGCACCATCGACCAGCCAGTCGTTACCCGGAAGGAGACCGCCTATCCTCAAATTCAATTCGCCCCCAACGATATCGTTCAGGTAAATGCGGACGGATGTGTGCAAACTGGCGGCCACTTCGACACATGGAAGCGATATGTGAACCCAACCGGCGACGGCACCAATGATAAGTATCACGGGCTGATTCGCATTCCGACTGCAAAACCTGCCGGCAGTGGCCTCGTCAGAATTGAAAAATTCATCGGGAAGCTCCAGACGGTGACGGGCCAGGGCGTGCCGGCGTCACAACTGGTGCTGTGGTTGGGCTACGAAGATGACGACTACTCGGACAATGGCTACTACAGCCATGACGATGGGAACGACGACCAGTGCAAAATGAGCGGCCCCAACGACGGTGGACCAGCCCACGTAACGATCACCATTTGTCGAGGTGTGGAGTGCGGGACGCCCACGAGTCGCTTCGATTTTGACGTTCTGTCGGGCTTGGCAGACAGTAACGGATTGCCCTCAAACCCTTTGTGGTCGTGGCAGCAACGAAATCCGGGCCAGAAACCCAGCACCTCTCTGTGCCATGAATTCAGCCAACGGGGCAGTGTCCTCGGCATTCCACAGCTCTACATGGTCCCCTACTTTGCCGATTGTACGGACCAGGCCGATGCAGCCAGCAGTGTGGACTTGCCGGATGGCCTAAATGACGCATTGTGTAAGTTGAGAAAAGGGGGACCATTCGCGTCTGGCAGTTTTGTCGGACACGTTAATTGGTTCCCGGTGACGGTTGAGGGCAGTGCAGGTCCAATTGACCACAATCCTGACGACGACTACAGCTTTTCGTTCACCAGCGACACGCCCGGCGACCCTCTGAGTGTGAACGGCCGCCCAGGGCTTCACGTTGAATTTGACACGGATGAGACCATCGATAATTTCTCTTCGCAGGAGTGGAACTTGTTCCACGACGCTGTCAACGGCCGCGATTCCGCGAAGGGCATCCTCGAGCAATGCAACAGTGGTGAACGTACCTGCGACGAATCGGAACGCGAGGAGCTACAGAAGGCCATTGATCATCCTGCGCTTTACTTCAAGGGCCACACGATCTTGACAGGCATGTTCGGCATGGATGGCGAGCACGACTTGAAGGCGGAGATCCATCCTTTGTATGCCATGGCCACTAGGCGTGACGACTACGAGAACGATCCGAGCGACGACGTATGGCTCATGTTCGTACGCAATCGAGGCGACGAAGGCTTCTGTTCGAGCCAGCTTTGGGATTCCGGTTTCGAGGACTACACGGTCCGACTGCCTTGGCGAGAAGGGATGACCTCCGTGGATGTGGACTGGACCAAGACCCAAAGAGATTTTGAAGGCACGGAAGGAACATCGGGGCCCACCGTGGCTGTCATACTGCCGCCCTCGAAAGACCAGGGAGTCTATGTCAGTTTTCATTTGGGACCCGCCTCTTCGAGTCCATTCATCGACGGAGCACTTCATCTAATTTGGACGGGACAACCGGCGCTTACTCCCGGGCGGACGGCTGTGGTGGGCGGCAGTGCTGCCCGCGGGCTACGGAATTTCGGCGTAGCGGGTGCGCTGGCGACTGCGGAAAATCGGGCGGAGGAGGTCGATGAGGTTGAGCACAGTCTTCAGGCGGCAATCAGCCGGCTTCCAACCGCACAACGCGAGCAGGTGCGGAAGGCGCGCGCCATCGCGGGTGCGCGTCCCGCCGTGCATCGGCTGACGTCGGGCGGGACGGTTCGAGTCATCACAGTGCCTCCTGGGAGACCGCGAATCTCCCGATTGCACGCGATCAAAGGTGGTCTGGCGAGCCGGAAAGCACAGCGCGACGCAGCGCAGATCCACGCGCTTTGCGCCGCTACGAATAACGCACCAGCGGGTCTGCCGGTTGAAGTGTGCAAGGGGCCGGTACGAGATCACCGCATGCCGGTGGTGAGAGATCACCGCTAGTGCGCAGTCAGGACGGTGCCATACGATCCTGTAAGAGGTCGTGTTTGCGGTTGACAGCCATTCACATCGTCTTGAGCTCGGAACTAACTCGCAACTGCGCCTCGGTCGCCTTTTGAATGTCGGCGACCGACAGGCCGGGAGCAATTTCTTCGAGCAGCAAACCATTCGGTGTAACTCGGATGTAAGCCATTTCCGTAACGATCGTATGTACGACTCCCACGCCAGTCAGTGGCAGTGTGCACTTCTTCAGAATCTTCGGCTGCCCATCTTTCGTGGTGTGCTCCATCGCGATGATGACGCGCCGCGCCCCCGCGACCAAGTCCATGGCCCCGCCCATGCCTTTGACCATTTTGCCGGGGATCATCCAGTTCGCAAGATTGCCTTGCTCGTCCACTTCCATCGCGCCCAGCACGCTCAGGTCAACGTGTCCACCGCGGATCATGGCGAACGAATCGGCGCTCGAAAAGTATGCGGTGCCCGGAAGTTCGCTGACCGTCTCTTTGCCGGCGTTGATCAGGTCCGCGTCTTCCTGGCCGTCGACCGGATATGGCCCAATGCCCAGCATGCCATTCTCGCTCTGGAGGATTACATCCATTCCTGCCGGCACGTAGTTGGCGATGAGCGTCGGCAGCCCGATGCCAAGGTTTACATAGAAGCCATCGCGCAACTCGCGAGCGATGCGCTTTACGATGCGTTCGCGTTTGTCCGCGTCTTTGGACGATTTCGCTTCGACTGTCATAGCCTGTTCGTTATCGAATGTCGTTGGTTGCTAGTCGTTAGTCGTTCGCAATTCGTAAGCTGGATCGGCCTGGACTTTGCGAATGACCAACGGCTAGCGACTAACGACCGCTTTCCTCACCGTTCTCTTCTCGATCCTCTTCTCGAACAATTCTCCCTGAAAAATTCGCTTCACGAACACGCTGGGCGTGTGAACCATGTCGGGATCGAGTTCTCCCGGTTCGACCAGGTGCTCCACTTCCGCAATCGTAACTTTCGCCGCCGTCGCCATCATGGGATTGAAGTTGCGCGCCGTCTTGCGATAAGCCAGGTTGCCCCACTTGTCGCCCTTCCATGCCTTGACGAAAGCGAAGTCGGCTCTCAGCGCGCGTTCCATGATGTAGGGGCGGCCATCGAATTCGCGCGCCTCCTTTCCGTCAGCGACTGCCGTGCCTACACCAGTCGGAGTAAAGAAAGCGGGGATGCCGGCGCCACCGGCGCGAATCCTCTCGGAAAACGTTCCCTGCGGAACCAGGTCGAGCTGCACCGTTCCATCTAGCACCATTTTCTCAAGCAGTTTGTTCTCGCCGACGTAGGTCCCGATGTGCCGCCGAATCTGGCCATTCGCCAGGAGTAGCCCCATCCCGAGCCCGTCCACGCCTGCGTTGTTGCTGATGGTGGTCAGGTTTTTTGTGCCTTTACGCGCCAGCGCCCGGATCAGATTCTCCGGCATCCCGCAGAGGCCGAAGCCGCCAACCATGATGGTGGCCCCGTCAAACACGTCCCGGATCGCCTCTTCGGCATTCGCGACGACCTTGTTCATAGCAGAGAATTCTATCGGAAAGCATCCACCCTCGGGATCCAAAGCGCAAGAATCCACGGCAGCTCGTAAAGAGAAGTTCTATAATCGAGCCATGCGGTACCTCGGATTCGCTATCGTCGTGCTGGTTGTTATGCCGCCGGCACTGGCTTGCAGTTTTGAGTATGACCCGGCTTCGACTCCGCAGTATTACCGCTCTGAAGGATGGAAATTACCTGGCGCAGCAGGAACCCATGGATTGTCGCAACCGACGTCGATGGGTGACGCCAAAGCTTACCTGGTCACACCCGATGAGTCTCCGTACATAGCCGAGTTTCCAGCCCAGGAGTTTGCGTTGAATGGTTCGCGCCAACGAATGCGGGGGTCCCTGGTGAAAGCTACCATCGTTCGATGGGAAGTCGCCGGACGCGCCGTCGCGTACTCGTACACCATGATTCCTGTGATGGCCCATCGAAAAGATGGAAAGTGGATCGTTGACGCCGAAGCGGCGTGCATCTTCTGGGCGACCTTTCTTGACGATAAGGGGGATGGTATTTTTCGAGTGCTGGTGCCTGTTCCGTTTGCAGCAGACCTGGTCCCTCTGTGGGCGCGGCGGAAGAAAAGCTAGTTTGACCACAGCCTTGATGAACTCACGCTCGCTTCTTCCGTAACGAGTTATTTTTTTCCATGCCTCCGCGTGCGTGTCTCATCGTCGCGTCCGCGGAGGCTTTACCTTCTTAAGCTGGTGGGCGCGCTCGAATTCCATGGCCAGTTGCTTCGTGTCCAAATTCTCACGGATGTGAGCCAGTCGTTGTTCCAGCTTGAGCAGGGCGCGTCCCAGATTGTCTTTGTTCGTGATGGCGATGTCGCGCCACATTGAATACGGGCTACCCGAGATGCGCGTCAGTTCGCGCAGCGCGCGGCCGCCGATGTCGAGCAAAGGCGCGTCTTCGCCAAACTCGTCCACCAGCGTGGCAGCGAGCGCAGTTGAAATCATCTGCGGCAGATGGCTGACCCAGGCGCAGAATCGGTCATGGTCCACAGGATCGAGAATGGCCACTTTTGCGCCCAGCTTTTCCACGCAATGGAGAAACTCTCCGGACAGCCCGGCATGAACGTTCTGCCGAGGCAACGGCGTAAACAGCCAGGCTGCTCCTTCAAAAAGATCGGCATCGGCATAGTCCACACCCGCCTGCTCTTTGCCGGCCATGGGATGCCCGGCGACAAACCGCTGCCCGGCGGTTTTTCCAAACGACTTCGCCGCGCGCTTTGCAACCTCCGCCTTGGTGCTGCCTACATCGGTGACCAGCGTGCGCGGCGCTAGCGCCGGACCAAGGCGCTCGATGTGATCGAGAATCGCCAGCACCGGCGTCGCCAGCACCACCAGCTCGCTGCCGCGCACCGCGTCGACGGGATTTGTGGCTCCGGTGTCGATGGCGCCCCGATCGCGCGCGCGCTCCAGCA
>Ga0209701_10000556_pt1 | contig 22110 bp, 21 predicted proteins | sample CZO8metaG_4_FD_188356 | JGI IMG/M metagenome (GOLD analysis project Ga0209701, IMG submission 188356) | Vadose zone soil microbial communities from the Eel River Critical Zone Observatory, Northern California, USA - CZOApr15con2H3.8 metaG... | ecosystem: Environmental > Terrestrial > Soil >... | reverse complement strand
TCAGGCGTGGCCGAAGCCAAGCATCGTTTCCTTCCACGGCGCGGACGTTTCGGTGGACATGGAAAAGCCTGCTTATCGGAACGCGACCAAGGAAATGCTTGACCGCGTGACGCGAGTTTTTGTGCGCTCCGCTTCATTGCGCCGCGCAGTGGTCGAGCTCGGATGCGACGAAGACAAGATCGACATCGTCTGCACCGGCATTCCGCTTGATGAATTTCCATCCCGCGAACGCGAGTTTCCCGCCAATGGCGAATGGCGTTTCGTGCAAGCCAGCCGCCTGATTGAAAAGAAAGGTCTGGCGACGACCCTTCATGCATTTACCGCTTTTCTGGCGCACTATCCGCGCGCAACGCTGACGATTGCCGGCGAAGGACCGATGTTGCACGAGGTCCAGGAATTGACGCGCAAACTCAAGATCGACAATCGCGTGGTTCTCCCTGGCTTCGTGGTGCCGGAGAGATTGCGCGAGATTTATTATGCGTCGCACATTTTCCTGCATCCTAGCGAAACCGGCAGCGACGGAAATCAAGAAGGCATTCCCAATTCAATGTTGGAAGCTATGGCGAGCGGGCTTCCAGTTTTCGCGACCGATCATGGCGGAATTCCGGAAGCGATCGAAAATGGCGTGAGCGGAATCCTGGTCCCCGAGCGCGATCATGAGGCGCTCTCATACGCCTTGCTTGAAGCGGTGCAGGATCGACATCTTCTGGCGCGACTGGCTCGAAACGGCGCTGCTGCGGTGGCGGAGAAATTCGATCAACGGAATCAAATTCACCGGCTCGAAGAAATTTATCTGGGTATGATTGGCAGGGTTGGTTGAAGATCAACCACGCCTTTCTCAATCCGCTCGAAAAAACTCGCGAGCTGTCTTTGCACGGCTCGAAACGAAATGCGTTCGGCAGCGCGCCATTGGGTTTCGACGATCGCGGTCGCGCGTCCGGCGGTGTTTTTTAGCAATTCCAAGGCGATGGTTTTGAGTTGCGCGGTGGTCCGTCCTTCTCCGCAGAAATTGGCAAATACGAGCCGCTCAATCGCGCCGTCGCCGCCGACGCAAATCGTTCGGCACAGGAGCGCGTCGCCCGCCACTTGTCCGGGCACGCGGCTGCGATCGAGTTGGAGGACGATCTTGTGCCGTGCGATCTCGCGCAGGTAATCGGGGTACGATTCGCGCCTGTCACGGACGCGCAATTTCCCGGGCGGAAAATTCAACTCGGCCAAAAGTTTTTCACCTTTTCGGCCGTCGAGATTGAAGACGGTCACCGGCTCGAAGCTGTTCTGGCAAATTTCTCGGGCGAGCAGCAGCGTCGCAAGATGGCTGCGCGACGGGACGTCCCATTCGCGGGTGCCAACGAAGATGCCGCGTTGCTCAACGGGCGGAACGGTGAATTTCCATTGCTCGTCTTCGAGCGGATAAGGCGTTGGGATGAAAGCGACCGTGCTAAGATCGCGTTCGGGTCGGACGCGGCGAAAAATCTCAGCGGCTTCCGGGGTTGTAGCAACGCATCCGTCAGCCTGCGCTGCAATTCGCATAAATCGCGCAAGCTTTCGCGGATCGCATAATTGTTCGGCAATTTGATGCAGGCCAGTTTCTTTTAACGCGACCGCGACAGTTCGTTTCTCCTTTTGGCATTCAGCCAGGGCGCGTTCGGTTGCTCGAAAATTGCCGCGGAGCAAGAGAAGAATCGGGCGTTTTTCTTCGATCGCATTTTTTGTCGTCCGATGAAACGAACCGCCGGTGCAAGCGGCGAACGCGTGAAGGTTGACCGGCGGATGGCCGTTCGCACCGGGACCGACCGGTTCGTCAAAATATTGCTCGAGATCCCGTCCGCCTGGATTGAGGACGCTGAGCTGAAAATCAGTTGCGTCGGTTGACGCCATTCTATTGATCGTCTGATTTAGATGGGGATGGAGTAGCCGCTTTCAACAACGCTCCCTCTTCGACCTCATCCATCGGCCCAACCGGAACTGCCCGGCGGATCTCCACCGGCGTCTCTTCCGACTCCGGTTCGACCGGTATCGCTCTTAAGATCGGTTTTGCGTCGTCGACACTGCGTGCTTTGTCGGTCTTTTGATTTCGAGCTTCGCCTCGCATGGCGTCTCGCTCTCGATTGTCGATCTTTTGCGGCGTTTCTTTTTCCGCGACTTGTTCCTCGGTCGCCTTGTCGATTTTTGCGATGGATCTTGCGGAATTATATGGATCGTTTTCCGCCAGGAGCGTCGGACTTTTAACAATAACGGGTTTCACTTCAGTTAAATCAGCGGCGAGTTGGGCGCGGGGAGCTTCAGCGGCTGGCGCGTCCGCAACCACTGGCACGCGTGGTTCGCCGTGGACATTGCACGGCTCAGTCGGCATTTGCGCCGCTGTCGCATTTTCGGTGTAAGTCGTGCGCTTTTGGACTGAATCACCCGTCGCACTTCTTACCGTGTCGTAACATTTGTCGGTGGCGAGCATTCCGGAACGCAAACAAATCTCGACTTCGTTCAGGCCTGGCGGGCGTTTGATCTCACGCGGTGAATAACGGGCGGCCGCCGTGTTCATGATGTCGACCCAGACTGGCAACGCCAGTTCTCGGCCAAATGCGCCGCGATAAATTTTCTGCGGCTTGTCGAATCCAGCCCAAACCGCGCAAGTGAAGTTGCTGTCGTAACCTGTAAAAAGCGCGTCGGTAAAATCGTAGGCGGTGCCGGTTTTTCCCGCGACCGGAAATTTTTTGAGACCAAATTCAGTTCGCGCAGTTTTGCCGGTGCCGGTCTCCACTGCGTCCGTCAAACAGGAATGAACTTCATAGGCGGTCTCGGTTTTGAGGACGCTCTGCGTGTTGTGGTCGCGCGGCGTTTCCCAAACGACCGTGCCGTCTTTTTCTTCGATCCGCTCGAGAATGTGCGGTGCGTTCACGCGCCAGCCGCCGTTTGGAAAAATCGTGTAAGCGAGAGCGAGCTCCGCCAGTGTGACTTCGCTGCTGCCAAGCAGTGTCGCCGGATACGGGCGAAGGCTGGAACGAATCCCCGCCGTTCGACAAAGCTGCAAAACCTCATCCAGGCCCGCTTCCATTCCGATCCGGACCGTGGCGCCGTTCTTTGATTTCACCAGCGCTTGCCGCGCGCTTATTGTCCCCTCGTAGCGATTGTCCGCGCTTTCCGGACCCCATTCGCCAAGAATTCCCGTCATCCCGCCGATCATCACGGCGCGATTATCGAGCGGTGAATCTTCAACCAGGCTTCCCGGAAACATTCCCTGTTCGAACGCGGTCGCGTAAACGAACGGCAGTATCGCCGTCCCGGCCGGACGTTTGGCCTGCAGCGCGCGATTGTACTGATTGTGCTCAAAATCGCGACCACCCACCAGGACGAGAATTCCGCCGGTCTCGTTGTTGAGCCCTATGACCGCGCCTTGCAAATATTCCGGAGCGGGCTGGGCCGCTGCCGTGCCGTTCGATTTCGCCTGGCGAAAACTGGCCGCGTATTCGGCATGCGTTTGATGATCGTAACCCGGATGCTGCTCCGCTTTGTCGAGATTCTTGCGGAGCGATTCTTCCGCGACTTTTTGCAGTTCGCCGTCGACCGTGGTGTGAATCCGAAAGCCTTCGTTCATGGCGCGGTCCCAGCCAACCGCGTTGATCACTTGCTGTCGGATATAATCAACCGCGTAGTTTTGGCCCTGCGCGTTCTGCCGATTTCCGATTACCAAATCCTGGGCCTGTGCCGCGGCGCAATTGGAACTGTCGATCAAACCGAGGTCGCGCATGCGAGTGAGGGCATAATTTCGTGCGTCGCGCGAGGCCGCCTTATCGGTCCAGGGCGAAAGTCGATTCGGGCTCTTGATCATGCCCGCGAGGGTGGCGCATTCGCTCAGCGAGAGCTCGTGCGCTGATTTGCCGAAATAACCGCGCGCGGCCGCTTCCGCGCCATAAAGCCCACCGCCGAAATAAATCCGGTTGAGATAAAGCTCCATGATCTTCTGCTTGTTAAAATTGTCCTCGATCCTGCGCGCGGCAAAAATTTCGAGCAGTTTGCGGCGAAACGTTTTTCCTTTGAGCGCAAAACTGTTGCGCGCGAGTTGTTGCGTGATCGTGCTCGCGCCCTGGCGCACATGTCCGGCGACCAGGTTCTTGAATGTGGCGCGCAGAATTCCCGAAATTGCGTAGCCGTGATGCTGATAGAATTTTGCGTCCTCGACCGAAATGACGGCGTTGACCAGATCGCGCGGGAGTTGCTCGTACGGAATGGTCTCACGGTTCTCGACGTAGATTTGGCCAAAGATTTTGTCGTTTCGATCCAGAATCACGCTGGCCGATTCCATTTGCTCGAGCCTGTTCAGATCGAGGGTGGCCGCCTGGTTCTTCAAATCGCTCAGACCCATCGAGATATAAATGGCGAGGCCGCCAAGGACGAAAGCCGCGACTGTGATCGGCACGTAAAGCTCCGGCCGTGTATACCACCGCGGCCGGAACCGATAGCCCGGCGGCGGGATCGGATACTGGTTAGTCGAGGGATTTCTCAAAGCGGCGGGGGCAGCAACTTAGGGCAGTCGGTTGACGATTCAACGATTTAACGATTTAACGATTTAACGAGTGAGCACCGGTGACCCCGCGCTAGTCGAATTAATTCGCTGTGAGATCAGCAATCACGGCCCGGTTTCCTTCGCCTGGTTCATGGAGCAGGTGCTGTATCATCCTGAACACGGCTATTATTCCAGCGACCGCGCCACTATCGGACGACGCGGCGATTACTTTACCAACGTCAGCGTCGGACCGGTCTTTGGAGAACTGCTCGCCGCTCAATTCGCGGAGATCTGGGAACGAATTGGCAAGATCGACAATTTTCTCATCGTCGAGCAAGGCGCGCATCACGGCGAGTTTGCCCGCGATGTTCTCGAATCACTCCAGCGGCGATTTCCCGAATTGTTCTCTGTGTTGCGTTACCAAATCGTCGAACCGTTTTCCGCCTTGCAAGATCGACAAGCGCAAACGCTGCAGCAATTCCGCGATCGCGTTGATTGGCAAGGATCACTCGAAGAAATCGAGCCATTCTTCGGGGTTCATTTTTCAAACGAGCTGCTCGATTCGATGCCGGTACATTTGCTCGTTTCAACAGGCGCCGGCTGGCAGGAGAAATGTGTCTCGCTGGATGGTGATGAGTTCGCGTTTGTCCGGCAGCCGATCGCTGAGCCGAAGTTGAAAGAATTGGCGGCAAACGCACCACGCCTGCCGCCAGGCCATGAGATCGAAGTCAGTCTGGCTGCGCTCGATTGGACCGAAAAGGTCGCGGGGAAACTGCAACGCGGTTTCGTGCTTGTAGTCGACTACGGTTTTTCACGCGATGATTTCTACGATCCCCAGCTGAAGACTGGCACGTTGCAGGCGCGGGCGGGACATCGGCGACTGGCATCGCCGTTCGATAATGTTGGCAATGCCGACATCACAGTTCACGTGAATTGGACCAATCTCGCCGAGCACGCCGGGCAGTGCGGTCTGCAGGTTGTTGCTTTCACAGATCAGCACCATTTCCTGACCGGAATCATTTCCAAGTCGCCGGCTTTACTTGAAAAAGCAGATGCAAAGAGAAAACGCGAGTTGCAAGCTCTTTTGCATCCGGAGATGCTCGGCCGAACCTTCCAAGTCCTTGCCCTGACGAAAGATGTCGATCCGGCAGTTTCGCTGGCAGGGTTCAAGTTCGCTCGCAACCTTCGAGCAGCGCTCGGGCTTTGAGTTTGCATCTCGGTCGTTTCCACCTAACTTCCCACTCCCTCAGCGGGTAACTTATGGCAGACGTTGCGAACAAATATCCCGAGAACGCAGCCGGCAAATTCTATGTCGATGAGCAATGCATCGACTGCGATTTGTGCAGAGAGACTGCGCCTGCGAATTTCAAACGCAACGACGACGGCGGTCACTCCTACGTTTATAAGCAACCGGAATCACCCGAGGAAGAAGCTCTCTGCAAAGAAGCGATGGAAGGCTGCCCGGTTGAGGCCATCGGCAACGACGGCGCTTAAGATCGACCCGCCTTCGCCAAGGCTAGGGCGCGGCAGCCAATCGTTAGATCGACATCGTGGTAACTGCCGCGAGCACTGGAGGTAGATTCTCATGGTGAGGTTCATTTTCACCATCATCGGTTTGATGATTTCGCTCGATCTCGTCTGGTGGATTGTTTTCGCGCGGCTGACGAATCACGGCGTCGCTCGTGTCCTGGTTTCGATTTTCATGATTGCGATGATGCTCGGATTGATCGGGGTCATCGCTGCGAGGATGTCGCGGAGCGGTTGGGAACGATTCATCCCAAAGTTCGCCGTTACCGCAATAGTCATTTGGCATTCCATCGGGCTGGGACTCCTTTCGCTGATCGCGCTTGCTCTCATACCAATTCTGCTCGGACAAAAAATAGTGCGCATTGCTCGCCACGTCCCCAGCCCGATAACCCGATCGATCGAAGCGCCCGATTGGAGTCGCCGCGAATTTCTGCGGTTTGCCGGAGCGATGTTGCCGCCGGCTTTCACTTTCAGCCTCACCGGAATCGCGATGGCTCAGCTGAACAACGTTCGCATCCGGCGTTTCGTTTTGCCGATCCCGGAACTGCCGAAGGAATTGGATGGAACGACCATCGCGCAAGTGAGCGATATGCACGTCGGACGCTTCACCAACGGTGACGTGCTGAAAGAAATGGTGCGCATGGTCAATGAAATGCGCGCGGACCTGGTGCTTTTGACCGGCGACTTGATCAACGACGCGCTCGCCGACCTCGACACTGGATTGGAATTGACTCGAGCGATGGAAGCGCGTTTCGGTCTCGCGATCATTGAAGGCAATCATGATCTGATCGAGAACCCGACGGAATTTGAGGCGCGAGTGAAAGCGTCCGGGATACCGTTTTTGCTCGATCAATCGGCGATTATCACTGTCCGTGGAGTTCCAGTGCAGCTTCTCGGCCTAAGCTGGACGCGGATTTACGGCAAAGGACGCGACGCCGCAATCGCGTCTTCCGTCCAAAGATTGCTCGAGCAGCGCGTCGCCGACGCATTTCCAATCTTGATGGCGCATCACCCGCACGCTTTCGATGCGGCCGCAGCCGCGGGATTACCTCTTACTCTCTCCGGCCACACTCATGGCGGGCAATTGATGTTGAACGAACAGTTAGGATTTGGGCCGGCGCTCTTTCGCTATTGGTCGGGTCTCTACGAACGCGGCCAAAGCAAACTCATTGTCTCAAACGGCGTTGGAAACTGGTTCCCGCTGCGCCTGAACGCTCCCGCAGAGATTCTTCATCTCACGTTGCGGACGGCTGACGCATCAGGCTAATCGAAAATTCTAGCTCTTGGTAGACCTCGACGAACTCTCAGGCGGCGTCGCGCCCGGCGTCGATGTCGATCCGGGCGCGGAAGTTGTTGTCGGATTCGGGGTGACCGGTGTCGGTTTGGCCGCAGCGGCCGCCGTCGCTGCTTTTTTCTTCGCTTCAGCGGCCGCCGCCGCTTCCGCCAGGTTGGCGTCTACTGCCGCGGCCTCGACCGGATGAATTTTGTGATAATACTCGTTCGACTTCGAGAGTTCCTCTTTGCGCAGAAGCAGCGCGTCGAACCGCTCGCGCTTACTGAGCTCGAAATCTTTGTCCATCTTGATCGCTTCAAATGGGCAGACCTCGACGCAGATTTGGCAGCTCATGCAGACCGAGATGTCGATGTCGAACACCTTCGGATAAAACTGCGGCTTGCCCATGTAATCGGGCTTCTTGTCGTCGCTCTTAATAATATAGATGCACTGCGGCGGACACTCCTTCTCACAAATCTTGCACGCCACGCAGCGCAAGCCGGCTGCCGCATCATCCGTGTCGTAGATTAGAATCGGAAAGTTCCGGTAGTTTTCCGGCAACGGATTGCGCTCCTCCGGATATTGCACCGTGATTAGCCGGTCCTTCTCGAAATAACTTCCGACGAAGTTACGCGCCGTAACCGCCATCCCCTTGAGTATGCCAGAACCAATCATTTGATTGTCAGCGATCGACCTCTCCCATGACGATATCGACGCTGCCAAGGATTACCATCACGTCGGCCACTGTGTGGCCCAGACAAAGATCTTCCAACACGGTCAAGTTAATGAAACTCGGCGGCCGGACGCGATAGCGATACGGATTTGGTCCACCATCGCTGATCAAATAAAATCCGAGCTCGCCTTTCGGTCCTTCGATGCGTCCGTAGGCTTCGCCGACCGGCGGACGAAATGCGCGGAGCTTGACTTTCGGATTAACAACGGGTCCTGGCTGAATTTGCGCGAGCGCTTGCTTGAGGATCTCGACGCTCTCGTGCATTTCGAGCGCCCGCATCATGAGGCGATCGTAGGTGTCGCCGTGATCGCCCAGCGGAATCCGGAATTTAAATCGCGGATAAATTCCGTAACCGTCCACTTTGCGAACGTCGTAATTCACGCCGCAGGCGCGCAGCATCGGGCCGGTGATGCCAGCGTTAATCGCAATTTCAGGCGAAAGTTTTCCGACGTTTTGGGTGCGCGCGATCACGATCTCGTTTTGCAGAATCAACGCTTCGAACTCGTCCAGAAACTTCGGGAAAAGATCGACAATCTTCTTTGCCCGCGCCAACCAATCGGCGTCGGCATCGACCCGACAGCCGCCAAAGCGCATGTAATCGCACATCATTCGCGAACCGGAGAGCGATTCGAAGAGATCGAGAATGTTTTCGCGTTCGCGAAATGCGTACATCAGCGGCGTCCCCCACGCGCCCATGTCGCTCAACAAAAACCCGAGGAGCGAGGCGTGATTTTGGAGTCGCGTCAATTCCGCGAGAATGACGCGCAAGTATTCGGCGCGTTCGGGAACTTCGATGCCAGCCAGCTTCTCCACACTGAGCGCGTAGGCCCAGTTGTTCGTCATCGAGCAAAAGTAATCGAGCCGATCGGTGTACGGCATCGAGCTGAGATAAGTTGCGTTCTCGCCGATTTTTTCGTGATTGCGGTGCAAGTAACCAAAGACCGGCTTGAGTTTGCGCACGATCTCGCCTTCGAGCGCGACGTTCATCCGAAAAACACCGTGGGTCGATGGATGCTGCGGCCCCATCGACACTTCGAGCAATTCGCCATCGAGTCGCGAAGTCATCGTCACTGGCGGACGCTCCATCGCTTCGACTGTTTCCATCGTGGCGTTCGTCATTGTTTTGTTTCTGCCTCCTCTCCCTCAGGGAGAGGATTGAGGTGAGGGGGTTGTTGTTTGCGTGATATTCTCCGCGCCGTCGAGTTGCGGCCGCGGCGTGTAATGCTGTTTCGCTTTTTCCAGCACGTCATCGTGCGGCGTCGGCTCCCATTCGTAGTCGTCCGGCTCGCGATAGTCTTTTCGCATCGGATGATCGACAAATTCGTCCCACATCAAAATCCGCCGCAGATCCGGATGGCCGTCGAAATGAATTCCGTAGAGATCGAAAATTTCGCGTTCCTGAAGTTCCGCGCTGCGCCAGATCGGCGTCAATGAAGGCAAGTGCGCGCCATCAGTCCGATTCGCCGTGCGCATCCGAATGATCAGCGGCCCGTGTTTGTGTTTCATCGAGTAAAGGTGATAAACAGCTTCGAGGTAGCCGGGAATTTTTTCTTCGGTGGTTTGATCCACTTCTTTCTCAACGCCTTCGACAACGGTTTTCACTTTTGTTGTCTTCTTAACGACGCGATCGAGCCAATCGACTCCGGTCGCGTTCGAGCAATAATCGAATCGCAGCGCCGGATGATCGCGGAGAAATTGTGCGACCGCGACCGCATGTTCGTTATCGATCAGCAGCGACGATTGCTGCGAAGGGCCCGGGTTAGCGACGATGTCGATCCTGGCGCCGCGCGCCGCCAGCTCTGCCCGATTTTTGATTTGCTCCAACGTCTCCACGATCAGACGCGCTCGAGTTTTGGAGGATGATAAACGTCCGGGTTCGCCGGCGGTTGCAAATCGTGTTCGCCGAATGCCGGCACTGGAAATTCGCTTGGCTGTTTGGCATCGAGATGTTCGGCTTTGCCGGTGCCACTTAATTTTTGGCTGTCGATCTTTCGCTGCAATTCCATGAATGCGTGCAGCAACGCTTCCGGCCGCGGCGGGCAACCAGGAATGTAGACATCGACCGGAATGTAGCGGTCGATTCCCTTGAGCACATTGTAGCCTTGCTTGAACGGTCCGCCCGAAATCGCGCACGCGCCCATCGAAATCACGTATTTCGGGTCCGGCATCTGGTTGTAGAGCCGCACAATTTGCGGCGCCATTTTTTTGGTCACAGTGCCGGCCACAATCATGAGATCGGCCTGACGCGGCGACGGCCGGAAAATTTCGCCGCCGAAACGCGCGATATCATAACGCGAGGCCGCGGTCGCGATCATTTCGATCGCGCAACAGGCCAGACCGAATTGGAGCGGCCAGATCGAATTCTTGCGGCCCCAGTTGTAAAGCTCCTGCATCGAGGTGACCCACACCCCTTGTCGTTGCAGCTCGCCTCGCAGCGCCTCGTCGATTTGCCCTTCGCTCATCTCGCCCAATTTAAACAACCTTTGCCCCAAGCCCAAACGAGACCTTCAATCAACAAAAGCAGAAACACCAGAATCGCTATGAACGCGCCGACCGGCAACCCGGTGAACGCGACCGCAAACGGAACCAGAAAAATCGCTTCGACGTCGAAGATTAGAAAAATAATTGCGTAGAGATAATACTGCGACCGGAACTGAATCTGGGCTTCGCCGACCGACTCGACGCCACATTCGTAGATCGCATTTTTCTGCACGCCCGGCTTGGACGGCTGAAAAAATCTTCGCCAAAGCCACGCCAGCCCGAGCGGCAGCAACGGAAATGCCAGCGCCACGCCCATGAAAATCACGATGAAGAGGTACGGATTCGGAATCATGAGATGCGGATCAAATCACATTTCGTGGTAAAATCGCTCGGAAAGATTCGCTATCAACGCTATTATTTCTTATGCAGAGGATCGCGAAGCAATTTAGCAGGTTTGCCGAAGCCGAGAAGGCGGACCGCGACTTTTATAAAAAACTTACCGGCAACGAGAGATTGCAGATCCTGGTCGAACTACTGAACCATGCGCCTGAGCAACGACTTGAAAGAGTTTCTCGAGTCACTAAACTCCCGCGGCGTTGATTATGTCGGAGCGCACAGTTTGGCGTTCCACGGCCGGCCACGTTACACCGGTGATCTCGATATTCTTGTCCGAGCCACGTCCGGAAACGCATCAAAACTCGTCGATCTTTTAAATCAATTCGGCTTCACGGATACTGCCTTTAAGGAATCTGACTTCACTGAATCCGAACAGATGATTCAGCTCGGCCGTCCGCCCAATCGAATCGATCTGCTGACTAGCATCACTGGCGTGTCTAGTGACGAAGCTTTCACAACCAAGGTGCGAGCTGAACTCGATGGCATTCCTGTTTTTATTCTCAGCAGAGACGCTCTGATTCAAAATAAACGCGCCGTTGGCCGGCCGCAGGGCTTGGCTGATCTCGAAACGTTGGAAGATTGAGTTTTTCTTGATTAGGGAACCCGCCACCGCTTTTCTTCATCGCCGATGAGCGACTCTCTCGATCAGATTTTCATTCGCGCAAAACAGTGGCTGCTCTCCCCCATCAGCGGTCGTGCGCCGGATTGGCTCATTCAAGTTGCCTCCAGTTTGCTTAACATCGCCGCCTTGCTTGGCGTGTTCCTGACATTGTTCGCGCTCATCTCGGTGCTCGAACGAAAAATTCTCGGCCGGATGCAAAATCGTTACGGCCCGAATCGCGTCGGTCCATTCGGCCTCCTTCAACCGGTCGCCGATGGAATCAAAATGTTGATCAAGGAAGACATCGTGCCGGCCCGCGCCGACAAGATCGTGCATTTTCTGGCGCCGGTTTTGATCGCCGCGACTGCGATTCTCGCGCTTGGTGTAATTCCTTATGGGCGGAACATGACGCCGTTTATCATCGATGGCGGCATTCTCTTTTTCTTCGCCGTCGGATCGACAACGGAGCTGGCCGTCTTCATGGCTGGCTGGGGCAGCAACAACAAGTTTTCCATGCTCGGCGCGATGCGCGCGATCGCGCAGATGATCAGCTACGAATTGCCGCTCATCATCACCGTCCTTCCAGTCGTGATGATCGTCGGCTCGTTGAACCCCGACAAAATTGTCGCTGCACAAAGTACCTATTCCTCTGGATTCGTGCCGCATTGGTTTGTCTTCATGCCGTGGGGAGCGACTGCCTTCATCTTATTTTTTGTTTCCGGTTTGGTCGAATCGAACCGGACGCCGTTTGATGTGCCGGAAGGCGAATCCGAAATCGTGGCCGGCCACATGACCGAATATTCGGGATTTAAATACGCTACGTTTTTCATGGCCGAATACATCGGCATGTTCGCGATCAGTGGGTTGGGGGTGACGCTGTTTCTCGGCGGATGGCACGCGCCAGTTCATTTTCTCGAATTCATTCCATCCTACGCGTGGTTTTTCGCGAAATTATCGATCTTGCTCTTCGTTTACATCTGGCTGCGCGGCACGCTACCGCGCACACGCGTCGATCAGATCATGAACTTCGCCTGGAAATTCATGCTTCCGATGGCGTTTACCTGCGTTATTGCTGCGGCTGTCTGGCATTACACCGGTCGAGGTTTGCGCGGCTGGCTCTCGTCGCTCGGCGTCATCGCCGTTGTTTACGTCACATTGTCGATCCTGCTCGATACCCGCCGAAAATTTGCGCCGCGCACTTATCGTTTCGCCGAATGAGTACCGTCGCTTTTGCCGCCATCGCAATTCTAACGCTGGCTGCGGCGCTGGCGGCGGCAACGTTGCAGAAGCTCATGCACGCTGCGCTCAGTTTCGCGGTGATGTTTGTTGGCATCTCCGCGTTTTTCTTTTTGCTGGGCGCGGAATTCGTCGGTTTGGTGCAAATCTTCGTCTATATCGGCGCAGTCGCGGTGCTGATTGTTTTTACGATTCTCCTCACGCGACACGATGTCGGAAAAGTCCACGGCTTTAATTGGAGCGGCGTTTTCGTCGCCGTGGCGGTGTTTGGCGGTTTGGTCTGGGCAATTTCGAAAACAAAATCGCTTTCAATCGTTCCACAGCAGATCAAGCCGGTCACGGTCCAGCGAATCGGTGAACTGTTGATGACCAATTATGTCTGGCCACTCCAGTGCGTCGGAGTTTTGCTGACCGCGGCATTGATCGGCGCACTCATTCTCGTGATTGAGGAGAAGAGCTGATGCCGACGTTGTCGATGTTGCTCGTCGTTTCGGCCGCTTTGTTTTGCATCGGACTGCTCGCCGCGCTCAGCCGGCGTCACGCGATCTTCATCCTCATCGGGATCGAAATGATGCTTGCGGCAGCAAACTTGAATTTCATCGCGTTTTGGCGGTTCGCCCCGCAACCGGCGCAGCCAACCGGCGTCATGGTCGCAATTTTCGCCATCGCTATCGCCGCGGCCGAAGCCGCGGTCGGTCTCGCCATGGTCATCGCGGTTTATCGTCATTTCCGCACCACCAACGTCGATCAGCTCGATCAACTCAAAGGATGAACTCCTGGATCACGAGCAACGTTTGGTTGATTCCGGCCGCGCCGATCTTGGCGGCGCTTTTAATTTTGGCCTTTGGCAAAGCTGCACGTCGTGCAGCCGCTCCTTTGGCCGTCATTGGACAGCTCACAGCCCTAACGATGTCGATCTTCGCCTTTGTGCCGACGCTGCATTCTCATGGTTTTCGCTCCGTCCAGAATTTTACCTGGTTTACATTCGGGGAGCAGACCCTGCGTATCGGCTTTGTTCTCGATCCACTCGCGGCTGCGATGCTGATCATGATCGCGCTCGTCGGTCTTTGCATTTTTGTCTTCAGCATCGGCTACATGGCCGAGGATAAAAATTTCAGCCGCTTCTTCGCTTACCTTTCGTTTTTTTCAGGCGCGATGTTGGGCGTGGTCATCGCCAACAGTTTGCTGCTCTTTTTTGTCTTTTGGGAACTGGTCGGACTCGCGTCTTATTTGCTTATCGGTTTCTGGATTGAGCGGCCAAGCGCTGCGGCCGCGGCAAAGAAAGCGTTCATCACCACACGAATCGGCGACATGGGATTTTTTCTCGGCATCCTGTGGCTCTATCACCGCAGCGGCACATTACTTTTTTATGATGGCGGGCGAGGTTGCCTTGAAAATGTTGGTCTGCTCACGCTCGGCGCCAGCGCGACGTTTATCGCGCTTCTCATTTTTTGCGGCGCGGCCGGCAAGTCCGGTCAATTTCCGCTCCACGTCTGGTTGCCGGACGCGATGGAAGGTCCGACTCCGGTCAGCGCTTTAATCCACGCTGCCACCATGGTCGCGGCCGGCGTTTTTCTGGTCGCGCGCGTCTATCCAATTTTCTTGGTTGGCGCCATCAACGGCGTGACACCTTCGCTCACGGTCGTCGTTTGGATCGGTGTCGCCACCGGTCTGATGGCGGCGCTGATCGCCGTCGCGCAGTTCGACATCAAACGCATTCTCGCTTATTCCACGGTTTCGCAGCTCGGTTTGATGATGGTGTCGTTAGGCGTGGGCGGCGTTGCCGCTGGAATCATGCATCTGCTGGCACATGGATTTTTCAAAGCACTTTTGTTTCTCGGCGCCGGTTCGGTCATTCACGGCTGCCATCACGAACAGGACATTCGCAAAATGGGCGGCCTGTGCCGGCTCATGCCGGTCACGTTTTCCACTTATGCGATCGGAATGATGGCGCTCAGCGGTGTGCCATTCTTTTTTTCCGGCGGCTGGACGAAAGAAGAAATTCTGCACGCGACGTCGCAGTGGCCGCGTTCGCACATTCCTTACTACCTCATGTTGGTCGGCGTCTTCCTGACTGCGCTCTACATGACGCGGCAAATCATTTTCGTCTTTTTCGGCAATCGCCGCGCTGCGTCCGAGCATGTGCACGAAAGTCCGGGTGTGATGACGATTCCGCTCATCGTGCTTGCGGTGTGCGCAATTCTTTTCAGTGTCGTTCTAACTCCGGCGTGGCCTTGGCTGGAAAACTATTTAACGGGACATCCGGCGCGTTTTGACCCGGATCTCTTAATTCAGCCGATGATCATTGTCTCGCTCGCGCTCGTTGGCGCCGGCGCCTCGCTTGGCATCTGGATGTATCGGCGCGCTGCGGGAAGCGATCCGATTCAACAGGCCCAGCCCGCACTCTTTCGTTTTCTCGAAAACAAAATGTGGATCGATGAAATTTATGATCGCACCGTCATCGCACTCGCTGCGATCGCCGCGCGTTTCTCCGATTGGATGGATCGTTACGTCTGGGACGGACTGGTTCGTGGGGTCGGCGCGATCGGACATTTTTTTGCCAGGCTCACTACCGGTACCGACGAACGCGTGATCAATGCCGGTGTCGATGAAGGCACCGTTGGCGCGCACGGATTTGGGCGTCTGATGTCGCGGCGGCACTCCGGTCAGATTCAAACTTATCTCGGCGCGATCGCTCTCGGCATGCTCGCGCTCGTTCTTCTTTACGCATGGTTGGGTTAATCAGTGCGCTCATTCTTATTCCGCTCGCCGGCGCGATCACGCTTTACATCGGCCAGCCAAAAAACGCGCGCACGGTTGCGCTCATCTTCAACGCGCTCTCTGCGTTTTATGCCCTGCTGCTTTGGCAAAAATTCGATGCCACCGCGCCTGGTTTGCAGATCGCCGAGCGCCACGCCTGGATTCCTTCGATCGGCGCCGAATATCTCGTCGGCGTCGACGGCCTGAGCCTGCTTCTCGTTTTACTCACATCGCTCGTGTTTCCGTTCGCTTTCTGCGCCCAACGGTTGGAACGCGGCGCGTGCGCGCTCATGCTCGTGATGCAGGCCGCGCTCTACGGCACCTTCACCGCCCAGAATTTTGTTCTCTGGTTTTTGTTTTATGAGATGAGTCTGGTTCCGGCGTTTCTGCTCATCAAAATTTACGGTGGCGAAAATCGCGACTTCGCTGCAGTAAAGTTTTTCATTTACACATTCTTCGGCAGCGTGGCCATGCTGCTCGCGTTTCTCGGAATTTATTTTGCCAAAGGAACGTTCGATTTCGCGACATTGGCTGATCTGGGCAAAAGCGGATTGCTCACCGGCAATCTTAAATGGTTCGCCTTCGCCGGAATTTTCCTCGGCCTCGCCGTTAAAGTCCCGCTTTTTCCATTTCACACCTGGTTGCCTGACGCTTATCAAACGGCGCCGACCGGCGTGTCGATGGTGTTGACCGGCGGGCTTTCGAAAATGGGCGTTTACGGTTTTATCCGACTGCTCGTTCCGCTTTTTCCAAACGAAATCAAAATCGCCGGCCCGTGGCTGCTCGCGCTCGTGGTGTGCTCGATCGTCTTTGCGCCGCTGGCGGCTTGGGCGCAGCGCGACTTGAAACGGATGGTCGCCTATCTCTCGATCAATCATCTCGGTTACTGCCTGCTCGGTCTTTTCGCGATCACTGCAAGATCGACATCTTCCTTGATCGACACGCACGCAGCTCTGAGTGGGGTGTTCCTGCAAATCTTCAACCACGGCATCACCGCCGCGGCGCTCTTTTATTTCGTCGGTTTGCTTGAGCAACGTCGCGGCCTGCGCGGCATCGACGACTTCGGCGGACTGATGCAGCGCACACCTTTGCTCTGCGGCTGGATGAGTGTTGCGATGTTCTCGTCGCTCGGTTTGCCGGGGCTCAACGGATTCATCGGCGAATTTCTAATTTTCAAAGGCTCTTTTGCAGTTGCTGCTTCGTTTACAGCGATCGCCGTGCTGGGTCTTCTTTTCACGGCCGTGACTTTCATGCGCGCGATGCAATCGCTTTTCGGCGGTCCACTTGTCGAAGGTTGTAGCGGTTTCTCCGATCTCATTCGGAGCGAGAAGCTCGTCATCGTTCCCGTCACGCTCCTGATGTTCGCCATCGGCATCAATCCGCAATTCATCTTCAACATCTTCAACGCAACCGTCGTTCACATGGCGCGGCTGTTTGCGTGAAGGCACAATGAGTAAAGAGATCATTCCGGTTCGGCGCATCGCGCAGGCCATTTGTCTGGTGCGCAGCCAGAAAGTCATGCTCAGTCAGGATTTGGCGGCCCTGTACGGCGTTGCGGTAAAGGCGTTGAATCAAGCAGTCAAGCGGCACAGCGCCCGATTCCCTGCTGACTTTGTGTTTCAGTTGACGTCGAAGGAGTTTGAAAACTTGAAGTCACAAATTGTGACTTCAAGTTGGGGCGGAGTAAGACGGGCGCTGCCTTACGCCCTTACAGAGCAAGGAGTCGCCATGCTCTCAAGTATTCTAAACAGTGACCGCGCGGTTAAAGTAAACGTCGCGATCATGCGCGCGTTTGTGAAGTTGCGTGAAACGCTCGAGACGAATCGTGAGCTGGCGCGGAAATTTGAAGAACTCGAGAAGCGCGTTGGAAAACACGGTGAAGATATCTCCGGAATCATCGAAGCGATTCGGCAACTGATAGCGCCGCCAAAACAGCCGCGTCGCGAAATTGGTTTTCATGTTCGTGAAAAAGCAGCGCGTTATCGGGCGCGCAACGGGCGATGATCGCTTGGACGATTTATGTCACGTTCGCGGGCGCAATCGTGCTTCTCGTTCTGCCGCGCGGTTTTGCGCGCTGGATTGCGCTCGTCACCGCCATCGCCGGGTTCGCGATCGGTGTTGCGACATTTTGCCAACATGATGTCGATCTTGCGCACTTCAACACGGTCGTGCGCGTGCCGTGGGTACCGGCGCTCGGGATGAATTATCATCTCGCGCTCGACGGAATCAGTCTCACGCTTGTCTTGGTCACAGGAATCGCCGCCATCAGCTCCGTTCTTTTTTCCTGGGACGTTACTGATCGCGCGAACGAGTTTTTCTTTTGGCTCTTGCTCGTGGTCGGCGGCTCCTACGGCGTCTTCCTCAGCGCCGATCTTTTCCTGCTCTTTCTTTTCTACGAGCTGGTCATCGTGCCCAAATATTTCCTGATCGCGATCTTCGGTTCGACCAACAAGGAATACGGCGCGATGAAGCTTACGTTGTATTCCTTCTTCGGCGGGGCGCTCGTTTTTCTTGGGATCATTGCCATTTATGTCACCGGCGGATCGCTCGATCTCAATCAGCTCGCGCAATTTCAATTTACGCCGCAGCTCCAATCATGGGCGTTTCCGATCTTGTTTCTCGGCTTCGCCGTGCTCGCCGGTATTTGGCCGTTGCACACCTGGGCGCCGACGGGACACGTCGCCGCGCCAACCGCAGGTTCGATGTTACTTGCCGGCATCGTCATGAAGCTCGGCGCCTATGCCGGGCTTCGCGTGGCGATGAATCTTTTCCCGCAAGGTTTTCAAATGTGGCGGACCACGATCGCAGTCCTTGCCGTCGTCGGGATCGTTTATGCCGCCGCGGTCGCGTTGCGGCAGCGAGATCTAAAATTCGTTATCGGTTATTCCAGTGTCAGCCACATGGGTTTTGTGTTGCTTGGATTCGCCACCGCCAACGTCTTTGGCGTTTCCGGCGCGGTGTTGCAAATGTTTTCCCACGGCGTGATCGGCGCACTCCTCTTCGCCGTTGCCGGGCGAATGATCTATCGGCGCACACACACGCGCGAGCTCGACGCCCTTTCGGGAATGAATCTCAGCCGTGCGTTGCCGTTCGCCGCGTTTACGTTTGTCGTCGCGTCAGCTGCGTCAATGGGCATTCCCGGCTTCAGCGGGTTCGCCGCTGAGATAACGATTCTTATCGGCGCTTGGAAAAGTTATCCGCTCGCGGTTTGGATCACCGGCGCCGGAATGGTGCTGGTCGCCGCATTCACACTCCGCGCGCTGAAGCGTTCTTTCTTCGATGTCGATCTTGCGAACACGGCTGCTGCGCCACCTGAAATGGAACCGATCACGATTCCCGAAAAACTCGGCGCGGGCCTGCTCATGTTCGCCACACTTGCCGTTGGACTTTATCCCAAACTTTTACTCGATCGCATTCAGCCTGCCGTTGAAGCGATGCGGTTTCTGAAATGAGTTATCTCGAATTACTCAAGCTCGCCGCGCCCGAGGCGATCGTTGTCGTCACCGCGCTCGCAGTTCTGACGGTCGGGCTAACGAGCACGCGCGCGAAGGCATTGTGTCCCATCGTCGCCGCGATTGGAACCGCAGTCGCAATCGGTGCCGTACTCATGCTGCCGTCGCACGCAAATTTGTTTGGCGGCATGCTCGTGATCTCGCCGCTGAATTCGCTTTTCAAAATTATCTGTCTCGTCCTCGCGCTCGTTACTGTTCCGCTTGCCTCCTCGGAAAAATCCCTGCGTAACCCCGGCGAATATATCGCCGTGCTACTGCTCGGCGCAGTCGGGTTAATGCTGCTCGTCGGGAGCGAAGAGCTCCTCATGATTTTTATCGGACTCGAGCTGCTCGGACTCTCCCTTTATGTGATGGCGGCTTTCGACAAGAGCGACGTCCGCTCAGCCGAAGCCGGTCTGAAATATTTTCTTTTCGGCAGCACGGCGAGCGCGTTCACGCTTTTTGGCATCAGTTTCGTCTATGGCATGGCGGGAACGACTGCACTCGCCGCGATCGGACAAAAACTAGCGGCTGGTCCGGTTCAACCACTTCTTGCCGTCGGCATCGTCATGACCTTGATCGGTTTCGCCTTCAAGATCGCCGCCGCGCCATTTCATCTTTGGGCGCCGGACGCTTACCAGGGCGCGCCGATTCCAAGTGCTGCTTTTATTGCTTCGGGCTCGAAGGTGGCCTCGTTCGTCGTGCTTGGAAAAATTGTGCTGGTTGGTTTTGCGCCCGCTCGTGGAAGCGCCGACTGGCACGCGATGCTCGCCGGTTGGTCGCCCGTGCTCGCCGTCCTCGCTGCGTTGTCGATCTTGCTCGGCAATTTCGTGGCGCTCGCGCAAGCGAACGTGCGTCGGCTGCTCGCTTACTCCGCGGTCGCGCATGGTGGCTACACTTTGCTCGGGATCATCGCCGGCGGGCGCGACGGATTTTCCGCGACGTTGTTTTACACCAGCGTCTACGCAGTCACGCTTATTGGCGCATTCGCGGTCGTCGGCGTGGTTCGGCGGGACACCAGCGGAGATGACCTACAAAATTTCGCCGGACTGGCCTCGCGTTCGCCATTCCTCGCTGCCTCGATGTCGATCTTCCTCTTGTCGCTCGCCGGTCTGCCACCATTGGCGGGATTTTTTGGGAAGTTCTATCTTTTCAGCGTGGCCTTTCGCGCCGGTGGAAATCACGGTTTGCTTTGGCTCGTCGCGCTCGCTCTCTTCGGCAGCTTCGTATCGCTCTACTACTACTTGATCGTCCTCAAAGTGATCTTCGTTGATCAAAGATCCTCCATAACGCCTCAACCAGGCCAGTCCAATGCCGGTGCGGCTCGCACCTCGGACCTCAACGTCTCAACATCGTTAGACCTTTTTTCGCGAATCACCATCACCCTTCTCGCTGCTGCCGTTCTCTTTCTCGGGCTGATGCCGCAAACATTGGCCGCTCGGATCCTCGCTTCCCTGCCTTAAAAAATCTTCACTTGGACCGAAAAAAATGCGTGCTCATTCGCTGAAAATCACGTTATAGATTTTCCGTGCAGCAAAAGCGGACAGGTGAAGCCGCGAACGTTCACCGCATGAAGGCGGGTCCCATCAGTGAATTCATTGATCGGCATTACCGGCATTTCAACGCCGCTGTGGTAAAAGACGCCGCCGACGCTTACATCGCGCACCTCAACGCCGGCGGAAAAATGATGATCACTCTCGCCGGCGCGATGAGCACCGCCGAGCTCGGCATCTCCCTCGCTGAGATGATTCGTCAGGACAAAGTTCACGCGATCACGTGTACCGGCGCGAATTTGGAAGAGGACCTGTTCAATCTTGTCGCCAGGACCCATTACGAGCGTCTGCCGAATTACCGCGAGCTCAGTCCACAGCAGGAGGAAGCGCTTTTAAAGCGCCATCTCAATCGAGTGACCGATACCTGCATTCCGGAGGAGGAAGCGATCCGCCGAATCGAGCGTCTCCTCATTGATGAATGGGTTTTGGCCGCAAAGACGAAGGAGCGGAAATTTCCGCACGAGTTTCTATTTAAGGTTTTGCGGGAATGCCGGCTCAAACAATTCTACGAGATCGATCCGGCTGACAGCTGGATGATCGCCGCGGCCCAAAAAGATCTGCCGATGGTCGTGCCGGGTTGGGAAGATTCTACCCTCGGAAATATTTATGCCGCCCGCTGCATTACCGGGCACATCAGTGACGTCCACACCGTTCGCTCCGGGATCGAATATATGATGGCGCTGGTGGAATGGTACCGGCGCGAATCGAAGGCTTCATCCATCGGCTTTTTTCAGATCGGCGGCGGCATCGCGGGCGATTTCCCGATCTGCGTTGTGCCGTTGCTCAATCAGGATCTCGTCACCGATCAAGTGCCGGAGTGGGGTTATTTCTGCCAGATCAGCGATTCAACCACCAGCTTCGGGTCGTATTCGGGCGCGGTCCCGAATGAAAAAATCACCTGGGGTAAACTCCGTGCCAGCACGCCCCGTTTTATTATTGAGTCTGACGCCACCATTGTCGCGCCCCTAATTTTCGCCAAAGTCCTCGGCTGGTAAAAGCTCTTTGTCATCTCGAACGAAAATGCCAGTCCAGCTCGGACCGAGAGATCTCTTAATATTTCTACTTCCTACTTTCTTTCGGACAATGCCGGCATGAAAACTTCCCTGATTGTAACCGTGTTTTTTGCAGCGACATCGCTCGCTGTCACATCATTCGCTCAACCGACCACGACTTCGCCTGCCCCGGGCGGCAAAGTCACCAATACTCCTCAAGTGGCGGCGCCCGCACAACCGGTAACCGGACAGCCCAACGCAGCCGACATGATGAAGCAGATGATGGAGCTGTCGAAGTTAAACGAGAACCACAAGCTGCTCTCCAGTCTCGACGGCAATTGGGATTACTCCATCAAGTTCTGGATGAATCCCGATCCCAATGCCAAGCCGCAGGAATCGAAAGGCACCGCCACCAGGAAGTCGATCATGGGCGGCCGTTACGTGATGATGGACGTGAGCGGGAAAATGCAGATGCCGGGCGAAGACGGGAAAATGAAAGATATGATGTTCAAAGGGATGGGCATGGAGGGCTACGACAACGTGAAAAAGAAATTCGTCGCTTCCTG
>Ga0209701_10000545_pt1 | contig 22199 bp, 18 predicted proteins | sample CZO8metaG_4_FD_188356 | JGI IMG/M metagenome (GOLD analysis project Ga0209701, IMG submission 188356) | Vadose zone soil microbial communities from the Eel River Critical Zone Observatory, Northern California, USA - CZOApr15con2H3.8 metaG... | ecosystem: Environmental > Terrestrial > Soil >... | reverse complement strand
AAGAATTTCGAATTGCGGAATGCGAATTTCGGATTTTCAAAACCCGCTTTCGACTTCAATTCGCAATTCCAATTTCGTAATTCCTCCCGGACTCTCAGCCCCGATCTTTACAGATCGGGGCTCCCCCGAAACGCTATTTAGTTTTCAATCTGTCGGGGAGATTCTAGAACCGTTTCGCGATCGTTGCAAACGGAGGAGTGCGCGATTAAGTCGGTACCGGGAGCGGTAGCGACCGGGTAAGCTTTTCGGGCGACCTCGACGTCGCGGAAGTTGAGACCCCGTCGCTACCGCTCCGGGTACTGACCTCAGGGCCCAAAGCAAGTATAATCCCGCTGCTTTATCACCCAGAGCTTTCCGGAGACCGATTTGATGCTAAACCGACGCGCTGTTGCTCTCGGCTTGATCGTCTTGATGATGTGCTTGCCGCTGTTCGCGCAAACATCAGACAAGGATTTGCTTGCGCGCATTCGCCAGGAAGAAGCCAACAATTCGCAAATAATGAAAACCGAGCACATGCTCACGGACGTTTACGGTCCGCGTCTGACCGGCTCGCCGAATCACAAGGCTGCGGCGGAATGGGCGATCAAGCAGATGACCGCCTGGGGACTTTCGAATGCGCATCTCGAGCCGTGGGATTTTGGCCATGTTGGCTGGCTCAACGAAAGACTAACGGCGCACATGATTTCGCCCATCAAAGACGTGCTGACTTGCGAAGTGCTGGCCTGGACGCCGAGCACGCGCGGCCCGGTGCGCGCGAAAGCTTATCAAATGATCCTGCCAGAGCGTCCTTCGCAGGAGCAGTTAACCTCGTTCTTTGAAAAAGAGAAGGCGAAGGTGCGCGGGCGCATCGTGCTCGCCGGTAAGCACACGATCGTTCCGGTGAATCTGAATCCGCCGCCAAAACGCCTCACCGACGAGCAAGCCCAGCAGCGCTTCGGTTCAAACGCGCGGCCGTTCCCAACGCCATCGCCGACACCGACGCCCGATCCGAATGCGCCCAAGCTGCTGACGAACAGACAGATCGATGAACAGCTCGATACGTTTCTGAAAGACAATGGCGCGCTGGTGCGGGCCAACGATGCCGGCCGCGAATTCCGGCAGATACGCGCTTTCAATAACCGCACGTTCGACGTGAACAAGACCGTGCCGACCGTGGTGATGAGCAACGAAGACTATGGACGCATCACGCGCATCCTGGCCGACGGCACCGACGTCATCCTGGAGTTCGACATCGTCAATCGCGTTTATCCCGAAGGCAAGATTTCTTACAACACCGTCGCGGAGATCCCGGGCACAGACAAAGCCGACGAAGTGATCATGCTGGGCGGCCATCTGGATTCGTGGCACGCGGCGACGGGCGCGACCGACAACGCGATCGGCTGCGCGATCATGATGGAGGCCGCGCGCATCCTGAAAACTCTCGGCGTGAAACCGCGGCGCACGATTCGCGTGGCGTTGTGGAGCGGCGAAGAAGAAGGACTGCTGGGATCGCAGGCTTATGTGAAAGAACATTTCGGCGCCTTTGAAAGCCCCAAACCCGGCTACGAGAAATTTGGCGGCTATTTGAATATCGATTCCGGAACCGGGCGCGTGCGCGGCGCGGGCGTGTTTGGTCCGCCGGAAGGCGCAAACATCATGCGCAAGATCCTCGAACCATTCAAGGATGACGGCGTCGTCGGCGCGACTGCGTCTCGCAGCCGCAACCTGGGCGGTTCGGACAACACATCTTTCAGTAACGCCGGCTTGCCCGGCATCGGCATGGGTCAGGACCCGATCGAGTACGGCACAAACACCTGGCATACCAACCTCGACACTTATGAGCGCATTCTGGAAGACGACGTGAAGAAAGACGCGGTGGAAGTTGCCTGGTGTGTCTATGAACTGGCGATGCGCGACGATCTGTTGCCACGCTTTGCCAGGGATCAAATGCCGCCGCGACCGCCTGAGACTGCGGCGACAACGCCGGCGCCGGCCAAGGTTGCGCCGAAACCGAAGCCCCGTAAGCGCGGAAGAAGAACTTAGCTTCGCCAGTGCCGAAGGCGCTGAGCTATTTCAAGCGTCCGTTTAGATGAAAGGATGAAGACATGGCAGCAGAAGTTGGTAAAGCATTTCCGGAATTCAGTTTGTTGAATCAGGACGGCGAGATGGTTACGCTCGGTGACTTCGCCGGCCAGTGGCTGGTCGTGTACGTCTATCCGAAAGACGACACGCCTGGCTGCACGATTCAGGGCAAATCTTTCACGGCGACCAGGCAGGAATTTGACGACGCGAACATTGCCGTGGTCGGCGTTAGCGCCGACGATGTGGAATCGCATAAGAACTTCTGTAACAAGTTTTCGTTCACCATCGACCTTTTGGCCGATCCAGATCACGAATTGCTGGACGCCGCCGGCGTCGGCCAGAGTGAATACAAAGGCACGATGTACTGGAACCGCACTTCGTTTGTGATCGATCCGGCGGGCACGCTCCGAAAGATTTATGAGAAGGTAAATCCGGAAGGACACGAGCGCGTTCTCTTGGATGACATAAAGGCGATGCAAGCGTCGGCCTGAACGCTGCCGGTCGAATAAATCTTGACGCTGGATTGACTATGAACTATTACTATCACCTCGCAAAAGGAGACCCTCAATGAAACCGAAAAGCCTAATCACAGTTTTGTTAGCCGCGTTGTTCCTAGTGTTGCTGACACACGGCAGCGCCTCTACTGCGCCGCCTGTGCTCCCGAATCCAGTGCTCTATATGAAGGGTACGGAGTTTTATCACGCGAACGGCAAGGATTTCATCCGCTACAAATATGACGTCCTGAACAAAGATTCCTACCCCGCTGACCTTTTCGCTGCCGCGCCTGCCCTGCCGCCCTGCGGGGCTAACACCAAGTCTTCGCGGACGTGGGTGGACTTCTTCGATTCGCGCGGCAAGCGGCTTTACGGATTTTGCGCTCTCGGCAAACCCGCCGATCTCGGCACGATTTGGTTTGCGCTGGAGTCGGGTGTGGTTCCTCCGAGCTACGTCTATATCGAGATGACGGATCGGCAGACGAACACCAAATACAAATCGAACCTGGCAGATACTGCGCTCTGAAGAGGTGGTACAGAACCGCGAGCAGTAGCGAGCGGGTTAATGACTCAACGTTCGCATCTCAAGAGACCGATGAATAGATTGATCATCGGTCTCGCGCGAATTGAGTTCTTATCCCGCTCGCTACTGCTCGCGGTTCTGTAAATGGATCATCCGCCGATAAAGCTCATCGACCGCGAAGGCGCGACGAAAGTCGGCTCGTTGATGAAGTGCCGCGGCTCTTTCTTCATCACGACGCTACGGACGAAGTCGATGATTTCCGCGCGTGAGGCGCCGTCACGAACAACGTCGCGCAGCGAATGTTCGACGGTTGAGAAGAGGCAAGTACGAATCTGGCCATCTGCTGTTAGCCTTATGCGCGAGCACGCCCCGCAGAAAGCTTCGGTAACGGGAGCGATAATGCCAATCTCTCCGGGCGCGCCGTCCCGGAAGCGATAACGCGACGCGGTTTCCGATCCGCGCTGCACGTCCAGCGGCACGAGGGGAAATCGCTCGCTAATCCTTTCGCGAATCTCACGACCCGAAACCACATCGTCGCGCGACCAATCGTGCCCGGCGTCAAGCGGCATGAATTCAATGAAGCGCATCTTGACGTCATTTTCGCGCGCGAAGGCGGCAAAGTCGGCCACTTCATCTTCGTTGTGACCACGAACGATCACGGCGTTGATTTTGATCGGTCGCAAGCCGGCTTTCCTGGCGGATTCGATTCCGGCCAGCACGCGATCCAGAACATCTACGCCGGTCATCTGCTTGAACACGTCGCGCTTCAAGCTGTCCAGACTGATCGTGATGCGATCGAGCCCGGCGTCTTTCAAACCCTGCGCGCGGTCCGGCAGATAATAACCGTTGGTCGTCAGCGCGAGATCGCGCAGACCTTTCGGCTTGAATGCCGCCAGCTTGCGAATCATCGTCTCGATATCCTTGCGCATCATCGGCTCGCCGCCGGTCAGGCGAATCTTTTCAATGCCCAGCTCGACAAAGATGTCGCAGACGTATTCGATCTCTTCGTACGAGAGCATCTGTTCTTTCGGAGCGATGGGCGGCTCGCCGTGCGGCAGGCAGTAGAAACAGCGAAAGTTGCAGCGGTCGGTCAGCGACACGCGCAGATCGCGGATCGGACGGTTGTATGAATCTTTAAGGGAAACGGACATGCCTGTCCACAATAATACTCGTGAGCAGATCGTAGTTCCAAGTCAAGGCGACCTCTCGATTCCACTTTCGCTCTTGTTCACCTTTGTCTTTATGGTCTTGCGCGGTGATTCGCCTCGCCGGCGCTTCCGTGAACCTCACAAGCATTCAAATCATCAACTTCGGCCTGCCACCACGCCGGATCTGAGAACGCTTCCAGTTCTTTGACGACACCGCGTAGCGCCTTCGCCTTTCCGGCAGCTTGAGAATCCTGTCGTCGGATTCGATCAGCCCTGCGGGACATTCGTACTCCATTTTCGGGAGCGGCTTGAAAGCGGCGAAGGTTTGTTGAGTGCAGGCGGGCAACGCCTTCTTCTGGCTGAAGGAATTGTGGGATGAGTAAACCAGGAGCGTGGTCAAAGCGCAGATGGCAATCGAAAGCATCGTACCTATCCTCACAAACGAAGCTATCACCGCAATGAAAGTGTTTCCGGTGGCCGACGCCGAAACTCGGAATTGAGAATCCCAGGGCGCCTTTTTGGTTAGGCCCGCGTTATTTTCTAGTAGAGGTGGAAATTATTCAATCCTAATGGAGCAACGGCCCTGGGCCATCAGGTTGATCTCGTTTACCACGGTTAGCGCAACTTCGGCCTGGCCACTTTTGGGGCCGGAGCGAAAGTACCAATGGTCCTTTCTTGTGGGATCCTGATTGTAAGAGCCCATCTTGGCGTTGAACAGAAAGTGAAGCGGAGGATGTTCGTCTCTAACCTCGATATCCAAATCGGTCCTTTCACCGGGGTGGATTGTCCTAGCTCGCGGCTCAAAGCGTAAGATGCGCGGAGCGTCAGGATCTTCGGAGAGGGATTGCACTGTCACTGTTTCCTTCAGACTGTTGTCGATGTTCAAGGCAAGTCCCTCAAGACTAAATTCTTTTCCGTTGGAACTGTAATTCTCGAGGTTAATCCCAATGTTGTTGCGCATAAATGCTATAGATGCGTTGGGGTCAGGGTGCTTATATACTGCGACATCGCCTATTTTGGCATTGAACTCAACGCGCGGCTCGCTCCACATCTGCGAATAAACGATTTGCAATAACAAACCTTCCGCCACGTCTTTGGCGGTCTGATGACCGACGATCACCGTCAATGCAAAAGCAGAGCGAGATTCGTACTGACGATAGAAGTAGTTGCGTCCGACCCAAGTCGAGATGATCGGCAAGAGCGTCTCATGATCCAGTTCATACTGTTCAAGCCGAGGGAGCCGAGAAACTGACGGAGAGAAACCTGCCACCAATTCCTGTTCGCGCAGCGGCCAATCCTCGAAATTCAGAGTACGCTTCAATGACTCGAGGGCCGCGGCGGGCGTGATTGCGTTTGCGTGATCGGATGTTTCAGACCTTATCATTGCCAATTCCTTTGGAGCCTAGATGCTGAGCGATTCCGGCACTGGCGCCCCTCCGTCGCGCGCCGCCTCCGCCGGAGTGGACGTATCCAACACGATACCTTCGTATTCAGTCTGAGACATGTCGATTAGCCAGCCCGCTGCCTTCATGAATAGGCGGTTAGCCAAACTCGTCGCCGTGCCTAAAGTAACTATTAATATTAAGAAAGCCAGAATGTAGTAACCCAGGGCGCGGGCGCAACCCAAACTTCCGCGCATGCAAGCATCATAATTGTTCCCGGTCTGCTTCGAATAAGCATGGTTGCCAAAACTGGTGCGTCCGGCGTCATCGATTCCCACCAGTGGAACATCGTAGGGGGCTGGCCGCAAGCCATAGAAAGGGTTGTTACACAGACCGCGACCTATGGGAAAGACGGGATGAAGATAGCCAAACGGCCCATGAAACTGGTAACTCAGATGGCACCCCAGGACGTTCGAGAAAGTTGTAACGGCGGCAGCGCAGTCGTAGCAATTGACTATAGGTCCATTTGTAAAACCGCCCAGCCACTCAACGATTTCGAAAAGACCGAACGAGTAGTAGAAGGGACGACCGCCCCAAATATCGTACTGCAAGGGTTCGCCGTTGACGTGTTGCACGACACGCGCGGCTGCTTCGCTGGGATCGCTAAGGCCGACAGTATTTGCGCCCACGATTGCATAGTCCAGCGCCTGAGTCCATGGGTAAACCTGCGGGTCAGTTTGCGACCAGGGCTCGGGCGGTTCCTCGAGTACAACATAGATTCGGTGGCGCGTGGTGTCCATTGGAAACCATACACCACTGTGCGGACACTGGTAGAACCAATCCCACCGGATGTCGCGACGTGTAATGGCAGAAAACGAACGATGGCGCAGAGGAATTCGGACGAACTCATGGTCCCCGGAATGACTGGTATCTCGCGATACTCCATTAACGAAGTGAATAGTAATAGGGTCGATGGCCCCGAGTATTCCTCCTCCAGTGGCCTTGATCCTTCCGCTACGGTCGGGTTGGGCGGGATCGATTTGAAAGCGGGCCTCAATGTAAACCGTTTGTCCCCGTGTTTCCTTGAGAGCGTAGGCTGCACGAGAGTCTTTGGCTAGGACTTTACTTTGATCCCATTCCGGAATTGTGACCTCGTGAAGTCGGTCAACTCTGATATTTAACGCGTCGTTGGAGAGATTCGTTTGGTCGTAATTAAACTTGATATGAGTGATCCAAATGCTGCAGGAAGGTTCCCGGTCTGTGGGATCGTGACCTGGCTCATCTTCTCTCATGGCCATTCCTCGGTGGAAATGGGAAGGTGAAATAACACCTGCCCCTGGAGACCATTCTCAACTCGGAACGAGACGGCTAAGCGACAATTAAAGATCTTATTTTTCGCGAGGATTCACTTACGCTAACCATTCGGCTAGATATCACAATATCGACGATGATTGCAAGGAAAATTGACGATTAATTTTGAGATAATGGGCCAATTCGTCCACTCCGTCATGGCTTCGCCTTTGCTCCCGGCTTTGCAATCACCAGGGGATCGGCTTCCATCTCTCTCCGGTAAAACATGCGCGGGCGTTGCAGGCTGCGCTGCTCAGGATCGGCAATAGCCTTCTCGCCTTCCGTGAATGCGATGTCCAGGCCCAGACCACGGGCCTGCTTCATTTTTTCTTCCTGCATTTGGGGCACGCGCTCAGTGGCGAAATCAAGCCATTCACGGGCACTCAAAATCCCGTCCTTTGGTTCGTTGTCGGCGACCGCCGTCTTCAATCCTTCTTCGACCAATACATAAGTGAGCAAGCCGTGACCGAATTGCGCGGCCTCGAGCGCTGCCTGATAACTCTGGGCCGCCGTGAGAATGTACATCCCCTTTTCGTAAGCCAGTTGGGCCAGACCTTTCGAGTTCATCGGCCCGCGGCGCTTCTCTTCGGCTTCGAGCGCCTGGCCAGAGTTGCAGGCATCGATGACCATCAAAAGGGATCCGGCAGCCAGGCCTTCGACCGATTCTTCCAATTCCTGGTCAGAGATGCTGTGCGAGAGAATCGTCTTGAGTCCGCCCTCGTTCAACTCACCGCGGTCGCCGGTGTAACCAAGGTTGTGTGGGATCAAATAGAAGCGCTGCCCAGAAGCAGTGCCGTGCCCGGCGAAGTAAATGATCACCGCGTCTTCGGGCTCAGCACGCTTGAGCCGATCGAGCGGCCCGGCCTTTAACGAGGGCGGTCCGGTGCCGGCCATTCCGGCCAGGCGCTGCAACGCGGAAAGAATATGTTCCTTGGTTGCATTCTCGTTGAGCAGGGAAATAACTTCGACGCGATCGAAGCGACCGAGTTGCGCTTGCTGGTGGCGAAGCTCTTCGGCAAAGCTTTGCGCGTCGGCCACGGCGTATTTCAAATTGTACTGAGCGTTTGCATATTCATTGACGCCCACCGCAATGAGCCACGCCGTACCCGCGCGCTTCAGGCTGTCGGCGCCGGTCAACACGAGGTTAGCGTCTTTGCTCTTGACGTTGTCTTGGTTGAAGGCGTACGCGGTCAAACGGTTCGGTCCCGCAACCAAGGTGATTTCTTCTTCCATTGTGGCGGCCGTCTTTCCTTTTAGGGCATCGCCGTGCCAGACCTTCACCAGCGAGCCGTTGCGGAACAGACGCACATCACGCGCGCCGCTGCCCTGAGGATGATCTCTGTCGGCGACAGCATCAGTTATTTCGATCTTTACTTTGACGTTACGCGCGGCGATGCTCGAGGCAGGGGCAGGTTCACCTGCGAGTGATAACTTCACGATTGGTTGTCGTCGATCTTTCTTTGAGACGTCCTGAGCCACGCGCGGACGTTTGCCGGCAAAGACATCGCCCAGCAGTCCGGGGTAATAGAATTCGTTGAAGAACCATTCGATCGGAGCGACATTGAAAGTATCCTGGTTGTAGCGCCAGAGAATCTGATTCCAGGATGCCGGCGTGCCGTCGAACAGACCTTCGGGCGTTACCACTAGCCATTCACCGCCGTCGTCAAGGGAGACCAGCGTCAACAAATGTTCGCCGGCGTTTGCGTCCCAAAGAAAGGTACTGCCGTCCTCGCCGGCTGACGCCAGCAGGCGCCCGTCAGGACTGAAGTCCATCGATTCGACGTTGGCAGTGTGGCCAACGAGGGTGCGCAGCTCGCGCCTTGATGCGAGGTCCCAAATCTTAATCGTGTTATCGGTACTACTCGTTGCCAGCAATTTGCCATCGCGACTAAATGCTACGTTCGTCACACCTTTGCCATGACCTCTGATGGCCCCGACTTCACGCCCGGTGGCTACGTCAAAGAGCAGAACCTGGCCAATCGTCTCGACCTTGATGTCCTTTAGAAAGTCCTGAGGGTCGGGCGGCTTTTGGTTCTTCGACCTTTTCTGGCCCGCATCGCTCATCAAGGTTGCCATATCAAAATTTGACTTTGATTCAACACCGCCGGTGGCGAGGGTTCGGCCGTCCGGACTAAAGGCGGCCGAGGTTACGGTTTTGCCCATTGTGCCGGCAGTCATCGTGCCCAGCACGTTTGTGATCATTGCACTCATGTCGGCCATACTTGGCAGGTTCGGCATCGTCGGCATCGAGCCCGGTTTCATTTTGGGAAGTGAACCGAGACTTGGTAGCGACCCGGGATTTGGGAACGACCCCGGATTTGCCGCGGGTGCCGCCGCCGCAAAACTGCGCAGCCGGTTCCCTGACGCGATATCCCAAAGCACGACTTCGCCCTGACCGGTAACAGTGAGCAACTCTCGCCCATCCGAAGTGAAGCCAACTTCATTTGGGGCAGTTGGGAGCGTCAGCGTCCGCACCTCACGTCCGGAAGTTACGTCAAAAATCCTGACCTGGCTCGAAGGCAGACCACCGATCGTTCCTGGCCCCTGCGATTCTTGATCCTCAATGTACCGAGCAGCCAACAGATGCCCGTCCGGGCTGAAGGTCACGCGCTCAACGCCGCCGCCTGTCATTGACCGCGTGAGTGTCTGTAGTTGACGACCCGACGTCGTCTCAAGAATTGTGATGGTGTTGTTGTTGGGAGCGAACATCGCGATCACTTTGCCACCGGGGGCGGGTATGCCGAACAACTTGTCGGAAGGTGTTGGCGTCACCCGCAAGCCGCGGCCGGTGCGCAGGTCCCAGCGAGTGCGTCCGCCGGCCGACAGTTGCGTACCGTCCGCGCTGAAGGCCACCGCATAGGCCATATTGCTGCGGCCGGTCATTGGCAAAATCTGCTTGCCCGTTTCGGTTTCCCACAGCAAGGTCTGCGTTCCAAAGCCGCCTGTGGCTACTTTCTTTCCGTCGTCGCTGAACCCCGCGAAGACCCCACCAGTTTGGGTGAAAACTCCAAGGTTGGGAACGTTCAAGGTCGGCAACTCGCGGCCGGCGACCAGGTCCCACAACTTAATGGTGTACCCCTCGGAAAGCGCGAGCAGGCGACCGTCACGGCTGAATTTGATCAGACTGTAATCCTGAGCGGTGGGCGCCAGGTCGCGCTCAGTTTGCTTCGTGGTGACATCCCAGATCTTCAACCTCTTTTCTACGATACCGGCAGCGACTAGATGACCGTCCGCGGCAAAGCAAAGCTCGAGGCTGTCGATCTGATCGTGCGGAAGGCTCACTGAACGCGCCGCACGTCCCGTGGTTAGATCAAGAAATCTTATTTCGGTTTTACCGGCGTCGGCGACGCGTGCCAGTTGGTTCCCATCCGGACTCAGCGTCATTCCCCCTTCCCCTCCCATGAAGCTCGACGCATTTAGAGAAGTCGCCTCCTGAGTTTTCAACTCGCGCCAGCTCGCCACGTCCCAGACTTTGATCGCATCGCTAACGGTCACGAGCTTTTTGCCATCAGCACTGAAGGCGATAAAAGTGACGCCGAAAGAAGCCATGAATGAAGCCTGTCCTCCGGTGAGTGTTTGTACTTCACGACCCGTGATCACGTCGTACACCTTTACGGAGTTGCTGCCCGCGGCTGCTGCCAGCAGGCGACTGTCGGGGCTAAAGGCCAAGACGGTCGAAATGCTCATGGCATTCTGACCACCCGTGGAAATGTTGCGCAGCTCGCGGCCCGTTGCTGTCTCCCACAGCTTGATCGTGGTGCTGCGGAACGTCGCGGTTGCAAGCAGACGGCCATCGGGGCTGAAGACCAATCGCGTCGCCCCGAAAAAGTTGTTGTATCCAGTCTGAAGAACGAGTTCCGGTTTGGCTTCTTTCGCTTTTGTCTGATCGCTTTGTGATGTGGGTGAGGAGTTTTCAATTCCGAGGCCGCGTCTGTCCGGCGGCGTAGGGGTGGCCGTCTGTGCAAAGCCCGTGTGTGCGCAGACTGATATGAGAATAGTTACAGCGATTGGCTGCCAAGTCGGCAAGGCTTTTCGCCAAAGCGTCGAGGTGTTTTTCATAGGCGCGTTTGGGGGGTGGAGGAAGCCTAGTGGCCGGAAGGCAGTCTGTCAACGCGTGATACGGAACCGCTTGCGGTAGCAAGCGAGTGTACGTTAGCTAGAGGTGTTCGAAGTCGTAAGGGCTCTTATGTGATTTTGGACCCGCTCGCTACCGCGAGCGGTTCTGTACCGGCTTGCGTGGATAACAAAGATGCGCCAATCCAATGAAGAGAGCAGCCAGGATGAGAATGTAGATTCGATGTTCCAGTATTTGTGATTGATTTGCGCCGCCGATGAGATTCTCGTAATCCCAAAGCCTAAACAGCAGCGGATTGTAAAGCCAGCCGTTATGGCCCAGGCTATACAGGTAGAAAAGTGAGGTGCAGATGCCAATCGCAACCGTGTAGGTCACATATCGATCACGCAGGAAGACATTGAGCATCAGCACCGCAGCCGCCATAAAGATTGCATTGGGAACCAGGATTAAGGAACAAATCCGCAGATACGCAGAGAGCTCAATTGGACCGTTGTGCTTCATGCTCTGCAGAGCAATTGTTACGAGTGCGTCCAGAAGAATCAGCACCAGCGTCAGCAACAGTGTCGCTAAGAACTTTGACAGCAGCAACACATAGTTTGGAATGGGCTGGCTCCAGAGCAGTGGCTCAATTCTCAAATCACGATCGCGATGCATCGCTTCGCCGCTGTAGAAGATGGTGATCCCAAGCAGAAACAGCAGCAGCGATTTCGCCGTATTGCCGCCATAGGCTGCCGAGAACGAAGGCTCAGGCGCAACGCTCCAGAACGCTACATCCAGAGTTGAGAGGACGATGGCGAGCGGCATGATGACGACGAGGCTGCGCTCGGAAAGAAGCAGCCGAAACTCGACGCCCAGGGCCGCGATCAGTTTATTCACGTTTGCGCGAATTCCTTCGTTCGCCCGAGCGACTTCAGGGAGCGGGATGACGCGGAGCACCTCGCTCTCCGGGGAATCGGGCCTCTCGAACTGGTGGCCGCGCGTCTCTTGGAAGCTGTCCAAATCGTAATAGACCCTCTCGGCCGCGGTCGAAAGGTTGAGCATAGACAACTTTTCTACACTGCCCGGTCGCTCGGATATCGTGAAGCGGACGTAAAGGATTGCCAGGCAAAGGGCGGCAAGCAAAAGCATGAACCCGCGGTTGACGATCAGATCTGAGTCGTAAGCGATGATGAGTTGATTGAGCAGCTCGCCGCTGCGCGCGCCGTCGATTTTTCCCCAGTTCATAAGCAAAGGGTCAAGAACAATTCGCCAGCGCGACGGAAAGCTCTTTAGCAGGAAGGTCTGATAGCTGATGTAGAGCGGATAAAAGGAAACTCCCAGGCCGTATACGATCTTGGCATTACGCGTCAGAGTTCCGACGGTAAAGTAGAAAGCGGCCAGAACCAGGTGGGATATGACCACGAAAACAAGAAAGTGTTTAAGGTAAGGAAACACCTTTACGTTCTGGACAATCATGCCCGGTTTACGGAACGCCTGAAGCACAAATAGCGTAAGCACGAAAGCTGATTGACAGCACACCAGCACGAAGAAGTTGCCGAAAAACTTTCCCAGAAGATATTCGGCTCGGCTTACCGGCTTGGAAAAAATGAGCGGGGCAATGCCCGTGCGCAAGTCTCTGATCACCGGATCCGCCATGATGAGCGCGGTGAAGAGAGGCAACGTCATAAACGAATAGACTGGAAGGACACCGGCAATGAAAAAATCCGCGTTCGTGGCCCAGCCGCGTCCAGTGGCTGGTCCCCAGCCCCACCACAAAAGGGCGTTACCGGCAAACAGGAGCGCCATCGCGTAAGGCGCGACGCGCTTGGAATTGAGCAGCACCTCATTTTGAAAGATTGCGCCGAACGGCGACCGGGCGGGGCTTCTCATTTCAACTCGCTCGCTCCCGTTGATTGACCAGATCAAAGTAATAGTCTTCGAGGGCCGGGGCTGCCGGAGTAAATTCTTCGCTCGGTCGCGCTGCTTTCGAGATCACTCTCAGGTGCGCCAGTCCGCCGAGCATCTGCGAAGAGATTACCCGGTAGTCAGACTTTAAAACCGCGACCTGTTCGCGCGGCACAGTGGCTTCCCAGACTGAGTCTTTAAGTTGATCGATCGCTTGCTGCGGCGTACAGGAAGCCAGGATTGCACCCTGTCGAATGATCGCCATTTGGCTGCAAAGGCTCGAGACGTCAGAAACAATGTGAGTTGACAGAATCACCACCGCGTTTTCGCCCGCCGTTTCCGCCAGCAGGTTATGAAAACGAATTCGTTCTTCGGGATCCAGACCGGCGGTCGGCTCATCGACAATGATAAGTTGCGGCTGACCGATCAGCGCCTGCGCGATTCCCAGACGTTGCCGCATGCCGCCCGAAAACCCGCCGACTCTCTGCCGTCGCGCGCTGGCCAGATTTACTCTTTCAAACAAGGCATCCACCAGGACCCCACGCTCTTTCTTATCGTGGACACCTTTTAGTTTTGCAAAGTAGTGAAGCGTTTGTTCAGCCGTAAGCGTTGGATAAAGTCCGAACTCTTGTGGTAGGTAGCCCAGCATACGGCGCGTGCCGGGCTTGTCGGTTATCAAGTCGATGCCGTTCATCTCGGCCGTGCCTGAGTCCGGCTCGAGCAGCGTGGCCAGGATCTTCATCAAGGTTGTCTTGCCGGCGCCGTTGGGCCCGAGCAATCCAAACATCCCTGCCGGCACATCAAGCGAGATTTCCCTTAACGCCTGAATGCCGCTCGAGTAGGTTTTCGTTAGCTCTCTGATCGTAAGCATAGTTTCGATCGCCACTCGTGACGCCCACGCTAGAAAAGACACACCTATTCCATAAAGACCCCTGATGCGGACCTCCTGCCAGATGGTTTGCGGTCTAGTTTTCTCGATACTTACTTAATAGAAAAGTGACTTATCGGAAATGACGCGCTCAACGGGTGTGCGCTTTCTCTGGTCGTAGACAGAAATTGATGCTCGACCGTTTTCATTCAACATCAATGGCGACGAGGTCGCAGGTCTTGAGAGAAAGCTCGACGGATTCAAACCGCGCACATAAACCAATAGGCGGCCCAGAATACCAACGGCAATCAAGGTGTCTCCCACGTGCAGGACGTGATATTCCGTGCTCAAGACGCGCACCAAAACTCCAACCAGAAAAACCAGAATTAGAAAAGACTTCAAAGCACGAATAGCAGGATGATTTCTTCTACTTATTTCGACACATTGATCTTTAATCTGCTCGACATTGCCAAAGCGTTTTAGCGCAGCGTCTTCTGCTTCTGCCAGAGACATGTCCTGTTGGAGCAGCGTCTCAATCAACATTTCCAGGTGAAAGCGCAATTCTTCTTCAATCTCACTCTCAGCTCGTTGACCATGAGAGCGCTTGAACCGGCTTATTATCCCAGCCTTCATCAGTGCCCTCGTTTACGCCGTTTGCAAAATCCTCGTAATCGCCTGTGAGACGCGCTTCCAGTTAGCGCACTCAGCGTCAAGCTGTTTTCGCCCGGCTCTGGTCAGTTTGTAGAACTTCGCCCGGCGATTGTTTTCCGACACGCCCCAATCAGAGGCAATCCAACCGCGCTCTTCCATGCGATAAAGCGCCGGGTAAAGCGAGCCGTCTTCGATTTTCAGCAGATCATCAGCAGCCTCATGTATTCGTTGAGCGATGCCGTAACCGTGCATCGCGTCACGCGAGAGCGTCTTAAGAATCATTAGCTCCAGCGTGCCTTGCATCAAATCTGTTCGGGCATTGGCCATCGTTACAGGTCTCCCTGGATTATCTGGGGGAACAGAGGGTACAAACCGTTCCCTAGATTGTCAAGGGAAAGGTTAGACACGCTGAAATGGAGTTTTGTTCCCGAGTTGTAGGCGAGTTAATGCTGGGAGCGCGGAATTCCCGTCCTCAAGGTCTTTTGATCGGCTTACCATTCGCGCTTCGCGCTCGGTGCGGACGAGACGTCCGCGCTCCCAGCTTCGAGCGCCGGGTTCGCCATGAAGATCGCCGCCGGAAATCGCTGGCGCGTTCCGGGAAGTCTCAGCCTGCGCTTCAGAACAAAATCGAACAGCAGTGGATTGTAATCGTAAATTTCATTGATGCAAACGCGCTCTTCGCTCGTGATGTAGCCTTGCCGTACCAGTGCCCCGGTCCTGACGAGCAGGTTAACTGCCGGCAAAGGATAGTCGCTGCCGTTAACCAGACGCTCATGCAAGTCGTCGCGTTGTAGAACCGTCGTCAGCGGTCTTCCGATACGGTTGTATTGGGTCATTGCCGAGATGTCGGCGAACAGCAATCCTTCGTAACGCTTGTCGTCCATCAGACGCAGGAACAGATCGAAGTTGGGCACGCGCTTTCGTTTGGGATCGTCGAGGTCTTCGTTATCGCCGAGTCCCGCGCAGTGCGCGACGATCACCTTCACTCCCGAGTCGAGCGCGCGCCGCAGTAACAGAGGATTACCAAACCGCTGATCTTCTTTAGCCTCAACAGCCTTTTCTTCACCACCGTGACTCAACAGGACGAGATTGAGTTCTTTCATCTTCTGATAGAAAGGATCGCAAAGCTCATCGGAAGGATCGATACCCATGGCATTCGGTAGCCACTTGACCATGCGCGCGCCGCGCTTCGCGCCGCGTTCCAGTTCTGCCAAAGCGTCCGCGCGATAAGGATTGACGGAGATTACCGGCTCGAAAAGATCGGGACGTTGTTGGGCAAGCGCGAAGACGTAATCGTTCGCGACAAAGAAATCAGTCTTTTCCAAATTCGGAGTGCCGTCGCGATGGTAGTTCTTATCGAACGCCAGCAGCCGATGCCGGCCATGACCTTCGATGTTGCTGGCTAAACGAACCAGTCGTTCGAACATTTGCGCGTCCGCGTTCTCGACGTCCGTTACCGCGCCGGCGCTGAGATAAACTTTGAATTTGAGGTGATGAAATGGACGCTTCCAGGTGAGCATCGTCGGATTGACGAAAGTGTCCGTGCCGCCAGTGCCAATTCCCGCAACGTGAGTGTGATAGTCAAGGAGTCGCGCCGGATCGATATCAGCAAAGGCGCGCTTGATTAAGTCACCCGCCTTCGTGCTGATCCTGGTTTTCATTTCTTCCGGCTGATGAGTGAAAGCGCCGGCGATGTGATGGAGAAGGCACATGGTTGAGCGTCTCTGAGGCGGTGCTCAACTGTGCGCGCGACGGCTTTGCGAGAACACCCACGGCAAAAGCTCCGGTTCGTCGAATGCTTTGATCCAAACCGCGTGACCTTCATCGGGATATTCGGTGTACTTCGGCTGGCCGCCTGCTTTGCGGATCGCGGCGATCATTGTGCGCGAGCGCTCGACGTTGACGCTTTCGTCCCTGGCGCCGTGAAAAGCCCAGATTGGAATTCTGGTCAGCTTTGCCGCCTGAGTCTCGTCGCCGCCGCCGCAAAGTGGGATGGCCGCGGCGAACATCTCCGGCTGCGCAGATATTACTGACCACGTGCCAAAGCCGCCCATCGATTGCCCCGCGACGTAGAGCCTGAGCGGGTCGATGCGAAATTTACGTTGCAGGTCGCTAAGCATTTCCAGCGCCAGCAGGAGCGGCGCGGCGGGCTTCGCCGCACCTTCCGACCAGACTGCGTTGTCGGGGCATTGCGGAGCAACTACGAAGCAAGGATGTTTCGCCTGATTCTCGGGCGTGGTCCACACATGAGTGCCGATCACGTTGCCAATGGAAATCTGGTTAAGATTATTGTCGCCGCGACCGGCGGAGCCGCAAAGCCAAAGCACGAGAGGATATTGTTTTCGCTGGCCGTAGGCCGGCGGCACAAACAAGCGGTAAGGCATCGTCTGCTTACGAGCGTTACGATACGTTTCCGCCACGAAGACTTCGGTGTCCGCAGCAAACAGGAGTCTTCGCGGCAACAACACGGCCGCGCCGAGGGCGAGACAAAAGTGACGTCGACTGAAAATCATTCTTCGTGGAGAGGAGGTCCGCGAACCCATTCATGCTCCGGTCGCCTCTCGCTTCGTTACCTGTCCCGCGCCGCTCACGTGTTTGTTGACCTTGGGATTCCCGGTGTAAGTTACCCGGCCGGCGCCCGACACGTTAACATCCAGTTCATCGCTGACGTTGACTTCAACCCCGGCGGCGCCCGTGACCGTAACGTCCGCTTTCTGGGCGCGAAAATCATTCGCGTCAATCTTGCCGGCGCCCGTTGATCTGATCTTCAACGCTTTGCTCTGCCCGGAAGCAGTCACGGTCGCCGCTCCGATCGATTCAATTTCGAAATCATCATTCTTCACGTCGGAGATGTGAAACTTGCCCGCGCCGGTGCTTTTGACGCTTTCCAGATTGGGAACCGCAATGCGGAGCGCGATGCTGCCCCTGGAGCTATAGTGCTTCGTAGTGGTGACTCGAAGTACTCCGCCTTTCACCTCGGTTTCAATCAGCGGCAGAATGTTATCGTCGGCTTCAATCTCAAAGCTCGCGGGCTTCTGACAAGTCACTTCTACTTCAAAAGCGCCGCTGGTTTCGATTGCAGTGAACGCCGGCAAGTCTCTCTTTTCAGTCTTGCGAACGCCAGAGCCTCTCACTCCGCACGCCGAGAGGACGAACACACAGCCGAGTGCGAAAGTCAAAAGAATTGCGGTCTTTTTCATGGGGATCGACTCCTTTGTTTCGAGCGTAACGAATAATACCGAGATCCGAATGAGCGGCAAAGCGAATTCCGCCGGGGTAGTGATGCAGTTGAATGTGGCACGCGCGTCCGGCGCGTGATTCACAGGCGGGTCGAGCACCCCAGCGGGGCTATCCCGCCGGGGACCCCGCACGCCCATGCCGCGACCAATTACTCAAATTGCTTCTTGAACTCGTCGAACTGCCGGCGCAAGCCTTCGACTTCCGCGGCGAGAGACTCAACCCGATGTTCAAGACTGACGACTTTTTCGGCTTCAGCAGATTTGCGCGTCTGTTTCGTGACCGGTGCGGCGCCGTCGGATTCTTCGAGCTTCACTTCACCGGCCAGTAGCTGCGCAAAGCGGGCCTCTTTCTGTCCTGCCTGGCGCGGCAGCTTCATTACCAGAGGCTCCGGGTCTTTCGTGCTGAGCGCATGGAGAGTCTGTTCAATTTCCTCAAGTCCGGCCGCCTCGTACAGCCGGTATGCGCGCCCGCGAATCTCGCCTGAAGTTTGCGGCCCGCTGAGCATCAGCACGCACATCACCGCAATCTCTGGCGGGCTCAATTGCAGGTTTTCCACCACATGCTTGAATTTAGGGACGCGGCTGGTGCTGCCAAAGAAAACATAGGCCAGATTTTTCTCGCGCAAACTGTCGAGCGCCTGCTCGACTTCGGCTTCAGTGAGCGCGGTGACCGGATTGCGATTGTTCTTCTGATTGCAGGCGAGCGTCAAAGAGTTGAGCGTCAGCGGATAGTACTCCGGCGTCGTGATCTGCTTTTCGATCAAAGAGCCGAGAACGCGGACTTCGTTAGGGGTTAGTGTTGGCACGCGGGGATTATACTGTCACCTGACTTGATGCGCATCCCGGCAGTGTCTTCAGCTCCGTCGGTGCGAGATGTTTATTGCTAGCGTGGTCTCTCTCAATTGATTTTGCAGACCTTTTTCGTGCGGCTTCGTGTGATTTCGTGGATCCAGTTTTTGCCCATGGGAGGCGATCCACGAAGTCACACGAAAAGTCACGAAGCTCAAAAGCGCTCTTCTTTCGACGTGAATCACTTAATCCACTTTTCGGTGCCGGCGATTTCGTCGATCTTGCGTTCCAGGGCTGTCAGCGCCGGAAGTACCTCGGGGCCGCGGCAACCAAAGTAATGCGCGACAGTCTTAACTCGACCGTTCAAGCTCAGTGAAGTGTTTGCGCTGGGCATGTCCGTCATGAACGTCGTACACCCATCGGCACGCTGCGTGTATCGATCCTGCAAAGAAAAGTACTTGATTCCTTCAAACTCGTCGACTAGTTGCTGAAATTTGTCCGGACTGACTTGCTCGGTCACGGTTCCGGTAGTCTTGACGAACCTTCGTCCTTCAAAAGTTACGGTGCCGTCCTGTGAAATGGTGACTCTATAGCTCGGGCACGAACCAAAGCAGACAGTTCGCTCCAAAGTGATGAGATCGTTTCGGCGCTGAGCCGCGACAAAAATCGCTTTCGGAATCATGGCGTGCACGCCTTTGTTGCCATCGACGAGTTGCGTGATGTCCAGATCGGCGGCCACGCTTGAGAGTTGATAAGCATCATCGCGCGTCAGGTGTTTCACGGTTACCAGAAAGTCGATCATCTCGCGCAGGGCTGCTTTCGTCGCTTCGTTCAAGTCTTCGTGCAAACCCATGGTGATGTAATGCGTCGGCGTTTCCGCACGCGGCCAGCGCAGGTGCATGTCCTTGCGCACGATTAATTGAAAAGTTCCGATCAGCGAAGTCTCCATGGCCGTGATGTCCACTTCGCCGTTGCCCTGTCCCGCGTGACCATCGCCGGCGAGAAATAGCGCGCCTTTCGCATGCACCGGAATGAAGAGCGTCGTGCCCGCCACCAGCTCTTTGTTGTCGAGATTGCCGGCGTGAATCCATGGCGGCGCGCTTGAGATGCGGCCGGAAACTTCCGGCGGCGCCACGCCGATGCTGCCAAAGAATGGATGCAGCGGAATCTCAATCCCGTCGGCAAAGTGCGCGACCATACGTTTTTCATCGAGCGGAATGATGCGCATCTTTGGATACGGAAAATCTTCCGGCAGAAACCCGCGGCCCGGGCTGAAGGCGTTATAAGCGTAGGGAATCGCCAACTTGATCGTTTTGATTCGGACTTCGAGCACGTCGCCTGGCTCAGCAGTTTCGACAAAGATCGGCCCGGTGAGAATGTGCCCGCCTGGTCCTTTGTTCGTGACTTCCTTGTAGATGTCGCGCAACGACTGCTCGACATCCGCCGGATTTACTCCCGCGCCTTCTAATCTTGTTGGACTCGAAGTGATCAGCGTCTGCACCTCGACAGTGTCACCTGACTTGATGCGCAAGACCGGCGGCGTGCTCGCGTCGTAATAACCCCACGCGACGGTCTTGGGTGTGGGTTTGAGTTGGTAAGCGGAAGGCTGTTGAGCATTGGCGGTGATGGCAAGCAACAGAATAACAACGAGCAGGGCCTTCATTTTGACTCCTTTGGCAACGCAGCCTCGTCAGTTGGTTGCAGTCTCAGCGGCATTTGCTCAGGATTATTTAAGTAGTAGATGACTTTTTGCATTCTCTGATTCAAATCGGCTTGGATTTCTCCGACACGTTTGAGTCGTTGAGCTAGCAAAGATCTGCTCCGTCTTGCCCTTATACATCAGCTTGGTTGGATTGTCATTACTGACGGTCTCCAGCTCCGTCAGGAGCGCTCCTTCAGAGCTTTGATTCAAAACGGTAACGTGAGCTATAAGCATTTCGTGTAACGGCACGACGAAGTTTGCGTCACGATGCTCCGAATTTGTGAAACGTGGCTACCAATTGTTTTGGTGCGGCTCGCCGCCACGATCGGATCAGAAGATCGCGAAGCTGATCCGGCCTGACTTTCGACATTCTCACCAGCATCCACGGATAATTCAGGTAGTGATCGGTGATGTAAAACTTGTCCGGATCAGCACTCATCATTTCTTCGCGCTCTTCGAAATTGACGCCGACAACGAGCGACTCGCCGTCCTGATGCAGCCGCGCGAAAAGTTTTCCTCTGACCTTGAAGGCCGGAGTGCCGTACGAGGTTGATTCTTCCGCGCCGGGCAGAGTTTGGGCGATCTGCCGCACGGTGTCGAAGGTCACTGGCGTGTTCGATGCCTTATTTCGGCGAGCCCGCGGTTTTTTGATTTTGGTAGCGCCCATTAGTGAAGCTCCGTTAGGAGCGCGATGTTTATAGCCCGCACGGCCCCTAAAATCCAAAGCTCCGTGGGAGCGACATAACATTTCGCTCCTTCGGAGCTTGGATTCAAAAAGGGCGCCCAAGCTATAAACATTTCGTGCCTAACGGCACGAACGCCGATGACTAAAGCGCTGACAAGTCAGCGCACTCCATAAAAGTCGGCCTTCACTTCAGCGCACTCCATAAAAGTCGGCCATCACTTTAGCGCCTGGTCCAACGACGACCGATCATCCAGCAGAATCCACTCAACAACCGACAGCGGCAAGCTGCCATTCTTGATCAAGTCGTCGTGAAATTGGCCGAGGCGAAAGTTCTTGCCTTTCTGGTCGCGGTACTTGCCGAGCAGGCGCATGATTTGCCACTTGCCCGTCATGTAGTAAATCTTCTGCGTCGGACTGGCGGCCGCGCCGGCCGCTTCACCTTCCGCGGCTTCGCGATCCAGCCCGCCCGCTTCCATGAAATATTTCACGGCCTGCTCGAACGTCCACCGGCCGGTGTGCAGATTCACGTCCACGCCGATGCGCGCGGCGCGATAACGCGCCAGCCGCAACACCTGTCCCTGCGACGCTGAGTTCAACGGATACAGTCCGGTGCGCATCAGCATCTCTTCGCCGTACAGCGCCCAGCCTTCGACGAAGATGCCGTCGGAATGCTGCCGGCGAATTTCGTCCTTCAGGTGATTCGCGATCGAGAGTTGCAGAAAGTGGCCGGGGATTCCTTCGTGACCGAGAATCGGGCGCGGGTCTTCGATCGCCGCGCGAATATAAAAGTTACTGCTCCTGGGATTGTAGGTGGGAATGAAATAGAAGCCCGTATCGTCTTTGTCGTAAACGCCGGGCGCGTTCATGAAACCGCCGGGACTGGTGGGCTTGAACGCATCAGGCAGTTGGCGAATTTCAAAGCGGCCGAGATATGAAGGTAGCGTGACGAGCTTGTTCTCTTTCAGGAAGCCGATCATTTCAGCTTCGCGACTTTCGTATGCTTTCAGAAAGTCGTCCTGATCTTTCGGAATGACCTTGGCGCGGGATGGATCGGGATTCGCGAGCGAAGGATCGGGCAGCATCGATTCGAGACCGCGATAACGGGCGAGTTCCGCCTGGCCGAGCATCTCGACCTGCCTGGCATCGAGCGGCAGAAGGTAAACGTGCTTGAGTAGATAGTTGTAGTTCGCCTCGCCCATCGGCGCGAACGACGGCATCGTGCCCAGGCGTTTCTCCAGCCAGTCAGCGTAAGCGTGGATCGATTTGATGGCTACGTTGCTGGCAGCTACGAGGTCGTTTATTTCCGCCGGTGAGAGATCCTTGGCCAGCGCGGTCATCATGCTGTCTT
>Ga0209701_10000544_pt1 | contig 22202 bp, 17 predicted proteins | sample CZO8metaG_4_FD_188356 | JGI IMG/M metagenome (GOLD analysis project Ga0209701, IMG submission 188356) | Vadose zone soil microbial communities from the Eel River Critical Zone Observatory, Northern California, USA - CZOApr15con2H3.8 metaG... | ecosystem: Environmental > Terrestrial > Soil >... | reverse complement strand
ACCGGCACGGTGACCCTCAACGGGCCAGCTCCCAGCGGCGGCGCGGCCGTTTCCCTGTCCAGCGGTAACACGGCTGCCGCCACGGTACCAGCCAACGTGACGGTTCCGGCCGGATCGGCCAGCGCGACCTTCACGGTGAGCACGAGCCCCGTGACGGCCTCCACCCCGGTTACCGTCTCCGCGTCCTATGCTGGCGCGAACCAAACGGCTTCGCTCACGGTGACGCCCGCGCCACCTTCGGGCACACCTGCGGGGACTTTTACCGTCACCGTGACAGGAACTTCGGGCAACCTCAGCCACTCCGCATCATTCAAATTGACCGTGAACTGAAGGTACCTTCGGAGCCCCCCGGCCCTCCTCCCTGATCCAGCCTGACAACAAAGCGATTTTGGAACTCTCCAAAAGGTCAGGAATTTGCCCTTTACGTTCACGGCAAGTTCCATTGCCAGTCGCAGCCCAAAATGCTCTCTAAGAGAAGGGGCTATTTCTCCTTGAAAGCCCAGGGGATAACTGGTTGATGAGGAATTCCTACGGACGATTCCGCGGAAATGGGGCATGTAGGTTCGTGCTTACTTTTTGTTTGGCGTGCGCTTGCGGCCTCTCGGCGCCGCAGGCCGCGGCGCAGGAAACCGCTTCGCCGCAGGAACCGAATGCGAGGACGAGGCTGCTGAATGCAGAAGAAGGGCGCGCGATCGTTAATGCCGCGTGGGAAGAAGCATTACCAGCGCGCGGGACGCAGGACTGCTCGCATCTTGTGCACAAGATATACGCCTCCGCAGGATTTGAGTACCCGTATGCCAGCTCGTTCGATATCTACGCGGGAAGCGAGAATTTCGAGCGCGTGAAAACGCCGCAGTCCGGCGACGTGATCGCTTGGCGGGGACACGTAGGCATAGTTGTGGATCCGGCCGGGCACAGCTTCTACAGTTTGGTGCGTTCGGGACTGGATGCACAGGATTACGACGGGCCGTACTGGAGATCGCGAGGCAGACCGCGGTTCTACCGCTACGTCGTGGGAGGCCCGGCGAATCTAGTTGCTGCGAAGACTATCGCGCCGACTCGAGGCGCCGCCAGGACAAGGCCGTCAAGCGCTGCAACCGTCGCCGAAGAGCGTGAAGAGGACGCGTCCTCACCGGCGAAGCGGAGTCCGACAGCGGCTTCCGAACGGACAGCGGTGATTTATGGGCCGCCAGCGCCTGTTCCTGCCGCGGCAGCGAAGACGGTGGTCGAGATTCCGGCGAGCATCGTGATTGGAGAAGGTCAGCAGAAGCCCACGCGGCAAGAAGTCGCCGAAGCAATTTTGGAAGTGAACGACACGGCGGGGAGTGTCCTGGGCAGCGATGAGCCCTTGAAGCCCGGGTTGCCGGTGGTGATTTTCGACCATCTGAGTGTCGAGCGAGTGGAATTCAAGCGCGACCACGGGTGGGCGCATCTGCAAGTCGATTCGAGAGCGACGATCGGGAGTGCAGGGGCCGTGGTGAAGGCGAAGCGCGAGAAGGTGCTCTGGGAGCTGAAACGCACGGAGTCGGGCTGGGAAGCGGTGACGCCAGTAGATCGCAGGTACGTGCCCCACGATGTGGCAGTGCGCGTTCTCGCACAGCAACTCGCGCGTCTGACGGAGAGCGACGGCGCGGCGCAACACCAGGACAATGTCTTGCGCCAAGAAGGACAGCTTGCCAGCTTGCTCAGCGCTCTTCTGGAGAAAAAGTAACATCCCCGCCTGGAAGTTAGCGATTCGAATAAAGTTCACTCCAGTTCTTTGCCCCGGGCTGAAATCACTTTTCCCACCGCTGGACTAATCGCAAATTAAGGAGCTGACTGTCTTCGCTTACGGCGCCCGAGGGGATGAGTTATCCTCTCGGAGAACTGGAGGGAGAGGTCATGAGATGGATTACACGGGAACGCGTAAAGGTGGACCGGGTGGCGTGCCCCTGGCTGATCAAGAAATTTGTGGACCGCGAAGCGGAGTTTTACTTTGTGCCCGCGGAGCAGGTGATGAGCGAGGCGCGGCAATTGCAAGCGGCGCCGTTTGATGTCCCTGAAGTGGAACTTGGACATCACGGGAAAGAATGTTCGTTCGAAGCAATCTTGAAGAAATACAAACTGACGGGAGATCCGGCGCTGGTGCTCTTGGGGAAGATCGTGAATGGGGCGGATACGGACAACACGCTGTGGCAACAACCGGAGGGAGCTGGGCTGAACGCGGTCGCCGAGGGATTTCGTCACCTGGGATTCAAGAATGATCATGATGTCAACGCCGCGGAGTGGATTGTGTATGACGCACTCTATGCGTACTGTCAGGAGATGGTGAGGCGGGGAAAGCCAGACGGAGCGTTTCGTTGAAGCTGCCTTGAAGGAACCGAACGAGGCGGGAGCGGCGAATACGGGGGCAAAGATTCCGAAGGAAACTGCAGCTTCACTTGGGATCGAGCGGAATGTTGCGGCCGCTTCGGGCGCAGTGTTTTTCGTGGGGCTCGGAGAAGAGCTATGGAAGAAGTTTTTGCCGAAATACCTGGAGTCACTCGGTGCGAGCGCCGCGATTGTCGGATTGTTCGGCACGGCGGAAGATTTCTTCGACGCCATCTATCAATATCCCGGGGGCTGGCTGGCAGATCACTGGGGGCGCCGGCGAGCTTTTCTGATTTTTCTCGCGGCGGCGGCAGCAGGCTACCTGATTTATCTGTCCAGCTCTGCCTGGCCATATTTCTTCGCGGGGCTGGCTTTTGTGATGGCGTGGCAATCGATGGGATCGCCGGCGATGTTCGCGACGATCGGCGACACGCTGCCCGCGGAACGCCGCGCGATGGGCTTTACGATTCAATCCATGCTGAAGCGCATCCCGATGGTGATTTCGCCGCTGATTGGCGGGGCGATGATCGGCGCGCTTGGTTTGCAGCAGGGCATCCGGCGCGGGTTGCTGATTACGCTGGTGCTGGCGGCGATCACTGTGCCGTTGTTGCTTTGCGTTAATTTGCCGGTTGCGCATCGAGACGCAGTGAAGATGCGGGGTGTGTGGAACTCTTTTCATCCGACGCTAAAGCGATTGCTGCTCTCCGACATCACCATTCGAACGTGCGAGGGAATGGCGGATATTTTCACGGTTTTGTACGCCACGAACGTGATCGGAGTTTCCATCCCCGAGTACGGAATCCTTGTCGCGGTGCAACTGACAACATCTATTCTTGCGTATTTGCCGGGCGCGCGATTCGCGGATCGTGTAGGGCGGAAGATATCGGTCATTGTGACGTTCCTGTTTTTTGCGTTTTTCCCGGTCGCGGTGGCGCTGGCGCACAATTTCGGTGAGCTGGTATTCGCTTTCGTGATCGGAGGCTTGCGGGAGGTCGGAGAACCGTCCCGCAAGGCGATGATTGTGGATTTTGCGGAGGGCGGGATACGTGCACGCACAGTGGGGCTGTATTACCTGGTGCGAAGCCTATCGATTACGCCGGCGTCGGCGATCGGCGGTTTGCTCTGGAGGATTCATCCGCGGGTGCCTTTCCTCGCCGCGGGAATTATTGGAGTGCTCGGAACAATTCTATTTGCGGCCACGGTGCAGAAGAAAAACGCATAGAAGGCCGGGTTGTCGGACGCATAGACTTCTGCCCGGCCAGCAGAGTTTCATCGATTTGCCGTAGCCGATGCGGACCGGCGTAATCCCAGCACACGCATGAGGGTTTCCTGCAATTTCAGCAGCTCTCTTTGACGCTCATGCTCTTCTTTGGTGCGGTCATTCAGGGCTTCTTTCAAGAGGATCAAGTTTCGGCGGAATTCGAGTTGGGCGAGAACCAGGCGGCTGAGCGCCTTGAGGGCCTCTTTCTGTTCGGGGGCCAATTGGCGCGGCATCTGATCCACGACGCAGAGCGTGCCAAGGGCGAATCCTTCCTCGGTGATGAGGGGGGCCCCGGCGTAAAACCGGATGTGAGGTTCGGAGACGACCAGGGGATTGTTGCGAAATCTTTCGTCTTCGAGAGCGTCGGGCACAATGAAAAGTTCCGACTGCAGAATCGCGCTGGAGCAGAATGCGACTTCGCGCGGCGTTTCCGAAACGCTGAGACCGACGCGCGATTTGAACCACTGGCGCTCTTCGTCGATGAGGGAGATAAGCGCGATGGGAGTCTTGCAGATGAAGGACGCCAACAGTGTGAGGTCGTCGAAGGATTGTTCGGGGTCGGTGTCGAGAATCGCGTACTTCTCAAGAGCAGCGAGGCGGGCCGCTTCGTTGCCTGGCTTGTTGATTGGCATCATGAACCTCCCACGAATCGCGGCGGGTTCGCCGATGGGGTCCCGGGGTGTGCGCCATCATACTCCAACCGGGTGAAAGTCGCCTCTTGCCCGGGCCCACGGGCAGGAGATTTGCCGGCCTGAATCTGGACTTGTTCATTCCATGTGCAGAGCAGCGTTGAGCTGCTTTGTTCTGATGCTTTAGGAGGCGCGCTACGGTTTGGAGCCAGCGGGCTCAGGTTGCGGCTCAGTAGTGAGTTTCATCACGAGGACTTGACCATTGGAATGAAAACTGCCGCCGGTGGCGGTCCTGGCTTCTTTCATGGGGCCGTCCGGGAGAAAGTGAGTGACTTCTGCGACGAGTCCGGTGGCGGCCAGGGTTTTCTCGACATAATCGCGTTCGAGGTCGATGTCCGGATCGATCTTGTGAGTGACGCCATTGTTGCGCTGGTCGCGTTCGAATCCAATGTCGTGTGTAGCGGCGCCGACCCAGAGAGTCTCGCCCTTGACCAGGAAGGGAGCTTTCCAGATGCGCAGGTGATTGCGCGAGGAGACCACGGAGATAGGTTCGGCATGGGCCCAGCCGTAGTCTTGCGGGCGGCCAAAGAGATACAGCTGGCTCATCGGCATGGTTACATAAGATTCCTTGGAGATGCTTTCGAGGATGCCGTGGAGGATGGTGTCTGCGACCGTACTGTCAACCTTGACCCAACCGGCGTTGGTGAAGGCCTGCTTCATGGCGTCTTCGGAGCCGAGGAGAAGGAAATTGACCATGTCGCCGGGATTGCCGTCCTTGTCGGAAACGCGGCGGGAAATCCTGGAGAAGAGATTGTTGTCGATGCCCGGCAGCGAACGTACCTGGCGTGCGATCACGCGGGCGGGAGTCGTGCCAGCTTCGGGGACATAGATTTCTATGCGCACGACATAGGTGCCGTCGCCGGGGTCGTCTTTGGTCTGATTGATGCCGACGGAGAGGCGGCCGCTGACGGGTGCGGCAATGTCGCGATGCGCCCCGATGAGGAAAGGCTGGGCGGAGTCCGCGTCTCCAATGCGGCCAATAAGCGCGCCGCGGCCGGCGCTGTTGAGAGTCAAGATGCTGAGAAGATCCTTGAAGCCCCGGGCAAGGCCCTCAGGGCCGTTATCAGCTCTTGCGTCGGCGTAGCGGAGCTTCCCGCTGGCAGTGATGAGGAGGTGTTCGCCGGCCTGCACGTCGATACCGGTGTCCGACCAATATTGCTCGCCGGTAAGCTGGATTTCCTGAGAGAACCGGAGCTTGCCGGGAAGAGATTGCGCGGTGGAAGAATCCTGTTTGGGCGCGGCCTGCTGCGTGGGGGCCGAGGCGCCCTCGCGTACAAGTTGAGCGGCGAGGTTTGAAGGGGCGACAGAATGCGCGAGGAGGGAACCACACGCGAGAACGATTGTCTTCAAGCGAGCCTTGCGCATGCGGGCGAGCCATCCTCTTTTGGGTATGAGCGCATCCTCACAGTTAACAGATGCTGCCGGGAGACACAAGCGTTGGCCGATCCAGGCGGAAAATGCGTCTGTGATTCCTTGACGGATGCGATGCACGAAGATAAATTGTGATGATGCTGTGGGATAGCGAATCAGGAACGAACGCTCCTGCCGGGTTGAGAAGTTAATAGAAGAAGCGGACAGACGGGAATCTCTGTTCCGCCTCGTGAATCAGCCGCCAAAAGAAGTGCGATTTGCGAGAATTACGGCAAAAAAACATGACCAAAGTGCTGGAACGAATCGTGCCGGGAGTTTTGTGCGCGCTGCTCGTGTTTTCATCGGCCATGTGTGCACATACTCAGGTGCCGGCGCCGAAGCCGCTGCCAAGGTCCGCGCCGGTCACGAGCGTGACGGTGGATGGCAACGAGGCGATGTTCACGACGATGTGCGCGCTGCTGGCCGCAGGATTCGAATCCAACGTGAGCGCGGAAAACTGGCACCCGTTGCGCGCCAGGCTCCGCGAGCAGTTACAGCATCAGGAAGGGCCGGCGGTGGACGCGGTGCGGGAGTTCTACCAGCAGCATGTCTTGCGCGATCCTGGCGCGACGCTATCGCGCTACATCTGGTTTGGCCTGGTGGCGGGGCCGGCGCCCAAGTTTCAATCTGCTCTGCGGCGGGACGAATTGCCGCCGGAAGTGCTGGCGCTCGAAGGCTTAAGCGAAATCCTCTCGAATTATTACCAGGAGCAGAAAATCGGGCAGCTCTGGCGGCAGTTACAACCGCTCTACAATCGCGAAGTCGAGCGGCTGCATGAGCCCGTTTCGCAAATCGTGTTTGTGGCCACGGGATATCTGCGGCAACTGCAGGAGATCTGGAGCTCGCGGACGTTTACGATTATCGTGGAGCCGCTGGTGGGGCGAATCACGAATGTCAGGAATTCCGGAGATCACTACTCCATCGTGCTGAGCGGCGCAGATGCGATTCCGGCGGATGTGGTGCGGCACGCTTTTCTGCACTTTTTACTGGACCCGCTACCGCTGAGGTATCCGCACGTGGTGGCAGTCAAGCGGCCCCTTTTCGAAAAAGCGGCGCTTGCGCCGCGGCTGGCGCCGGACTTGAAGGATGATTTTGCCGCGTATTTCGCGGAGTGCACCGTTCGGGCCGTGGAGCTGAAGCTGAAAAGGATGTCGCCCGGCGAGCGGGAAGCGGCCATGGACCGCGACGATGCCGGCGGCTACGTGCTGGTGCGGCCGCTGTTCCGGGCGCTCGGGGATTACGAAAAGTCTGAGCCTTCCATGGCGCTGTATTTTCCGGAGATGGTCAGGGCCATCAATGCCGCGGCGGAGCTCAAACGAATCGCGGCTATACAATTTGCGCCGGCGGAAGTCGCCCAGAACGCGGATGACCCGGCAAGTGAAGAAGTGACGCGGCGGAGAGCGGCGCAGCCGACGACGGTGCCGAACGATGCGGAAGCCATTGCTGCGCTGACAGAAGGCGAGCGGCGGATCGCGGAAAAGAATCCGCGGGCCGCGGAGGCGTCGTTTCAGAAGGTGTTGGCGAAGTATCCGGACCAGATCCGGGCGTGGTACGGCCTCGGACTGGCAGCGCTGCTGGAACGAGACGGACCGCGAGCGAAGCAGATATTCGGACGGTTGACCGCCGGGGAGCACGCGGCGGCCCAGGACCCCATGGTCCTTACGTGGTCGCACATCTACCTCGCCCGGATTTATGATGATGAGGGCCAGGTGGATCTCGCCAGGACCGAGTTCCAGGCGGCGCTCTCCGTTCAGGGCGGGCCGGAGCAGGCGCGCCATGCGGCGCAAAAAGGGCTCGAGGCGGTTATGCTAGAGAAGCCCACCGAGCGGCCGTAAAGAAAGATTACGGGAGTACAGGAAACTTGGCGCAGTGGTTGGGAGCAAAACTCGAGGCCGGGGACTCGAGTCACGGATCGAACAGGAGGATGAATATGAAGGCGACATGGAAAATGCTCATGGGGGCGGGAGGATTGGCGGGATTGTTGTTGCTGGGGTGCGGGTTGGCTTCGGCGCAAGGATATGGGGGCGGCCAGAGCGGTCAGAGCCAGCCGCCCCCAGCGCCGGCTGATAAGGACAAGCCTCCAGCCTCGAACTCGCTGAGTCTCGATATGCCCGCGCCACCGGTGAATGCGGAAGAAGATGCCGCGCTCAAGGCGTTTCAAGACGTACCAATGACGGATCCAGCCAAGAAGATTCAGCTCGGCGAAGCCTTTTTGCAAAAGTACCCGCAGAGCAGGTATCGGCCGCTATTGTTTTCGACTCTCACAATGGCCTACATGCAGTCAGGGCAAGTGCCAAAGATGATCGAGAGCGGAGAAAAAGAATTGGAATTGAACCCCAACGACGTGCAAGTTCTGGCAATCCTCGGGCAGACGCTGACACGCGCATTCAATGGGAGTTCGCCGGACGCCGCGAAGCAGCTCGAAAAAGCCGAGCAGTATTCAAAACGAGCCATCGAGGTAACCCCGACGCTCCCGAAACCGCCCAACGCCTCGGAAGAAACCTTCGTGAGCGCTAAGAATCAGGCTTTGGCGATGGCGCATAGCGGCCTTGGCCTCGTCTACATCCGGCGGGGCAAGTACGGCGACGCGATTCCGGAGCTGGAACAATCGGTAAAGGTCGATCCGAATCCCGACCCGGTTAACTACTACTTGCTGGCCCTTGCGAATGAGAAGACTTCCCATTTCGATGACGCCATCGGGGCCTTCACGAAGTGCGCAGCGATTCAGAGCAGCATGCAGCCAACCTGTAAGAATGGAATTGAAGAGGCGAAGAAACTCGCCGCGACGCAGTTGAGCGCGCCGAAGTAGACGCCGCTGCCGCTGAGGCCGAAGCTGTCGAAGGATAATGACCCGCAGGGAAGATAAGCAGCTTGAAGAGCGTCTGGGGTACCGATTCTTAGACCAGACTCTTCTGGAACGGGCGCTGACACACAGCTCTGCGGCGCAGGAGTTGAGGTCTGGCAGCGCCGCCGAGCCTTCTCGAGACTCGGTGCTCGAAAACAACGAGCAACTCGAATTCCTGGGAGATGCCGTATTGGAGCTGGTGGCGAGCGAATACTTGTTTTCGACATTTCCGGATTGGAGCGAAGGGCAGCTTTCGAAAAGCCGGGCCAGGCTGGTGAATGCGCATGCTCTTGAAGCGGCGGCGCGAAGGCTGGGCCTTGGCGAGCATTTGCGGCTGGGGCGTGGAGAAGAGAAGACGCAGGGCAGAGACAAGCGGGCGCTGCTCGCGGATGCGTTTGAGGCGGTTGTGGCGGCGGTGTACCTGGACTCCGGGCTGCTCTCCGTGCGCGAGCTGCTGAAGCGCGTGTTATTTGAGCAGGCGCTGGAAGAGCGTGGCGAGCGAATCGCGGATCCGGACCGCAAGTCCGCGCTCCAGGAATTCTTGCAAGGGCGCGGGGACCCGCCGGCGGAATACCGCTTGGCCGGAGAAAGCGGGCCGGACCATCGGAAACTCTTCCAGGTGGAGGTCTGGGTGAACGGCGAACGCATGGCAGGCGGCGAGGGGAGCACAAAGAAAGAAGCGGAGCAGCTAGCCGCGCGGAACGCCTTGGAGCTATTGGAGCGGGCGGGAACGAAAGGCTGAGCCGGTATGACCGAAGGAACAGGGGTTCAAGTAGAAGAGCGGGTAGACAAATCGGCGCCAGCGGCGGCATCGCAGGAGCACCAAGGAGACCACACGACGGTCTCCGAATATCTGGAATCGCTGCTGGTCACAGTGATACTCGCCTTGTTCGGAACGAGCTTTGTCGTGCAAGCGTTCAAGATTCCGTCGGCTTCGATGGAAAGCACGTTGCAGATTGGCGATCACCTTCTCGTGAACAAATTCATTTTTGGCGGGAGCGGCGCGTGGTATGAGAAGGTGCTGCCTTACCGGCCGCTGGCGCGAGGGGACATTATTGTCTTCAAGTATCCCTATGCGGATCATCAGCATTTTGTTAAGCGGGTGATTGGTCTGCCGGGCGACCACCTGAAGCTCGCGGACCAGCAGGTATACGTCAATGGCAAGCTGTTGAACGAACCGTACGTCGTGCACGATTCTGGCATTAGCAGTTATGATTCTTTTAACTATACGTTCCCTCCGGCAAAAGAGCAGTTGATACCTTCGGGGGTTCTTCCGGATTGGAGAAGCGAGTTCCGCAAGCATGTGAGCGGCGACGAAATCGTCGTGCCTGTGGGAAAGTACTTCGCGATGGGCGACAACCGCGACCACAGCTCCGACAGCCGCTACTGGGGATTCGTCGACCGCGACGCCATCATGGGGCGTCCGTTTTTGATTTATTGGTCCGTGGACGCCACCAGCAGCGACTACGCGCAAACGACATTCTGGCAGCGCTTGATAGGGGTTTTTGACACGCTGGCGCACCTGCCGGCGCGAACGCGCTGGAGCAGGATGCTCCACACCGTGCACTGAACCGCTCTTAAGTCTGTCCGGCAGGGCCATGCTTTCCATTTTCCGGCCAGTCTGCGAAACTTCCTCACGTCATGAGAACGCTGCGCAAATGGTGGAAGCTGGCGCTGGTGATTGCCGCGCTGTTGGCCGCAGTCCAGATTGGCGTATCTTTCCTGGTCCGAACACGCCGGATGCACCAATACCTCAGCACGCATCTCGAGAGAGCCTTTGGCCGGCCAGTCGAGGTCGGGCACTTTGCCGTGCAACTTTTTCCCAGCCCCCGTTTGGATGCCGAAGAAGTGACCGTGGGAGAAGACCCGGCATTTGGGAATGAGTATTTTCTGCGCTCCGAACATCTGTCTGCGGGCTTGCGCTGGATCGGATTGCTGCGCGGGCACTTCGAGTTCGGCACATTATCACTGGGCCGGCCAAGTTTGATCCTCGTACGAGATGGCGAGGGCAGATGGAACCTGGAACGCTGGCTGCCCCCGTCGAAAAGCGGCGAGGCTACGAATTCACGAATTTACGGACCACCCGCGGCGATTGCGCCCGTCAACCGTCTGCAAAGGATCGAGTTCGACGATGGGCGGATCAATTTTAAGAATGCGGCAGACAAATTGCCTTTTGCTCTTATCGGCGTTTCCGGGAGTGTCGAGCAGGTTTCGCGCGGCCGATGGCAATTGCGGCTGGAAGCCCAGCCGTGGCGGAGCGGAGTGACCCTGCAATCAACGGGCACGCTCTTCGTGCAAGGGGATATTGCCGGAACGTCGGCGCGCCTGCAGCCCGCGGAAATCACCGTGCACTGGGGGGAGGTGTCGCTTGCGGATCTCTTCCGGCTTCTGCGCGGTCAGGATTACGGCGTACGAGGCGCGTTTTCGCTGGATGGAACGGCAAAGAGCGGAGCCTCTCCATCGAATGCCCCAGACGGTCACGGTTTGGACGCCGAGGCGAAAGCCGCTGCTGAGCTGACCGCGAGGCAATGGACTTTCGCGTTGCGGGCACGAGCAGAACAGATCCATCGCTGGGACCTGGCCGAGCGCAGAGATAATCCACAGTTAGGAGTGAAAATAACAGGCCATTGGGACGTAGCCGCCGGAAGCGTCGGGGCAGAGGAGGTGTCCATCGAGGCGCCGCTTTCAAATGTGCGCGGCACGGCAAGTTTTGCAAGCCGCCCCGATCCAGGCTTCGAGCTGCGGTTGGATTCGGCCGGGATCCAAGCGGCGGACCTGCTGGCGTGGTACCGCGCATTCAATCCGGAGGTGGCAGAGGGAATTTCCGTTCGGCAATTTTTCACCGGCGCCATGACGCTTAGGGGCTGGCCATTGCAACTGGAGGAAGCGGCGTTTTCGAGCAAGGGAGGAAGCATCACGGTTCCTGGACTGAACGAACCTCTGCGGATTGGTGCAGTCCGCGGCGGGAGCGTGAACGCGAAACTTGAAGTCGAGGCCGTGCGGATTTCATTTCCAGGGGATCGTGGCCTGCAATCGGCCCCCGCAAAGGCAACCGTAGCGGCGTCCAGACAGCGCGCCGCCGGGGACATACAGAACTCTTTGGATCTCGGATTCACCCACGATTTTGAGAGCGGCGCGGGCGCGGTGAGTCTGGATGGACGCGTGGAACAGGTGGAGGACGTGTTGAAGGTGGCGGCAGCCTTCGGCCGGCCACGAAATCATGGCTGGGAGCTGACCGGGGCAGCAAGCGCGGCCTTGCGCTGGAGCTGGAACGGTGCGCCTCTGCGTGGAAGATGGGATGGCCAACTTGACGTTTCGAAAGCGAGACTCCAGGCCGCGGGATTGAATCGGCCGCTCAGTTTTGACGCGGCGAAGCTCATCTGGATGGACGGAAAACGCACCGCGGAGATCGCGAAGGCCGAGGGTTTCGGCGCCACATGGTCGGGGAGTATTGCCGAGGAGCGCGCGCCGGGAGATCTGGGCGAGGCGAAATGGAAATTCCTTCTGCACGCCGATCAATTGGACGCGACGGAACTCGACCGCTGGGTCGGACCTCGAGCACGGCCGGGCTGGCTTCAGCGCTTGCTGCCCTCGCTGCTAGGGGGAGCATCTCCCGGTCCGGCTGCAAGCGAGCTCGTTCGGCGCGTGAACGCGGAAGGCAAATTGAGCATCGACGAATTTACGGTGGAGAAATTGAAGCTGGAACAAGTGCGCGCACAAGGATCACTTCATGATCTGCAGCTTGATGTGCGCGAAGCGGAGGCGGAGTGGGCAGGCGGAAAGCTGCAGGCGGAGTTGCACGCGACATTCGCGCCACACCCGAAATACGACGTGACCGCGAAGCTTGACAAGGTGAAGCTTTTGGAGATTCCGGCCGCGGAACGCTTGGCAGGATTAGCGTCCGGCACATTGCATCTCGCGACGGAAGGGGTGGGCCGCGAGGAATTGCTGCAGAAACTGGCAGGCGGCGGCGAGGTGCGCTTGAAGAACGTGGAATTTCGCGGCTGGGATGTGAACGCCAGCGTGGCCGATGGCGCGCCGCACACGGGAGTGTCGCGCTGGGAATCGGGAAAAGGTTCGTTTACCATGCGCAATCGCAATGTTCTGCTCGAGGCGCTGACGCTGGAGTCCGGGCGCGAGCAGACTTCCGTGCAAGGAACGGTGAGCTTCGGCCGCGAAGCGGACTTGACGATTCGAAACGCCAGCGCCGGGAAACGTGAAGAGCGGAAAATCGGGGCCAGACCACGAGGCGAATCCAGCGGCTCACCGCATGTGCTGAAAATCTCCGGTCCCTTGGACGGGCCACGCGTGTCGGTGGAAAGGGCGGCCATGCCCCAGCCGGCCGATTGACTTTCCCGGGACACAAATTTCGCAACTGACAATGACGAAGGCCGGAGGCCGTTGATGAGACGCCACGCAATGCTGTTGATTTTTGCGGCGCTGATTTGTGCGCCGCAGGCAAATGCCCAGAAGCCCGTCGCGCTGGAAGAAGTGATGCGCGCGCCGTTTCCGGAAAACCTGACGGCGGCAAAGACCGGCAATCGCGTGGCGTGGACTCTCAATCAGGAAGGCCGGCGAAACATCTGGGTGGCGGAAGGGTCGGCGTTTGCGGCGCGGCAGCTCACGCAATACAACGAGGACGATGGGCAAGCGCTCGGCGATTTGGGTTTTTCCACGGATGGAAACGCGATCGTCTATGTGCGCGGCGAGGGAAAGAATACTGCGGGGCAGTTCCCGAATCCGGCAAGCAATCCCGCCGGGACGGAGCAGGCGGTGTGGTTGATCGCGTGGACCGGCGGCGAAGCGAGACGCGTGGATGCAGGTAACTCAGCGGCGATCTCCTCGCGCGGGATACTCGCGTACGTGAAGGACGGCCAGGTTTGGCTCGCGCCTGTCGACGGCGCAGAGAAGCCGCAACAGCTTGCCGTGCGCGGGCAGAATTTCGATCCGCAGTGGTCGCCCGATGGCGGCCGGCTGGCGTTCGTCTCCGGGCGAGGCGACCACGCATTCATCGGCGTGTATGAGGTCGCGACAAAATCGGTTCGTTTTCTTTCACCCTCCGTCGATAGAGATTCCGATCCGCAGTGGTCGCCCGATGGAAAACAGATCGCCTTTGTGCGGCGACCCGCTGAGGAGCGCGACGCGCCGGACGGTTTCTTCATCGCGCCGGACAGGCCTCATCTATGGACCATTCGAATCGCCGACCCTGCCGCGCCGGCTTCTCGCGAAGTCTGGCGCAGCGGCAGCGACATCGCCGACTCCTTTCCTTACATGGCGCGGGACACCGGCGGCGGCGTCATTCGCTGGGCCGCGGACAACCGGTTGGTGATCGCGAGCGAAAAAGACGGCTGGCAGCATCTCTACACGCTTTCCGTGGCGGGAGGTACGCCGCAGTTGCTCACGCCGGGGAATTGCGAGGTCGAGCAATGGTCCTTTTCACCGGACAAGAAAACGGTAGTGTTCAATTCGAATTGCCAGGACATTGACCGGCGGCACTTGTGGCGCGTGAATGCCGCGGGCGGACAGCCCGAGCGGCTGACGAGAGGCGAAGGCGTTGAATGGAGCGCAGAAATTCTCAGCGATGGACAGAAGTTTGTCTTTCTTGGATCGGATGCCAAGCATCCCGCCCGGCCTTTCCTGGCTGACTTTGCGCCGGACTCGCGCACCACTCCGCTGGCGGCAGAGACGTTCCCAAAAGATTTTCCCGCCGATCGCCTGGTCGCGCCGCAGCAAGCTGTCTTCAAATCCGCCGATGGGCTGGAAATTCACGCGCAAGTCTTTGTGCCCGCGGGATTGAAGCCGGGCGATAAGCGCCCCGCGGTCATTTTTTTGCATGGCGGCTCGATGCGCCAGATGCTTCTCGGCTGGCACTATATGTACTACTATACTAATACGTATTCCATGAATCAGTACCTGGCGAGCCGGGGGTACGTCGTTCTTGCGCTCAATTATCGCAGCGGGGTCGGCTACGGGCGTGCCTTCCGCGAAGCGCCCGGGCGCGCCGGACGCGGCGCAGCCGAATATCAAGATGTGGTTGCGGCAGGCCTCTATTTGCGCAGCCGCGCCGACGTGGATTCCCGCCGCATCGGACTTTGGGGCGGAAGCTACGGAGGTTATCTCACGGCGCTCGGGCTCGGCCGCAATTCTGATCTCTTTGCGGCTGGCGTCGATCTGCACGGCGTGCATGACTGGCCGACCGATAATTGGAATGGCAAAAATATTTCGCCCGAATTGAATCGCCTGGCGCATGAATCTTCCCCCGTCGCTTCAGTGAATACCTGGCGCTCGCCCGTTTTGTTCATCCACGGTGATGATGACCGCAACGTCTATTTTTCCCAGACCGTCGACCTCGTGGCGCGTCTTCGCGAGCGCGGCGTGGAGATCGAACAGCTCGTTTTTCCTGATGAAGTACACGACTTCCTCCTGCACCGCGACTGGCTCGCGGCCTATCACGCGGCGGGCGATTTCTTCGACAAGCATTTCAAGACCCCGGAGAAATAACGTCTTGCGGCTAATGCAGCCATATCCGCGCGCGCTCCTGTCCTTCATCCTCGCCATTTGTTTGCCGGCGAGGGCTGGGAGCCGCAACGATCGCGCCAATCTCTTTCCTCAATTGCAGGCCGGCGCAACGATCTTCTACGAAGTCAGCTACGCCAGCGACAGAAAAGTAAAGACGGAAAGCGCGGTTGCCGCTCCCATGGCCCCAAATGGAGCAAGGGTCAATGCTCACGGGCTGCTGCGCGTCGAGGTCCTTGATGTCGCCGCCCCTGACGGCCGGCCGCTGATGCACTTACGCACTCAATTCGAAACATTGAATTCAGACACGCACCTCCGGATGCCGAATGAAAAACCCGGTCAAAGCCAGGTCGTGCTCCTCGACCCGCAAGGGAAGTTTGTGGAATTCACGCTTCTCCCCGATGGCCGCATCGACACCGTGAAAGGTCTCGACGCTCTTTTTCCAGAACAGCAGCAGTTATGGTCGGAGTGGGTGGCGAGATTCGCTGCCACGGCTGTTTTTCCCAAGGGCGGACCAAAACGCGGGGACAAATGGGAGACGGAAGAGCCGGAGACTTCTCCGGCGCCGATCGCTGGTCTCGTGTGGGTTCACCGGGCAACCTATGTGCGCGATGAGCCATGCCGCACGATGATGTTGACCGTCGCCGGCGACATCGTCCAGTCAAACCAGCCCGCGGAGACCTGCGCGGTAATCTTGACCACCGCAACGCTCAAGCAGAAATCTTCGCCGAAGGATGCCACCCCGGAAGAATACAAGCTGCATGATCTGCGCACGATGGGGACTGCGCGGGGAACGAATGAAATTATTTCCTACGTTTCGCTGAAGTCCGGTTTGATGGTGCGCGCCACTGAAGAAGCCAGGCAATCCATGGACCTGATCGTGGCGAAGGCGGACAGCTCCAACCGCGTGCACTACAACGTGGATGCGGAAAGCCATGGGTCGGTGTTCCTGGTGTCGGAAACTCCGCTTCAGCCTCCGCAGCCATCCAAATAATCCTCCGGTGAATTCACCTCACACTCAGAAGGCTCGGCGGTTTTTCGCGGGCAAGAATGCCTCTCTCGCCGTTTGGATTTGCGCGGAGGAGTATAATGGAGGTTTCGGCGGAGCCCGGGAAAGCTCCAGGAGAACCCTTCCGTGAATTTCAAACTGCGCAGCAACTATCAGCCACGCGGGGACCAGCCCGCCGCGATTGAGCAGCTTTCCCGCGGCGTCGACGGCGGCGAAAAACACCAGGTCCTTCTTGGCGTCACCGGCTCCGGAAAAACTTTCACGATGGCTAAGCTGATCGAAGGGGCGGGCCGTCCGGCCCTGGTGCTGGCGCACAACAAGACGCTCGCGGCGCAGCTCTATCACGAGTTCAAAGGATTCTTCCCGGAAAACGCGGTCGAATATTTCGTGAGCTACTACGATTTTTACCAGCCGGAAGCCTACGTTCCGTCGGCCGACATTTACATCGATAAAGAAGCGACCATCAACGATGAATTGGACAAATTACGCATGAGCGCGACCCGCTCGCTCTTTGAGCGCCGCGATGTGATCATCGTGGCCTCAGTTTCCTGCATTTACGGCCTGGGCTCTCCCGAAGCCTACTACGGCATGCTCGTTATGCTGGAAAAAGGGCAGCAGACTTCCCGCGAGGCCTTGCTCCGGCGCCTGGTGGATATTCAGTTTGAACGCGGGGAGGATTTGCGCCGCGGAACGTTTCGCGTCCGCGGAGACATGATCGAGATTTACCCGACCTACGAAGACTACGCTTATCGTATCGAGATGTGGGGCAACCAGATCGATTCCCTGCGCCAGATCGATCCTCTCACGGGAGAAGTGCGCGCCGGGCAGGAAGATTTGGCGCGCGTTCCGATCTATCCTAAGACGCACTACGTGATGCCCCAGGAGCAAAGAGACCGCGCGATCATCGGCATTCAGGAAGAGTTGTGGTGGTGGAAAAAAGAGCTGGAGAAGCAGGGAAAGTTCGTCGAAGCTCAGCGCGTGGTGCAGCGGACGATGTTCGACATCGAGATGATGCGGACCATCGGCTACTGTCACGGCGTTGAGAATTATTCACGCCACTTGAGCGGGCGGTTGCCGGGAGAGGCGCCGCCGACGCTGCTCGACTACGTGCCGAACGACTACCTCTTGTTCATCGACGAATCGCACCAGACTGTCGGGCAAGTGCGCGGGATGTTCAATGGCGACCGCGCCCGGAAACAGACGCTCGTGGATTATGGATTTCGCCTGCCCTCGGCGCTGGATAACCGGCCGCTCACCTTTGAGGAATTCGAGAACCGCATGAATCTTGTGATTTACGTTTCGGCTACGCCCGGCCCGTACGAATTGACCAAAGCCGGCGGCGTGGTCGTGGAGCAGGTCATCCGCCCCACCGGGCTTGTCGATCCGCAAGTCGAGATTCGGCCCGTGAAAGGCCAGGTGGACGATCTTCTGGAAGAAATCCGTCTCCGGGCGGAGAAGTGCGAGCGCGTGCTCGTCACCACGTTGACCAAGCGCATGGCCGAGGATCTGGCTGAGTATTTCACGGAAGTCGGCGTCCGGTGCCGCTACCTGCACTCGGAAGTGGAGACCTTGGATCGCATCAAGATTCTCCGCGACTTGCGCCGCGGCGAATTCGATGTCCTCATTGGGATCAATTTGTTGCGTGAAGGATTAGACCTTCCGGAAGTTTCACTCGTCGCCATTCTGGACGCCGACAAAGAGGGTTATCTTAGAAGCGCGACGTCGCTGATCCAGTCGATGGGGCGCTGCGCCCGGCATGTCGAGGGCCGCGCGATTTTGTACGCCGACCGCCGCACGGGCTCGATGAATCAAGCCATCGAAGAAACCAACCGCCTTTGCGCCAAGCAGATGGCCTACAACACCGAGAACAACATCACGCCGATGTCCATTATCAAATCCGTGGATATGGACCTCGCGCGCATCGTCGAGGCCGATTACGTCTCCATCCCCGCGGATGATATCGAGCTTGACGCTGCCGCTGCGAACATCAAGAACGGGGAGCAATTGGCGCAAGTCTTGCAACAGCTCGAGACGCAGATGCGCGAGGCGGCGAAAAAATTCGACTTCGAGCGCGCCGCGCAGTTGCGCGACCGCATCCGTTCCCTGAAACAAAAAGATTTGGCCGGGTTGTTTTCCGTCGAGCAAGCACCCGCGGTTGAACCGGCTAGCTAGACCAATCCCCGTTTCAATTCTTTCAGCGGGTAAAACGTGCCCCTCCAGATGATCCCGCCCTGCCAGAGGGTGACGACCGTGGACCGCAGGATCATGTAGGAAAAGAGCAAGGCGCCCAGCGGGTGCGTCAGGGCGTAAAACGGCGAGACGCGCATGACGATTGCAACGCCCGCGTGAAAAAATAGTGCGATGAGTACCGCAACCGCGGAGAGCAGCCGAATCCAGCCGTGCCCGAGGAAGATTCCAACGAACGGTGCGATATTCAGCAGGAGCAGGCCGGCAATCGCGAAAATCACCAGCGGTAAGTTGAAGCCGACTCCGGCAAAGAAGTTTTTTGTAACGCCCCTGATGATATTGCCGAACCCCGCGTGCCAGCGCACGACGATGGCGTCCTGCGCGACTCCTAACCCCGAACGGAACCCCGACTGCTTCACGATTTTTCCCAGCTTCATGTCGTCCACGACTTCCATCGCCAGGCGGCGATGCGTGCCGCTGGCTTCGTAGGCGCTGCGCTTGATAAGTTGGAAACCGCCGATGCCCGCATACATCCGCGAATGGGGATTGGTCACACGGTACGGATCCGTTGCGAAGTGGAACGCGACGCCGAAGTATGTGATCAGGACTTTTTCCCAGAAGCCGACCATTTCCAGATCCCCAAAGAGCGTCAGGTGGTCGATGTGGCGCTGTTTCGCGAGGTTAACCGCGCGGCGGAGGACATCGGGTTTGAATCTCACGTCGGCGTCAGTGAACAGGAGCCACTCGCCGTTGGAGCACTCGTAGGCTTTCTGCAGCGCGTGCGGTTTGCCGAGCCAGCCGCTTGGAAGCTCCGTGATGTGCAAAACGCGGAGACGAGGATGCGCCGCGGCTGCTTCGTCCAGGATACGGCCGGTGGCATCCTGAGAGCGGTCGTTAACGGCGATGATCTCGATCCTCGGATAGTCAAGCGCGACCGTAGTGGCTAGTGCCGCAGGGAGCTTTTCTTCTTCATCCCGCGCTGCGAAAAGGAGTGAGACGCTTGGACAGTCGGAATCGTCTGCAGGCGCAAAGTCTTTTATCCAGGGAAGTCTCAGCGCGCCGTACGCGACGCGAAGCCCGTAGAAAATCCAAAACGACGCGATCAGGGAAAATAGCACGAGCCCGAAAGTGTGCATCGCGATTGGTGTCCGGTGCCGGCCTCAGGTTATGCTAGCACGAGATGCGAGGAAGCCTGGCTATCATCGGCGCGGGCCGCGTTGGACGCGCGCTGGGCCGCCGGCTGCGTGAGTTGGGATGGAAGATTGCTGCGGTGGTGACCCGGAGCGAGCCCACTGCGCGCAAGGCTACGCGCTACATTGGCGGCGGGCATGCCCACGCCGTGATTTCACGGAGGGTGCTGGCCGCTCACGTGACTCTGATCACCGTGCCCGACGCGGCGGTTGAGAAAGTGGCCCGGGAGCTGGCGCGCATCGGCGCGGAAGAATTGCGCGGGAAGATCGTGCTGCACACCAGCGGAGCGCTGGGTTCTAATGTTCTTGAGGCCGTGAGGGAGTGCGGGGCAGCGGTGGGATCGATGCACCCGCTGCAAACATTCAGCGGGGTGGGAGTCCCGCCGCTGGAGGGAAGAGTTTTCGCAATCGAAGGCGATGCAGGAGCAATGCGCATGGCAAGACAAATCGTACGAGCTTTGGGCGGAACACCCGTGCACCTGGAGAGCCCAAAAAAACCGCTGTACCACGCCGCCGGAGCGCTGGCCGCAGGGCACATGCTTGCATTGATGGAAGCGGCTACGCAGATGATGATGGAGACGGGAATGAACCGGCGTGAGGCGGTGCGCGCGCTTCTCCCCCTGACGCGGCAGGTTCTGGAAAATTTTGAGCGCCTGGGCCCGCGCGCGGCCTGGACCGGCCCGCTGTCGCGCAGGGATTTCGGCGTGGTGGCCTCGCACGCCGCGGCGCTCAGGGAATTGCCAGATGAATTTCTGGAGGCGTACCAAATTCTGAACCGTCTTTCGGCGCGGGTCTTATCCAAGGATTCCCATGAACTACTCACGGAACTGGAGAAATTGGCCGTGAAAGAGAAGGCCGCGGCGCATTCCTCGGGGGGACAATCGTGAACCGGCTGCAAATTCCAATCGAGAGTACAACCCTGCCCAACGGGTTGAGAGTGGTGATCGCTCCCGATACCGCGGCTCCGGTCGTCACTGTGGGTGTGTATTACAAGATTGGATTCCGGCTCGAGCCGCGCGGGCGAAGCGGCTTCGCGCACCTCTTCGAGCACATGATGTTCCAGGGCTCAGCCAACGCCCCGAAAATGCAGCACATCAAGCTGATCAATTCCAGCGGCGGGACGCTGAACGGTTCAACCCACTACGACGTCACGAATTATTACGAGGCTGTCCCATCGAACGCACTGGCGCGCGTGCTCTGGCTGGAAGCGGACCGCATGCGCGCGCTGAAAGTGGATGACGAGAATCTCCGAAATCAGCGCGACGTCGTGAAGGAAGAGGTGCGCGTAAATGTTTTGAACCAGCCCTACGGCGGGTTTCCCTGGCTGGACTTGCCGCCGGTGGCCTTCCGCAACTGGGCAAATTCCCACAACTTCTATGGGGATTTCGCCGACCTGGACGCCGCGAGCCTCGCGGACGTCCAGACTTTCTTCAAGACTTACTATGTGCCGAACAATGCCGTGTTGTTGATTCTGGGTGATGTAAAACCCGGCGAGGGTTGCACTCTTGCCCGGGAACTTTTCAGCGATATCCCCTGCGGACCTTCGCCGCTCTTCGCCGACCCCACCGAACCGAAACAAACCGAGGAGCGCCGTGGGGAAGTCGAAGAAAAATTCGGAACCCTGCCGGCCATGGCCGTTGGCTATGTGGCGCCCAAGCGCAGGACCGCCGACTGGTGTGCCATGGCGCTGCTCGATCAAGCGCTGCACGGCGGTCGCGCGGGAAAGTTGTACCGGGAACTTGTGCTCGAAAAACAATTGGCCGTCGAACTTGACGGTGGAATCGAGGATGTTTTCGGCTACAACGGTCCGACCCAGATGGTGACGCGAATCCTCCACAAGCCGGAGTTCTCCGGCGAAGCCACGCTTGCGGAATTCAACAAGGTGATTCGCGAAATTCAAGAGAAGGGAATCAGCGAGGATGAATTGCGGCAGTTGAAGGTGAAATGGCAGTCCGATTATTACTCGTTGCTCGAGGGCGGACACGGAGGCATGCCGCGCTACGGGCTGATGCACTTGTTGGCGTGCTTCACTTTGTTCGATGGCGAGCCGCAACTCGTGAACTCCATCCTCGATGGATTTCTTGCCGTGAAGCGCGAAGAGATTCAAGCGGCGGCAAAAAAGTATTTGCGGAATGAGAACCGCGCCATCGTATTCCGGAAGCCGGTTACTGCCGGCGCCAAGGAAGCCGCGTAATGGCCACGCGCGCAGCGGAGGTAAACACTATTGTTCCGGCTTTGTCCGCGGAGCGCCCGGTAACCTGGCCCAAGCGAACTCGGGCGAAGCTTTCGAATGGGCTGGAAGTAATTCTCGCGGAGTCACACACGATTCCGAAGTTTCACGGCGAGTTGTTTTTCCGCTCCGGGAATGCCGCCGCTATCGATCGCGGCCCTGGGCTTGCGGAAATGACTGCGGCCGTCCTGCGCACGGGAACCGCCAAACGCGCGAGCCGTCAGATCGAAGAGGACTTGAGGCGCATCGGCGCGGATCTCGCATCAAGTGCGGGAGCCGACAACAGCGCGATTTCGTTTGCGGGACTTTCGGAATTGGCCGAGCCGCTCCTAGGCCTGGTAAACGAACTGGCTCGCGATGCGGTTTTTCCGGAAGCGGAGTTCGAGCGCGAACGGCGGCAAAAGCTCGAGGAAGTAAAACTGGAGAGGACGCAACCCGGCTTTTTGGCGAGCGAGAGACTGCGCAAGGTCTTGTTTGGAGCGCACCCGTACGCTCAAGTCTCGCCGAGCGAAGAAC